>Ga0116219_10000829_pt1 | contig 30904 bp, 25 predicted proteins | sample Sb_taG_4_FD_91019 | JGI IMG/M metagenome (GOLD analysis project Ga0116219, IMG submission 91019) | Peat soil microbial communities from Weissenstadt, Germany - Sb_50d_6_BS metaG | ecosystem: Environmental > Terrestrial > Soil > Wetlands > Peat | place: Germany: Weissenstadt | collected 2010-09-21 | reverse complement strand
ATCCGAGAACGTGATTCGGATTTCGCCGGATGGGCCACTTTATTTTCGCGGGCAGATTCAGATTGACGCGGAGGATGGTGGCGCGATTTTTTCGGATACGCATGCGGCGATCTGCCGGTGCGGCGCCTCGCAGAACAAGCCGTTCTGCGACGGATCGCATTCAAAGATCGGATTCAGCGACGTGGGAATGGCCGCTCGAGGCGAGGACAATGCCGCGGAGACGAGCGCTTCTCGCAATGGCGCCGCGATGAAAATTTCGCCGCGATTGAATGGGCCGCTGCACGTACAGGGAAAATTGCGGATTGAAAACGCCGCAGGCGAAATAATCTTTCGCGGCGATGACGCGTGGATCTGCCGCTGCGGCGGCTCGAAGAACAAGCCATTCTGCGATGGCACCCACAAGGCCATCGGCTTTCGAAGCGGCGAGAACGATGGATTTCCGCCGTCGCGAGCGAAGGCGTAGAGCGGCGCGGATCGTTCCGTCGAAATTCGCTGGATCCGCGCGCGGGACGCCGTCTGGATTCATAAAAAATCTTGGAATTCTAGTGGAATCGGTTTTTGTCGTAGGTAAAATTCACCAAGCCGTCGCGATAGTCAATCTTGATGTCGAGCACCCACAGCATGGCGAACCCGAGAGTGCCGGAAATTTCGGTCCCAGCGCCATCGCTGATGTTGGAGAGATCGAAAGCGATCAAGTCTTCCCGTTCCTGCGAAAAGTGCGCAAAACGAATCTTAACCTTGTCCGCGGTATAGACCTTCGCGACTTTTCCGTTTAATCCTTTAATGACATCGGAGTCGTCGCCGCGTATCTTCGTCACCTCACGCGCTGCTTCCGGCGTAATCATGTTGTCGAAGGCGCCGGTGTCGAGAAGGAACAGCTTGGGCGGCGCGTTGTTCAACCACGTCCGAACGAGGAGCATGTGGCCGAATCGAAACACTGGAGTGAAGGATTTCATCTCCGGCGCAACGTAGGGGTCGTGCCATTCGTTGCGATCCTCGCTGCTCGCTTGCAGTCCGGCCGGGCTCGACGTTTCCGCGGGGGCAATTGGAAGCTCACTCAGACGGAATTTCCGGTCGGGGAGGTCGAGATCCACGAGATAGTCCGCGAAAACGTCGGCTCCGATCAGACCGTCGTCATCAAGAACTGAGCGCTTGTCGAGCACCTCGACGAGACAATCATGGAATTCGAGGTCGCCAATTTTGATTGAGTCGGCGTAGCCCAAATAGCCGCCTGCTTCACCTTTACTGCCGATTCCTCCAATCTGTGTCTCGACAATAGGCTTGATGCCCGCTTTCTGAGCGACGTGGCGATCGACGAGAATGCCGCCTGCGCCGGTATCAAGCATGAGTTTTGCGGATGTACCGTTGAAATTCACTGCCAGTCCGTAGCCGCGCAGATGCTGGGGATCATCCAGCAAGGGTTCGAGACGCGTCTCGGTAGAGCTGACTTTGTTGATTTGCCGGCATGTGCGCTTCGGCTCGGCTATCTCGTCCTGAAGTAAAGTCAGGATCCGCATCAAGTCGGCGCGATCCTCGGCGTCATCGTCAGTCTCACCGGCAAGGTAATCCTTGAGTTCCTTCAGGCGCTCGGCGCGCGGCAGAGTAAAAAGCCACTCGCGGCGAATGTCCGGATCGCCCGGGTCGACGCGATGGGCCATTTCGATCATGGATTTTGCGCGCCCATAAAAGGACGCCGCTTCATCCACTTCAGCCAAGTCGAGATAGGCCCGCGCGCTATGTTGGCCGCTGTTAACTACGTCCACGAGTTCATTTTCGGATTCGGGGATTTTCCCCTGGCGGAACAGAACTTCGGCGTGGGCCACGTGAGCATCGGGAGACCTTGGTCCGGCCTCGATGGCTTTCGCTGCGGCAGCAGCAGCGTCCGCTACCCTTTTCTCTTTCAGGTACACACGGGCGAGCCCGGCGTACGCCGGCGCCGGATCAGCGGCTGCAAGCTTGGTGTAGGCGACAGCGGCGGCCTCGAATTTTCCAGTCCGATAAAGCTGCAAGGCCGCGACCTCGGGCGACGGCGGCGCTCCCGGCGCGATCGCTCCTGCCTGCGGCAGCGCCGGCGTATTAGGAGCCGGCGAAGCGTTGGATGCTCCCGCGGCGCCGCCCGATTGCTGCGCTCGAGCGTCCGGCTGGTGACTCAGCGCCAAGACAACTACGCCCAGGATCGATTTGAGGAAATTGCGGCGCATGAAGGCCTCGCGAGATAGTTTTGCTCCCGGCTCCCTGACTCACCCGCGTTATGCTGAGTGTCCCATGCTCATTCCTCTAGCGTCAATCTGGGGGTAATTGCCGAAGAGGTAAGACGCCGCCCGCTGGCGAGCTGCCGCACGCGAGACTCGGCTACGTCCTCGCTGCCAACTGAATTACAATTGCCGGACTATGGCGAAGCCTGCGCAGATTCATCTGGGAACTTCGGCGTTCACAGCGGATGGATGGGAAGGCGTCTTTTATCCCGCGGGATTGAAGCCTGCGGATTACCTTTCGCATTATGCGACGCAGTTTGGCAGCGTCGAGGTGGACAGCACGTTCTACCGGATTCCTTCGCCGGCGATGGTCAAGCGATGGTACGACGTGACGCCGAACGGCTTCGTTTTTTCCGCGAAAGTGCCGCAAGTCATCACCCACGAAAAGATGCTGGAAGATTCCGGCGACGATTTGAAGCAGTTTCTCCGGGCCATGGACCATCTCAAAGAAAAGCTAGGCTCGCTGCTTTTTCAATTTCCCTACTTCAACAAGAAAAAATTCGCGAAGCCCGAAGATTTCTTCGAGCGGCTCTGGCCGTTCCTCGGGGATGTGCCTAAGGGCTACCAGTTCGTCGTCGAGGTGCGCAATAAGAATTTCCTCGTGCCCGTGCTGGCGGACTCGCTGCGGCAGTGCGGCATCGCCCTGGCGTTGATCGACCATCCGTGGATGCCGCCGGTCGATCAACTCTTTCAGCGCTTCGATCCGATCACTGCAGATTTCACTTACATTCGCTGGCTGGGCGATCGCTACGGAATCGAGAAAGTGACGAAGACCTGGAGCAAAACCGTGGTAGACCGCCGCCGCGCGCTTTCGGAATGGGCCAAGGCATGCCGGATAATTTTGAAACGCGGCGTAAGCATCTTTGCGTACGCGAACAATCACTATGCGGGACATGCCCCGGCGACCATTCGAATGTTCGAGGAAATTTTGGAAAAAACGAAGTGAGTCGAGATCGGTTTCTTCCCAGTAGCGCCGGCGTCCCCGCCGGCATCTTACGACCACGCAAACCCGCGACAACCGCAATCGTGCGCGGAGCTCAAACTCAAACTAAAAACGCTGATTTGCCGGTGCGATCCGCGCGTGATGACCGCCCGTGCCCATTGGTTCTTCGTAAGATGCCGGCAGGGACGCCGACGCTACGGTGTGGCCGGATGTAAATCGAAATATCCGGTCAAATCAACGTGTCCGGCCAGCGTCTCCGATTCCTGCCCGTGAATCAAAATATGCAAGCGATGCAGACTCGGCACGTTGGCCTCCAGCGTCCGCTCGATCGAATTCACCGCCAATTGTTCGCTCAAAATCCCCGAAGGCGTTTCCACGCTCAATTCATCGGAAAAATCCGCGATGGCGGTGCCGTCGGGCAGAACGTAGAACGCGAGAAGTTGCACATCCGCTGGGAGCGTCCGCTGATCGGGAGACGGAGTTTTCTGGATCAGCGCCTGGATCACTTGCTTGCCTCGCATGGCCGCGTCGGAGGAAAGCTGCAATTGAATTTGCGCCGCGGCGAGCTGACCCGGAGCGCCGGGCGCGGCCCAGTAGATTGTCGCGTTCGAAGGCGCATCGGTCGGCGTGGTGATCGGCGCGCTCACGACGGCGCGGCGCGCCTGTTCTTCGGTAGCTTCGTCCCGCGCCAGCCGATTGACGCGTTCGTGCAATCCGCGAAGGCTGAGCAGGCCGACGACGACGGCTACACCCAGGAAAACCAGCGTGATTTTGATGTTTCGCGACATCAATGCGCTCCGGCTTCCGGCGTCGATCGATAAGCGACGATGCCCCGCGCGACGCTTGCCGCCAGCGGCGTGAACATCGCTTCAAGCGCCCCGCGGTCCGCCACCGTCACGCTCGAAAGCTCCACCGCGACCGCGGGCGCGGCCACCGAGCGAAGATCGCGCAGCGGAATTCCTACTGAAGTCGCCGGCGAGCCGGGAAAATTCTTCACCAATTCCGCTTGAATCGCATCGGCGAGGCGATGGCTCGAATTCGAAAAATTCTCCTGGGCGCGGTCCCAGGGAATCAGATGGGCGAGAGCGCGCGGCGGCGGCGCCGATGCACCTGGCGTCTTCGCGCTGGCGTCCGGCACAGAAGCGTTGGGCGCAGCGAACACGTAGTAGTAGGTGCGCACGCTGCCGACTTTGCCAGTCGATGAAACGTGGAAGCTGACCAGCAGCGCCGAGCGCTGCGCATTGGCCAGCGTCGCGCGATCATCGAATGAAGGGTCGTCGTCCGAATCGCGCGTCAACAGCACATGAAGACCCTGCTGCTGGAGCTGCAACCGCGTGGCTCTTGCGAGCGCAAGCGCGATGTCCTTCTCTACCACGCCCGACGCGCCCCGCGCGCCATTGTCAGCGCCGCCGTGCCCCGGATCGAGTATCACCGCAAACGCGGGACGCTGCGGCAGCGCGGGTGGCGGAGCTGGGGCTGGCGCGGGAGCAGGCTGCTGAGGCGCCGCGGCAGGCGGCTGCTGTTGTGCTGGAGCCGGCGCCTGCGTCTGCGCGGCCACGATCGGAATCGCGGCAGCAGCGAGGAAAAGAGCAAAGAGGCGAATGGAACTTCGGCGGCCGAATCGTTGCACGATTTGAGAGGATATCAAAAATTTCCGCGTGCGCGAGCCGCGCGCGCGATTCAGTTTCCGCGGCGGATCATGTCCGCAGTTTTTTCCGCGACCATGAACGTCGGCGCGTTCGTATTCCCGCTGGGAACATGCGGCATCACCGAAGCGTCCGCGACGCGCAGCCCTTCGATCCCGCGCACGCGCAGCGAGGAATCCACCACCGCCATCGCATCGCTTCCCATCTTGCACGTGCCGACCGGATGATAGACAGTCTCGACGGCGTTGCGGATATAAGCCGCAATATCGGCGCGCGAAGTGACGCCCGCTCCCGGCAACAATTCTTTGCCGCGGTAACGATCGAACGGTCCGGCCGCGGCAATCCGCCGCGCTAAATCAATCCCAAAAGCCAGCGTATCCACTTCGCTTTCATGCGAAAGATAGTTCGGCTCGATCAACGGCGGGTCCATCGGAAAATTGGAACGCAGACGAATGCGACCTGTGCTCGCAGGCCGCAGAAGCGTCGGCCCAATGGAAAATCCGTGGCCCTCCGGCCGCTCGAAGCCATGCTTGAGATAGTAAACCGGCCCGAAGTGATACTGTAGATTCGGCGCAGCAAGATCGGGGCGCGTTCGCAGGAATCCTCCGGCCTCGGCAACGCACGACGTCAGCATGCCGCGCCGGAAAAGAACGTAATTCAGCATGCTGCCAATCGATTCGGCGTTCGCCAGGCTCACCGCCCGCTTCGATTCGTAAGCCACCGGCAAGAAAAGATGATCCTCAAGATTTTCGCCCACGCCGGGCAGATCGAGCGCGACCTCGATTCCGTGCTGCTCGAGTTGCTTCGCCGGGCCGATGCCGGAAAGCATCAGAAGCTGCGGCGAATTCACCGCGCCTCCGCAGAGGATTACGTCCCGCTCCGCGCGCAGTGTGTATTCCTGCCCGCTGCTCACATATTCGATGCCTGCGGCGCGATTCCCTTCCAGCACAATCTGCGTGGCGTGAGCATGCGGTACTACCGTCAGGTTCGAGCGCCCGCGCGCAGGATGCAAAAATGCGTCCGCCGCGCTTTGGCGCCGCCCGCGCTTCTGCGTCACCTGATAAATGCCGACGCCGTCCTGCCGCGGGCCATTGAAATCCGAATTCGCACGAAGCCCCGCCGCAACCGCCGCCTCCACGAACGCGCGCGACAATGGATTTACAGTCCGCAAATCCTCGACGCGCAGCGGCCCGCCCACTCCATGCAGCTCCGAGCCTCCACGCGCCTGATCCTCCGACTTCAGAAAATAGGGCAGCACCTCGTCGAACGCCCAGCCAGGATTTCCCTGCGCTTCCCAGGCGTTGTAATCCGCCGGATTCCCGCGGATGTAAATCATCGCGTTGATCGAGCTCGACCCGCCGAGAACTTTCCCGCGCGGCCAGTAAAGCGCCCGGCCGTGAAGATGTTCCTGCGGCTCGGTCGCGTAATTCCAATCGAGCGGCGATTTGAAAAGTTTCGAAAATGCGGCGGGGATGCGAATTTCGCGGCGATCGTCGGCACCGCCGGCTTCCAGCAATGCGACGTGTACTTTCGGGTCCTCGGAAAGCCGCGCGGCCATGACGCAACCAGCCGAACCAGCCCCGACAATCACGTAATCAACGGATGCCATCAGCCAACAAGGATGCCACGGGGGAAGGTGAAGTACAAAGCGGAGGCCGCATCGTGAGGCGGGAGATTACGCCGGATCCACGGGCTTCTGCGCGATCACCGAAAGCGTCTCCTCGGACTGGAAGAGCGACTTGACTCCGTAAGCGACGACCCCGCCGGCGATCAGCAGTAGTCCAAACGCGAGGCTGCTCATCCCCAGCACCTGCTCCGCACCGCCGCGCACAATCGCAAACCCAAGAAGCAGCAGCGGGCACACGCCAACAAGCATTGCCCCAGGCAGCCCACCGGGAACTCGGAACGGCCGCCGCAGCGTAGGCTCCTTGATGCGCAGCGCGATCAGCGCCACAAATTCCAGCATCAGGCTCGTCCCGTACAGCAGCACATCAATCGTCACCAGGCGCTCGAAGCCCAACCCCAAACAAAGCGCCCAACCAATCGCGCAAACCACAATCGCGACCCACGGCGCCCGCGTGCGCTCGCTCTTCTTCGCGAAAATCTGCGGCAGCATGCCATCCTGCGCCATCGCCAGCGGCAACCGCGAATAACTCATCACCAGCGCGTTGAACATTCCGAACGCGCTCATCATTCCACCCAGCACCAGCGCCACGCGCAGTCCCTGCCCACCCACAAGCGCCGCAAGATCAGCCCACGAGCCAGTCTCCCAAGCCGACGCCGGCGCGCCAGTAAGCCACATCGCCGCAATCGGCACAATATAAGTAAGCGAAACCAGCACCACGCACAAAATCATCGCGCGAGGATAAACTTGCTTCGGCTTGTCCACTTCGGTCGCGATCGTCGAAGCATTGTCCCAGCCCATGTAATTCCACATGGCGATGAGCATTCCGCCGATGAAATCCACGCCCAGCGTTGTGGACGAGCCGGCAGACGCGGCGCCGCCGAGCGCTCCAAATTTGAACGGCGCAAGAATCACAATCAGCGCAAACGGCGCCGAAAGCAAAAAGAAAAGCCACAGCGAAGAAATCGCCACCACGCGAATTCCGGCGATATTCATGATCGCGCACACGGTGACGATCGCCAGCCCCACCATCAATCCGCGATTCCCCACCGAAAACCACGGCACCACTCGCGTGAGATAAGCGACGAACAGCGTCGGATAAATCGCCATATCAAAAATGCTGGCCACCAGCGACAACCACGCTTCCTGAAATCCCCAGAAATTCCCCATCGCCCGGCGCACCCAGGCGTAATATCCGCCCTCGGCCGGAATCGCGCTCGAAAGCTCGCCGATCATGTAAGCGGTCGGGAGGCTCCAAAGCAGCGGCGTAAGCACCAGAATGAGGATGCCCTTCGCATAACCCGCGCCATGAACAATATCCTCCGTGCCATACGTCCCGCCGGACACCATGAAAAAGGTGGCAGCGACAAGCGGCCAGAGCGTCAGCTTTGCCGATTTTTTCTTGATTTGGGAAATCACGCGCGGACGCGCGGTGGCGGGCAGCGAAACCGTACTCAATTTCTGTCGCTTCCTCCTCGAGCGATCCCCACTCTCACTCGGGCCCAAGTCCGGAGCGAGTTCGCACAGCGAAGAATACAAGCATTGTGCGCCAGTGCAAGAAAAATTTTCGAGTTAGCAAAAGTTTTTTCTAAGCGAGAAAGTATGCGCCGTACCCGTCGAGCTCGCTCCGCCCGCGCCGCGGCGAGCTTTTGTTGACACCACCGAATTCGCCCGGCAAACTGAAGCCGCTTCGACGCGAGTCGTCACCGCCTGTCCCACCGCGGGACCGGCGCTACAAAAACTGGGAGATGACATTTGCGCACGGAAGATCGCTCACCGGAAGACTTGCGGCCCATCAAAATCACGCCGGATTTCATCACCACGGCGGAAGGCAGCGTCCTCATCGAAGCCGGACAGACGCGCGTGATCGCCACCGCCACCGTCGATGATGGCGTTCCGGGTTTCCTCAAAGGCTCGGGCAAAGGCTGGGTGACCAGCGAATATGGCATGCTTCCCCGCGCCACCGAGCAGCGCACCCCGCGCGAATCCACCCGCGGCAAGCAATCTGGCCGCACTCTCGAAATCCAAAGGCTCATCGGCCGCTCTCTGCGCGCCGTCGCCGACCTCAAAGCCCTCGGCGAGCGCACCGTCTGGCTAGATTGCGACGTGATCCAAGCCGACGGCGGCACGCGGACGGCCTCCATCACCGGCGCGTTCGTGGCCATGGCCTTGGCGCTCGAACGGATGGTCGCAGCGGGCATACTGCGCACGGTGCCTCTGAAGGACTCGGTAGCAGCCGTGAGCGTCGGGATCGTGAACGACCAACTACTCCTCGACCTCGACTATGAGGAAGATTCTCAAGCCCAGGTGGACATGAACGTAGTAATGACCGGAAGCGGCCGCTTCGTCGAAGTCCAGGCCACCGCCGAAGGCCGCCCCTACACCGGCAACGAGATGCAGCAACTCCTCGAGCTAGCCGCCGCCGGGATCGAGCACCTCACGCAGGTCCAACGCGAGCTGCTGCACATGAAATTCAGTGCCCAAGCTCGTTAGTCTGCAAGTAGCGACCTCGAATCCCGGCAAGCTCCGCGAATACCGCGAACTCGCCGGCGATCAACCCATTCAACTGGAAAGCGTCCCCGGTATCGCCGCGCTGCCCCCGTTCGATGAGAGCGCGCGCACATTTGCCGAAAATTCGGCCGGCAAAGCCCTCTACTACTCGCGATTCACCTCCGAACCAGTCATCGCGGATGATTCCGGCTTGGTCGTCCCCGCGCTAGGCGGCGCACCAGGGGTACATTCAGCCCGCTACGCCGGACCAAACGCGACCGACGCCGAGCGCGTCGCAAAGTTGCTAGCGGAAATGCGCGGTAAAAGGGGCAGCGAGCGCCAAGCCCGGTTTATCTGCGTCCTGACGCTGGCCCAAGCCAGCCGCGCCATCGCCGTCTTCTCAGATTCGGTGGAAGGCGTCCTAGCAGAGGAACCGCGCGGCACCGGCGGCTTCGGCTACGATCCCATCTTCTATTTCGAAAAGCTGCACAAAACCTACGCCGAAATTTCGCGCCAAGAAAAGAACGAATACAGCCACAGAGGCCGCGCCTTCCGCAAGCTCCTGCAATTTCTCCTGTCACCTGAACCATACATCTAAACCGCAGCCCAAAATAACTGAAGTCATCGTGCTCTGTTGATTTGCTCGGCGGCAGTTGACTTTCTCTGCCGTAGGGGCGCCGCTTGCCGCGCCCGCGGGCGTAACCCCTGCGAAATCGTCAGCCATTTGCCTCCGTGCGACCCGATCCGGCTGTTTATAAATTCAACCAGCCTCGTTAATCGCCACGATGTCGATAAAGCCACTTCATCTCAACATAGAACGCGCCAGCCACACCGCGCAGTAATTCTTTACCAACCCAACCCCGAACCAGCATAGAATGCGCCCCATGCCCAACGAACCATTTCGCGTAATCGAACAGCCTGGCGCATCCGAAGGCCTGCAAATTCTGCATCTAAAAGGCCCGATCACCCATGAATCGTCGCCGAAATTGGTGGAGGCAGTGCTCGCCGTCAGCGACCTGCGGATGATCATCGACCTCTCAGACGTACCATTAGTAGATTCGGTGGCCATCGGCGCGCTTGTCCGCGCTTACGTGCATTGTCAGAAGACCAAACGGCGGCTCGCCTTCGTGGGCATGAATCCCCGCGTTAAAAGCGTTCTCAAGCTGACCGGTGTCGATCCGCTTTTCGATTCCTACGCATCGATCGCCGAAGCGGAATCCGCCATCGCCTGAGGGATCGCGGTAGGGGGAAAATCGCGCCACAAATTCCATCGACTGCGATAGCCGGAATCACTTCTCCTGATCCTCACGCACGCGTTTCCTTGGTATTCTCCGCCGCCGTCATTTCGGCATGATCTCCCGCGGTCGAATTTGCAGAGTTACAAGGAAGAATGGACCCGACTGCCGCCAGCCCGAACCCGGCCCCTACCACCGGAAGCTTGCTGCGCATCCTCGGAGTAACCTTCGGAATCGCCGTCACTCTTGGCAACTCGATCGGCGCCGGCATCATGCGCACCCCCTCGCAGATCGCCGCCCGCCTTCCATCCGCATGGCTGATCATGCTGGCCTGGACTCTAGGCGCGATCTATTCCCTGCTCGGTGCCTGGTCGCTCGCCGAACTGGGCGCGATGCTCCCGAGTTCCGGCGGCTACTACACCGTCACGCGCCGCGCCTTTGGCGATTACATTGGTTTCGTCGTGGGCTGGACCGACTGGCTGAGCAATTGCGGCGCGAACGCCGTAGCCGCGATTCTGCTCGCTGAATACTGCCGCGATCTGCTTCCCGGCCTGACCCATCCGATTCTCACTGGCACCGCCGTGATCGTGGCACTAGCGCTCCTGCAATGGCGCGGCATCCGCTGGGGCAGCCGATTCCAAGACGTGACCAGCGCGATCACCGCGGTGGTCTTCTTCGGCCTGATCGCCGCGGCATATTTGCGCCCGCATCCCTCGCTCGTCGCTCACGCTCCCGCCGCCGCACTCAGCGCGATTCCCTCCGGATGGCCGCTGCTTTTCGCCTGCGTTCTCGTCCTTCAGCCGGTCATCTACACCTTCGACGGATGGTACGGTGCCATTTATTTCGGCGACGAGATCCGCAATCCCGGGCGCGAGATGCCGCGCTCGATGCTCAACGGAGTCTTCCTCTTGAGCGCGATCTACCTGCTGATCAATGCCGCGCTGTTCCACGTGCTCGGCGTCACCGGCGTCGCAAAGGAGAATCTGCCGGTTGCTGCTCTCGGCCAGACGATCTTCGGAGCTATAGGCAACACGGCCGTGCGCGCTCTCATGGTGATCGCGCTGTTTGCCTTGATCAACGCCGCGGAGCTTTGCGCCACGCGAGTCCTCTTCGCCGTGAGCCGCGACGGCTGGGGCGCCCGCGGAATCACTCGCGTGAATAAGGGCGGCACTCCATCCGCAGCGCTGTTCGTAAGTACGGTGGTTTCGATCGCGTTTCTGCTGAGCGGCTCGTTCGACAAAGCCTTGGCCGTCACGACGATCTTCTACGTCTCTAAGTACGCGCTCTCGTATCTCGCGGTCTTCTGGCTGCGCAAGCGCGAGCCCTCCACTCCGCGCCCCTATCGCGCCTGGGGCTATCCCTGGACCACCGCCGCAGCCGTAGCAGGATCGCTCGCATTCCTAGCAGGAGCCATAGTCAGTGACACGCGAAACAGCCTCTACGGTTTCCTAATCCTGCTAGCCAGCTACCCCATCTACCGCCTGGCCCGCAAACGCGTCGTGCCCACGTAGCGCCGGCTGGCAGCCGGCGTTTTTGTGCGGCAATGGCGATGAACTCCAGTACGCGCGCAATCGTAAACAGCGGGATTTTTTCCCCCGGCCAGACGCGCAAACCCGCGATCGCGTTGAATCGATGAATTTGTTACGTGTCCGCAGAAAGTCAAAAAACGCCGGCAAGCTGCCGGCGCTCCGAAGCGCGCGGCGAAAATTAATTGAATACTCACACGTGAAATCGCCCTACGCGCTTCGCTGTCAGTAACTTATCCCTGCCCTCCCGCGTCCAACTTTCGTTGCCACGAAATTACTTGCCATGAATCCAATAGAGGTCTTTAATTGGGCGCTCTCCAGCCTGCCCTGAGGTGATCCATGGCTTCTCCAAGTCGTGCGCCGGAGCCTCTCGCGCCATTGCTCGATCGTCTGGCCGACGCGCGCGCTAACACGGACGCACTCTTCGAGCGCATCGCGCCCGCGGCGCTCTACGACCGCCCGATCCCCGAGCGCCACCGCCTGATCTTCTATCTTGGCCATCTCGAAGCCTTCGATTGGAACCTACTCGGACGCGGCGCATTCGATCTGGCGCCCGAAAATGCCGCCTTCGACAAGCTCTTCGCCTTCGGCATTGACCCCGTCGGCGGCAATCTGCCCACCGACACGCCATCCGACTGGCCGAAAGAACGCGCCGTCCGCCGCTACGTCGCCGCCGTGCGCGAAAAGATCGATAGCAACCTGGCCGAAGCGTTCTCCGGACCCGAACCCAGCCGCGAAGTCGCCGGCGGCACGCTCGTGCACGTAGCCATCGAGCACCGCCTGATGCACGCCGAAACGCTGGCCTACCTACTCCATCAGCTTCCCTACGACAGGAAACAAGCCGATCGCGTTCGCGTCGCAAGGCCCATCGGCGTCGAGCGCCTCACCACGGTGCAAATTCCCGAAGGCGACGCAACTCTCGGCACCCTCCGCCATCCAGATGGCGTGCCGGGGCACACGGCCGATCCGGCGTCACCATTCGGCTGGGACAACGAATTCGAATCCAGCACCGCTCATGTCCCGGCCTTCGGCATCGGCGCCTATCCCGTAACGAACGGCGAATTCCTCGAATTCGTCCGCTCGGCGGGCTATTCGGATCAAAGCCTCTGGGGCGACGAAGCCTGGGCCTGGAAATCCGAAAAAGCTTTGCAATATCCCTTTCTCTGGGTGGAGGGCCGCGACGGCTGGAATTACCACGGGATGTTCGAAGAATATCCGCTGCCGCTAAACGCTCCGGTCTACGTGAGCCACGCGGAAGCTTCAGCCTATGCCCGCTGGGCCGGCAGGTCGCTGCCCACCGAGGCCCAATGGCACCGCGCCGCCTACGGCACCCGCGACGCAACCGAACTCGATTACCCCTGGGGCAACGAGCCGCCGGATCGCTCGCGCGGCAATTTCGATTTCGCGGCCTGGGATCCCACGCCGGTAACTTCGCACCCCTTCGGCGCCAGCCGCTTCGGCGTCCACGATCTTCTCGGCAACGGCTGGGAATGGACGGCCACGCCCTTCGGTCCCCTGCCCGGCTTCGAGCCCTTTCCCTTCTATCGCGGCTACTCCGCCGATTTCTTCGACGGCAAGCACTTCGTGATGAAAGGCGGCTCGCCGCGCACCGCCGCCTGCATGTTGCGCCGCAGTTTCCGCAACTGGTTCCAGCCGCACTATCCCTACGTCTACGCCAAGTTCCGCTGCGTGGAGGACTGACATGGCTACCGCCCGCCCAAGATTGATCGAACGCATCGCAGAGACCGCAGTAGCGGATATGGCCGCCGAAGTCCGCGCCGGCCTGTCGCTCCCGGAGCAAAAAGAGCTGCCCTCTAAATATCTCTACGATGAAATCGGCTCAGCGCTCTTCGAGGTGATCTGCCTGTTGCCCGAATACGGCTTGAGCCGCGCCGGTGCGCGCTTGTTGCGCCTCTACGCTCCGGAAATTGTCGAGAAATTGCCTTCGCCGGTAATCGTCGCCGAACTTGGCAGTGGCAGCGGTGCCAAAACGCGCTGGGTCCTGGAAGCGCTAGCCGCCCGCCAACCGGTGAAATATTTCCCGATCGATATCTCAAAAACCGCTCTGTCGCGATGCTGGCAGGAACTGGGCCACCTGGATTCCGTAAGCGTAGTGGGTTTCGAGCGCGCCTATCTCGATGGCCTTCTCGAAGTAGCCGCGCGCCGCGAATCCGGCGAACGCGTCCTCGTCCTGTTCCTCGGCAGCACCATCGGCAATTTCGATCGGCCCGCCGGCGAAAAGTTTCTGCAGCAGGTGCGCAACATCCTGCTTCCCGGCGATGCGCTGCTCGTCGCGACCGACCTCGAAAAGCCGGTTCATCAATTGCTCGCGGCCTACGACGATGCCGCAAAAGTCACCGCGGCCTTCAATCTGAATATCCTCGGCCACATCAATCGCGAACTCGGCGCCGATTTCGATCTAAGCCGCTTCGAGCACACCGTTCGCTACAACGAAGACGAGCGCCGCGTTGAAATGCACCTCCGCGCCGGCGAAGAGCAAGTCGTCACCATTCCTGGCGCCGCCTTCTCCTGCACCATCCAAGCAGGCGAAACCATCTGGACCGAAAGCAGCCACAAAGATAATTGCCGCGAGGTCGTAGCTATGGGCGAACGTTCCGGCTACCGCTGCAGCGCCCAATGGGTCGACTCCGAATGGCCCTTCGCCCAAAGCCTACTAATCGCCCGCTAAATCCATCTCGAATCTCTCTGCACTCTCTGCGTCTCTGCGGTGAGTCTTGCTCGTTCCGCTGTGCTATATTTCCAACTCGCCATGGCCAAAAAATCCAAGAAAATTGCGCGCAGCTCGAAACCCGTCAAACGTTCCACTCGCCCAAAATCACCCGCCGCGAAAAAAGCCGGCGGCACCGATCCAAAACGCGTAACTAAAATCCTCGAAAAACTCGATGAATCCTACCCCGCCGCAACCTGCGCGCTAACCCACGACAACCCCTTCCAATTGCTCATCTCCACCATCCTCTCCGCCCAATGCACCGACGAGCGCGTAAATCAAGTCACCGCCGCGCTCTTCCCCAAATATCCCACTCCAGAAGCCTTCGCCTACGCAACGCCGAAGGAACTCGAACAAGACATCCGCCCAACAGGCTTCTTCCGCAACAAAACCAAGTCAATCATGGGCGCCAGCAAAAAAATCGTCGAAGAATTTAGCGGCGCAGTCCCGCGAACGATGGAGCAACTCCTGACGCTCCCCGGCGTAGCCCGCAAAACCGCCAACGTAGTTCTCGGCACAGCCTTCGGCATTCCCTCAGGCGTCGTCGTTGACACTCACGTCCAGCGCCTCTCGCAGCGCCTCGATCTCAGCGCCAACGAAGATCCCAAAAAAATCGAGCAAGACCTGATGAAAATTATTCCGCAGGAAAGATGGATTCTCTTCTCACACCAGCTAATCTGGCACGGCCGCCGCGTCTGCCAGGCCCGTAAGCCCCGCTGCATCGAGTGCAATCTCGAAAAGCTCTGCTACTCGAAGGACAAGACCGTCTGACAGAAAATCCCGAAGCCTGGAAATTCATTTCGCCGAGCGCTTGTATTTGGCGGGATCGAAGTCGAACCTCTGCTTGCAGCCGCTCGAGCAAAAGTAATAGGTGCGGTCTTTGCGCTCTGTTTTGTATCTCGCGCTCGCCACCTCCACCATCGTTCCGCAAACCGGGTCTTTTGACTCTGCAGCTTCTGGCGCTTTCGGCGAGCCCGCCCGGCTGCGTCCCACCTGCACGATCTCCGCAAGAATGCTGACCGCAATCTCCTCCGGCGAAACCGCCCCAATCTGCAGCCCTGCCGGCGCTTTCACCGCCGCCACTCGTCCGGCGGACACTCCTTTGTCCAGCAATTCCTCGGACATCCTCTGCGCCTTCGTCTTGCTGGCCACGAACGCGACATACGCCGCGTCCGTTCGCGCCGCCGCCTCCAACCCCACTTCATCCAACTCGCCCTGCGTCGAAACAACCACAAATGTTTGCGGCGTCACGCCAAATCGCGTCAAATCAAAATCCTCGCCGATCGCGTCCGCCGACGAAAAATTCTCTTTCGCGATCCCCGGCGCCGTCACAAAAATTTCGTAGCCAATCGCCTTACCCAATCGCGCCAAAGTCTGCGCCACCGCCGACTTCCCCAAAATCACAATGTGCGGCTTCGGCAAATCCGGCTCAGTAGTCCCCAAGGTCCCTCCACTGTGGCAAGTCATCGTGCTAGCCGCGATGCCCGCCTCGGAATTCAGATCCGCTTCCGGGCTGATGCGAATCGGCCACGGTATGTGAATCGCTAGCGCGCGTCAATTGAGGCGTCGCGTTGCGAGCGCCGTTCGATTTTCATTCGCTCCGCCGTAACATCTAACCGAAACAAGGGTTCAATTAAAACGACACGCAAGTTATAGAAAACAAAGGATCGGGGTAGTTTCTAACCGAAGCACTTTGCGATGTTCCCTTGACGCAATTCTTTGTGGGCGCCGGAGCTTTTTCGGGTCGCATACGATGGGAAGAATTGCGCCCGCGAAGTGCGGTGCGATGTCGAGGCCAATGCGGCCATTGGCGGCTGCGCCGGGAATCTTCGTAACCCTCCTTTTATTTAGCCGGGCTGAATCACGTATCTTAGTTGGGCTGAATCATGAGCCCAAACCCGAGCCCGGAACCGTTTTTAAATTGCTCGGCGCGGCTAACGGCAAGCTCAGACGAGCCGGCCCCGCGCTAACTAATTGCGGACTACAGGATTATGCTTGTACAACAATTATCAATTGTCAATGGTACATCGGATATAAAAATGGGGTCGCCCGGGCGCGGAAATTGGAAATTTGAAATTGGAGAAGGGAACGATAAAGCTGCGGCGCGCAACGAGTTGCGGGGATTCGAAGAGACATCAGCAGGCGATAAGGCGCGGAAAAGGGAAAGGCGTGGCCGAAACCCCGACCCTTCCCGCAAACCGGGAAGGATCGGCCACCCACGGCAAACCGCCGGATGGGGCTGCACCACCCGCCGCGGCTACATACTGCCCGCAGAGACGAGGAGGGTTTTCGCTTGGGCTAGCTCGGGGCGATCGGAGCGGATGCCTTCGCAATTCTTCAGCAACCGGGTGTAGTAGGTGGCCGCTTTCTCTTTTTGCTGGGCCTGGGTGGCGGCCTGCGCTGCGCCGTAGAGGCCATTGAAACGATTGGGGTCGGTGCGCAGGGAAATTTCGTACTCGGTCAGCGCTTCTCGCGGACGCTGCAGGTCGAGCAACATGTCTGCAAGCATTTCGCGGGCGGGCAGTCCCGTTTCGCCTTTGCCGGCTTTGTCCTCGTCGTCGGCAACGGCGCGCAGCAGGCGAAGCGCATCGCCGGAGTTGCCCGCGGCGTAGGCGGCCCAGGCTTGCACCAGTTGGTGCTCGTCCTTCAGGCCGTCGACGATGTAGGACCGAGGGCCTTTGCGCGTGGCTTCGAGCAATTCGTCGTAATGCTTCAGCGCGTCTTGCGCGGCGACGGCGTCGTGAACATGGCCAGCGGCAACGGCGCGTCCCCAATAAGTGACCAACTGAACGTCCGGCGGCGCGCCAGCGCTGGGTTGCAGGGCTAGCGCTTCTTTCCACTGGCGGCGCTCGAGAGCGTACTTGGCGGGCCCTTCCGCCTGGCGCACCAGCAAATAGTTCTGAAATTCGGGATCCATTTGTTCGGGGCGAATCGCTGCGATCTGCTCGATGATCGCCTTGGCGCTGGCGTCGTCGCCAATTTGCATGTACGCGTACTCGAGGAAGTCCATGGAATGCACTTTGTGATGCATTACGTAATGATGCGCAGCCATGCTGTCGGCGACGCGAATGGCTGCGAGGTTGGAGTTGATGTCGTCCTGCCAAAGTCCGAGGCGCGCGAAGATGTGCGAAGGCATGTGCACGGCGTGAGGCGAAGACGGCGCGATGCTCGCGTATTTGCGCGCGGCCGGAAGAGCGAGATTGGCCATCGCCGGATTGTCGCAACTGTGGATGATGTAGTGCGCGATTCCCGGATGATTTGGCTGCTCGTCGTAGAGCTTATTGAGGATCGCAACGGCAGCTTTGGCATTGGTGAGATTGGGGTCGCGCTCGGGACCTGAGGCGAGAAGCGCGAGCGCGTAAAAGATGGCGGCTTCGTGGTCGTTGGGATTGCGTTCGTGGACACCTCGCATGGCTTCGGCGTAAGCGTCGGCGCGCTGATTGTGATCGAGCTTTTCGGTGTCAGAGTAAAAGACGGAGAGCGCCAGGATGTAATCGTTTTCGCGGCTGGTCGGCGGCTTGAGCGAACACGCTTTGGCGAGAAGTTCGGCGCCTTGGGCTAGATCTGCTTTGCTGGGGCGACTCCAGAGTTGGTGGTAGAGGGTCATTGCTTGTCCCCAGTAAGCCATCGCGCAGTGCGGATCTTTTTTGGCGACTTCCTCGAATTGCGCGTCGGCTACTTCGTACTCGAAGGAATACAGAAGGGCGACGCCGCGCTCGAACTGGGATTGGACTGCCGGAGCGCAGGAGGTAGGAAACGAGACGGTGCCGAGTTTTTCGTCGCCGTCGTGATGGTGCTGCGGCTCCTGAGCAGAGAGCAAATCTGGTGCGAGCGACAAAGTGCAGATGAAAGCGAGAAGAGCGAATTTTGCGGCCTTCATGATGCCTCCAACGTAAAGCTCGAAAAGCGTAGTCATGGCGAGAGGGGATGTCAATGCGCAGCCCTGATTGGCGATGGGCTGGCCGCGGGATTCTTGGTACTCGAAGCGGGGTGGGCCAGCCTTTTCCGACGGGTTTGCATTTTAGGGCGACCGATCCTCGCGGGTTTCCAGGGTGGGGGTTTCGGTTGCGGCTTTGAATTTTCTTTTTTTCGGTTTTGTTCGTCCCCCTCGCGCCGGGTCGGAACTGTGTCGATACATTGCAGATCAGAATTGCGCTCCAGACTGCGCGGTAACAGGAAAAAAACCAGGGCCAAACCGGGCCGGTGGTGAACCCCGAGCCCACTGCGAAGACTCACGCGCGACGCCGGCGCATGGCACCCGGCGATTTCTCAACAACTGACCAGATAAGCGTTATACCCTTCTGAGAGAAGCCCGTGTCCCCTCCGACCACCGATGCGAATGAACTGCACGGAGATTCCTCTAGCCCTCGGCTTGCTCGTAACGGACCGACTGCTTCTGTCATAGCAGTCGCGGCGTTTCAATTCTTCGGTTCTCTGCCGATTCTATGCTTGTCAGGGATCGCGCTTTGGGGCGCAGCTAGAATCTTTGAACTTCGCAACTCGCCAACGGTGTCGATTGTGTACGGATCCGCATTTCTGTTCAGCTTGGCTGGGATCGTCGCCTCAGTTGGACTTTTGCGCCTCCGGGAGTGGGCAAGAACAACCACCCTTTGCCTTGCAACTTTTCCACTTTTCTGGTGCGCTCTCTTCTTAATTCTCGACGAGTCGAAAATTCCCAGGTCTTATAACATTGTTCGCCAAATTGTTGAGATATTGTTTGGACTCTTGGTACCACTCAGCATTTGGTGGTGGGTCCTATTCACCCGCGACTCCGTGCGCTCTCAATTTCATCGGGATTGATCGCAAATGACTAACTGCCATCGGGCACTTGCCAGAAACGGTGGATGGGCCAGCCGCCGAGTGTCGATTCAAAAAGAACACTGGCCGGCTTAGGTTCTTCCTGACTCTCGCAGTATTGCAGGCTAATTCTTTGCAGTTCGGCGACAACCGCGGCCAGTGCTTGCTCGAAGTTTTTGTCGCGGTTGTTTTGCAGCACGGCCGCCTGCACATGCTCGGTTAGTCCCCACAACGTCTGATGGGTCTTCGCATCGCGGATGACCATCCGAAGTTGGGAATCAAACGCCGGATTATCGTCTGACAGCACGCGCACACGCTGGAGTTGAAAAATGGTCAGTTGTATTTCGAGAACCAAGTCCGCATCGCCCGGTGTGGCGACCAGTTCGTAGTGGCCCCAGGTTTTCATGGCCGCATAAAACTCGTTGTATGCGCGGCCTGGCCCGCCGCTATAGGACACTTCCTCGGTGTGAGATTCATCTCCGCCGCCATTGGCGATAAAGACCTTCTTCGCTGCGAGGATTTGGGCAGGGATTGGCGCGGGAGGCGCTGATTTTTTCTGCTGCGCCGAAGCGATGGGACCGGACAGCAGAGGCATTGCGAGACCGAAAATAAGGACGGCGGCTCTTAGACGCTTGGTCATGCTTCCTCCCGACGGGGCACACGTCCCAAGTTGAGGCATCGTCCTCGACCAATCCTGGGCGCGTGTGCAGCTTCATAGTTTAGACGTTGAGTGTGCGCGCCTACGTTTCAAAGCCGAAGGGTGGATTGATTTTTCCGTAGGATTGGGCGGCGTTAGCTTAATTTCAAGCTGAGTCCCGCGGCTAAAGCCGAATTCACGAGCGAGCGTAATTTCGCTGGACTGAAGTCCAGCTCCCCCTGCTGAAGCAGGGGGCTCCCACCGAATTCCGTTGATCATTTAGCAGGTTCCCGGCGAACTCCGTCGCTTAACTAAGCAACGTCCGGCGGAGAAAGTCAAAGATGCCGGCTGGCAGGTGGCGCTACGGAGGCTCACGCGGGAGTGCGGCGCGGTGGGTGGCCGACACATCCAGGAGTGGCTGTGCTACATGACGCATTGCTAGTCGGATTTTGCGGTGGCGACGGGCGGGGGTTGCTGGGCTTTGGTTACCAGCGCGGCGAAGCGTGGGTCGGGGCGGAGGGATTTTAGATCGTCGTCTTTTTCTATGCCTTTGCGGAGATCGGGTTTTAGCTGGTGGTCGATGGCGAATTGCAGGTTTGTGAAGGCTTCGTCGCGCTTGCCTTGCAGCGCCAGGGCGCAGGCCACATCGTAGGCGGATTCGGCGGTGTTTGGATGATCATCGCCGAGGGCGCGGCGGCGTCCGGCCAGCGCGTCGCGGAAGACCTTTTCTGATTCCGGATATTTCTTCTCGCTCTTCAGAATCGTGCCCAAACTTTTCAGCGTCACCAGAGTATCGGTATGATCGGGGCCCAGGACGCGTCGTTCGATGTCGAGAGTGTGCCGCACGAGAGTCTCGGCTTCGGCGTTCTTGCCTTCAATCTGGAGAAGCTCGGCGAGATTGCCCATGGTGACGAGAGTGGAGCGATGTTCGGGGCCGACCGTTTTGAGCTTGGCGGCGAAGGTGTCGCGCAGCAATTTTTCGGCTTCGGGGTAGCGCTTCTCGTTCACCAAAACCTGCGCGAGATTGCCCATGGTCAAAAGCGTTTGAGGATGCTCGGGACCCTCGACGCGCAATTTGATCGCCAGCGCATCGCGATAAACTTTCTCTGCTTCGGTCCAGCGCTCTTGTTGCGAGAGGATGGCGCCGAGATTGTTGGCATCGCCGAGAGTCGTTGGGTCGTCGTCGCCCTTTTGTTGCCGGTCATATTCGTAGGTTTCTCGAAACAATTTTTCTGCGTCGGGAAATTTGCCTTCATAGGCAAAGTCGATGGCGAGATGCTGCCGGGCGATGCGCGCCTCTTCATCTTGAGGCCCGTACTCGCGCTCGGCGATTTCGAGGGTTTCACGATTCAACTTCTCGGCTTCGGGGAAGCGGCCTTCATCGTTGAAAACGAAGGCGAGCTGCGAGGCGGACTGGAGCGTATCGCGATCCTTTGGGCCGAAAGCGCGGCGGCGCAGCTCCATCGTCTCGCGATTCAGCTTCTCGGCTTCCGGATAGCGGCTTTGCTCGTCGAGCACGTAGGCGAGTTTGGACATCGAGGCCAACGTGTCGCGATTCTTGGTGCCGAGAGTCTGGCGGCGAATATCGGCGGCGCGGCTGAAGAGCGATTCCGCTTTGGAGTAAAGGCCGAGGCTATCGTAGACGACGCCCATGACATGCATCATTTGCGCTTGCAGCTCGGGATCTTTGGCGAGGCCGGTGTCGATTTCTTTCGAGGCTTTGTCGAGAATTTCGCGGGCGCGGATGTCGTTGCCGCGGGCTTCGCTGGGATTGGAGACCTTGAACATGCCGGTCATGAATTGGGTGACGCGGTCGGCGCGATCGCGCTCGCGTCTAATGCGGCGCAGCTCGAGGGTCTGCGCGATGCCGCCGGCAATCAGCAGAACAACCGCGCTGGCGGCCACGGCGACGGCAAACCGGTGACGGCGAATATATTTTCGCGCACGATAGGCGACGCTTGCCGGGCGCGCGACGACCGGTTCATTGCGCAGATATCGCCCGATATCCGCGGCCAGATCGGCGGGAGTGGAATAGCGGCGGGCGCGATCTTTTTCGAGGCACTTGAGAGTGATGGCGTCGAGATCGCCGCGCACCTGGCGAATGAGCGTGGGGGGATCGGCGCTGCGATTTTGCGCCGCGACGCTGGATTTATCGCCTTGCGTGCGCAGCCTGGTGCTCGGGCGCTGCACGTCTTCTTCGCGCAGACGGCTGCGGAACTGATCGGGTGGAGTGCCGGTGAAGTCTAGCGGCAAGGAACCGATGAGAAGCTGATAGAGAATTACGCCGAGGGAATAGACGTCGGTGCGCGTATCAACGTCAACGCCGGCGGAATCGGCTTGCTCCGGGCTCATGTAGGCGAGCGTGCCTACGATCATTCCGACCTGCGTGTAGAGAGTATCGGGAGTGAGGCGCTGCGCGGTGGCTTTGGCCAAGCCGAAATCGATGATGCGCGGAACGGGCTTGCCGTCCACGGCGCTGACCAGAATGTTCGAAGGTTTTAGATCGCGATGCAAGATGGCTTTCTGATGCGCGTGCTGCACGCCTTCGCAGACGCGGATGAAGAGCTCGAGGCGTTCGCGGGTCGTGAGCTTGTGTTCATCGCAATAGGTGGTGATGGGAACGCCGACGACGTACTCCATCACGAAGTACGGGCGGCCGTGCGGCGTGGAGCCGGCGTCGAAAACTTTGGCGATGGCCGGATGATCCATCAGGGCGAGGGCCTGGCGTTCGGATTGAAAGCGCGCGACCACTTCGCGCGTGTCCATGCCGGCCTTGACGAGCTTGAGCGCCACGCGGCGGCGCACCGGAACTTTTTGTTCGGCGAGCCAAACTTCGCCCATGCCGCCTTCGCCGACTAATTCAAGCAGACGATACGAGCCGATAACCGCGCCGGCGACCGATTCGCCAAAATCAATGGTGCGCGCCGCGGTCGGCGCCTGGGTTTCGATCGGGAGCGTCGGACCTTCGGTAAAGGCGTCGCCTGGATCGCCGGGTTTTATTTCATCGTCGGACACGCGCGGCTAGCTCCCTGACAGATGCGGAAGTTTAGCGCAAGACCCGCGGGAAGGCATAGCACCGGGGCGACGGCGAGGATTCTAATTCCTAGATGGGATTCGAAAGCAACATCTCTCGTATGAAGCTGCTTGACGGGGTTGCTCCGAACTGCCCAGCGCTAAAGCGCCTCGTTAAATGCGCCACTTTTTCGGAGCGCTGAAGCGCTCCTCCCCCGCATGAATGCGGGGGCTCCCACCTCCCGCCGAATTCCACGCGATCTCGGATCAGGACACTGCCGCGCGACGGCTAGCATTGCAGCAGGATGAATCAAGGATTCCCCAGGAAGTGAAAATCGCCGCTGACGGCGGTCACCTGCTTGCGTGACCTCGGGCACTGAAAAATTGCTTCTTCTGGCTATCGTTGTATCAGGGGCAGCCGGGTATTTCTGCCCGTTCTTGGACGCGGGAAGTCCACGTGCATCATGCCGCAGTGACCCGGCGTCGTGCGGGTTCTGGGGCGACACGAAGTTCCGGGGGTGAGTGTCAGCGAGAGAAGGTGATGACCATGCTGAACCCTTACGTTCGATTTTCGATTTCCGTAATTGTCGTAATCCTGCTGATAACGATTTTTGCGCTCAGCACGTTTTCGCAAACAGCGCTGAAACCGGTGAACTCGCCTGAAGGCGGCAGAATCTTATATGGCATCGTGGACGGCGCCACCACGCAAGCAGGCGGCATGGCTGCGGTGCTGCGCGCCGTGCACAACGATTGCGGCGAGCGCCCGCTGGTCGGCCCGGTCTTCAAATTCCGCGGCACGGAAACGGTGGGAGTCTTTTTCACCGTGGTGAACCATCCCGCCGGAAACGTCAAAGTAGCCGGGCTGCTCATGGCGGCAATGACTGGGTCGCAGCAGGTGGAGGCAGCTTTGGTGACCGACGAGGCGTCGCGATTCGGCACGACCGTGAACCCGATGTTGCGGGAGCTTTTCGCCGAGTGGCGCCCGGGCGGCGCGGCGGCGACTACAAACGTTGCGATGCGCTCTGATGTCCCGGCGGCTTCGACTCCGGCTTCGATCGAGCCTTCAGCCGCTGCTGCGCCTCCGCTGCGCATGGTGTCCTCGGCCGACGGCACCGCCGTGGTTGGCGTGCCGGATGGCTGGGTGTTCGATACGCGCAGCAGCAGTGGGACAATGATTCTGACCGGGCCGCACGGCGAACTGCTCGCCCTGGGGATGTGTCGAATGGGAATCGACCCGACGAATCCGCGTTCGTCGATCATTCCACATCTCCCTGGCACGATCATTTATCCCTATCGCGGCGATCTGGCGAGATCGTTTACGGACATCATTCAAGCATGGCGGCGCGCCAACGGCTTGGGACCGGCGCCGATCCAAGTGGAAGAACTCCAGCCCATGCAAACGCCGCCGGGAGTCCAGTGCGTGAAGGCCAAAGGGCAAATGGATTTGGACGGACGAGGGATGCAAACGTTCATGGATGTGATGACCGCGGGCAACCCGGGACCGAACGGCGGATACACCCTGACGCTGACCCACACTCTGCTGCCTAATGCAGTCGCGGCGCAGGAACGCAGCACGGTGCGGGCAATCATCGACAGTTGGAAGGTAAATCAGCAAACGCTGAACCAGCAGGTGGCGGCTGCGACGCAGCGCATGAATGAGAATACTCAGGCGCTGATTCAGGAGAGCCAGCGGCAAGTGGAGCGCATTCATCAGATTGGCGCGGAGGCTACGGAGCGCATGAGGAACGCCGAAGAAGTGCAAGCGATGCGCAACGATTCGTTTGAGCGGCAGGAAGACGCCATTTCGCGCAACGGGCAGGGATTCAGCAACTACCTGCTCGATCAGACCGTGGTGCAGGACAACAATATGTACAACAACGGGACGATTGGGCACGGCACGTTCTGGAACTCGACAGCCGAGGCGCTGGTCAAGGCCGACCCCAATCGCTACGAAATTGTTGATACGCCGAACTACTGGCGTGGCGTCGATTACTGAGACGCGGAATCCGAACGGCGCCCCCTTCGAAAGCAACCCTCGGACTTAATAAGGCAGGCGTGTTGGAGCAGTTTGCGCGGGAAGGCATGAGAAGCAATCGCTCGCCAATGAACACCAAGCATTAGAGCAACTGCCGTATAATCCAGGTGCACGCCGAGTCGGGGCGTAGCGCAGCCTGGTAGCGCGCCTGCCTTGGGCGCAGGAGGTCCGCGGTTCAAATCCGCGCGCCCCGACCATATCCTGCGGCCAGGTTCATTGACAATCGAGTGCGGTGGTGTGAGAGTTGGGCTGCCATGGGTGCCCTCTACGTCTTGCTTCTCGCATTTCTAATTGGATTTCTTGCTGGACTGCGGTCGCTCACTCCGCCGGCGGCTACTTCGCTGGCGGCGCATGCGGATTGGCTGAAGCTGCCGCATCTGCTCTGGTGGGTCGGCAGTCTGCCCGCCGCGATTATTTTCAGCCTGCTCGCGCTGTTTGAGCTGGTCAATGACAAGCTGCCAAAAACTCCGAGCCGCACGGTGCCGATGCAAGTGACTGCGCGCGCCATTACAGGCGGGTTCACGGGCGCATGCATCGCCGCGGCCGGTGCGCAGGGTGTCGTGATCGGCGCGCTGCTGGGAATTGCCGGGGCGATGGCCGGAACGTTCGGCGGTTATCACGCGCGCAGAAGCTTGGTGAAGGCGACCGGCACGCCCGATTTTGTCATCGCCGTGGTTGAAGACCTTGTGGCCATCGGCGGGTCACTGTGGGTGGTTTCGCGGTTTTAATTCTTCTCCGCTCGGAGTAAGTCGCTGCGTTCAGTCGGCTCGCGTTTGCGCAAGAGGCCTGACGCGACTCGACAATCCGACGCGGCGGCAGATTTCTTCCGGAAGTTGGTCAAGCGCCACGATCTGATCGGCCAGTCCTGCCTGCACTACCGTTCCTGGCATTCCCCAAACTACCGAGCTCGCCTGATCCTGGACAATGATTTGTCCACCCGCGCTGCGAATTTTCTCGCATCCGCTGGTGCCATCGCGGCCCATTCCTGTCATTACTACCGCAAGCGTATCGCGGCCGAAGCAATCGGCGACGGAGCGGAAGAGAACGTCCGCGGCCGGGCGGCAAGAATTTTCGGGCGGTCCTTCGTTGGTGACGAGCTGCACAAAATTCGAATTGCGCTGGACCAGCATGTGACGGCCGCCCGGCGCGATCCAGACTTGTCCGGGCTTGATGACCGCGCCGGATGCGCCTTCGCGAACATCAAGGGCCGAACGCTTGGCGAGTTGATCGGCGAGCAGGCGCGTGAAAACTGCGGGCATGTGCTGCACGATGACGACGGGCACCGGGAAGTTTCCCGGCAAATTCGGAATCAGCGAATGGAGCGCGTTGGGTCCGCCGGTGGAAATTCCGATGGCCACGATTCGCACGCGGGAAGCCGGGCGTTGCACCGGCTGGGGCCGAACGGCGATCGCCGGTGGCGCTGGGGGCAGGGCCGGCGGCGCGACCGGCTCTTGCTCCGTCATGGGGCACAGCGCTTTGATTTTGGGGATTAGTTCCACACGCAACTGCTCGAAGATTCCTTGCGCGCCGCTGGCGCTCACGGGCTTCGTCACGTAGTCGCTGGCGCCCAGGCGCAGAGCCTCTAGCGTAATGAACGCTCCGTGCTCCGTGAGCGAGCTGAACATGATCACCGGGAGGTGCGGCCATTTCGCTCGAATGGCTGTGACCGTTTCGAGGCCGTCCATTTCCGGCATCTCTACATCGAGCATGACTAGATCCGGATTGAGCTGGGCAATTTTTTCCAGTGCTGTGATACCGTTCGAAGCAGTGCCGGCCACTTCGATCGCCGATTCTTTCGCGAACAGGTCGGAGATCAAGCGCCGGATTACGGCGGAATCATCGACGACGAGGACGCGTATCTTCTTTATGGCTTGAAGCGGCAGGGCACGCCTCCAAGTTACTCCATCGGCGCGGAATGCGTGGGGCTTTAGGAGGCTGGCTGGATGAGTTTGAGGCGCGCGCGGGACGACTCAACTCATGCCCTGACAAAACAGGCTTCTGCTCAGTCCACTTCTTGCGTGACGATGTGGACATCCACTCCGGGGGCTTCTCTGAGGAATCGATTGACTGCGGAGAGATAGAGATATTTTCGCAAGCCTTGATCGGACGAGCGGCCGAAGATCACCTGCGTGATGTGCTTCTCGCGAACAAAATCCGCGACGGCATCGGCGACGTGCCGCCCTTTCAGCCGCGCGACTTTTGCTCCCAAGTCTTCGGCGAAGCGAAGATTCGCTTCGAGAGATTTCTGGTCGGCATCCACGAGCTTTCTGCCGATGTCAACAAAGATGACGTAAAACTCGGCATCGAGCCGTCGCGCCATGCGCGCCGCGCGCGCGACCAAATATTGCGCCGCGGGATTGGCGCTGACGCAAACGGCCAGGCGCTCGCGGACCGGCCAAGTCTCGCGAATATCTTTTGCCGCCATGTAATTTTCGAGACTGCGGTCGACGTGCTCGGTCACCTGGCGCAGGGCTAGCTCGCGCAGAGCGATCAGATTGCCGCGGCGGAAGAAATTCTGCAGAGCTTGGCTGACTTTGTCGGCGGCGTAAACGTCGCCGCGCTGCATGCGCTTCTGAAGCGCCTCGGGCGTGAGATCCACCATGACCGTTTCGTTGGCCGTCAGCGGAACCCAGTCAGGCACGGTTTCGCGAACGACGACGCCGGTAATTGCGCGGACGGTTGGCGCTACGCTTTCCATGTGCTGGATATTCATGGTCGAGAGCACATCTATCTTTGCGGCCAGAATTTCTTGCACGTCCTCGTAGCGCTTACGATGCTTGCTGCCGGGAATGTTGGTGTGCGCCAACTCATCCACCAGCACAACCTGCGGCTTGCGCGCGAGGATGGCATCCACGTCCATTTCCTCGAACAGCGTACCTTTGTATTCGATTTTCTTCCGCGGAAGAGTCTCGAGCTGCGAGATCAAGTCGGTGAGGCCTTTTCTGCCGTGAGTCTCGACAACGCCGATGACCACATCTTCATCGCGGGCGTGCCGGCGAACGCCTTCGCTCAACATGCTGTAAGTCTTGCCCACGCCGGGAGCATAGCCGAGGAAAAGCTTGAAGATGCCTCTCGGCTTCTCGGCCTGCGTTGCGGCTTCGAGCCAATCTTCGGGTCGTTTGGGCATTCCTATCTTCCGGGCCTCGAGTTTTCCCAAGCTAGGCTAGAATAGCCACGTGTGGGAGCGACTTCCGATTCGGGCCATGCGCTACGGCGCAGCCCTCGCCATCGTTGCCGCGATCACCTATTTCTACCGCCACATTCTGCCGGTCAATCAAACCACAGTCGCGCTTACTTTGCTTCTCGGGATTCTAACAGTATCCACGGTCTGGGGACTGCGCGTTTCGGTGTTTATGTCCGTTGCGGCGATGCTGGCTTTCAACTATTTTTTCCTGCCGCCGGTCGGGAAGCTCACCATTGCGGATCCGCAGAACTGGGTGGCGCTGATCGCCTTCCTGGGGACAGCGCTGGTGGCCAGCCAACTCGCCACGCGCGTGCGGTACGAGGCCGAGGCGGCGCAGAGGCGCGGGCGCGAGGTTGAGCGCTTGTATTTGTTCAGCCAGCAGCTTTTGGTTGAGGGCAACGTCATCCAGCTCCTGAACGCGATTCCCAATCATATTGTCGAGATCTTCGAAGTCGGCGCCGCGGTGATTTTTCTTTTGAACAAGAATAAATTTTATCGCTCTGGAAGCGGCGCGGCGCACCTCGACGACGAAGAATTGCGCAGCGCCGCGAACCGCGAAGAGCCGATCCTCGACGCGGAACGCAGTCTCTGCTTCGTGCCCGTGCGCATCGGCGTGCAGCCGCTTGGCAGCATCGGGATTTCGGGGCCGATCCTCTCGCGGAAGACGCTCGAGGCGCTGGGCACGCTCGTCGCTATCGCCGCGGAACGTGCGCGCGCGGTGGAAAGATTGAGCAAGGCCGAAGCGGTGCGCGAGGGCGAGCAATTGCGTTCCGCGCTGCTCGACTCCATCACCCACGATCTCCGTACGCCGCTTACTTCCATCAAGGCCTCGGTCAGCAGCCTTTTGAACGAGGCCGCGCCGAATGATTCTCCGCGGCGCGAGCTCCTGACGATCATTGATGAAGAGACGGATCGGCTGAATCAGCTTGTGGGCGACGCCGCTGAGATGGCGCGGCTCGACGCGGGCGAATTCGAGCTGAAGCTCGAGCCGCATACGATTTCCGAGATCGTCGCGGCGGCGCTGGCGCAGTGCCGGCCGTATCTTGGCACGCGTCCAGTGAATGTGCGTCTCGAAGCCGATTTGCCGCCGGTGCGTGCGGACTTTAGCCGCGTCAAAGACGTTTTGGTGCGCCTGATCGAAAATGCGGATGCGTATTCGCAGAAGGACGCACCGATTACGATTTCGGCGGAGGTGAGCGACGCGCGCCTGGTGGTCAGCGTGGCCGATCGCGGGCCCGGCATCGAGGATATGGAGCTTGGGTTGATCTTCGACAAATTTTATCGCGGCAAGGATCAACGCTATCTGGTCCAAGGAACCGGCATGGGCTTGCCCATCGCCAAAGCGATCGTGGAGGCGCATGGCGGGACAATCGGCGTCACCAGCCAGCTCGGAAATGGATCGGTGTTCTCATTCAGCTTGCCGATCGATCGCGGCACCGGCGGAATGCGATGAAGGGAGCCAAGATTCTTGTGGTGGACGACGAGCCGCAGATCCGCCGCGTGCTTCGCGCCACGCTCTCCGCGGAAGGCTACGCCATCGTCGAGGCGCGCGACGGCGAAGCGGCGCTCGCCGAATTCCGGCGCGAGCGGCCCGATCTAGTATTGCTGGACATGAACATGCCGGGACCTGACGGCCTGGAAACATGCCGCGATCTGCGGGCCGGTTCGAGCGTGCCGATCATCATGCTCACGGTGCGCAGCTCGGAAAAAGACAAAGTTCGCTCGCTCGATGCCGGCGCCGATGATTACGTGACGAAGCCTTTCAGCATGGAAGAATTGCTGGCGCGCATCCGCGCGGCTTTGCGGCGGACGGCGCCGAATGAAGCGCTCGCGCCCGTGGTGACCAAGGATTTGAAGATCGACTTCGAGAGCCGCTCCGTGACCGTGCGAGGAGAGCCCGTTCATCTGACTCCCAAGGAATTCGAGCTGCTGAGGCATCTCGTTGCGCACCAGGGCAAGCCGCTCTCGCACCGGCGCTTGCTCCAGGCGATTTGGGGCCCGGATTATGGCGATGAAACGGAGTATCTGCGTGTTACCGTGAACCAACTTCGAAAGAAGATCGAGCCTGAGCCTTCGCGCCCGAGGTACATCCTGACGGAGCCGTGGGTGGGTTATCGCTTCGTGATCGGACGCGAAGCGCACGCGAAGTCATCCGCCTCGAGCAACAAATAGCGGCGACCGCGTTCCTCTAATGCGCGAAGGGATGCGCGGCGTCGAGATCGAGATTTAATTCAAGGACATTGACGCGCGGATCGCCGAGAAATCCGAAGTCGCGACCTTTGGTGTGCCGCGCCACAATCGCTCGCAATTCCTGCTCGGAAATTCCCCGGACACGAGCCACCCTCGGAATCTGAAATTCAGCGGCAGCGGGCGAGATATCAGGATCGAGCCCTGAGCCCGACGTAGTGACGAGGTCCACCGGCACCGGAACGTTGGGATTCTCAGCTTGGAGTTTCGCGACGTCGGAGTTTACGCGGTCGACCAGAGTCTTGTTTGTTGGACCGAGATTCGAGCCGGAGCTCGCGGTTGGATCATATCCGTTCCCTGCGGCCGATGGGCGCGAATGAAAATATTGTGGCGCGGTGAATGCCTGTCCGATGATGCGTGAGCCGACCAGCTTTCCATTTGGGGTAAGCAGTTGGCCGTTCGCTTTGGAAGGCATCGTCAGCTGCGCGATCGCCGTCACCGCCAGCGGATAAAGCAGACCGAAGATGACCGTGGTCACCAGCGTCATCCAGATCGAAATCATCAAATTCTTCTTCATATGCGCCTCACGCCCAATGCAAGTACGT
>Ga0116219_10000823_pt1 | contig 30999 bp, 26 predicted proteins | sample Sb_taG_4_FD_91019 | JGI IMG/M metagenome (GOLD analysis project Ga0116219, IMG submission 91019) | Peat soil microbial communities from Weissenstadt, Germany - Sb_50d_6_BS metaG | ecosystem: Environmental > Terrestrial > Soil > Wetlands > Peat | place: Germany: Weissenstadt | collected 2010-09-21 | reverse complement strand
TGAAGCTCCAGCAGGGGGCCGTAGCTCAGTGGTCAGAGCAGGGGACTCATAATCCCTCGGTCGCAGGTTCGATCCCTGCCGGCCCCACCGCCCCACCGGTGCGTGTGTGGTTCCGGGTGATCCTTGACTCTGCCGCGCGGGCTCGGTCTGAGGCTGAGGCGTCCGCGGGACGCCCATCCGCGTCGGTGACGCGGCGGCGGTTGCCGCCCGGTGAGGGCTTACGCCGGGGTGGCGAGGGTGGCGGGATCGGCGCCGGTCGCGACCGGGTGGAGTCCGTGGGCGAGGGCGTCGTCCACGGCGTGCTCCACCAGGTGCAGCCCGTCGAGGCCCGGGAGCCGGTCGATGTGGCGGTCGATGCGGCGGGCTGCCTCCCGGCCGCGCTCGTCCCCGAAGAGGTACGTACCGAGGAACCGAATCTCCTGCTTCGGCATGACCCCGGATCCGACCGGGCCCCAGTAGTGCCGGAGCGCGAACCGGGTCATGCGCTGTGCGGCGCGGCTCGCGCCGAGACGCCGAGCCGCTTCGCTCGCGTAGAAGTCGATGTGACGGCCCTCCTGGCGCATGATCCGCCGGAGGAGCTCGGTCAGCACTGGGTGCTTCGCCTTCTCGATGAGCCGGCCGTATCCGGTCTGGGTCGACCATTCGTTGACGGCTCCCCAGGCCATGTGTACCGCCGGCAAGTGCTTGGTCAGAGCCGAAACGGCACTGAAGACCGCGGGGCGCAGCGAGTCGTTCTTCGGGAGCCGCTGGCGCATCGAGCCGAGCCGGGATCGGCCGGCCGCCTCGCCGTGAGCCTCGAGGACCTTGGCGAGGGCCTCGCCGTGCCAGTGCTCCTCGTAGCTCCAACAGGCAAGGAACGCGGTCGTCTCAGGGTCCCGGTGGGCCCTGGTCACGAGGATGTCCCGCAGATAGCAGATGGTGTGGCCCTCGACGTCGTGCATGTAGCGCAGACAGCGCAACGCGTTGGCGTCGAGTGGCTGGGTGCGGAAGGCGTCGAAATCGAGGTCCTCGACCTCGAGCCGGGCCGACCGCTGGATGAGCTTGGCGATGTCAGTTCCCACGTCTGTTCTTCGGAGCCGAGCCTCTTGTCGGATCGCCCGCGATCTGCAAGTTCGGGCGCACCGATCGGCTGCGATCGCACGCCACCCAGGCGATCACACCCTCACGCGGCGAAGACTATCCGGTCGGTCTCGGGGTCGCCCCGGCCGGACGCGGCCGTACCGACGGTCCCGGGTGGCCGGGTCCCGTCGGCACGGCTGGCGGATCGGGCGGGCCGACCGCTCAGGCGGCGGCGTAACCCCCACGGGGTACCCCGAGGTAGGGGAAGCTCGGCAGGTACGTCTCGGCGTCGAGCGCGGTGACGTCGGAGGCCCCGGAGGTGAGGCCGTCGGTCACCGCCATCGCGGCGCCGTCGGGGGTGAAGCTCTTGTCCACGAGCGGCAGCGTGGCGCCGGCGACCGCCCGGAGGGCGATGGTCACCACGTCGTCGAAGACTCGCCGGCCGTTCGGCCACCCCGCCGCGTCGTTCCCGATCAGCCCGAGGTTGCTCGGCGAGGACGTCGTGGGTGGGATCGCCATGTTCAGGCGCAGCATCTCCGCCTGGGTGCTGCCCATGCTGTTCTGGAACCCCGGGACCACCCCGCTCGGGAGTCCGGTGTGGAAGATGGCCAGCAGGTCCGAGCGCTTGGGCGCGGCCTTGTTGTACGCCGCCAGGTTCGGAAAGACCCCCGGGTAGAGCACGGGGAGCAGCTGTGCGAGCTCGGGGTTGAGCACGGCCGCCTGGAACTGCTTGTCGTTGGCGGGCGCCTGGGCATTCCAGTAGTCCTTCTTCGACATCGGGACCACGACCTCGTTCACGAGCGGGTTGCCGAGCCTCGACACCTGCACCCAGGGCCCGGATTCCACCTGGGTACCGGCTGCCCCATGGAGGACTCGCGCCTTCTGGCGGCTGGCGGTGGTCCACACCCCGATGACCGACGCCGCGGAACCGGCCGATGTCGGGGTGTCGCCGCCCTTGGCCAGGTCGCTCTTCGGCACCTGGATCGCGATCGAGTGCACGTTCACGCCGGCCGTGGAGTTCACCCCGGCGGCCATCGCGCCGATCCCGGTGTTGGCCAACCCGAAGGTGGCGTGGTCGGCCTGGAATGGGCGGAGGTTGCCGAGGTCGAAGATCGACCCGAGGTCGACATAGAACCCCTCCGCCCGCTGGCCTGCGAACACCATGCGACCCCCGGGCAGTGAGTGCACCGCGGCCGCTGCGAGCGACGGATAGTTCGGGGTGGAGAGGGGGCCGACGTTGCAGGGCGGGCACGCGAGCCCGGTCGCGATCACCTGCTTCCTGCCGCCCGCCACCCTGGTCACGCTGTAGTGCTGGCGGCGGTTCCAGCTCGAGGAAGTGAGCGAGGTGATGGGCCCGGTGTTGTAGAGGAACGTGTCCTGGTTCGCGAGCGTGTTGGTGAACCGGAACTGGTAGGCGACGTCGGGCTTCCCGTCGCCGGTGTTGTCGATGTTGATGGCGTACAGCACGTCGTCACCGAACTCGTAGAAGTTGGGTCCGCCGTCGGGGGCCTCCAGCGGGACGTAGTTGGCGATGATCGTCACGGTGTCCGGGTTGTCGGGGCTGACGAACGCGTACAGGTCCGTGCTGTCGGCGACCGGGTCCTTTGAGATCTCGGGTGCTTCACGGTGTGACGACATGACATCACCTCTGGGCTCGTTGCGTCGGCGTCGCCGATACGCGTCTGGCGTTTTCCGAGAGGCATCCGTAGCAAACCCGGCACCCGGATGAAACGAGGTTGAAGAAATTGTTGCGCGGCGCCCATCCGCGTCGCCGGTGCGCTCCGAACTACCGATGTCCCGCGCTGACCGGTGGCGGGACTCGAGGAGAGCGCACATGAAAGAGCTCAGCCGCAGAGCTTTCCTGATCCGGGGGTCGGTGGGCGCCGCCGCGGTCGCGGTGGGTTCCGCGATGCCCAACCTCTCGGGGCTGCTCACGACGACGGCCGACGAGGCACCGGCGGCCGACGACACGGCCGCGGCGGCCCTGGCCGAGGCCCCTACCTCGACCGAGCCGTTGATCGCGCATGTCACCGATCTGCAGTCGGGGGAGATGAGCGTGTACATGGGCGAGCGCGAGTTCACGTTCAACGACCCCTCGTTGGCCCGACGCCTGTTCGGCGCGACGAGGTAGGGCGATCCGTGCCCCATCCTCACGTCCACCCGCATCCGCACGCGCACGCCGCTGTGAAGGAGGTCAACGGACCCAGCCTTGGCCCGGTCGTCCTCGACCTCGGCGGGACCGTCGGTGCCCTGATCGTCCGGACCCCCGCCGGTTTGGAGGGGGCCGAGATCGAGATCCGGCCGGCCAGCGCGGCCTGGCTGGGCACGCATGTCGCGGTCCGGGCGCGTCCGTCCAACCCACCGGCGTTCGCGGCGGTGTTCGGGGGGCTCCCCGAAGGCGCCTACGAGCTCCGTCTCCGCCCGCCCCGCCCGGGTGGTGCGGTCGAGCGGGTCGAGGTGATCGGCGGCGCCGTCACCGAGATCGCCTGGCCCGCTCTCGGCTGAGGCGTCTTCCCGGGCCCGCGACCGTCGGGCCCACGTTGCAGACCGCCACCGCGACGCGGTGGAGAAAGGAGTCCAGATGCTCGGCGAGATCTTCGGCCTCGACGGCGTGATCGTGCTGATCGTGGTCGTGGTGGTGCTCTTCGGCGGCAGCCAGATCCCGAAGCTGGCCCGGTCGCTCGGCTCCGCCCAGCGAGAGTTCAAGAGCGGCCTCGCGGAAGGGACGGAGGTCCCGGCGACCTCGACGGCCACGGCGCCGGGTCCGGACGCCCCCTGAGCGCACCGACCGGCGCGAACCTCCGGCGAGCTGGGCGATCCGGCCGTGGTGACGCTCAGCCAGTCGAGCCGTCATCCGAACGCCGCCCCGGCTCCGAATCAACCGTGACGATGGACTACGAGACCGCCGGGGACGGCGCCCTGGTCGCGGCGATCGGCCGGTGGCAGGATGCGGCCCTCGCCGAGGTGTTCCGGCGCCACAGCGGTGCCGTGCACGGGCTGGCGCGGCGCGTGCTCGGGTCGGCCACCCTCGCCGACGAGGTCACCCAGGACGTCTTTCTCGGCCTGTGGCGACAGCCCGAGCAGTTCGACATCGGGCGGGCGCCGCTGCGCACCCTGCTCCTCACCAAGGCCCACAGCCGTGCGGTGGACCTGGTCCGGGCCGAGGAGGCCCGCCACGCCCGCGAGCAGAAGACCGCCTCGGACCGGGCCGCCGCGGGGTACGACCTTGAGCGCTACGTGTGGGACTTGGCGGTCGCGGACCAGGTGAAGAGCGCCGTGGAGACCCTGCCCAGGGGGGAGCGTCAGGCCATCGAGCTCGCCTACTTCGACGGCCGCACCTATCGGGACGTTGCAACGCTCCTCGGCGAGCCCGAGGGGACCATCAAGAGCAGGATCCGCTCCGGATTGTTCCGGCTGCGGACGCTGCTCTCCGAGCGGGGCGTGGAGTCGCCATGGATCGATTCGTGAACCACGACGAACTGACCGAGTCCCTCGGTGCCTTCGCGCTCGATGCGATGGACCCCGAGGAGGCCGACGTCGTGCGTCGCCACCTCGACGAATGCCCGCGTTGCGCGGAGGAGGTCGCGCAGCACCAACAGGTCGCCGCGCTCCTCGGGAACACCGGCGGCGAGGCGCCCGCGCACCTCTGGGACGAGATTGCCGAGAAGATCGGGCAGCCGCCGCGGTCGGGGAAGCTGCGGGCCATCCCGGGCGGGTCACCCGGACAGCCGGGCGGTCGGGTGGGCGGCCGGGTCCGCGGGATCGTGCGCCGGCCCTGGTTGCTGGCCGCCGCCGCCGCCGTGGTCGCCATCGCGTTGCTCAGCCTCAGGACCGTGCAGCTGAACGACCGGGTCGGATCCGTCAGCGCGCAGTCTGCTTCGCAGGGACTCCGCAGCCTCGCCCGAGCCGCGATGGCCGACCCGTCTGCCAAGACGGTGGACCTGACGAGCGCGGGCGCGACCGCCGCCGAGGTGGTGGTGCTCCCCTCCGGCGCCGCCTATCTGGTCAACCAGACCCTGCCGGCGCTCCCAGCCGACGAGACCTATCAGCTCTGGGGGCGGGCAAGCTCGCGGTTGATCTCCCTCGGCGTCCTCGGGAGCGACCCGACCACGGTGGCGTTCACGGTCGGGCCCTCCGCCGACTACCGCGCGTATGTGGTGACCGCCGAGCCGGCCGGGGGGGTGGTGAAGACCTCGCACCGGCCGGTGGCGGCGAGCCCGCCGCAGAGCGCATAAAAGCCGATCAGGCCCCGCGCCGACGCCGCCTGCCGGCATCGACGGCCCACAGAGCCGCACCGAGCGCTGCCAGGCCTGCCCCCACCGCGGCAACCGGGCCGGCCGGGAACCCGGTGAGCGGGAGGCTCCCGGTCATCGGGACCTCGGGCACGGCGATGGTGGCCGCCGCGGCGGTGGTGTCGGTGGTGAGGACCGCCGTGCAGTGATAGGCCGGGTCGGGCTGGTACGCCGGCGGCGCGATCAACTCGTGGAGGCACCAGGAGTAGCCCGCGGGGACCGCGAAGCTGAGCGAGCCTTGATCGTCCGTCGTCGCCTCGGCGAAGAAGTAGTCGCCCGCAGGGACCACGGCGTCGGCCGGGGCCGATGTCGGTGCGCCCGGAGCCGGGCCGCCGGTGCCGAGCAGCTCGTAGGTCGCGTCGGGGATCACGGTCGAGGGCTGGTGAGAGTTGTACTTGTACGCCGTGAGGTGGACCGTGGCCCGGGCCTCTCCGATCGCGATCGTCGTCGCCTCTGGGCTCGAGGACGTGGTGACGACGGCCGAGCAGTGGAGCGCCGGATCGAGGCGGTAGTCGGGCGGCGCGCTCACTTCGAGGGCGCACCAGGCGTAGCCGGCGGGGACCGCGAACGCGAGCCGGCCGTCCGGGCCGGTGGTGCCGCGGGCGAACCAGGTGTCCCCGGGCTCGTCGGTGACGCCCGCCGGCGCGGGCCCGGGCACCCCGCTCGGAGGGCCCTGGCCCTGGACGTAGAGGTCGTATGTCGCCCCGGCGATCCCCGTGTCGGGGGTGAGGGAGTCGTACTTGTAGACGGTGACCGCGACGGTCTGTTCGGTGTCCTTGAACGTGAGGGTGGTCACCGGACCGGGCACCACGGTCGTGCCCGCGAGGACGGCCGTGCACTGCTGGCCGGTGTCGATCTCGTAGTTGGACGGAGCCTGCACCTCAACCGCGCAGTAGGAGTAGCCGGGAAGCTGCAGCGGGAAGGTCCCGATCCCTCCGGCGCCGGTGGTGGCGGTGGCGACGAGGGTTTCACTGCTGCTCGCCGGAGCTTCCGGGTACGGCATCGCGCTCGCCTCCGAAGCGGTGTTCTGCCGGTACAGATCGAAGAGCGCGCCAGGCAGACCCACGGAGGGATCGGCGGCGTCGACCTTCATGACCTGGATCGCCACGAACTTGCCTGGGTCGGTGACGGTGATCGGCCGATCCGCCTGGTCGTTGTCGGCCGTGAAGCAGCCGTTGGCCCCGCCGGCGAGCCCCGGAGGGGCGAGCACCTCGAGCCAGCAGTACCGGGTCCCGGACTCGAGCGCCGCCGGGGTGACACAGGTCCCCGAGGCGTTGGTCGAGCAGGTGGCGACCGACGGCCCGCCCGGCGTCCCCTCGTCGATGTCGATGAGCGCGCCGTCGAGGACCAGCTCGGCGGGGTTGAGGTTGCCGGACGCCACCTTCTGGAAGACCGCGCTCACCAGCTTGGGGTCGTCGAAGGACACCGTGGCGTTCTCATTGGCGAGGAGGTCGATGACCTGGGAGGCCGGGCTGGGAATGGCGTAGCCGGCTGGGGCAGCGGTCTCGGTGACCTCGTAGTCACCGGGCAGAAGCTGCGCGGGTCCGTCGTTGCCCGCGGGCGTGCACGTTCCCGTTGCGGTCGTCGTGCACGTGCCGATGTCACGGAAGGTGCCGTCGTTGCCGGCGTCGTAGGCGACGTCGAAGACGGCTCCGGCGAGCGGCCCTCCCGTCTCGGCGTCGGTCTTCTCGAGGGTGAGGCTGGCCGGGGTGACGCGGTCCCCTTCAGCTCCGCTGAATGCGGCGACCGTGTTGGCGCCGGCGACCACCTCGACGCTCTGGTCGGGCGCGCTCCCGTACCCGGGTGGCGGCATGTCCTCGTGGATCGTGTAGGTCCCGACGGGGAGTGGTGCGGACTCGGGCGTCGTCCCATCGGCCGCCGTCATCAGGGTCGCCACGACCTGAGTCCCGCTCAGGACCTCGAAGACCGCGCCGCCAACGGGGTAGTACGCCGTGTCGTCTCCCGCCTTGAGGATGGAGACGGTTCCGGTGCTGGGGAGGGAGGTCAGCTGCATCGCGGCGGAGAAAGCGGTGGGCGCGGAGAACGCGGCCAGCTGCTGCGCGGTCGGTTCGAACTCGCTCGGGGCGAAGAACACCAGTCCGAGCTGGCCGAGCCCGCCCGGGACGTCGACCGTGGCGGTCACCGGTCCCGGGGCCGACGCGTTGATCGGGAACGCCGCCGTGCCCGAACCGTCGGTGGCCGCGGTGACCGTCGTCGGCCCCGACGGGCCGTCGATCGTCGCCCCCGAGACCGTGAGTTCCACCGGGAGCCCGGTCACGGCGTTGTCGGTTCCCGGGAACATCGCCTGCACTTCGATCGTCGCAGTCGAGGTGAACGACGATCCGCCCCCCACGAGCTCCACGGTGAACTGGGGCACGTCGGTTGCGCCGATCGCCTGGACGTACCACCCGTCGAGGGCCTGGTAGGCGGCCAGCACCCCCGGGTCCATCGCCGGCACGGGGCTCGCCCACACGACCGCGTCGTAGAGGAGCTTGCCGGCGACCGCCGCCTGGTCCTCGGTGAACTGCCCGGGCGAGCCGCCCCACCACCCGAGCGCCTGCGCCTCACTGAAAGCGAACCCGAGCGCGTCGGCCTGCCCGGTGATCGCACCGGTCGGGGCGCCCGAGGGGACGTAGGCGTAGACCGGGGCGGGGTAGTCCCCGCCGCTCGCCGGGGGATCCGCACAGAAGCCCCAGCCTTCGTCGGTCGGGAACCCGGGGCCGTACGAGCCGAACCAAGTGTTGTCGCCCGAGTAGGTGGCGCAGAAGCCGGCGAACGGGAACGGGGGCCCGCCGACGCTACAGGCGGCCGGTCCGTCGGCAAAGGCCGGTCCGGACCCTGTCGCGGTGACGGCCACGCTGGCCGCGGCCACCCCGCACACGAGGGCGGACGCGGCGAGGACGCGGACCATTCGGCGCCGACCTCGGCGTCCGGTCGGGGCGGCGTGACGGGTTCCGGTCGGTGTGGGGCGCATGGTCCCCGGGGTCTACCGAGGCGATCTCCCCGCGGGACTCCTCCGCTGCCACCCATCGTTCCTCCCACCCCTGTGCGCACGCCGCCTCGGGTTGGCGTCGGTACGCTGGCTCACGATGCCGATCTCGACGGACCTCCTCGACGATGACGAGGAGGTCCTGGTCGACCTCCGTCCGCACTGGGTGTTCTTCCTCGGTCCGCTCGTGCTCACGGCCGCGTCGGTCGCGGTGGTTGCCGTCGTGGTCCACCAGTTCCCGAAGGCCCCGGTCGGGGTGGCCTGGCTGCTCGCGGTGCTCGTCGGAGTCCCCGCCTGTTGGCTGGCGGGCCGCCTGGCGCGGTGGTTCGGCACCAGCCTCGTCGTCACCGACCGGCGGATCGTCTTGCGCACCGGCGTCCTCGGTCGCCGCCTGGTCAACCTCCGGCTGCAAAGGGTCGTCGACACCCACTGCACCCAGCGACCGCTCGAGCGACTGATCGGTTCCGGCCGGCTCGTGCTCGAGGTGGAGGGGGAGGAGGGGGGTCTGGCCATCGACGACGTCCGTCGGCCGCGCAGCCTGCAACGGGTGATCAACCGGCAGCTCAGCCAGATGGACGCCGGGTGGCAGGTGTACCGGTCACCGTCGACCTCCGAGCGGTCCGAGTGGGAGGACCGCCGTCCCCCGCCCCGCCGCGACCCCACCCCGCCGTCGGGGGTTCCCCGGGCCGGCGGGGAGGGGAGTCCCACCAATTCCATCCCGGACCAGCTGGTGGCGCTCGACCGCTTGCATCGACAGGGCATCCTCTCGGACCAGGAATTTGCCGACAAGAAGGCAGAACTGCTCCGTCGGTTCTGAACCGGCTCCGTCGCGCCGGTGTCGAAGGTCCCAGATACCGTGGGGTGGTGACGACGACTCGCTACCGTTGTGCCGCCTGCGGGAACCTCACCCGGTTCGACGTGACCAGCACCCGGACCACGAAGGCGTTCCACCACTTCACGATCGGGGGCGACCTGGTGGTCGAGGACGAGGAGGTGCTCGAGTTGGCGGTGCTCGATGTCGCCTGTCGGTGGTGCGGACACGGGCGGTCGGTCGAGATCGTGGAAGCGGAGTCCCCCGCGCCGCGGGAGGCCGATCCGTCGTCGGCGCGGTGAGCACCCGCCGGCCCGATCTGCGGCACCTGATCCAGATCCCGAAGTACCTCGGGCACCGACCGGGCGCCGCCCGTCCGATCCGCGGCACGACGCCGTCGGGCGAAGCGGTGGACGACGCGCTGACCGACGAATGGACACTGCTCATGTTCCTCTCCACCACCTGCGACGGATGCCAGGAGTTGTGGGACGCTTGCGCCGATCCCGACGGATCGTTCCCCGCGGACGTCCGCGTCCTCGTGGTGACCCGGGAGTCCGACTCCGTCGACACCCTGGCGCAGCTCGGGCGGACCGCCCGGGTGGTCCGATCGGACGCCGCCTGGCCCGACTACGGCGTCCATTCGGGCCCGTTCTTCGCATTGGTCGAGCGGGGCGAGCGCATCGCGACCGAGGGGGTGGCATGGTCGCCGCAACAGATCACTGACGCCGTCAACGCCGCCCGGCGGGCGTAGCGGGCGATGGACAGCGAGATCCTCGACGTCGAGACCGGATCGCGACGGACGACCGATCTCAGCGCGGCGGTCCGCCGGTTCTGCGCGGGTAGGGGAGACGGGCTGTGCCACGTGTTCGTGCCGCACGCCACGGCCGGGATCGCGTTGATGGAGCTCGGGTCGGGATCCGAGGGTGACCTCGACGAGCTGATGGACAGGTTGCTGCCGCGAGACAGGGCCTACGCCCACCGGCACGGGTCGCCCGGCCACGGCGCCGACCATCTGCTGCCCGCGCTGGTGAGCCCCTCGGTCGTTCTCCCGGTGCGCGGCGGCGAGGTCCTCCTCGGGACGTGGCAGTCGGTCGTATTGGTCGACACCAATGTGGACAATCCCCGCCGTCATATCCGACTGTCGTTCCTGGGTGACCGCTGAACGTGCGTGTCACATCCTTCCGTCATGCTGGCCGGAGCGGAGACGAGAGAAGCCAGGGAGGCGGTTCGAAATGTCAGGTCCGACGATCACCATCGACTGCGACGAGTGCACGCTGCAGCACACCTCGGCGTGCGAGGACTGCCTGGTCAGCTTCCTGCTGGATCGAGAGCCCGGCGACGCGGTGGTCATCGACGCCGCGGAGGCCAGGGCGGTCCGGCTGCTTGAGCGCGCCGGGCTCGTCCCGAACCTCCGCTTCGACGCCCGGGCGGGATAGCGGACGGCGCCGCCGCCGGTGGAGCGGGCGGTGAGCTCCACCCTGCTCGTCACGAATGACTTCCCCCCCAAGGTCGGGGGCATCCAGTCGTACCTGTGGGAGCTGTGGAGACGTCTCGATCCCGCCTCGACGGTCGTGCTCACCGCCCGCTCGCACCCCGACCACGCGAGGTTCGACGCGACCGAGGCGGCGCGGGGGCTGCGGGTCAGCCGGGTGCGGGCTCCGATCCTCTACTTCCCGACGCCGCTCGCGCTGCGGCGGATCCGGGAGGCCTGTCGGGAGTACCGGCCGGATCTCGTCCTCCTCGACCCGGTGTGGCCGCTCGGCCTCCTCGGCCCGCGCCTCGGCATCCCCTACGGCGTGGTGCTCCACGGCGCCGAACTGGCGATTCCGGCCCGGCTCCCGGTCGTGCGGCACGGGCTCGGCGCGACCCTGCGGTCCGCATCGCTCGTCGTCTCGGCCGGTGGGTATCCCGTCCGGGAGGCGGAGCGGGTCGCCGGCGTGCCTCTCGCCCGTGTGGTCGAGATCCCACCGGGGGTGGACTGTGCGCGCATCGCGCCGATGGGGACGACGGAACGGGCCGAGGCCCGCCGGCGCCTCGGACTGCCCGGGGACTCGCTCGTCGTGGCGAGCGTCAGCCGCCTCGTTCCGAGGAAGGGCATGGACGTCCTGATCGAGGCGTCGGCCACCCTCGTCCCGTCGCACCCCGATCTGGTGGTGGCGATCGCGGGGGCCGGGCGTGACGCGCGGCGTCTGCAGCGGCTGGCGGCGCGCCGGCGGGCCCCGGTCCGAATGCTCGGCCGGGTGAGCGAGGACGACAAGGCGGCGCTCCTCGGCGCGAGCGACGTGTTCGTCATGGTCTGCCGCAACCGCTGGCGCGGGCTCGAGCAGGAGGGCTTCGGCATCGTCTTCCTCGAGGCGGCCGCGGCCGGGGTACCGCAGATCGCCGGTGACAGTGGAGGAGCCGCCGAGGCCGTCGTCGACGGGGAGACCGGGTTCGTCGTCGGACGGCCCGAGGAGCCCCCCGAGGTGGCGCGGGTCCTCGGCCGGCTCCTCGACGACGCGGCCCTGCGGAGGCGCCTCGGTGCCAATGCCCGCGTGCGGGCCGAGGCATGCTTCGACTACGAGAAGCTCGCTCCTAGGCTGGCCGAGGCGCTCGCCCGGGTGGGAGGCTGACCGCCGATCGGGGCCGGCCGGGCCCCGCACGACCCGCACCACAAGGCGCGAGGAGGACACGGTGGCCCAGGAGGAGGCGACGGAGCGCATCACGGTGTCGGCCACACCCGAGCGCTGCTTTGCCGTCGTCGACGACATCGAGCGCTACCCGGAGTGGATCGCGGGGATCAAGGAGGTCACGGTCCACGAGCGAGACGACGAGGGCCGGCCCTCCCTGGTGTCGTTCCGCACCGCCGCATTCGGTCGCAGCACCAACTACACGCTCGCCTACGACCATCGCGACGCCCCCAACGCGCTCGGGTGGCGCCTGACTAAGGGCGACATCATGACGAGGCTCGACGGCCGCTACCAGTTCGTCCCGACCGGGGACGGTGGCACCGAGGTCACCTATCACCTCGAGGTCGAGCTGCGGGTGCCGATCCCCGGGTTCATCAAGATGCGCGCCCAGAGCCGGATCATGGACACGGCGCTGCGGGAGCTGAGGGCCCGGGTCGAGTCTTCGGCGTGAGCCCGGGTGCGCCGGTCGACGCCGGGATCACCTTCGGCGTCGACATCGGCGGGACCAAGCTCCACGGGGTCGCGCTCGCCGGCGGCGGCGGGGTGGTGGCGGAGGCTCGGCTCGCGACGCCCCAGGTTGACGACCGCGCTCCCGGCGAACCGGGTGCCGAGGTCGCCGAAGCCGTCGCCGAGCTGGTCGCCGAGCTGCGAGGGAGGGTGCCGCGGGTGGGCGAAGCCCTCTGTGTCGGGGTGGGGGCCCCCGGCATGGTCGACCGCACCGGGACCCTCCGCTTCGCACCGAACCTTCCGGCCGCCGAAGGGGTCGACATCGGCAGGCTCGTCTCGGCCCGGCTGGGTGAGGCGACGGTCCTCGTCGAGAACGACGCCAATTGCGCCGCCGTCGCGGAACTGGCGGTCGGCGCCCTCCGGGGGGTCCGCGACGGGCTTATGGTCACCCTCGGGACCGGGATCGGTGGCGGGCTGGTGGTCGACGGCGAGGTGCGCCTCGGTGCGAGGGGGTTCGCGGGCGAGGTCGGGCACATGATCGTCGACCCGGCCGGGCCGCCGTGCCCGTGTGGCCGGCGGGGTTGCTGGGAGCGCTACGCGTCGGGCGGCGGTCTCGGGCGTCTCGCCCGGGAGGCGGCGTACGCCGGGAGGCTCGCCCACGTCGTGGCGGGGGTCGGCGGTGACCCCGAGAACGTGCACGGTGAGGACATCACGAGAGCGGCGCTCGACGGCGACCCGGGCGCGCTCGGGGTCCTCGACGAGCTCGGGTGGTGGGTCGCGCTCGGGCTCGCGAACCTCGTCGCCATGGTCGACCCGGAGCGGATCGTCCTCGGTGGCGGGCTCGCCGAGGCGGGGGAGCTCCTGCTCGCACCGACCCGCCGGGCGTTCGTCGACCTCGTCGAGGGAGTCGATGTCCGACCGGCCATCGAGATCGGTGCGGCCGCGCTCGGCGAACGGGCTGGCGCAGTCGGCGCCGCGCTGGCGGTCCGCGGCCGGCGGTGAGGTGCCGATGAGCGGGCCCCGGGTCGGCGTGATGCTGCCGACGTTCCGCGACTCTCCGGACGACGCGCTCAGGATCGCCGCCGAGGCCGAGGAGCTCGGGATCGACGGCGTGTTCGTCTACGACCACCTCTGGCCAATGGGCCGGCCGGACCGTCCGGCGCTCTCGCCGTTCCCGGTGCTCGGGGCGATCGCCGCTCGGTCGGCGCGGCTGTGGCTCGGGACGCTGGTGGCCCGGGTCGGGGTGGTCCCCGACGAGGTGCTGATCGCCGAGTTCGCCACCCTCGCCCATCTGGCGCCGGGACGGGTGGTGGCCGGGATCGGGACCGGCGACCGCTTGAGCTTCAACGAGAACCGCGCCTACGGCGTCGCGCTCGACTCGGCCGCCGATCGGCGGGCCGAGGTGGGGGAGTGTGCCCGGGCGCTCCTCGACCGGGGCCTCACGGTGTGGATCGGCGGCACCTCGGCCGCGACCGTCGCGGTCGCCGAGTCGGTCGGGGCGGTGCCGAACTTCTGGCAGGTCCCCCCGGGCCGGATCGCGGCGCAAGCCATCCGCTCCGAGGTCAGCTGGGCCGGCATGGCGGCACCGGCCGACGGCGCCGGCCTCGACGCGTCGGCGTTGCTCGGGGTCGCCCGCCCGCTCGCCGAGGCCGGGGCGACCTGGCTCGTGTTCGGGTGGCCGGTGGCGCTCGCCGAGCTGGCCACCGCGGCGCGGGACCTGCACGCCGGCTGACCGGCCTGCCAAGGGCGGCGCGGGGCGCCGGGTACCCTTGGGTGATGGAGTTCCGCCGGATCAACGGGCTGCCGCCCTATGTCTTCGCCACCATCAACGACCTCAAGCTCGAGACTCGCCGCTCGGGGCGCGACGTCATCGACCTCGGCTTCGGCAATCCCGACCTGCCGTCGCCCGACGTCGCCGTGGAGAAGCTCGCCGAGGCAGTCCACAACCCGAAGAACCACCGCTACTCGGCGTCACGCGGCATCCCCAAGCTCCGCCAGGCCATCGCCAATCGCTACCAGCACCGCTTCGGGGTGGAGATCGATCCCGACACCGAGGTGGTCACGACGATCGGGGCCAAAGAGGGGCTGTCGCACCTCATGTGGGTGCTGGTCGCCCCCGGTGACACCGCCCTCGTCCCCTCGCCCTCCTACCCGATCCACATCTACGCGCCCCTCTTCGCCGGGGCCGACGTGCGTCAGGTGCGGCTCGACGGGCCGTCGGGTTCCGGCGGGCCCGAGGGGATGGGACCGCCGGAACCCGGGACCGCCTTCTTCGACTCGCTGATGGAGACATGGGAGTCGGTGTGGCCGAAGCCCCGGGTGATCGTGCTCTCCTTCCCCCACAACCCGACGACCGCGTGTGTCGACTTCGAGTTCATGGAGCGCATCGTCCGGTTCGCCCAGGAGCACGACGTGGTGCTCGTGCACGACTTTGCCTACGCCGACATCGCCTTCGACGGGTACGTGCCGCCGTCGATCCTCCAGGTCCCCGGGGCCAAGGAGGTCGCGGTCGAGTTGTACACGATGACCAAGTCGTTCTCGATGGCCGGGTGGCGGGTCGGGTTCCTGCTCGGCAACGCCCCGATCGTCCAGGCCCTGACCAAGCTGAAGGGCTATCTCGACTACGGGACGTTCCAGCCGATCCAGATCGCCACGATCGTCGCCCTCAACGAGGCGCCGGACTATCCGAAGGAGATCAACGAGACCTACCAGGCCCGCCGCAACGCGCTGTGCGACGGGCTGCACCGCATCGGGTGGCACGTGGAGCCGCCCAAGGGGACCATGTTCGTCTGGGCCCCGGTCCCCGAGCCCTACCGGCACATGGGCTCGCTCGAGTTCTCCAAGTTCCTGGTGCGGGAGGCCGACGTGGCGGTGTCGCCCGGCGTCGGGTTCGGTCCTGGCGGCGACGGGTTCGTGCGGTTCGCCCTGATCGAGAACGAGAAACGGATCGGCCAGGCGGTCCGGAACCTGCGCCGGGGGCTGACCGAGCTCCGCTAGCCGGACGCCGCGCTGCTTACTCGGCGCGCAGCAGGACGGCGGTGGAGGTCCGGGCGGCCACGCTCCCGGGGAGTGCGGCGACCAGGTTGGCAAAGGCGACCGCACCGAGTGCCACGAAGACGACGGACAGCGCCGGCACGACCGGGTCCGGCACGGCGTTCAGGTTACGGGCAAAGGCGTCCCATAAGAGGCGGCCGGTGACGATCCCGAGCGGGAGTCCGACCACCACACCCACGAGGGCGGCGATCGTGGCCTGCCAGGCGACCGCCGCCCGAAGCTGCCCCGGGCTGCACCCGAGCGCCTTCAAGAGGGCGAGGTCGAAGCGGCGGCGGCGGACGGAGGCCAAGAGCGCGAGGCCGAGCGCGACGACCGCTCCTGCTGCGAGGCCGATCGCGAGCACGACGGGCGTGTCGCCGATCGTCTTGTAGTTCACGATCTGGGCCGGCCGTTGGACGCCGAGGACGCCGACCGTGTTCCCCTGCGCCTGCGGGTTCGGGTCGGCCGCGAACATACGGTTCGCGGCGTCCGCGACCTGCTGGAGGTTGGCCCGGCCGGCGGCGGCCGAGACGCCGGGAGCCAGCCGCACGAAGACGAGGCCGGGTCCGTCGAAGTTCGGGTCCGGGCCGCTCTGGATCGCGCGTTGCATGGCGGCCGGGAGGGCGCCGAACGCGAAGAGGGCACCGGTACCCATCGAGGTGTGGTCCTCGACGAAGCTCGCGTACCCGACGGCGGGGAAGGTGGCGGTGCCCACGATCATGAGCTTTGTACGGGGCACGTAGAGCGGAGCGTCCGAACGGTTGCCATAGGTGAGGTACACCGTGTCGCCGACTTGTTTGTGCAGTGCCGCCAGCGTGGCCGCCCCGATCACGATCTGGTTGCGGGCGTCGAGCCCGTGGCCGGTGAGGACGGGCGGCGACACGGCCGGGTGGATCGCGGAGATGAGCACGGGGATCGTCTGGCCGTCGAGGGCGAAGTTCAGGTACTGGACCCCGGTGAAGGCGGCCACGTCGCGGTCGTGGGCGAGCAGCGTGAGGGCCGCCGGGGGGACGTCGTTGGTGGGGTTGAGCGCGTAGCTCCAGTTCCATCCGTAAAGGGGCGGGTCCGACACGAGCGTGTGGAGGCTGGACGCGAACGTCAGGGTGGCCACCACCGTCACGATGGCGACGACCGCCCCGAGCATCGCCGAGCGGACCGGCACGGAACGTCGGCCCTTTCCCGGGTCGAGGGCGAAACGGGCCCCGATGGCCCCGGCCACCGGGAGCCCGGCGGTCTCGGCCCGAGCGACGAGCCGCGACGCCCTGACCGGTTGCTGGGCGAGACGGCGGAGCCGGTGCGGGGCCCCGCGCCACCCGAGCGCGAGCGCGGCCACCGAGAGGACCACGACGAGGAGCGCGAAGCCTCCCGCCAAGACGGTCCAGTCGAAGGAGATCCCCTTGCCGGGGTAGATCGGCCGGACGGGACCGAGCGGCGCGAGCGGTGACAGTGCGACCGCGAGGACGAACGCGAGGAGTGCTCCGGCGACGACCGACATGCCCACCCCGAGCAGGCCGTCGCCGCCGGCCGCCCCGGGTCCGGCCCCGAGCCCACGGAGCACCTGGCGGTCCTCGTCGTCGAGACGGAGCTGGCGCGAGATCGCCTGGATGCCGAGGACGAGACAGACCAACGCGGCGATGGCCCCGAAGCCGCCCAGCGCGACGGACTCGGGTTTGATGGCCAACTCCGCCTGTGTGATCACCGGTTCGGTGACGTGGAAAGAGTAGGTGGCTCGCGGCGGGACCAGTCCGACGATCTCGCGCTCGAGCTGGGGGACCCCCGACGCGCCGTCGCGGAGCTGGACCCCGTAGGTGATCGGGCTGGCGATCGAAGGGACCCGCGCGATGGCCTGGTGCATGAGCGCCGGAGTGACGAAGCCGAAACCGTAGGCCCGGTCGATGTCGTCCTGGACGACCTCGTTGTCCTGCACAACGATCCCGACCAGGGTCGCATGCACGAGGAGCGCCGGGCGTCCGGGCGAGCCGTTGCCCGAGGTCTGGCTTGGCCGGTACAGGCCCATCTCGAAGCGCTGGCCCACGTGCAACCCGTAGAGCTGCGCCGCGGTCGCCGTCATGGTCACCTCGTCGGGTCGGCCCGGGTCGGCGAGCTTCCCCTGGACGGCGGTGAGCCGGTCCTGGAACGTCGTCTCACCGTCGACGCTCCCGATGAAGAGGACCGCCTGGGTGAGGGTGGGAATCGGCTGGCCGTTCTTGCCGAGCGGCGCGATCGGCACCAGCTCGACGGTCCGGACCGCCTTCACCCCGGGGGCCCGGGACAGCGCGGCCGTGATCGGCGCAACGCTGCCCCCGTTCGGCTCGTACACCGAGACGCTCAGGTCCGAGGGGTTGGTGCCGGCCAGGAAGATCGGATACGAGGACTGGGTCCGGCGAGCCGCCGCGATCGATCCCATCGCAAGGCCTCCGAGCAGGCCAACCAGGACGACCACGCCGAGATAACCGGGCAACCGTCGGCGCAAGGTCGTCCGGAACCGGTACCAGGCGAGGCTGGCGCCGCGACGGTTCACGGGCGGGCGCGAGATGGCAGGTGTCGGGCCATGACTGGTCGTGCTCCCCTGTGTCCGCGGCGCACCGCGCCCCTCCCCGCCAGCTTGGGCCACGGCCCGGGCAACCCCAAGGTGGCTACCCGGCATCCCGCGCGGGTGCTGCCACGGCGCGCCCGGCCCGGCCAGGACTTTCCCGGGCACGCACGGCTACGGTGGCCCGTGGCCTATTGGGTGGTCAAGGCCGTGTTGTGGCCCCTGTTCCGGCTCGTCTTCCGGGTGCGAATCGAGGGCCGGGAGCACGTGCCCCGCCGCGGCGGCGCGGTGCTCGCCGCCAATCACCAGTCGTTCTGCGACTCCCTCTTCCTCCCCCTGGCCGTCCGCCGGCGGGTGACCTACCTCGCCAAGGCGGAGTACTTCGACAAGAAGCGGACGGCGTGGTTCTTCCGGGCCGTCGGGCAGATCCCGATCCACCGGACCGGCGGCGACGCCTCCGCCCGGGCGCTCGCGACCGCCCGGGAGGTGATCGAGCAGGGCAACCTGATCGCGCTGTACCCCGAGGGCACGCGGTCGACCGACGGCAACGTGCACCGGGGCCGGACCGGGGTGGCGAGGCTCGCGATGGAATGCGACGTCCCCGTGGTGCCGGTCGGGATCCAGGGGACGGAGCGGATCCAGCCCCGGGGCTCCCGGTGGTTCCGGCCGTTCCTCCCGGTCGTGGTGCGGTTCGGGCCACCGATGCATTTCGACTCGGCGGGGCTGGTCGACGCCGAGACCGGCAGGACGTCGTCGGAGCGCCTGCGGGGATTCACCGACGAGCTGATGGCCGAGATCGCCCGGCTGGCCGAACGTCCCTACATCGACGAGCTGATCATGCAGAGCACCGAGGAGGTCGACCTCGGCACAGCATCCTGAGCCAACCCGGGCTCAGGACCACCCCCTCGAGCGCTCCACCGCCCGCAGCCATCCCGCATACAGGGCGTCGGCCAGCGCGGCGTCGCCGTCCGGCCTGAACTCGGTGTCGACCCTCCACAGTGAGGCGAGCTCGTCGAGGGAACCCCAGACCTCCTCCGCCAGGCCGGCCAGCATGGCGGCGCCGAGGGCAGTGGACTCGATCGAGGCGGGCCGGGCGACCGGGACCCGCAGCTGATCGGCCTGCAGCTGCAGGAGCAGGTCCATCGCGGCCGCGCCCCCATCGGCCCGCAGCATCGTCGGCGCGGTGCCGGCCCCGGCCATCGCGTCGACCATCGCCCGGACGCTGTAGGCGATGGACTCGACCACGGCCCGGGCCAGCTGGGCCCGGCCCGCCCCTCTCGTGAGGCCCAGGATCGTGCCCCGGGCACCGGGGTCCCACCACGGGCTCCCGAGGCCGGTGAAGGCGGGCACCACGCTCACCCCGCCGCTGTCGGGGACCGATCCGGCGAGCGGGCCGATCTCCTCGGTGCGCTCGATGACCCCGAGGTTGTCCCGGAGCCACTGGATCGCGGCGCCCGAGACGAACGTCGATCCCTCGAGGGCGTAGACGGGTCCGCGGCCGAACTCGCCGAGGTCCCACGCGAGCGTGGTGACCAGGCCGTCCGTCGGAGCCGGGCAGGCCGCCCCGACGTTGGCGAGCACGAAGCTCCCCGTCCCGTAGGTCGCCTTCGTCATGCCCCGCTCGAAGCAGGCCTGGCCGAACAGCGCCGCTTGCTGGTCTCCGGCGATGCCCGACACCGGTGCCCCGGTCAGCGCGTCGAGGCCGCACGACGCCGCCACCGACCCGAAGCGCCCGCTCGAAGGCCCGACCTCCGGAAGGGAGGCGACCGGGACCCCGAACAACTCCGTCAGTTCCATCGACCATTCGCGTTCGTGGATGTCGAAGAGCATGGTGCGGCTGGCGTTGGAGACGTCGGTGGCGAACCTCCCGCCGGAGACCCCGCCCGTGAGGTTCCAAAGCACCCACGCGTCGACGGTCCCGAGGGCGAGCCGATCGTGGGGGACATCGCCGAGATCCCCCTCGGTGAGCAGCCACTCCATCTTGGTGGCGGAGAAGTACGGGTCGAGGACGAGGCCCGTGGTCGCGCGCACGAGATCGAGGTGGCCCTGCCGGCGCAGCTCCTCGCAGCGCGTCGCGGTGCGCCGGTCCTGCCAGACAATGGCGGGGTGGAGCGGACGTCCGGTGGCACGGTCCCAGGCGACGACGGTTTCCCGCTGATTGGTGATCCCGATCGTGCCGACTCGTTCGTGGGCGATCTCCGCGAGGGTCTCGCCAACGAGCCGCCAGATCTCGTCCGCGTCGTGCTCGACCCAGCCCGGACGGGGGAAGTGCTGGGTCAGTTCGCGGTAGGCGACCCGGGTGATCGTGCCCGACTCGTCGACGGCCAGCGCCCGGACCCCGGTCGTGCCTGCGTCGATGGCCACCACGTCCATGACGGTCGACGTTAGAGGAACCTGCCCGGAGGGTTCCGGGCCTTCGCGCCCGTGACGAACCGGTCGGTGCGCCCTTCGACAACCGGTACGTCCGCTCGGGTGTCGTTGTAGGCATGACGACGGCGCGAGGATCGCTGGCCGTGCGGGTTCTGATCGGCGCCTCGGTGATCGTGGTAGCGCTCGGTGCGGCGTTGCCCGCTGCCGGTTCGCCCCGTGCCCCACGAGTCCTGCTCGCCCACGGTCATGCGGCATTCGGCGACTGCCCGGCGACCGCGATCGAGGCACAGATCGCGGTCGCGTCGGGAGGCCGGTCCTCGCCCCGTGGGGTCACGATCCGTGCCACCGTCCGCGATATCGGGACAGGGACGTGCATCTTCGACGGGGAGATGCCGTCCCAGGGTGCTCAACCGATCGGACCATGCGGGGTGCTTGCGGTGGAGGTGCTCAATGACCACGGCACGGACGTCTGGCCCGGTCGCGCCGCCTACAACTGCCCGGCAGAGTTCTCCCAGTCACTCGTCCCGGGCGGCAGCGTCGAGGCGGTCGGCTCGTGGAATGGGGTGACCCCGTCGGGCCGTCCGCTTCCGGCCGGGCACTACCGGCTGGTCGTGGCCCAGCGCTTCCGGTTCGCGGTGACGGTCCCATAGAGGGACCCCTGGACCGTGAGACGGTCGAACCCAGCAACGAAACGATTCTCGGTGGTTCCGCCAAAAATCGCCTCACCTGGGAGGACGCGAACCGTTTGGCGTTGACAGCCGTGTAACTACAATGCTGTAATGACCCACAGCATCTCGTGCCTCACGGGGGATGTCACCACAATATGTTGTGGTTTAGGGGTGGTTCCCGTGATCCCTGGGGGCGCTCAAGATCGGCCGGTCGAGGGTCGACCGTCCGTACAGGCCAGGGACCAGCGAGCCCGGATCAGAGGGGAGTAGGGAACAGATGGCCATCGCCCCACAGCGAGTCGGAATCGGCATCCGTCGGCACTTCACCACCGAGGGTGTCCACCCCTACGACGAGGTCCGCTGGGAGAAGCGCGATGCCCGCATCCTCGACTTCCGGGACGGCTCGGTCGTCTTCGAGCAGCTGGGCGTTGAGGTCCCCGAGACCTGGAGCGTGAACGCTACCAACATCCTCGCTCAGAAATACTTTCGCGGGACCCTTGGGATGCCCGAGCGCGAGCACTCGCTGAAGCAGGTCATCGACCGGGTGGTCGACACGATCACTGAGTGGGGCCTGAAGGACGGCTACTTCGAAGACGAGGAAGCCGCCATATTCTCCGACGAGCTGAAGCACCTCATCTTGCACCAGAAGGCTGCATTCAACTCCCCGGTGTGGTTCAACATCGGCGTGCCAGGGGTACCCGCGCAAGGGAGCGCGTGTTTCATCCTGTCGGTTGAGGATTCAATGGACTCGATTCTCAACTGGTACACCGAGGAAGGGAACATCTTCAAGGGTGGCTCGGGTGCCGGGGTCAACTTGTCGCGCATTCGATCGTCGAAGGAACTCTTGAAGGGTGGAGGCACCGCATCGGGCCCCGTCAGTTTTATGAGAGGGGCTGATGCATCGGCCGGCACCATCAAGTCCGGGGGGAAGACGCGTCGGGCTGCCAAGATGGTGATTCTCGACTCGGATCATCCAGACATTGAGGATTTCATCTGGTGCAAAGCGCTCGAGGAGCGCAAAGCACGGGTGCTACGTGACGCCGGCTTTGACATGGACCTCGACGGATCGGACAGCTATTCGATTCAGTACCAGAACGCCAACAACTCAGTACGGGTAACCGATGAGTTCATGGATGCCGTGATCGATGGGCGTGACTGGGACCTGGTCGCCCGCACCGACGGTTCGGTGATCCGCACTGTTCCGGCGCGTGATCTCTTCCGGCAGATTGCCCATGCCGCTTGGGAGTGCGCCGACCCTGGAATGCAGTTCGACACCACGATCAACGCGTGGCACACCGCTCCCAACCAAGGTCGGATCAATGGCTCCAACCCGTGTTTCCCGGGAAGCGCTCTCGTCCATACCGACAAGGGTCTGATCCGATTCTCGGAACTCTTTGACCGGGCGAACCGCGGCGAGCAGTTCGGCGTATACACCCACGACGCGACGAATCCTGACGCCCCATCTGAGCAGGTGCTCATTACTACCCCCGAGGCGTTGATGATTACGGGGCACAACGAGATCGTCCGGTTGCGGTTCGACAACGGTGCCGAACTGCGCTGCACCCCTGGGCACCGGATTTTCACCGCCAACCGTGGCTACGTCGATGCCAGCAATCTGACGGAGAAGGACCAAGTCAAGCTGTTGGATATTCCAGCACCGGCCGTTCACGCCGACCCCGGCCTGCCGGTGTCGTCTGACCCGGACCACTACCGACAAAAGGGTGACCGCGGCGACGCGTTGCGCCTCCCGGGCGAGTGGTCGCACGAGCTGGCGCACTACATGGGATGGCTAATCGGCGACGGGAGCACCTCGGGAACGGTCACCGCAACGATCTACGGAAGCGTTGAGGACCGACAGGAGATCCTGCCCCGCCATCTCGAGTTCGTCGAGTGGGTGAACGGGGACCGTCCCCTCAAGGTTTCGGAACAGACCAATGGCACCGCCCAAGTGCGTGTGGCTCGCCGACCGTTCAAGCGCTTCCTTGAGGCACTGGGCGTCCGATCAGTGATCGGCCCTCACAAGACGGTGCCGTGGACTATCGAGCAGGCCCCACCGGAAGCTGTGGGGTCGTTCCTCCAGGGTCTCTTCGACGCCGACGGCACGGTCGTCGTTAACCGCGACAAGGGCTGCTACGTAGGGCTCGGATCGACGTCGCTGGATCTGCTTCGTGGTGTCCAGAAGCTTCTGTCCACCTTCGGCGTGTTCTGCCGGATCTACACGACGCGTGACAAGGGCGTCTCTACCTTCAAGTACACGGCCAAGGACGGCACCGAGCGCTCGTACCGGCAGCGCACTATGCATGACCTGCGCATCACCTCTGGCTCGATTCTCAACTTCGCCCAGCACGTCGGATTCTCCCTCACCCGCAAACAAGCGCTGCTCCGAGAGCTTGTCGTGGACGCACCATTCGGCTTCTACAACGTCCCTCGAACCACACACCTCGTGGAACGCTCTGATGACGGTGTCGAGCTGACCTACAACCTCTCGGAGCCACGGAACCACTCGTATGTGGTCGATGGGTTCGTGGTGCGAAATTGTAGTGAGTACATGCACCTCGACAACTCGGCGTGCAACCTGGCCAGTCTCAACCTCCTTGAGTTCCTCGACGACGATGACAACTTCGACACCGAGAGCTTCAAGGCGGGCGTCGAGGTCGTGTTCACCGGGCAGGAGATCCTCGTCGGGAATGCCGACTACCCCACCGAGCGAATCGCCGATACCTCCCGCCTGTTTCGTCAGCTCGGCATTGGCTACGCCAACCTCGGCGCCCTGCTGATGGCAAAGGGTCTTCCCTACGACTCGGACGAGGGCCGTGCCTGGGCAGCCGCGATCACCGCGCTGATGACGGGGCACGCCTATGCGACGTCAGCCCGGACAGCGGCGCGCATGGGGCCGTTCGTCGGGTTCCACAACAACAACGAGGCCATGATCGGGGTGCTTCGCAAGCACCAGGCTGCTGCGGCACGCATCGACGAGGAGCTCGTGCCATTCGAGCTGTTGTCAGCGGCGCAGGAGTCCTGGGACGAGGCGGTCGAGCAAGCCGAGCGGTCGGGTGTGCGCAACTCCCAGGCCAGCGTCCTCGCTCCGACCGGCACCATCGCCCTGTTGATGGACTGTGACACGACTGGAGTGGAGCCAGATCTCGGGCTGGTGAAGACGAAGAAGCTTGTCGGCGGCGGTTCGATGTCGATCGTCAACCAGACCGTGCCGAGGGCACTGCGCCAGCTCGGGTACAGCGAGGCCCAGGTCGCCGACATGATCAACCACATCGACGTGCACAAGACGATCGTCGGGGCTCCCCACCTCTCCGCCGAGCACCTGGTCGTGTTCGCCTGCTCGATGGGCGACAACACGATCCACTATTCCGGGCACATCAAAATGATGGGGGCGGTGCAACCCTTCATCAGCGGGGCGATCTCGAAGACGGTCAACCTCCCCGAGGAAGTGACGGTGGAGGAGGTCGAACAGCTGCACATCGACGCCTGGCGGCTCGGGCTGAAGGCCGTGGCGATCTATCGGGACAACTGCAAGGTGGCGCAACCCCTCTCGACGACCAAGAAGGAGACGACCGGTGGCGACCTCGCGCCGGCCGGCTCGGAGGCCGAAGCCCACACCCGGGAGCTGACCGAACGGGTGGCCGAGCTGGAGTCCGCCCTCGCCCACGAGCGCACGATCAAGTCGGACACGGTGGTTGTCGGCGCGGTGCGGGAGCGACTGCCAAGGCGCCGGATGTCGCGCACTTCGGCCTTCCGGGTCGCCGATTGCGAGGGGTACGTGACGGTCGGGGAGTACGAGGACGGCCGGCCGGGCGAGGTCTTCATCAAGGTCTCGAAGCAGGGTTCCACGCTCGCCGGGATCATGGACGCCTTCTCGATCTCGATCAGCCTCGGGCTCCAGCACGGGGTGCCGCTCGCCACCTATGTCCAGAAGTACTCGGCAATGAAGTTCGAACCGGCCGGGCTCACGGACGACCCGGATCTCCGCTTGGCGTCGAGCCTCGTGGACTACATCTTCCGTCGGCTGGCCCTCGACTACCTGTCCTACGAGGAGCGACTCGATCTGGGCGTGCTGTCGGTGTCCGAGCGGACCCAGCCGACCCTTCCGGGCGTCGAAGAGAGCGCGACTCAGTCGGTCTCGCTCGTCGAGGACCGAATGACGTCTGCGTCGTCGGTTCCCGCCACGCTGGCCCGAGCGGAGCAGCGCGATGCTCCGTTCTGCTACAGCTGCGGCGACGCGATGCAGCGAGCGGGTTCGTGCTACGTCTGCACCACCTGCGGCACCACAAGCGGCTGCTCGTAGTTGTCAGGCGGTCATTCAATGCCCTGCCTGAGCGGGCGCCGATGTCGGACCAGCGGACAACTCGAGATTGGATGACCGTTCACGCGTCGCCTCATGTCGGCGCGTCAGGTATTCAAAGTCCAAGGAGCGCCGCTGCCCTGGCCGGGCAATCGGCGGATCAGCAGCTCCTGGGCCATCGACATGCACAGGATGCCGGAACGCGTGTGCATGGTGCCCCGCACCACGCCGCGTCCCCCGGCGTTCACCAGCGCCTGAAAGTCGCTGAAGAACCACTCGTCGGCTCGGGCCGGGCGGTGGAACCACACGGCATGGTCCAGGCTGACATCGGTGTGGGTGCCCCACATGTCGAGGCTTAGGGGCCGGAACGATGTCCTCGTCATGTCGGAGAAGAAGGCCATCATGCACGCATGCACGAGCGGGTCATCATCCAACGGCGCGCAGGTCCGGTTCCACAGACGAGCCGTAGAACGGTAGGTCCCGTCGGGACCCGGTGGCGTGGGCCCGACATCGCAGGCATCGAAAGGCCCCGACGATGCCGCGATCTCAAGTGTTTCGGGACCCGGAACGTCCTGCACGGTCAGCTGGTACTCGTCGCCGTCCTCGGGAACGTGGAACGAACAGAAGAAGCGGCTCGTCATCCTGCCCTGTTGGTACATGGTGGCCTGGCGCAGGGAGAACGAGCGGCCATCACGTAGGCGCTCGACGATGAGTTCCGAATCCACGCGCGGGGCGACGGGGCCGAGGAAGTAACCGTGCATTGAGTGGGCGACGAGCGTGTCGTCCACTGTTTGCAAGGCGGCATTGAGCGTCTGGGCCACGATCATCCCGCCGAAAATGCGCTCCCCCCACCACTCCGGTGTGCTGGCGCGAAAAACGTCCGTCGCACTCGACTCGACGTGGATGGCGTCCACGAGTTCGCGCAGCTGACCGGTGCGGTCGACCTCTTCAGGCATGGCGTTGACCGATACGCGCCGGCGGCTGTGGCCGTGCCGTGAGGACGGTGGTCGGATCGCCGCCTTGCCCCCGCAGAGCCCAGGCCAGTCTGCGCGCCTTGCAGGAGAACGCGCGAGCGAGCATGGGACCCGCAGGTTATCGGGTGTGACCTCAGCCACCGGCAAGACCGAACACGATCGCCTGGGTCCTAAACATCCATTTGGTGGCTCTTCGGAAATCAGGGGGGTGCGCCGCTCGCCAGTGTGATCACTCGACGCCGGCTGGACTGGAATCTGCCCAGCGGAACCGGCGTTCGGGGCCATCCATTCCGTGATGCTCGGCCAACTACTCGGATGGGCGTGGACCTTGCGGGTGAATGGTCTCGCCTCGGGCCAGCATCTCCACAAACTGCTCGACTCGCCTGGCTCGGGTCTCGACCTTCTTCGCGCTTCCGATCCGATACACAATGGAGTACCGGTTCGCACTCGTGAGCGTTTGAAACATCGCGTGAGCACGGGGGTTGGCCGCCAATGCCCTCGCCAGATCCTCTGGAACCACTGCGCCACTCTGACCGGCGTAGGCGGCCTCCCATCGACCATCCGCCTTCGCCCGCCGAACTTCGTCATCCCCTGATCGGTGCATTCGTCCGGAGGCGCTCAACCGCTCGGCGATGGCAACGTTGCGTTGAGACCAGGGGCTCCGGGCGTTTCGGGGTGTGAATCGTCGCAGGAACGTTGTACTGTCACGGCGCCCGAGCTGCCCGTCTATCCAGCCAAAGCAGATCGCCTCGTCGAGTGCCTCGTCGTAGGAGAGCGTCGTCGGATGCGTTGTGCCCTTCTTGGCGAGGACCAGTCGCACGCCTTGTGACTTGGCGTGGTTGCCATTCAGCCAGGTTCGCCATGCGGCAGCATCAGCGACCATGAGCTCAGGAAGCTCCACGCCGCCACCGTATCTTTGGTGACGTTCGGGTTGCCCACTCGCCGGTCGAACGGCGCGCGCGCGTTATCCAAGTCGGGAGCATCCCCGGTGTCGCAGTGGGTGACCGAGACCCGGCGTTAGGGGACACTGGGGCCCTTCAGGACGAGCGGCGATGGGCCGAAGTTGCTTCGTGTGACGTGCCTTTCCGTGGCGAGCACAGGACCATGAGTGATTCGTCTCCGGGTTCGGCTTCCGGTCCTTCGCCCACTACCGCATCCGCGTCCTGCTCTACGCCGGCCGACCCATCTGGGACCTACTCCCCGCGGTCACACCCCGCTGAATTCCGAAGTGGCCGATTTGGTTTCACAATGGGCGCCGAGAGTTCTCGCGCGCAGCTCGGAGACCAAAGAAGAGGGAGGCCTTGCGGCCTCCCTCTTCTGGTGCGGGACTCGGAGGATGGGTCTGGGCTCAGGCCGTCGAGCTTGACCCAGTCCCGCCGTGCTCGAGCGAAGAGAGCAAGGAGACAATCTCGTTCGAGGGGATAGAGAAACCGATGTTCTGAGAGCTGGTGCCGCTCGAGCTGTCCCCGGCACCGGCGGTGTTCATGCCGATCACGTCGCCGGCGGCGTCGATCAAAGGTCCGCCCGAGTTCCCGGGATTGATCGCCGCATCGGTCTGGAAGAGGCCCGCCAGGGTCTCGGTGTTGCCAGAGTCGTCCTGTGCCGTGATCGTGCGGTTCTCGGCCGAGATGATCCCGGTGGTCACCGTTGGGCTCGAGCCGAGGGCGAGGGCATTGCCGATCGCCACGACCGGATCACCCACGGCAAGGGATGAGGAGTTCCCGAACGTCACCGTCGGGAGCCCGCTCGCACCATGGATCTGGAGTAGCGCGATGTCAGCAGTGGGGTCGGTGCCGATCACGGTGGCGGCGTAGGACTTCGAGCCGCCATCGAGGGTGACGGTGATCGATGTGGCTCCGTCGATCACGTGGTTGTTCGTCACGACTTCACCCGACGAGGTGATGATCATGCCGGTGCCCTCAAGGGTCTCCTGCTCCTGGTAGCCGCCGCCTCCGAGGCCGCCGAAGGGTCCGAAGCCGGAGACGTTGAGCGTCACCTTGGAGGTGACGGACACGACCGCCGGATCGACCTTCGCCGCGATCGCGGCCACATTGGGTGTCTGCTGGGAGGCCAGGTTGGAAGGCGAGGCGACCTGGACCACGTTGGCCGCGGTCCCGCCTGAGCTCGAGAGTGCGGCGGCCAGCCCGCCGCCGACGGCCCCGCCGACTAGCACGGCGACCGCGACCAGTGCCGCGGCCCTGTTCCGCCGCGAACCAGCGCGGCCGTCGGTCGAGGCCGGGTCCGCGCTGTTCGGGAGGGAAGCGCCCCATTCGCCGATGCCCGGCATCGTGTCCCCGTACTGGCCGCCCTCCGGCGACCCGGTCGGCGCCGGGGGGGCGGTGGCGACGACCGGGTCGGGGGGAGCCGGGGGGGCGGGGATGGGGGGAGAAGTGGCTCCGGATGTTGCGGGGGGGAGGCCTTCGGTGGGCTCGAACTCGGTCATGGAGGGATCTTGGCGGTCGACCCTGAGAATCGAGAAAGAGCGGTGTAAGAGTCTCCTATGAATCTCGTGGGAGTTCGTCGCTCGACGGTCGCGGCGGTCCGGCCAGGGCTCCCTTGTCCAGTCACACCGACCGCCCACCTCTAGATTGGACGGCGTGACCAGCCAATGTTGAGCTTCGACGAGGCGGCCGCCAGGGTCACCGCCCCTGGCCAACCGCTGGAGGTCGTCTCGACCGAGATCGGTGGCGTGACGTACAAGGTCTTCAAGAACGCCCCCCCGACCCTCCGGGAGATCTTCGGCAGCGCCCGCGCCCGAGGGGAGGAGACATTCCTCGTCTACGAGGGCGAGCGCTGGAGCTTCGCCGAGGTGATGCGGCACGTCGACGCGCTGGGCGCGGCGCTCGCGGAGCGCTATGGCATCAAGGTCGGTGACCGCGTGGCCATCGGGATGCGCAACCTCCCGGAATGGATCATCTCGTTCGCCGCCATCTTGTCGATCGGCGGAGTTTCGGTCTCGCTGAACAGCTGGTGGGCCGAGGACGAGCTTGCCTACGCGCTCGGGGACTCCGGGACATCGCTCGTGCTGGCCGACCCCGAGCGCGCCCAGCGCATGGCGGCCACCTGCCGCGATCGCAGCATCCCGATCGTCGTCGTCCGGACACCGGACGGCCAAGCCGCGGTAGAGGGGGCCGAACGCTACGAGGACGTCGTGGTACTGGGCGCGCCGCTCCCGAAGGTCGAGATCGGACCCGAAAGCGACGCCACGATCCTCTACACCTCCGGCACGACCGGGGCACCCAAGGGAGCGGTCTCCACTCACCGCGCCATCGTGCAGGCGCTGATGGCCTTCGGGTGCCGCCAGATGATCGAGGTGGTCCGGCAGGACGGCCAGCCGTCGACGGGCACCCAGCCGGCCTACCCGCCCGCGCTCATCCTCACGGTGCCGCTCTTCCACGTCACCGGGTGCGTGCCGGTGATGCTCTCGTGCTTCGCGAGCGGCATGAAGCTCGTGATCATGTACCGGTGGGACGCCGAGAAGGCGCTCCAGCTCATCGAGACCGAGCGGGTCACCATGTTCGTGGGCGTACCCACCCAGAGCTGGGACCTCGTCGAGTCGCCGAACTTCCACAAGTACGACACCTCGTCGTTGGTTTCGATCGCCGGAGGCGGCGCGCCGGCTCCGCCGACGCTCGTGAAGCGGGTCGACGAGGAGTTCGCCGGCGGCCGGCCCGCCATCGGCTACGGGATGACCGAGACCAACGGCTACGGCCCGGGCAACTCGGGTGACGACTATCTCTCGCACCCCTCGAGCGCCGGCCGGGTGGTGCCGATCATGGAGCTCGAGGTCCGGGACGAGGACGACCAGCCGGTCCCGGCGGGGGAGCGCGGCGAGATCTGGTTCAAGGGGCCCGTCCTCATCCGCGGCTACTGGAACCGCCCCGAAGAGACGGCCGAGGTGCTGGTCGACGGTTGGCTGCGCAGCGGGGACATCGGGCGCCTCGACGTCGAGGGCTTCATCTACGTCGAGGACCGGGCGAAGGACACGGTGCTCCGGGGCGGCGAGAACATCTACAGCGCCGAGGTCGAGGCGGCGATCTACGAGCACCCGGCCGTGTACGAGGCGGCCGTGTTCGGGGTGCCCGACCCGCGCCTCGGTGAGCAGGTCGCGGCGGCGGTGGTGCTGAAGCCGGGGGCTAGCCTCACCGTCGAGGAACTCCAAGCCCACGTCGCCGCGCGCCTTGCCGCGTACAAGGTCCCGACCCTGGTCACCATCTCGAGCCTGCAGCTGCCCCGGGGGGCGACCGGCAAGATCCTGAAGCGGGACCTGCGGACCTCGCTGTACCCCGACGCCAAGGCGCCCGCGAGCTAGTGTCCTGAGTCTGAGATTCGCGCGCAATATGTAGCCAGCGTGTCGAGGATCTCATCGGCGCTCTTGTGCCAGACAAACGGCTTCGGTTCGTCGTTCCATGTTTCGATCCAATGAGCGATCGACGCCTCAAGTTCCTTGGTGCTGCGATGCGTGCCACGTCGAAGCCACTTGTTGGTGAGCTCTGCGAACCACCGCTCGACAAGGTTCATCCACGAGCTGTAGGTCGGCGTGAAGTGCAAGCTGAAACGGGGATGGCGTAGCAGCCAGCGGTGGATCTCGGGAGTCTTGTGGGTTGAGGAGTTGTCGACGACCACGTGGACGTCGAGGTCCTCGGGCACGCTTCGGTTGATGAGGTTCAAGAACCCCCTGAACTCGACGGCTCGGTGGCGATCGGTCATGTCGGCAATGACCTGGCCCGAGGCGATGTCGAGGGCCGCGTAGAGATTGGTGGTGCCGTTTCGCTTGTAGTCGTTGGTGCGTCGCTCGGGCAACCCGGGCCGCAGCGGGAGGATGGGGGCGGTGCGATCCAGGGCTTGGACTTGGGT
>Ga0116219_10000816_pt1 | contig 31149 bp, 20 predicted proteins | sample Sb_taG_4_FD_91019 | JGI IMG/M metagenome (GOLD analysis project Ga0116219, IMG submission 91019) | Peat soil microbial communities from Weissenstadt, Germany - Sb_50d_6_BS metaG | ecosystem: Environmental > Terrestrial > Soil > Wetlands > Peat | place: Germany: Weissenstadt | collected 2010-09-21 | reverse complement strand
TGAAGGAGAAGGTCAAGGCGCTGGTCGAGCAACTGGCGGCCAAGGAGGCCGACAAGCAGGACGAGGCCGCCGCCGAGCTGCTCAAGCTCGGCCCCGACGCCCTGCCGTACCTGCCCAAGCCGAACGCCAAGTTGCCCGCCGCGCAGAAGAGGACCCTCGCCGACGTCCGCAAGGCGCTCCGCGATCAGCAGATCAAGCGCGACCTGGCGCCCCGACTCGTGACCATCGACGACGAACAGCCGATCAGCAAGATGCTGGCGGAATTGGAGAAACAGACCGGGATCGCGGTCGAAGACCGGCGCGAGGGGACCGACTCGAAGATCAAATTGAAGCTGAACAAGGTCACCTTCTGGCAGGCGCTTGACGCCATCGCCAAGGAAGCCGACGGCCGGGTGGACTACCGCGGCAAAGGCATCGGCCTGGATAAGCGGCCGGACGGTTATGTGACCCCGCCGATCACCTACGACGGCATCTTCCGCGCCACGGTCCGCCGTGTCACCGCCCAGCGCCTGCTGGAGGTGGAGAACAGCACCTACATCGCCGACGTGGAGATTGCCTGGGAGCCGCGCTTCCGCCCGTTCCGCCTGGAGTTCACCCGCAGCGAGCTGACGATTGAGGACGACAAGGGCCACAAGGTCGCCCTGGGCGAGGACGCCGGTGAGGACGGCGGCAAGGACTCGCGGGCGGTGGCCAGCAAGAACTACGTCCTCTTCGACATGCCCCTCGGCGCGCCGCAGCGTTCCTCGGCCAAACTGGGCCTCCTCAAACTGCCCCTGCGCTTCGTCGGGCCGACGCGCTTCGACACCTTCACATTCGACAAGACGCTGGCGGAGCTGAAGAAGGATCCCAAGGCGGGTGAGTTGATCCAGGACGGAGTCACGGTCAAGGTCAGCGGCCTGGACCTGGCGAAGGACCACTGGACCGTCGTCATGTCCGTGGAGTACCCGGCCGACGGCCCGCAGTTCGAGAGTTTCGAGTCGTGGCTGATCTTCAATGAGATCCTGCTCAAGAACAAGAACGACGGCAGCACCTTTCCCGAAAACAGCGGCTATACCGTCGATTCTTCGGGGAACCGCGGACGGCTCGAGTATCACTTCGTCGATTCAAAAAAGGATAAACTGACGCGCGGCGACCCGGACGACTGGAAGCCAGTGTACAAAGTGCCCGGGCTGATCGTCGAGGTGCCGGCGTCGTTCGAGTTCAAAGACGTGCCGTTGCCGTGACCCGCAGGCCGCTTGCGGCTTCGCATGCCCTGCGAAGCCGCAAGCCGCCTCGTTTCACTCCGCGAAGATCTGCCAGTACACCGCCGACTGCCCCCGAAGCCCCAGCGCCTCGTTGACCGCCGAGAATGGCCGGCTCCCCAGGAATTCCTCGTCCGCCGGGTCCGGTGCGCGGACGACGCCGTGTACCGCCCCGTCGAGCAACCGCCCCTTTCGTTCCCCCGCCTCACCGCACAGCAGAAAGACCACCGGCTTCGCGCGCCCCATCAGCGCCCGTACCACGGCGTCGGTGAATGTCTCCCAGCCGTGGCCGCGGTGGGCGCCGGGCTCTCCGACGCGCACGCTGAGCACCTCGTTGAGCAGCAGCACCCCCTGCTCCGCCCACGCCGCCAGGGAGCCGGTGCTCGGGATCCAGCAGCCGACGTCGGCGCGCAGCTCCTGGAAGATGTGCCGCAGCGCCCGCGTCGGCTGCCACTCCGGCGGCACCGAGTAGGCCAACCCGTCCGCCTGTCCCTTCCGCGCCGACGGCTCGTCTCCGAGGAACACGACCCGCACCCGCTCGAACGGCGTCAGGGCGAACGCCTCGAACATCTTGTCTTCGTCGGGGCAGACAAGGTGTTCCTGCCGCTCCGCTTCGAGGAACTTGTCGAGCTTGCGGAAGTACGGCTTGTCGAATTCGCCCACCAGTGCCTTCTGCCAGTCAGCCGGCAAGCGCGAGGCGAGGCCGGGCGCCGGCGCAGGCGCGACCACCACCGAGGGCTGCGGCTTTGGCGCCGGGGCAGGTGCCGGCGGCGCCGCTTTCGCCTTCGTGGGAGCGCCCGCGAGGTTGGGCAGTTGCCAGTCGATGGGCTCCTCGCCGAGCTTCTTCAGCGCGGCGTTCGCTTTGGAAAACGGCTTGCTGCCGAAGAACTTCTTCGCCGACAGCGGCGACGGGTGGACCGCCGTGAGGACGACGTGCCGGCTCGCATCGACCAGTTCCGCCTTCTTCTGCGCGTAGGCGCCCCAGAGGAGAAAGACGATCGGCTTATCGCGAGCGGCGAGGGCGCGGATGACGGCGTCGGTGAACGTCTCCCAACCCTGGTTCCCGTGGGAGCCGGCTTCGTGCGCCCGCACCGTCAGGATGGCGTTGAGCAGCATCACGCCCCGGTCGGCCCACGGCGTCAGGTGGCCGTTGTCGGGAATGGTACAGCCGACGTCATCGTGCAACTCCTTGAAGATGTTGACCAGCGACGGCGGCGGCTTCACCCCCGGCCGCACCGAGAAGCACAGCCCGTGCGCCTGTCCGTCGTCGTGGTAGGGATCCTGCCCGAGCAGCAGCACCTTCACCTTGTCGAAGGGCGTGTGCGTGAAGGCGTTGAAGATATCCGCGGCGGGCGGGAAGACGGTCTGCTCCGCGTGCTCCTTGGCGACGAACTCGGACAGCTGGCGGAAGTACGGCTTGCTGAACTCGTCGGCGAGGATGGCACGCCAGTCGGCCGGGAGTCCCTCGGCGAGGGCGGGCAGCGCTTCGGCCTCCTTCGCCGGTGCGGCTTGCCCCTTCTTCGCCGGCGCGGCTTGCCCCTTCTTCGCCGGCGCCACCGCGGCTGGTTCCGCCGCCTCGACGCCGATCTTCGGACACAGATCATTGAAAATGCACTCGCCGCAGTTCGGGTTGGCGCTGGTGCAGACGTAGCGGCCGTGCAGCACCAGTGCCGGCCCGAACTGCACCCACTCGTCCTTGGGGATGAGGCGCATCAGGTCCTGCTCGATCTTCTCCGGCTTCTTCTCCGCCGACAGCCCCATGCGCTGGCTGACCCGGTTGACGTGGGTATCGACGATGATGCCGCTGGCGATGCGGAAGGCGTTGTTGAGCACCACGTTGGCCGTCTTGCGGGCCACGCCGGGCAGCGTCACCAGGTCGTCCATGCGCGGCGGCACCTCGCCGCCGAAGCGCTCGACCAGCGCCTGGCAGCACTCCTGCACCGCCTTGGCCTTGTTGCGGTAGAAGCCGGTCGGCTTGAGGTCTTGCTCCAACTCGCCGCGCTCGGCCCGGGCGAACGCCTCCGCGTCGGGATACTTCGCGAACAGCGCGGGCGTCACCTGGTTGATGCGCTCGTCGGTCGCCTGTGCCGCCAGGATGGTGGCGACGAGGAGCTGAAACGGGTTCTCGTAGTTCAGTTCGTAGCGTGCGTTCGGGTGCGCCTTGTTGAGGCGCTCGATGATGGTGGGGATCGCCTTGGTCGTTGCTTTGCCGGCCATGCCGCTCCTCCCGCTTGTTGGGTCGCAGGTTGTCGCGTCGAACGGGTTGGTGGAGATTGTAACCCGGTGGGCCCCCAGAATACACGGTCAGCAGGTGCGAAAAGCCCTGCACAATCGGCCCCGGGTGGTCCTGCGTCCCCTGCGAGGGCGTGTGTGTGTCGCCCGCGCAATGCAATCCATTCAGGGGTTGGGCCAACGCGACGTACGACCGCCGTTGGTTGCCTCTGGTCCTCCCAGGGCTGTTACCTCCATCTGAACCGTCCCGGCAGGCAATTCCGCAGGGCCTGTCACCCCGCCAGCCCTCCCCCATCCTGTGCGATTCCGGTCAGCTGTGCGGTTCCAGCTAACTGTGCGGTTCCGGCTGGGTTGTGCGATTCCGGCACGCTCGCCAACCCCCAGGCACATGGGCGCACCCGTCGCGCCCCGGGGGGAACGCCCTCTTTCTCGAATAACAGGGGCGTGAGCAGGTCTTCAGGGTCAACTGGCACCTGAAATGCAATCCAGAGGCGCGGTCAACGTGACCAAATTACCGAACTCGGTTATCGGGAGGGCTTGCGATGAGTGACACGCGAGAGGTCGTCGTCCTGAGCGGCGCGCGGACGGCGATCGGCGGCTACGGCGGTAGCCTGAAGGATTTCCCGCCCAGTGAGTTGGCGGCGCTGTGCGTGCGCGAGGCCGTCAGCCGGGCCGGCGTCGAGCCGGCCGACATCGGCCACATCGTCTTCGGCAACGTCATCCATACCGATTCGCACGATCATTACCTGGCGCGGGTGGCGGGCGTCAAGGGCGGCCTGCCGGTCGAGACGCCGGCGCTGACCCTGAACCGCCTGTGCGGCAGCGGCATGCAGGCGATCATTACCGCGGCGCACGCGATCCTGCTGGGCGACGCCGACGCGGCGGTGGCCGGCGGCGCCGAAAACATGAGCCGCAGCCCTTACCTGGCGCCGGCCATGCGCTGGGGGGCGCGCATGAACGACACGACCCTGATCGATGTCATGGTCGGGGCGCTGAGCGACCCGTTCGACGACTGCCACATGGGCGTCACCGCCGAGAACGTCGCCAAGAAGTACAAGGTCTCGCGCGAGGACCAGGACAAGCTCGCGGCTGAGAGCCACCGCCGCGCGGCCAACGCCATCGACAAGGGCTACTTCAAGGGGCAGGTCGTGCCGGTCGAGGTCAAGGTCAAGGGCGGCACGGTGCCGTTCGAGATCGACGAGACGGTGCGCCGCGACAGTACCGTGGAGAAGTTGGCCAGGCTCAAGCCGGTGTTCGACAAGGACGGCACCGTGACCGCCGGCAACGCCTCCAGCATCAACGACGCGGCCGCGGCGGTGGTGCTGATGGAGCGCGGCCTGGCCGCGAAGAAAGGCTTGCAGCCGCTGGCCCGGCTGGTGGCCTACACCTACGCTGGCGTCGATCCCAAGTTCATGGGCATCGGCCCGGTGCCGGCGGTGAAGGCGCTCCTGAAGAAGACCGGCCTGGCGCTGAAGGACATCGACGTCTTCGAGGTCAACGAGGCGTTCGCGGCCCAGGCGCTGGCGGTGGCGCGCGGCCTGGAGCTGCCCGCGGACCGCACTAACCCGAACGGCAGCGGCATCTCACTCGGCCACCCGATCGGCGCCACAGGCTGCATCCTGACGATCAAGGCCCTCTACGAGTTGAAGCGCACCGGCGGCAAGCGCGCCCTGGTGACGATGTGCATCGGCGGCGGGCAGGGCATCGCGGCCATCTTTGAGCGCCTGTAACCTCCCGACTCTCGTTCCCACGCTCCGCGTGGGAACGCCCGGCTGGGACGCTCTGCGTCCCGTCCGATACGACCCGCGACGCAGAGCGTCGCCAGGCACGTTCCCACGCAGAGCGTGGGAACGAGGAACATCACCATTCTTGATTTGAGGAGATACGGCCATGGGGCGGCTTGAGGGCAAGACGGCACTCGTGACAGGCGCGTCACGCGGGATCGGCCGGGCCATCGTACTGGACCTGGCGCGCGAGGGGGCCAAGGTGGCCCTGAATTACCAGAGCAGCGACGCCGCGGCCAAGGAGGTCGCGGACACGATCACCAAGTCCGGCGGAACGTGCCTGCTGGTCAAGGCCAATCTCGCCGACCCGAAGGAGGCGCGAGGGATGGTCAAGCGCGTGGCCGACCAGTTCAGCCACCTCGACATCCTGGTCAACAACGCTGGCATCACCCGCGACAAGCAGCTCAACAAGATGACCGATGAGGAGTGGCTGGAGGTGATCCAGACCAACCTCAACGCCGTCTTCTTCTGCACCTCGGCCGCCATTCCGATCATGACGGCGCAGAGCTACGGCCGCATCGTCAACGTCAGCTCGATGAACGGCCAGGTCGGGGCCTTTGGCCAGGCCAACTACAGCGCCAGCAAGGGCGGGATCATCGCCTTCACCCGGACGGCTGCCGTCGAGTTGGCACGGTCCGGTATCACGGTCAACTCCGTCTCGCCGGGCTACACCGAGACCGACATGTTCGCCAAGGTGCCCGGCGACATCCAGGCCCAGATCAAGGCCAAGATCCCGCTGCGGCGCTTCGCGCAACCGGCGGAAATCGCCAAGGCGGTGACCTTCCTGGTCGCGGACGGCGACTACATCACTGGGCAGGTCATCGGCGTCAACGGCGGCGCGTACATGTGAGTCGAGTTGCCGCTTGCGGCTTGGCGTTCGGGTCATCCCTCGATGACCGGAACGCCAAGCCGCAAGCGGCCAAGGAGCGGCCATGAGTCAGTCGATAGATACTTTCAACCCCTTCGACCCGACCGGGATGTTCAAGGGCATCCGCGATTCCAACATGGATACCTGGTCGAGGATGATGATCGAGTTAGTCAACACGAACGCCTACGCCCAGGCGACCGGTGCGATGCTCGACACCTGGCTGTCCAACTCGGCGCCGCTCCGCAAGGCGCTCGAAGCGGCCCTGGTCCAGGTGCTCGCCAACTTCCACCTGCCCACGCGCGACGAGGTTGCCGGCCTGGCCGAGCGCCTCACCAACATCGAGATGCGGTTGGACGACATGGAGGGCAAGCTGGATGAGAGCCTCCGCGCCGCCCGCGAGACCGCCGGCTCGAAGGCCCGTTCCGGCGGGAAGACCAAGTCGAGCCACGGGGAGGGCCAGCCATGACGACAGCAGAAACGCGCCTGCCGACAGGTGCCGACGTCCTCAGCGAACTACAGAAGATCTACGAGAGAGCGAAAACCTTCAAGCGCCTGCTGACCAGCGACGCGAAGGTCGCTCAGACGCCGAAAACGGTGATCTGGGCACTCAACAAGGCCAGGCTGTACCGTTACGCCCCGGTCGTGCCGGAGGAGCAGCGGCACAAGATTCCCCTGTTCCTCGTGTTCGCCATCATGAACCGGCCGCACGTGCTCGACCTGCGGCCCGGCCACAGCTTCGTCGAGTACATGCTCCGGCACGGCTACGACGTCTACCTGCTCGACTGGGGGGCGCCCGGACCCGAGGACAGGAACCTCAAGTTCGACGACTACACGCTGGAGTATCTGCCGCGGGCGATCCGCAAGGTCAAGTCGGTCTCCGGCTCGGATCAGTTCAACATGCTCGGCTGGTGCCTGGGCGCGCTGATCAGCACGATGTACGCGGCCCTGCGCCCCGACGACGGGCTGAAGGACCTGGTCTTGCTGACCGCGCCGCTCGACTTCACGGACAAGACGGCCGGCGGCTTCGCCCGCTGGACCAGTACCCCGGCGTTCGACCCCGACAAGATCGTCGATGCCTTCGGCAACGTGCCGGGTGAGATGATCGACTACGGGGCCAAGGCGCTCAAGCCGGTCGAGAACTTCATCCGTAACTACATGAACTTGTGGGACAACCTCGACAACCCCAAGGTGGTCGAGGCCTGGCACGCCATGAACACCTGGGTTCGGGACATTATCCCGATGGCCGGCGCCGCCTACAGCCAGCTCATCACCGAGTTTTACAAGGAGAACCGCCTGATGGCGGGCACGCTCCTGCTGCGCGGCGAGCGCGTGGACCTGGGCCGGCTGAAGGCCAACGTGCTGAACGTGATCGCCGAGGCCGACCACATCACGCCGCCGTGCCAGTCCGAGGGGCTCATGGACCGCATCGGCAGCCAGGACAAGGAGGTGTTCCGCGTGAAGGGCGGCCACATCGGCATCATGGCCGGCAGCGGTGCCGAAAAAAGCACGTGGCCGCACATCGAGAAGTGGCTGGCGGCCCGGGCGGACTGACGGCCCGTTACGGAATAACATAAGTTTAGCGGCCGCCCTCGGGGCGGCGCGGATTCATCGATTCGCGACACGATAAATCCGAGGCGGCCGCTAAACAGGGGGATCCTGCACGATGACCCGCACCGTCGAAGTCACAGAACTGGCCCTCCGCGACGGCCACCAGAGCCTGCTGGCCACGCGCATGGCGCTGGAGGACATGGCCCCGGTCTGCGCGGACATTGACCGCGCCGGCTACTGGAGCGTCGAGTGCTGGGGCGGGGCGACCTACGATTCCTGCATCCGCTTCCTCAATGAGGATCCCTGGGAGCGCCTGCGCACTTTCCGCAAGCTCATGCCCAACTCCCGCCTGCAGATGCTCCTGCGCGGGCAGAACCTGCTCGGCTACCGTCACTACGAGGACACCGTCGTCGATCGGTTTGTGGAGAAGTCGGCCGAGAACGGCATGGACGTCTTCCGTGTCTTCGACGCCCTCAACGACGTCCGCAACCTCGCCCGCGCCCTGGCGGCCGTCCGCCGCACCGGCAAACACGCTCAGGGCACCATCTGCTACACTCTCTCGCCGTTGCACACCGTCCGGCAGTTTGTCGAGATGGCCGAACGCCTGCGCGAGTTGGGCTGCGACTCCATCTGCATCAAGGACATGGCCGCCCTGCTCAAGCCCCAACCCGCCTACGATCTCGTCAAGGGCATCAAGGAGGCCTGCGGCAAAGACACCCACGTCCAGGTCCACGTCCACGCCACCACCGGCGTCACCCTGGTCAGCCTGATGAAGGCGATCGAGGCCGGCGCCGACGTCGTGGACACATCGATCTCGTCGCTGAGCCTCGGGCCCGGCCACAACCCGACCGAGGCCCTGGTCGAGATGCTCGAGGGCACCGGCTACACGACCCGGCTGAACAAGGACCGCCTGCTCAAGGTCAAGGAGCATTTCGCCAGGGTCCGCCCCCGCTACGCCGCGTTCGAGTCGAAATTCATCGGGGTCGAGACCGAGATCTTCGACAGCCAGATCCCGGGCGGGATGATCTCGAACATGGAGAGCCAGCTGAAACAGCAGGGGGCCGGCGACCGCGTCAAGGAAGTGCTCGCGGAGGTCCCCAAGGTGCGTAAGGACGCCGGCTACCCGCCGCTCGTCACCCCGTCGAGCCAGATCGTCGGCACCCAGGCCGTCTTCAACGTCCTGATGGGTCGCTACAAGGTCCTCACCGGCGAGTTCGCCGACCTCATGCTCGGGTACTACGGGACGACCGTCGGCCCGCGCGACCCCGAGGTGCTCGCGGCCGCCGCCAGGCACTCCAAGAAGGAAGCGATCACCGGCCGGCCCGCCGATTTGCTGAAGCCCGAATGGGAGGAGCTGCGCACGCAGGCCCTGGCCCTCAAGGGCTGCAACGGCTCCGACGAGGACGTCCTCACCTACGCCATGTTCCCGCCGGTGGCCGCCAAGTTCTTCGCCAGCCGGGCGGAAGGGCCGAAGAACCTGACGAAGACGCCGCCGGAGCCCGTCAAAGTCGCGCCCGCGGCGACCCCCAAGGTCGGCGACGGCAAGGGGCCCATCGCGGTCCCGGTGACTTACCAGATCAAGGTCGGCGACAAGTCCCACAAGGTGACCGTCGAGCCGGTGTAAATGATATGTTTAGCCGCTGCCCTCGGGGCGGCGTTGGTCACGCGCCGCCCCGAGGGCGGCGGCTAAACGGAGAGGAACGCGAGCAATGGCCGAGAAGCGGAAATCGATGGAGGACCTGGTCGAGGATCTCCGCAAGAACAAAGAGCGCCTCAAGCAGGGCGGCGGCCTCGACCGGCTGGCCAAGCAAAAGGAGCAAGGCAAGCTCACCGCCCGCGAGCGCATCGACGGCCTGGTCGATCGGGGCAGCTTCGAGGAGATTGGCCTGTTCGCCCAGCACCGGCAGGTCAACTTCGGCCTGGCCGGCAAGGAAATCCCCGCCGACGGTGTCGTCACCGGCGCCGCCTCGGTCGATGGCCGACTGATCCACCTCGCCAGCCAGGACTTCAGCGTGCTCGGCGGCTCTGCCGGCGAGGTGCATTCGCACAAGGTCGCCGACGTGATGGAGATGTCGCTCAAGAGCGGCAGCCCGTTCGTCTTCATCAACGACTCCGGCGGCGCCCGCGTCCAGGAGGGCATCGACTCGTTGTCCGCCTACGGCCGCGTCTTCCACACCAACGTCATGCTCTCCGGGGCCGTGCCCCAGGTGTCCCTCATCTGCGGCCCCTGCGCCGGCGGGGCCGCCTACTCGCCCGCCCTGACCGACTTCATCATCCAGACGCGCCAGGCCCAGATGTTCATCACCGGGCCGCAGGTCATCAAGCAGGTGACCGGCGAGCAGATCAGCGCCGAAGCGCTGGGCGGTCCGGATGCCCACATGGCGCGCTCCGGCGTCATCCACTTCGTCGCCGAGAACGACCCGGAGGCCCTTTACCTCTGCCGCCGGCTGCTCAGCTTCCTGCCCTCGAACAACCTCGAAGACCCACCCCGCGTGGCGTTCGAGAACAATGTCGATCCCAACCCGGAATTGAACAAGATCATCCCCAGCGAGCCGAAGCAGGGCTACGACGTCCGTCAGATCATCCGCGGCATCGCCGACCGCGGCGACTTCCTGGAGGTACAGGCCGGCTTTGCCCCGAACATCGTCGTCGGCTTCGTCCGCATCCTGGGCCGCACCCTGGGCATTATCGCCAACCAATCGTCGGTGCTGTCGGGCGTGCTCGATATCAACGCCGCCACCAAGTCGAGCCGATTCATCCGCTTTTGCAACGCCTTCAACATCCCGCTGGTCACCTTCGTCGATGTCCCGGGCTTTTTGCCAGGCGTGCAGCAGGAGCACGGCGGCATCATCCGGCACGGGGCCAAGATGCTGTTCGCCTACTCGGCGGCCACGGTGCCGAAGATCCAGATCATCCTCCGCAAGTCCTACGGCGGCGCGCACCTGGCCATGTGCTCCAAGGACCTCGGCGCCGACCGCGTCTTTGCCTGGCCCAGCGCGGAGGTCGCCGTCATGGGGGCCGAGGGGGCCGTCGAGATCGTCTTCCGCAAGGAGATGGAGCAGGCCACGGACAAGGCTGCCTGCCGGGCCGAGCTGATCGAGCAGTATCGCTCCACGTTCTCGACGCCCTACGTCGCCGCTGGCCGCCGGCTCGTCGATGACGTCATCGAGCCGGCCGAGACGCGCAAGCACCTCGCCCAGGCGCTGGAGTACCTGCAAACCAAGCGTGACCGCCGGCCGCCGAAGAAGCACGGCCTGATCCCGCTATAACAGGGGGGATGCCATGACGACGGAAGTGATGGACCTGGCGCGCCTGGCCGATACCCTGGAGGCGCTGCGCCGGGAAGTCAGCCGGCTGAGCGAGCGGGTCGCGGCGCTGGAGGCGGCCGCTCGCCCGACTGCCCCGACTCGCCCTGCGGCAGCTGACGGTCTGAGCGAGGAGTTGGTCCTGGTCATCAGCGCGGCCATCGCGGCCTACCTCGGCAAGAAGCCGCACATCCGCCAGATTCGCCTGCTCCGCTCCGACGCCTGGGCTCAGGAGGGTCGCACCACCATTCAGGCGTCGCACGCGCTGGTGGTGCGCTAGAGGAGGTCGTCTTGAAGCTCAAGATCACGGTTGACGGCAAGGTGTACGAAGTCGATGTGGACGTCTTCGAGCCGGAACCGCTCGGGCCCGCCTACGTGCCGCCGGTGGGGACCGTCCGCGTACCCGCCGCGGCGCCCCCCCTGCCCTCACCGCGGGCCGGCGCCCCCACCCCAGTGGCCGACGAGGGCAAGGTCTGCCGCAGCCCCATCGCTGGCACCGTGGCCAAGGTGCCTATCCAGGTCGGGCAGCTCATCAAGGTCAACGACGTGCTCATGGTCCTGGAAGCGATGAAGATGGAGACCGTCATCACCGCGCCCATCACCGGCAAGGTCGCCAAGATCAACGCCAACGTCGGTGACTTCGTCCAGGGGGGGCAAGTCCTCGTCGACTTCGAGTGACAAGGCCGTTGCCCAACTTCCAAGGAGAGGGCGCGGCGCCGATTGTGCCACGCTCACGCCAAACTCCAGCAACTTGTTCTAGAGTTGTCTTGGGTCGTTGGTCACCACGCGGATCGCTGGCTGGGCGGCGCCGTGGGCGAACGGGGAATGGGAAGAATGGGTTCTCCTATGATAGAAGTCAACGGCGACAAACGGCTCTTCGGGTCCATCGATGAGTTCGTGAACGTGATGAGGCTTCAACACGACCTGTACGGCAAAGAGGGTTACGAGCTGGAGGGGGAGGCTTACCTGGGGGCGAGCATACACGACAACGCCGGCGGAGCCGTCGAGGTATGGCACTGCACTTTGCGCTTCACCAGGGCGGGCGAGTACTCCGGAACCCGCTGAGCAATCGGGGAAGACCGCTCGGTAATCCTGTCCGTTTAGCAGCCGCCTCGATTTATCGTTTCGCGAACCGATGAATCGAGGTCATCGGTTCGCGAAACGATAAATCGAGGGCCGCCCTGTCACGGGGCCAGGGCGCCCCGTGCAATCCCCGTCCGCGTGCGTCAGGACGTCATCGAGTTTCCGGCGTCAAGTACCTCTCGCACAGCCTTTAAGAGGATTTGGGGGGAAAACGGCTTCTGCAAGAACGGCACCTTCCCGTCGCGCAGCGCGGCGCCGTTGGCCTGGTCACTGACGTCGCCGGACATGTAAATCACTTTCACCCCCGGGCGAACAGGCGCCAGGCGATCGACGAGGCCCCGCCCGTTCAGTGCCGGCATCCTCACGTCCGTAAGCAGCAGGTCGATCGGCCCCGGGTGCCGCTCCCCGATGGCGAGAGCAGCCAGCCCGTCGCACGCCTCCATGACGGCGTACCCGTGCCCCCCCAGGATGACGCGGAGCAGGTTGCGGATGGCCGCGTCGTCCTCGACAACGAGGACCGTCTCCTTGCCCCTCAGCCAATCGGGCCGCACTTCCTCCGCCCCCGGCCGCACTACCTCCTCCCGGGCGCGCGGCAAGTAGATTCTGAACAGGGTTCCCTGCCCCGGGCTGCTCTCGACGTCGATGAATCCGCCGAACTGTTTGATGATGCCGTAGACGATCGCCAGGCCCAGCCCCGTCCCCTTCCCCTGTTCCTTGGTGGTGAAGAAGGGCTCGAAGACGTGCGCCTTTACCTGCTCGGTCATGCCGCAGCCGGTGTCGGCGACCGAGACGAGGACGTAGTCGCCCGCGCGCATTTCCGGGTGTGCCAGGGCGTGCCTGTGGTCGGAATGGACGACGGTGGTTGTGATGCTGAACCGGCCGCCTTCCGGCATGGCGTCCCGGGCGTTCACGGCCAGGTTGAGCAGCGCCTGCTCCATTTGCCCGCGGTCCACCCGCACGGGCCCCAGGGCGGGATCAAGTTCCCGGACCACCTCGACGTCGTCCCCAAGGAGGGGCCGGAGCATCCGGTCCAGGTCGCTGATGACGTCGTTCAGGTTGAGGACGCACGGGGCCAGCACCTGGCGGCGGCTGAAGGCCAGGAGCTGTCGGGTCAGGGCAGCGGCCCGTTCACCGCCCACGCGGATCGCCTCCAACCCTTGGCGGAGCAGTCCGCCCGGGGAGAAGGCGTCCAGCAGGAGGTTGCTGTAGCCCAGGATACCGGTGAGGAGGTTGTTGAAGTCGTGGGCGATGCCGCCGGCCAGACGGCCCACGGCCTCCATCTTCTGGGCCTGCAAGAGCTGCGCTTCCAGGCCCCGGAGTTCGGTCATGTTGCGTGAGATGAAGCGGAGGATCGCGGGCCGCCCGTCCACGCGCCAGGCGGCAAGCCGCCCCTCGACGGCGACGCGGCGACCGTCGCGGGCCAGGAAGGTCGCCTTCACCTGCTGCTCGCCCTCGCCCGCGAGCGCCTTGCGCATCGCCTCGACGTAGCGGCCCCCACTTTGCGGCTCCAGGAGGTCCAGCACGGACAGGCCGGCCACGTCAGCGGCGGTGTAACCCAGCGCCCGCAACCAGCTCGCGTTGGCGGAGAGGAGCCGCCCGTCCGGCGTCGCACTTTGCACGAGGTCGCTGGTACTGTCGAGGAGATCCTGGCAGCGCTCCTGACTCTCGCGGGCGGCCGCCGCCGCCCGCAACCGGGCGATCGCGGTGCCGAGCAGGCCCGTCGTGGCTTCGAGGAACAGAACGGCCTCGCACCCGAACGGTCGGGGCCAATCGGTGTAGACGCCCAGGATCCCGAAAGGCCGGCCATCGACCTCGATGGTCAGGCTCACCCCGCTGACGATCCCGTGGTCGTGCAGGGGCCGTGTCCCCCGGAAGCGCGTCTCGGTGCTGAGGTCTTCGACGACGACCGGGGAGGCCGACGCGAGGGTATAGCCAGTGTGCAGGTCGAATGCGACATCGACCGTCGCCTGGCCGGCGTGCGTGTCGCCCCAACCCGCTCCGGCCCGGAGCTTCAGCCCGCTCCCCCCGGGCAGTAACTCGAGTATCTCGACGTAGCCCACCCCCAGGGCGGGCACGAGCAGGGCAACAGCCGCCTCCAGCAAGCGAGACTCGTCGTCGATCTCCCCGCACCGGCCGCTGAGCGCAACCAGGGCGGCCCAGGAATGTGAGGCAGCTGATGGCTGACCGTCATGGCCGGAAGCCGTCAAGGATCTCTGGTTTGATCGGATCTTGAGCAAGGTACGTTTCCCCTTCGTGAGCGCAAGCCGCCGATGGGGGCGGCCGAACTCTGAGTGTGACGGAGAGCGTTGAAGACCTGGCCCCAGGCAGCCCACCCTTGGGCTGCCCGAGGCATAACAGGTCCCGGCCCGGGGAGTGGGCCTGACGGCACGGCAGGGGGGAGAAGGTCTACTGTCCGTGGAGGGGGCGCCTGGCCGACCTGGGAACGGTCAGCCGGCCCCGAGGCGTGCGCCCAGGGCGCGCAGGGCCTCGTTCGCGATCTGGCGCACGCGCTCGCGGGTGAGGCCGAGGTGCTGGCCAATGGCCTGGAGCGACTGCGGTTGCTCGCCATCCAGCCCGAACCGCAGCCGGAGGACCCACGCCTGCCGTGGCTTCAGACGGCTGAGGTGGTCGAGCACCTCCCTCACCTCAGCGGCGGCCGTTACGCCGCCCGGGGCCGGGTCCCGAACGTCAGCCAAGAGGTCGGCCAGCGACCCGGGCTCCCCTTCGGGCAGTGCGCCGCAACGGAACGGGGTGAGGCGGAGGGCCTTCTGGACAATCCTCAGATGCCGCCGGGAGAAGCCGAGCCGCGCGACCACCTCCTCGTCGGTGGCCTTCCGGCCGAGTTCCGCCGTCACTTCGACGGCGACTCGCCGCCATTTCGCCACCAGCGCCGCCGCGTAGGCCGGGACGGGGATCGTCGGCCCAATCGTGCGCAAGCCGTCGCTGATCGCCTGCCTGATGCAGGAGGTGGCGTAGGTGCTGAAGCGCGTGTTCATCGCCGGGTCGAAGCCCTTGACGGCACGCAAGAGGCCCAGGTTGCCTTCCGCGACGAGGTCCGCTAGCGGCAGGCTCCGCCCGAGGTAGGACTTCGCCACGTGTACCACCAGCCGCAGGTTCGCCCGCACCATCTGGTCGCGAGCCTTGGGATCCCCGTCCCGGATGCGGTAAGCGAGATCCTGCTCTTCCTCGTAGTTGAGCAGCGGGGTCCGCCTGATGTCGCTCAGGTAGGTCTCCATAGAAGAGTAAACGTGTGGCCCCGCACCTCGGCGGCGGTCAGTCCCTTGCATGGTTCGTCTCTCCTTCTTCTCCCGGTCCCCCCCGGAAGGCGGCGTGCCCCGCGCGCGCGGTCCCTCCCGCTGCCGGCACGAGACACGAGGGGTCGGTTTTTTCCTCGGCATCCGGGGGGGCGGACGTCTCGTGCGCCTCGCCGTCGGTGACACCGGCGCGCCACGCGGCCGGCACCGGGACCATCGTGACCCCGACTCCCTCGAGCAAGCGAACGATCCGGAATAGCTGATCGAAGTTGATCGGCTCGCCGCCGCGGTCGCGCCCGCCCGGGGTGGAGGCGTCGGGCAGTTCCACTTCAGCAGGGGAGCGGAGAAACACCGTCGCGGGGATACGCTGTAACCCGGGCGCCGAGCCGTCCGCACGGGCCATATCCCGGCCGCCCTGGCCGTCGAGGTTCCTGCCGAACAGGACAAGGTTCGGGCCCGGCGCGCCCGTGTGAGGTCCCTCACTCCTCAGGATCGCAAGGGCCTCGATGCCGTCCTCCAGCACCCGGAGCCCGACACCAACCCCGTGGTTAAGGATCGCCCGGATCGCGGCCTGAATCGCGCCGGGGGCCTCGTCCGTAATGAGGGTTTCAACTGCACGTTCCAATGCGGCCCGCGACGGCATGAGCGGCTCCGATGGCAAGGCGCCAATGACGAATCAGCAGGATGAGGGGGGCGAGTCGAGGCGCGACGGCTCGCCGTCTGCCCGGGGGGGCCGGGGGGGGCCGCCGTCAAGGCGGCGCGCACATGTCCGGGGGCGCGTGGGAGCGGGCGTCAAGGGTAAGGGCGAACTGGCGTCCTCCTGGAGAGGGTCCAGTCAAATGGCTGCGGCCGTCCAATCCTTCGCCTTCTCACCCTCCGCTACACTACTCCGGCCTGCTCGCCGGTGGGTCGCCTGGCCGCCTCCCTCTGCGATTGGATAACCTCGGACCGATGGATCAGGACGGCTGGGGGGGCGGTGAACCCGAGTCGGACCTTCCCCCCGTCGATTTTCACCACCGTTACCTCGATCCCCCCGTCGATCACGACCACTTCGCCGACCTTGCGCGTCAACACCAGCATGCGCATCCCTCCATCGTTTGGCCCAACTCGCACTCGACGCACGCCGCTCGCGGCTGGACCCATCCGCGCGTCAGAACACCTCGATCTCGTTAGCCTGGATGGGCAAACTGCTGAGACGCATCAGCTCATGCTGGGCTATCTGCTTCGCGTAGTAGGAGGGAGACGACCCCCGCAACACGAGTCCCGTCTCGCAGACTTTCACGCGCAAATCGCGCACCTGGCCGTGCAGACGACTCCGCAGCACGACTTCCAGGGCCTCCGCTTCTCCGTCCACCTTGTCCAAGGCGCCGAGCATGTGGCGTGTCCCTCCCCGGTGAAGAATCTCGATCTGTTCAGTAAATCTTGTCTCTGTCCACGCCGCCTTAGCGCCAGCGTGTACACGACCGCGGCCGTCAGCGCGAAGAACAAGTGACACCTCGGCGTCACTTCGCGAGTTTCCGGCACGAGACGAGTGCCGAATTGTTGTCTTCCGCACGGCCGATTTTGTATAGCAGGCAGCGTGCCAACCTTGCCCGCCCTGTGCATTTTCTTGCCCGGAAGTGATGTGGTTCTGCTGGGGGCCTTAGAATCCGAACGAAGTGAGTTGCCGGAGCCCGGCCCCCGTTGAAAAATAGTATCACAAGTGACACTTCGCCTCCGATACGGCGATCCGCGGTGCCCTGACGTTAGGCACCCGCAGTTGAAAAATGGTGTCACAAGGGACTCTTTGCCGGTCAGTACTTGACCATGTGGATAGGCATTTACCATTTCAGCCGCAGGAAGGGCCACCCCCGCCTTCCTGCTCGAATCCCTCCTGCGGGAGCAGCGGGGTTGGGAGTCAGGCATGAGAATTTCGTTCGGACAAAAGATCGGCGTGTCCTTCGGACTCACCTTCGTCGTCCTGAGCGTGTTTGGCCTGATCCTGTACGCCAACACCCGCCGGCTGGCGGATACCACAGCCCAGGTCGAGCAATCCCACCGCCTGCGCGTCGCCACGGGCGAGGTGTTAGGCCTTCTGCGGGACGCAGAAAGCGGGGTCCGCGGGTTTGCGCTGACCGGGGACGAGAGGTATCTGGGCCCGTACGAGGGGGGCACAGCCCAGGTGCCCCAGGTGCTCGCGGAGTTGCGCCGATTGACGGCCGACCTTCCGGACCAGCGGCGTCGCCTCGACGAATTGGAGCCGGTGATCGTGGGCCAGCTGGACGAGGGGCTCGCGGTGATTCTGGCGCGGCGGGAGGAAGGGCTGGAGGGGGCCCGGGAGCACCTCGGCCGGGGCCACGGCGAGCGACTGATGGATGAGGTCCGCGGGCAAGTCGCCGCGATGGAACGCAGCGCAGACGGCGTGCTCCAGGAGCGCAAGGGGCGAGCCGAGGCGGCGGCGTTCCGGAACTCCGCGACGATCCTCGTCGGCTATCTTCTGCTGCTGGCGGGGCTGGTCGCCAACGGCCGGGTGGTGCTGCGCGAGGCGCGACGGAGCGAGAAGTTCGCACGCCGCGCGCGGGGGACCATCGACGCGCTGTCGGCCCGCCTGTGTGTTCTCGACCAGTCCGGGACGATCCTTGCGGTCAACGCAGCCTGGCGGGCCTTCGCCGAGGCCAGTCCCCCGGTCCCGGGGAATGTCTGTGAGGGGGCGAACTACCTACAGGTCTGCGACTCGGCCACCGGGCCCGGCGCGGAGGTGGCGGCGGCCTTCGCCAGCGGCCTCCGCGGCATCCTCAAAGGGGAGCGCGACGAGTTCGTTCTGGAATACCCCTGGCATTCCCGGCACGACCGGCGCTGGTTCATCGTCCGCGCGACGCACTACGTGGACGCCGGCCGCAGGTACCTCGTGGTCACGCATGTCAACATCACCGCGCGCAAGCTCGCGGAGGACGCGCTCCGGACGGCCGAGGAGCGGCTGGAACTGGCCGTGCGTGCCGGCAACGTCGGGCTGTGGGACAGGAATATTCACACGACTCGGGTCTACTACTCCGCGACCTGGAAGGGCCAACTCGGCTACGAGGACCACGAGATCGGCGACGGCGCCGCGGAGTGGGAAGGGCGCCTGCACCCGGACGACCGGGCCATGTCCGTCAGCTTCTTCCGCGATTACATTCGTTCCCCCGGAGGGGACTACGAGGCCGAGTTCCGCCTGCGTCATAAGGACGGCAGCTACCGCTGGATCCTCTCCCGAGGTTCGGTCTTGCGGGACGCGGAAGGCCATCCGTGCCGCCTCCTTGGCGTCCACATCGATGTGACACAGAGGAAGAACGCCGAGCTGGCGCTGCGCGAGAGTGAGGAACGCTACCGCACGGTGGCGACGGCGGTGCCGGGCATCTTATTCTCCTGGGGCCCGGATGGGGCCCAGCGCTACGCCAGTCCCTACTTCTACGAGTACACCGGTCTGCCCCGCGGCGCGGTTGAGGACCGCGGCTGGACCGCGGCCCTGCACCCCGAGGACCGGGAGCTGCTGGAACAGCACTGGCTCGCCTGGGACGGGCAACCGTTCGAGGCGGAATTCCGCCTCCGGGGGGCCGACGGCATTTACCGCTGGTTCCTGGGCCGCGGCGTGCCGCAGCGCGACGTGTACGGTCGGGTCGTCGAGTGTTTCGGCGCCTGCATTGACATCGACGCGCGGAAGCGGGCGGAGGGGGAGCTGCGCAAGTTCAAGATCATCGCCGACAACGCCAACGACATGGTGTGCATCGCCGACCGCGCCGCCCGCTTCCACTACGTCAACCGGACGTTCTGTGTGCAGCTGGGCTATTCCGAGGACCAGCTGCTCTCCCTGGGGATACCCGACATCGACCCCCGGGTCGATCTCCAGAACTACCAGGCGGGGTTCGACCTCGCTCAGCGGGAGGCGACGCCGCCATTCGAGACCGTGCATCGCCGCAGCGACGGGTCCACGTACCGCGTCGAGGTGAGCTGCATCGGGATTCGCCTGGACGGCCAGCCCTTCGCGGCCGCCTTCGTCCGGAGCATCGAGGCGAGGAAGCGGGCCGAGGAGGCGTTGCGGGCCAGCGAGGAACGGCTACGGCTGGTGATCGAGGCCACCAACGACGGCATCTGGGATTGGGACGCGGCCAGCAACTCCACGTTCTGCTCGGAACGCCTGTACCAACTGATCGGCGTGGAGCGATCTTCCGCCCAGCTGACCAACGAGTCGTTGAACCAACTCCTCCACCCGGACGACCGCGAACGGCACGCCCACGCCTTTCGGGCCCACGTGGGGGCCGGCGACCCTTACCAGATCGAGGTACGGTTGCGACGGCACGACGGCACGTACGGCTGGTTCCTGCTCCGCGGGCAGGCGCTGCGCGACGGCGACGGCCGGCCCGTGCGCATGCTCGGGTCGGTGACGGACGTCACCGAGCGGCGGCGGGCCGAGGAGCGCATCCGCGAGCAGGCGGCCCTGCTCGACCGGGTCAGCGACGCCATCGTGGCGCTCGACTTGGCGGGCTGCGTCACCTTCTGGAACCACGGCGCGGAGCGGGCCTACGGCTGGAGCGGCGCCGAGGCGCGGGGGCAGGACCTGGCGCGCCTCCTCTTCGGGGGGGACGACTGGGCGTTGGCCGAAGCCGGACAGGGCCTCGCCGAGCGCGACGAGTGGGCGGGGGAACTCACCCCCGTCACCCGGGCGGGACAGCGCCTGGTCGTTGAGTCGCACTGGACCGTAGTGCGCGACGAGGCGCGCCGGCACACCGCCACCCTCATTCTCACCATCGACGTGACCGAGAAGAAGCAACTCGAGGCCCGCTTCCTACGGGCGCAGCGGCTGGAGAGTATCGGCGTCCTCGCGGGCGGCATTGCCCACGACATCAACAACCTGCTGACCCCCATCCTCATCACGCTGCAGCTGCTCGCCAAGGACCGCCCCGAGGGCAGCCGCGCCAAGCTGCTGGCCACCGCCGAGGCGAGCGTGCGGCGCGCGGCCGACATGGTCCGCCACCTCCTCGCCTTCGCCGGCGGGACGGTCGGCGAGCTGCTACCGCTCCGGCTGCAACCGGTGATCCACGAGGTCGTGGCGCTCCTCGATCATACGCTTTCCAAGTCGGTCGCCATCACGGCGAGCGTCCCGGACGACCTCTGGGTCGTCTCGGGGGACATGACGCAACTGTCCCAGCTGCTCATGAACCTGTGTGTCAACGCCGGCGATGCCATGCCGCGGGGCGGCAACTTGCGCGTGGCGGCGGCGAACGAAGGGCTGGACGGGTCGGCCGCCCGCAAGAACCCGGACGCCAGGGCGGGCGCCTACGTGGTCGTGACGGTGACCGACACCGGGTTGGGCATGTCCCCCGAAATCCTCGAGAAAATCTTCGATCCCTTCTTTACCACGAAGGAACAGGGCAAGGGCACGGGGCTGGGCCTCTCGACGGCGCTAGGAATCGTCAAGGGGCACGGGGGCTTCCTCAACGTCGTCAGCGAGGTCGGCAAGGGGACGCGCTTCGCGGTCTACCTGCCGGCCGTGGGGGCGGCGGAAACCCGTCCGGAGGCGGCCGAGCATCGCACCCCCGAGGCCGGGCACGAGGAGGTGATCCTGTTGGTGGACGACGAGGCGAATATACTACTCGTGACCCGGGCGATGCTGGAGTCCCACGGCTACCACGTGCTTAGCGCCAGCGGGGGGGCGGAAGCGGTGGAGGTCTTCCGGCAACACAACGGCGAGATACGGGCCGTGATCCTCGACATGGTGATGCCGGAGATGGACGGGCCATCGACCTTGCAGGCGCTTCGGCAACTCGACCCCGGTGTGCGCGTCATTGCCTGCAGCGGCCTGCCGCCGCTAGGCCGGGCCGCCCCGGACGTCCGCGTCGGGGCACGCGCCTTCTTGCCCAAGCCGTTTTCCCGCGAGCAACTGCTGCGTGCGGTGGCTCTGGTTCTTCGAGCAAAGTGAACACTGGTCCATCAGTAGGGGCCCCACTTGTAAGGGGTTTGGGCAAGTTGTATAAGTGAGGCATGTCACCACTCGCCAAGGAGATGCGAGCGGACAGCTTGAGGTAGTCGGCCACCACACTCGGAGGAGCCATCGCGTCCGGCCGGGACCGCCTCGTGCCTCAGCCGACTGCCGTTCGTCCCTGGCGAGTCAACAACTCTCCGAAGATCTCAACCCCGGCCGCCCCGGGGCGATTGACGAATGCAAGGTGCGGTCCGGGTCGCTGTGACGACCGCAGCGACACCCGCCAGGATACCGACGGCGGGGGGGTAACGTGGCCCCGCGACCACGAGCCGGCTCTGACGACCCGGAGCCCATCGGCACTTGGCTACCGGTCCGGACGGACTGCCCATGAATACCCTGCTTGTCATCGATGACGAATCGCTCATCCTGGATTCCTTCCGGCACATTTTTGCGGGGGAGGAACTTACCCTGGCCACGGCCCGGTCGGGCGGCGAAGGGCTGAGTCAGTTCGTGGAGCAGCGGCCCGACGCAGTCTTCCTCGACGTGCATTTGCCGGACATGAGCGGGTTGGAGTTGTTCCGCCGTCTTCAGGAGCTGGACCCGCGCGTCCCGGTCATCCTGATGACGGGGCACGGCAGCGCGGCGACGGCCATCGAGGCCATGCGCCTGGGCGCGTACGAGTATCTCCTCAAGCCGGTCAACGTCGATCAGATCACCGGCCTCGCCGCGCGGGCCCTCGAGGTCAGCCGGCTGCGGCGCGTGCCGGCCAAGGTCGCCGACGCCGAGCCCGGGGACGACGCCTCCGACCTCCTCGTGGGGCAATGCCCGGCGATGCAGGAGGTGTACAAGGCGATTGGCCGCATCGCCCCCCAAGACGTCACCGTCCTGATCCTTGGGGAGAGCGGCACGGGCAAGGAGCTGGTGGCCCGGGCGATCTACCACTACAGCAAGCGCGTCGATAAGCCTTTCCTGGCGATCAATTGCGCCGCCATCCCGGAGAACCTGCTGGAGAGCGAGCTGTTCGGCCACGAGAAGGGCGCCTTCACGGGGGCGGACCGCAAGCGCGTGGGGAAGTTCGAGCAGTGCAACGGGGGCACGCTGTTCCTCGACGAGGTCGGCGACATGACCCCGCTCACCCAGGTCAAGCTGTTGCGGGTGTTGCAGGAGAGACAGTTCGAGGCGGTCGGCGGTAGCCAGACCCTGAGCGCGGACGTGCGCCTGATCGCCGCCACTAACCGCGACCTGCCGGAGATGGCGGGCTCGGGGACTTTTCGTCGAGACTTGTTTTACCGGCTCAACGTCTGCACGATCCACCTGCCGCCGCTGCGCGAGCGCGGGCAGGACGTCGTGCTCTTGGCGCAGCACTTCTTGCGGCGCTTTGCCAGGGAGCTGGGCAAGGACGTGCAAGAGATCTCCGCCGACGCCCTGGGCCTGCTGTGCCGCTACCCGTGGCCGGGCAACGTGCGCGAGCTGCAGAGCGCGATCAAGCAAGCGCTGCTCCGGACGGCGGGACACGTGCTCCCCCCGGAGGCCCTCCCCGTCGCCCTGCGGGCCGGGGCGGGCGACGCGCGACTCCCCGCGTCCAAGGACTTCCCGGACCTCTGCCCCTACGTCAGGGGCCGCCTGGAGGTCGGGGCCAGCGGCCTCCATGCGGAGATCGTCGCCCAGGCCGAGAGACAGCTGCTGGAGGAAGTGCTGCGCCACACGGGGGGCAACCTGTCGCAGACGGCGAAACTCCTGGGGATCACCCGTGTGACGCTGCGCGCGAAGCTCGCCTCACTCGGACTGACCGCGGGGCGGGCCGGCGACGGCTGAGTACCGAGTATTACGCCGGCACGGAAGATCCTCCCAGACACGTGTCCCGTAGCCGCAAGCCGCCAGCTTGCGGGCTCAGAAGAAGCCCGCAAGCTGGCAGCTTGCGGCTACGGGACACTTGCGGGTGAGCAACTCCCTTGCCGGAGTAATGACGTCGGGCTGCCCGCACGTCCGTTAGGGCACGGGGCACGGTCGCACGTTCCAGATGTCCGCCGCGTACTCGGCGATGCTGCGGTCGCTGGAGAACTTGCCGGAGCAGGCCACGTTCAGGATGGCCGTGCGCGACCAGGCGTCGGGGTCGGCGTACAGGGCCCCGACCGCGGCCTGGGCGCGGGCGTAGGCGGTCAGGTCCGCCAGGTGCATGTAGTAGTCACCGCGAGTTAGCAGCACCTCCCAGATCGACCGGAATATCCCCCGCTCGCCCGGGCTAAAATGGTCGGAGGCGATCAGGTCGAGCGCCCGGCGGGTCTCCGGCTCGTTTTCGTAGTGCCACCTGGGGTCGTACCACGTCCGGTTTGCCTGCACCTGCTCGGCGGTCAGGCCGAAGAGGAAGAAGTTCTCCTCGCCGGCCTCCTGAGCCATCTCGATGGTGGCACCGTCGCGTGTGCCGACGGTCAGGGCGCCGTTCATCATGAACTTCATGTTGCTGGTGCCGCTGGCCTCGTAGCCGGCCGTCGAGATCTGCTCCGACACGTCGCTGGCGGGGATCAGCCGCTCGGCCAGGCTCACATTGTAATTCGGCAAGAACAGCACCTTCAGCTTGCCGCGCAGGGCCGGCTCGGCGTCGATCGCCGCGGCGAGGTTGTTGATCAGTTTGATGACGAGCTTGGCCAGGCAGTACGCCGGCGCCGCCTTGCCTGCGAAGAAGAATGTTCGTGGCGGCAAGCGCAGGCTCGGGTCGGTCCGCAGACGGTTGTACAGAATGATGACGTGCAACACGTTGAGCAGCTGCCGCTTGTACTCGTGGATGCGCTTGATCTGGCTGTCGAAAATCGTGTCCGGATCGACCGCGGGTCCGCCCGTTTCCTGCAGCCAGTTGACGAAGCGGGCCTTGGCGTCCCGCTTGGCCTGGCGGAAGCGGTCGCGAAACGACGCATCGTCCGCGAAGGGCACGAGCCGGCGGAGTTGGCCCAGGTTGGTGACCCAGCCGTCGCCGATGGCCTCGGTGATCAGCCGGGCGAGTTCGGGGTTGGCCAGCAGCAGCCAGCGCCGCGGTGTGACGCCGTTGGTCTTGTTACTGAAGCGCTCCGGGAACATCTCGCCGAAGTCCTTCAGCGTCCGCGTGCGCAGCAGGTCGGAGTGGATGGCGGCGACGCCGTTGGTGCTGTGCGTGCCGACGACCGCCAGGTGGGCCATGCGCACCTGCTTGACCGGCCCCTCCTCGATCAGGCTCATGCGGCGCAGGCGGCCGCCGTCACCCGGGTAACGGGCGCGCACGGCGTCGAGGAAACGGCGGTTGACTTCGTAGATGATCTTCAGGTGGCGCGGCACCAGCAGCTCGAACAGCTCGACCGGCCACTTTTCCAGCGCCTCGGGCAGCAAGGTGTGGTTGGTGTAGGCCAGCGTCCGCACCGTCAGGTCCCACGCCTCCTCCCAGCCCAGGTGGGCCTGGTCGAGCAGGATGCGCATCAGCTCGGCCACCGCCAGGGCGGGGTGCGTGTCGTTGAGCTGAATGGCGACCTTGTCGGGCAGGTCCTGCCAGCGGTCGTTGGTGCGGCGGAAGCGATTGACGATATCGCCCAGGGAACAGGCGACCAGGAAGTACTCCTGCATGAAGCGCAGGCGCCGCCCGGCCACGGTGGAGTCGTCGGGGTAGAGGACGCGGGTCAAGTTCTCGGCCATGACCTTGTTCAGCACCGCCCCGAGGAAATCGCCCTGGTTGAACTCGCCCATGGCGAAGAAATCGGGTGAGGCCGCCTCCCACAGGCGCAGCGTGTTGATCGTCTTGCCCCCGTAGCCGATCACGGGCCGGTCGTAGGGGATGCCGAGCAGGACGCTGGGCCGGTTGGGGATCAGCCGGGGGTTGCCGCCCTCGGTCTGGAGCGAGGCGTTGACCTCAACCTTGACGGTGTCGGCGTAGCGGATCGCCTCCCAGGGGTCCGGGCGGCGCAGCCAGTTGTCCGGGTACTCGACCTGGTAGCCGTTCCGCACGTCCTGCCGGAAGATCCCGTACTCGTAACGCAGGCCGTAGCCGTGTGCCGGGATGTGCATCGTGGCCAGGGAATCGATGAAGCACGCGGCCAGCCGGCCCAGCCCGCCGTTACCCAACCCGGCGTCCGGCTCTGTCAGCGCCAACTCCTGCAGGTCGAGCCCCTCGCGAGTCATGATGTCCTGAACGACCGGGTCGATCATGAGGTTGGCGACGTTATTGGCCAGCGACCGGCCGATGAGGAACTCCATCGACAGATAGTAGACCCGTTTCGGGTTCTTGCGGTAATAGGTTTGTTTGGTCTTGAGCCAGCGCTGGGCCAGCAGGTCGCGGACGGCCCGCGCGATCGCCCAGAAGCGATGGCGCGTGGTGGCATCCTCGGGATCGACCATGTGGTCGAAGACCAGGTGCCGCTCGAAGGCGGCGCACGGGTCGGTGGGCAGGGGGACCGGCCCGCAGGCGTACTGCTTCAAGAACGCCAGCCGCCCATCGGGCACGGCCACTGCCCGCGCCAAGGCGGGGGTGGGATGCGCTGCCATTGCGACACCTCCTTTGCTGGCCAACCACGCACGACGAGGAACCGACGAGCGTGATGTTCGGCTCGTCGTAAACCACGACGATGCCGGCGATGCGAATGGGCCCACTCCTCGCGAAAGACCCCTCGCCCTGGCGGTCCTTCCGGCACGGCTTTTTCCCCACGCAGCCCACGCTGTTACCGGGCGGCCGCCACGGGCTTTCGGCCATTCCCGCGCGAGCGCGGCGCCCGCGCTGGGCTGCCGCGTAGTTCGAGCGTTGCTCAGTGCCATCATAGCGGAACCTGCCGACGAGCTCTTGCAATTCCGCTGCCATTCGGGCCAATTCCGAGGCCGCTTGCTGCGTTTTGCCCGCTCCCTCGGTGGTGCTGCCCGCCGCCTGGGCCACTGCCGTGATGTTCTGGGCGATCTCGGCGCTGCCCTTGGCGGCCTCGGCCACGTTGCGCGTCATCTCGTTGGTCGTCGCCGTCTGCTCCTCGACGGCGCCCGCGATTGTGGCGGAAATGTCGTTGACCTTGTTGATCACTTCGCCGATCTGCTTGATGGCATCCACGGCGCCGCGCGTGTCTTGCTGGATGGCGTCGATCTTCTGTCCGATCTCCTCGGTGGCCTTGGCGGTCTCCTTGGCCAGCTCCTTGACCTCGTTGGCGACCACGGCGAAGCCCTTGCCCGCCTCCCCGGCCCGCGCTGCCTCGATAGTGGCATTCAGAGCCAAGAGGTTGGTCTGCTCGGCGATGCTGGTGATGACCTTGATGACCTTGCCAATCTCGGCGCTGGACTCCCCCCAGCTTGCCCACCGTGGCGTTAGCCGCGCTGGCCACCTGCACGGCCGACTGAGCGACCCTTGCGGCCTCGCTGGCGTTCTTGGCGATCTCGCGGCCCTGTTCAATACCTAGCTCACGGCCCAGGCGAGCGAGCCGGGCGATCCGTTATTCCACGGGATCATTCTGGTGCGAGTAGCTTGCGGCAGGACAATTCCCACCCGGGTTGAGAAACAATCGCGCGGCTGCCTCCCGTTTGGCCGCTCGCTTCGGGAGAAGCGAGCGCGCGACGCTCGCGGCTAAACGACCTGCCTCCTCGAATGCCGTCCACCGGACCGGGCGTTACTGGGCCCAGGCTGGGTAAAGCTCCAAGGAGGGCCGGGGGCACCGCGGACCGGTGGGGATTCATTGCATTCGTTGCGCACGGCCGGTGTCGCGCAACGAATCCCGCGCCGCGCAACGAATGCAACGAATGCAACGAATCGTGCCGGCGGGGCCCCAGAGGCCAGCGCCTGCGGCCGCACCGCTGGGCCAGGGGAACATTGGCCACGCTGGATCCAGTAGCCGTTCCGGTTTCAGGTCGCGATTGCGCGGGCGACCCCCGGCCGGCCGTTGCCATGCCCCGGCCCCTTGCTGCGTAGTGGTGCCCCACGCTGCGCCCCGGCGCGCTGCTCGTACTGGAATTGGCCGACGAGTTGCTGCAGCTCGGCCGCCATGCGCGCCAGTTCCGAGGCCGCCTTCTGGGTATTGCCGGCCCCGGCCGTGGTACTCCCCGCCGCCTGGGCCACGGTTGCAATGTTCTGGGCGATCTCGCCGGCCCCCTTGGACGCCTCGGCCACGTTGCGCGTCATCTCGTTGGTCGTCGCCGTCTGCTCCTCCACCGCCCCGGCGATGGTATTCGAGATGTCATTGACCTTGTTGATCACCTCGCCGATCTGCTTGATGGCGTCCACCGCCCCGCTCGTGTCCTGCTGGATGGCCTCGATCTTCTGTCCGATCTCCTCGGTGGCCTTGGCGGTCTCCTTGGCCAGTTCCTTGACCTCGTTGGCTACCACGGCGAAGCCCTTGCCCGCCTCGCCGGCGCGGGCCGCCTCAATGGTCGCGTTGAGGGCCAGTAGGTTGGTCTGCTCGGCGATACTGGTGATGACCTTGATGACCTTGCCGATCTCGGCGCTGGAGTCGCCCAGCTTGCCCACGGTGACGTTGGCGGCGCTGGCCACCTGGACGGCGGACTGGGCGACCCTTGCGGCCTCGCTGGCGTTCTTGGCGATCTCGCGGATGCTGGCGCTCATCTGTTCGGTGCCAGTGGCGACCGTCTGAACGTTCTTGCTGACTTCTTCGCTGGCGGAGGAGACGACGCCGGCCTGGGCGGCGGTCTCCTCGGCGTTGCCGCTCATCTGCGTGCTCACCGCCGACAGCTCCTCCGAGGCCCCGGCTAACGCCTGCGCGTTGGCGGCGATGGCCGCGATGCTCGAGCGCAGGTTCCCCAGCAATTGGGCCAGTCCCTCGCCGACGCGGCCGATGGCGTCCTCGCCGGACACGGTCACCTCGCGCGTCAGGTCGCCGCCGGCGGCGGCGTTGACCGTCTGCAGCAGCGCGTCAACCTTCGTCCGCATGTCTTCGCTCTGGCGCCGTTGCTCCTCGGTGGTGCGGATCCGTTCCACGGCCCCAGAGATCGAGCGGCCAATGTTCCGGTGGGCCTCCAGGCGCGCGGGCGGGGGCCGACGCACATCCTGCATGTAAAAGTCGAGGGTGCCCACGACCTGCCCCTTGACCACGACCGGCAAGCAGTAGCCCGTCTGAGCGCCCGCCCGGCGCGCGGCGGTGACCCGGCAGTCATCCGTGACGGTTGCCAGATCCTCGATGAAGACCAGGTCGCCCTGCTGCCAGGTGCGGCCGTTGAGCCCTTCCCCCTGGCGGAAGCGAGCTTCCTTTGTGATCCGCCGGAACTCCTCGCTGACCGCACCGGTCTCCGTGGCAACGCGGAGGGCACCTTCCTGAGGGTCGAGCTTCCAGTACGACCCGTAGGACAGCTTGAAGAAGGACGTGATGACCTCCAGGGCGTTGCGGATGGCCGCTTCTTCGGTGTCGGCCTTGCTCACGGCTTCAACCACCTTGTTGAGGGCCATCGTGCTGGCGTTGTCGTAGGCCTGGCGCTCGGCGGCCCTGGCTTGTTCCTCGGCTTGCTTGCTCTGGCGTTCGGTCAGGTCGCGCATGGAATCGGTGGCCTTGTTCAGGGCCGCGGCCATGCGCCCCACCTCGTCCTCGGTGTCCAGGTCGAGGTGCCTGCTGAGGTCGCCGGCCGCCACGGCTTCGAGCACGCCCACCGCGGCGTTGAGCGGCTTGGCGATCAGTCGGGAGATGCCCCAGCCGATGCCCAGGCCCAGGAGCATCCCCCCTCCCACCAACTCCAGCATCAGGGTCCGGGTGGAGGAGTAGAGGGCCTGCGACTCTTCATAGCTCCGCTGAGCCGACTTTATCTTGCTCGCGATCGTATCGGCGATGCCGCGGTTGCAGGCCTCGAACACCTCGTTGCCCCCACTCTGGCCGTTGGCGAGGCCGACCTCCTTCTGGCCGGCGAGCAGCGGCTGAAACATTAGCGTCTCGACGAATTCCTCATACTTCTGGGACGCCGCGCAGTACCGCTGGAACGCCTCCCGCTCCTCCTGGGTCTTGAGTAGGGGCAGAAACTTCTCGTTGGCTTCGGCGATTTGCCTGAACATGGTGCGAGCCTTCTCCACCTCCGCCTTCATTTGTTCGGGGTCGGACAGGCAGAAGGCCCGGTAGATTAAGGCGCGGGCCAGGTTCCGCTTGTTGCGCATCTCAACCAGCTCCAGGCCCGGCAGCAATTGTTCCTGGTAAAGTCCCTCGACGTTGGCGTTGACCACACTCATGTTGCGGATGCCTAGCCAGCCCATCAGCCCCATGATGACGCCGACGAGGGCGAAGCCGCTCATCAGCTTGACTGAGGTCTTCAAGTTCCTGAACCACTTCATCTCTGTGCTCCTCTCGCTCGAAAGGCAACCTGAAAAGGCCCGGAGGCCCGGTTGACGTTGCTGGTCAAGATCGATAACGCGCCGCACGCGCCGGCCCAGTGATCACTGCGTCCCCGTCCCGTGCCGGCTTGCGACGTCCATCAACATGCGCGTGTCGGCCAGCTGCAGGCTCGGGAGCATCTGCGACTCGTGCAGCGTCTCGACGTTCTCGTTGACTCGCTCCAGGCTGGAGATTCCCAACCAGCCGATCACGCCCATGAGGAGGCCTGCGAGGGCAAAGCCGCTCATCAGCTTGACGGATGTCCGCAGGGGCTTGAACCACTTCATCCCGCCGGTCCTCTCCTTCGCTGAACGGCGCGCCAGATGGTGCAGGGCGATCAGCTTCCAGCGGCCCGGGCGCGGCCCGGCCGACGAGTTGCGTAACTGTTGTGAGAGTGGGGTGTGCGGACAGGACCGATGCACCGCTGGCTAGGCCGCTGTCGAGGTTGTTGAGCGCGCCGAGGCGTCGCCCCGGCACCCCCCACCTTCGCCAGCATTGGCGTGTTGAGGGCCGCCATTGGCCCTCGCCCTCAAAGTGTAGAACACATCGAGAGCAGAGTTGATCGCTTCCCTGCTAAGGGCAAGGGTTTGGGGCTCGTGCGGGTTGAGAACGTAGGTCGAGCTTTCCGGTCTGACTGTCAAACCGGAAAGCTCGACCTACGCGATTGATCTGGGAGGAGTATTACCCCGGCCAGAATGAAGCACACAAGCCTGAAGCGCCAGCGAAGGAGAACGGGCCGCCCTTCGCTGGCGCTTCAGGCTTGTGTGTGCCCATCTTTCGTGCCGGGGTAATACTCACCACGGACGGTCTCACACCACGGCCGACCTCCTGGCCGCCCCGTTGCCTCCCGAACGGCGGAGTGGGGCCGCAGCCCGCACCTGACCCCGCTCGCCCCGGGCTCCCTGGCCCTTCGACGGCAGGCCTCTCCCTTCCGACGACTGCAGACGGAACCGGCCCACTAGCTCCTGCAGCTCGGCCGCCATCTGCGCCAACTCCTCGGCCGCCTGCCGCGTCTGCGCCGCCCCCTGCGTCGTGCTCCCCGCCGCCTGGGCCACCGTCGTGATGTTCTGGGCGATCTCGGCGCTGCCCTTGGCCGCCTCCGCCACGTTTCTACCCATCTCGTTGGTCGTGGCCGTCTGCTCCTCCACGGCCCCCGCGATGGTGCTGGAGATGTCGTTGACCTTATCGATGACCTCACCGATCTGCTTGATGGCCTCGACGGCCTCGCGCGTATCGATCTGGATGGCCTCGATCTTCTGTCCGATCTCCTCGGTGGCCTTGGCGGTCTCCTTGGCCAGTTCCTTGACCTCGTTGGCCACGACCGCGAAGCCCTTGCCCGCCTCCCCCGCGCGGGCCGCCTCGATGGTGGCATTGAGGGCCAGCAGGTTGGTCTGCTCGGCGATGCTGGTGATGACCTTGATGACCTTGCCGATCTCGGCACTGGACTCCCCCAGCTTGCCCACCGTCGCGTTGGCCGCGCTGGTCACCTGCACGGCCGACTGGGCCACCCGAGCGGCTTCGGCGGCGTTCTTGGCGATCTCGCGGATGCTGGCGCTCATCTGTTCGGTGCCGGTGGCCACGGTCTGCACGTTCTTGCTGACC
>Ga0116219_10000808_pt1 | contig 31290 bp, 39 predicted proteins | sample Sb_taG_4_FD_91019 | JGI IMG/M metagenome (GOLD analysis project Ga0116219, IMG submission 91019) | Peat soil microbial communities from Weissenstadt, Germany - Sb_50d_6_BS metaG | ecosystem: Environmental > Terrestrial > Soil > Wetlands > Peat | place: Germany: Weissenstadt | collected 2010-09-21 | reverse complement strand
TCCGCAACAGAACGGGGCAGCGGAACTCCACGTCGGCGCCTCAATTCTCGCTGGGCCTGATAAAGATTCGTTCCGCAGCCACCTCTGCGCACGTAAGCAGCACCGTCGCACGGATAATCCTTCCGAGCGCTTCCGTGAATACTCGCTCAGCCTCCTCCCGGCTGATGTATTCACCCATGTCATCACAAGTTCGATCCAGGAACTTAAAAGCGTCCTCCTTTACAGCAGCAGCCATCTCTTCAGCCAGCTCATGGCGATTCATAGTTTTGGCCTCCTGGTCGACTCAAGCGTGTCATGGGCCGACAGCTCGGTGAATTGCCTGTTCGTCACCCGTCGCCGCCCATCAATTGCTGTTCCAGAGCGGTCCGTTCCGAAGGACGCGGCGAAGGGGCGGCAGCGACACCGCGCCTTCGCCATTGCCCGGAGCGAGGAAGATAGCCGGGCAAGTCTTGCACCGCACTCGGTTGCAGACATGGGCCGCAGGGATATGAACGTGCTTCAAGCATTTCGGGCAGCAAGTCAGAGGCGCGCCCCTTTTTTTTCGTGCACTTCCTTGCCGTCCTCTTTCTTGCCCCAAAGCATCCGCCAGCAAGCGATGATTGCTTTCCCAATCATTTCCCGTCGCCGGCGGCGCTTTTCTTCTTCGGCCTGTTGCATTCGCGTCCAGGCATCCCGGTCTTTTTCCAGGAGCTTAACGCTGTGGTACGCCTTGAAACAGGTCACCACGGTTACAGCAACCACCAGCAAAATAACCAGTCCCGTAATTTTGTCACCAGCCTTGAATGCGAGAGGGATGGGCGATTCCCTCCCGCCTACGGTTTCACGTTAGATATCCCACGGACAAATATCCCCAGGCTGACCGGCTTCCCTATGTGCTTTGCTGCTTCATCCAGGATCAGCCGTGCCTGCAACGCTTGTTGCCGATTCCTGACGGTCCTATTCGCCTTGGCGAGAGCCGAACGCCAGTCTTCATCAGTGATCCAGCTCTCTACCGTCGCTCGATCAGGCTCGAGCATTGTCATGCGGAAATGCGCCCGGAGTGCCTTGTCTGCCACCGCAAACTCCACGGTGTCGCCCACGATCATGCCCTCTTGAAGGGGATAAGGCCCCGACCAGTTCGGCGGCGCATAGTTTCCCACGATCGAATTCCCAGCAAGCTTAAGTTGGAACGACGGAACTGGGTTTTTCTCTGTTCGCCAAACGCCGTCCCAGACTGACTTCACCTCCTCCTTTTTCGGCGAGGGCGCAGGTCGCCGGGGAGGCGGCGGCCGGAAACGCAGTAGAGGCTGGACTTCCACTTGGCGAGGAGGCGTAACCGGCCTTTCCACATACGGGGTATTCAGCGGACGCTCAATTACGACAGGCGGCGGTGCCGGTGGCGCACGGAAGTGATAGATGGCCATCCCAGCCATCACCAGCCCGATGGCTACCGTGCCGAGCACGCTACCGCCAAACATCATCCCACGCGGCTGCTCTTGTCCAATCATGTTGTTCTCCATGATTAAGTCCTTCCTCTTAATGAACCAGATACCACACCGCCATGCCGACCAGACCTGCCCAGGCCAGCATCCTCGCACCGAAAATAATGCCGGCGGCCAGATCCCCCGGGCGCTCGCCCGGCTTGTAAGCGAACATCCATTGCACGACCCGCCACAGTGGGCCGAACACTGTTCGCACGACGTATATCCCGGCTGCCGCCGCCACCAGGCCGAGTGCCAGGCCGATCGCCCAGGCGATGGGTTTCACGTACGGCAAAATATTCCCCAAACCAGCAAGGAGTTCTTGCATTTCCCTTTACTCCCCATTGAGGGGAGGTGCGACGCTCGCCCCTCCCGGAAGAAACACTGGCGATCCCTATCCAATACCGCCGTTGCGTTACATCTCGCGGCCGCCGCGTTCTTGCTCCTGCGGCTCGTGCTGCACATCCTGCGCGGCCTGCTGCTCGCCTTGCCCCTGCTCAGGACCATGGACCCCGTGCCCATCCATACCGTGATCGTCACGCGTGCCGCGCGGGTACATGACGTACCCCGAGCCCTGGAACAAGGCAGCGGCAAGCTCGTGCGCGCCTTGACTCAGCTTCTCTGTCATCTCATGTCCGACATCGCTGACGATGTTGTCCCATGTCAGGCCGGGGGCCACCGCCTGGAACGCCTCCTTGACGGCTTCCAGTGCCCCCATCGACTTCGGTTCCTGGCCCTGGCCGAACATCTCGTCGGCCAACTGCTGTTCCTGTTCTTTTGACATAATGCACCTCATTTATGGGCGATAACCTTAGCGCTCTCTGCCCGCCTCTGCCTCACGGCCGTGCCGTGGCAGCTCTGCCCCGCCCTCATGCTGGCGATTCGGTCCTCCATCCTGTCCGAAGATGGCCCGCGCCAATTCCGTCTCCTGCGTTGTCGCCGCCATCATCAACCCCGGCAGGCCGGTCACGAACTGCCGGAACTGCTCGGCCAGCTCCTCCTGCGGACCGCTGGATGCCACGCGCTCGAAGGAATCGGCGTAGGCTTCGAGCGTCGTCAACAGGCCGGCGAAGAGCATCGAGCTCACAGCCTGAGCCGTCTGGATGTCGGAAACGCCGAAGTAGATTTTTGACGCCGAGGACATGAGCGTCTGGCCTTGATCCTTAGGCCAGCATTTGGCCAGTTGCCCGGCGCTCTGATAGTAGAATTGAGCCCTGCAGCCATATTTGCGATACTTGTCCACCAAATCCTCGATGGAGTCCATGACTCCGAGGCTGGCCGACTCGTCTAGGACGAAATGTACCCTGGGAGACTCGCTCAGCCCCTCACGCACGACGGCGCGGATCATGGAGCCGACGATAAGCCTGAGCCACCCCATGCCCGCCTTCATTTGCTCAGGCGGTAAGACGATGTAGACCGTCATCTTTCCGCGCTTCAAGTTCGCGGGGTTGAAGCTGCTCGCCTGCGTGGACGCTGCCATGGCCGGCGTATCGAGGAAGCGCAGAAACCGGCTGACCGTCGTCAACACCGACGCCTTCTCTTTCTCCACGAAGTGCTCCAGCTTCCCGCCCATGCGGGCCAACATGCCACCCCAGGCCGGCGATTCGCGCATCAGCTTTTTGCACAGGTCCAGTTTGCGTGGGCTGGCGAGGACTTCGGAAACTTCTTGCAGCGACCGGCGGCCGGGTGGCGCATACTGCACCACGGTCGCCGCCACCGCGCTGATATGCTCCTCAGCGGCGTCAAGCCAATGCGTCTCTTTCTCCTCGCCGGTACGCACAACCAACTCCTTGGCGATGCCGTTACAGTCATCGAGGGCCAGGGGCGAATCCTTGTCGATCCCGTCCAGCGCGTTGTAGGTCGCGCTCTTAATCCCCAGCTTTGGCGTAACGACCCCGTAAGGATCGAGGATGACGATTTCATGTGCCATGCGGCGGCGAACCTTGAAAGTTGCCAACGCCAATTCGCCGGAAAAGTCGATGACGGTGCAAGATTCTTCGCAGGTCAGGAGGAAGGGGATCACCAGGCCGGTCGATTTACCGGCTCCCGGTGGGGCGAAACAAATGGAAGTGATCGCCTGCGGCAGCCGGACCAGGGGCGCTGGCTGCCGCCGCTGCAGGGCAGCGAAGAATCGCCGGCACGCATCCTTTGCCTTGTGCTTGCCATCGAGCAGGGCCTTGATGCCTGCCGTGAGCCCGACCTTGCCGGAGCCCAGCAGCCGGCCCAGGATCAGGCCGCGCCGCGCCTCGATCATCCCGGCTCGCCGCAATTGGTCTTCTCCGGCCCAATACGCCGTGCCATGTGCGTTCAGGGCCAGCGCAATCACCTTTCGCTTCCTGGCCAGGGCGATGAAGCCCATCATCACCATCACCCACCCGAAGGCCGGGCTGATGGTGAAGCCGAGCATCCCCAGCAACACCAGGCAATAGCCGTAGACCGCTAATGCCGCCAACAACATCAATCGCGAAAGTTTGTACATGGATCACACCGCCCTGATTTTTCCTTGCTCATGCTTCTCGAATGCCGGCCGCGACCTCGTCCCGCGGCCGGCGCCTCACTGTCCTTCAACGCCTACGATCCGGTTTTCGCTTCATCCCGCATCATGCTCTGGAACGTTTTCACGTCATACTGCTCGGCGGCCTTCCTTGCCGCTTTCAGCGTTTGGCTGAGCAAATCAACCACGTCCGCCATACTCAATGCACTCCCGGTCAGGACCACGCTGGCCCCCTGCGGCATGGCGATCTTCACCCGTGACAACTTGACCGACGGGCTGTTGCTTCGGGTCGTGCGTCCCTGCCGCTCAACTTCATCACGAGTTGAGCCGGCCAGGATTTCCGAGAGCTTTTGCTGCTGGTCATCCTTGGAACCCTTGACGATGGCGTAGGCTTTGGAGAAGCCGAACGCGCCGTTCAGGAACGCTTCCTTCGCTTCCGGGATCAGGTCGTCCACGGCAAAAATCCGCGCCGCCATCGAGGCGTCGAAATGCAGCTCGGCCATCAAGTCCTTTTTCAGCCATCCCGGATTAAGAACCGCCAGCTCTTTGCACCCCAGGTAAATCTCGGCGTCCTTCAGCCCCTCCCGCATCAGGTTTTCGATCAGTTGCAGCTTCTTGACCTCGCCGGGGCTGACCTCCCCCTCGAGGACTTTCACGTCCACATGCGAAAGCCCGGCCAGTTTCGCGGCGCGAAGCGTGCGTTCGCCGGCCACCAGGGTGCCGTCCCGCAGCACCAGCAGAGGCCGCAACTGCCCATCTCGCTTGAGGCTCTCCGCATGCCGTTGCAAGCTTTCGTCGTCGAACTGCTTGCGAACGTTTTCCTTGACGATGGGCTTCTCCACCAGCCATCGTTCGTAGGTTCCTGTTGCCATTGTGAATTCGCTAGATTGCGCTTTCGGGTTCATGAACCATTACCTCCGTGGGCGAAAATCAAGAAAACAGATGCTGCACATCTTGAGGCCGTCTCCTTATAAGCAGCGGAGCCGACGGCCCAATGGCCGCGCATTTAACTCATAGTCTCCAACTCACTTTGAGCGGAGCGGATCTGCCAGAAAATGTTATGGTGGGAAGCTATCGGAGGAGTAGATGCATTAGCTTAGAATTGAGCAGTTTTCTGTTGGTGTGCTTGTGCGCCCATTTTTCGGACACTGTCTTTGTGCGCACAGATACTTGGCAGTAGCAGCCGTTGTGCTCGGCGGAGCGTAAAACGGCGAATAACCGGGCTCTCACAACTCGTTGTCCCGCCAACGATTGGCCATCTGGTACAGCTTCAAACTGCATTGAAATTTGAAATAGTTCATCTTGTACCAGTTTGACCGTTTCCCAAATTCCTTCGGATGAGCGAGCTGAAAAATTGGTTTATCCGTTTCTCGCATACTTGTGCCTGTTGGTTGATAACCTAGCGCGCACAGGCGTTCGCGGCTCTCTGGGTTGCTTATGAAGGTGATAACAACTGGCCGAAAGGGCCTGAGGCCACGCGTAAGATAAGCGAGCTGGTACCCAACGCAATGAACTTCGGCTGCAGTCTGTTCCTCAATTGTGACCCTTGCATGCTGCAGCGGATGAAGCGAATTCACGAAAACGTGCTTGCTCGGTGTTTGCAAATCGTCCGGCGTTAGTTCGTGGTCGAACGCTTCCCCTTTAAGCAGGCGGTGGTAGGCGTTTTCGGTTAGCGGGAGAATGACGGAAATACTGGCTCGTTGCTGTTTAGTGCCGGCACGTTTGGATTCGCGGCGCAGAATAGAAAACATCACGGAGCGCGGTTCACGGGTTCGCATGCTGTTTAACCAATCGCGATAATCTTCCCACGACCGCTGCATGGTCTTCTCTCCCCGCCGCAGGCAAGACTCATCGTCTACAGGCTCACCAGGTTGGGCAATCTTCTCCCCAATCCCCATTACAATGGTCTGCGCGGCAAGGACCGTATCGGCCCGATTCCTGCAGTACATTTCATCTCTGCTTTCAAAGAAATCTCCAGTGCTACCCAAAACTGTGTCCATACCGGACCACGCGCCTAGGTTGAAATCAGGAGAGGCAGGCTCAAAACTGGCGCCCAAAGTCAAATCCCCCCATCCCCAGAGTTCTCGAAAGTACTCAACGAAGCTTTCGGCCAGCTCGCGCGGCACCGGGTCCTTCCGTTTGAGCCGCTTCCACCAGTCCTTGTGGATATTGCGTGGGAAATTACGTCGTTTAGCATGAAAAGCAGCGAATTGATCCCGATCAGGTCCTGGACGAAATTCGTCCAGCCGTGCCTTGAACTCCGACTTGAGGCGCATCCATTCCCGTTTGATTGGTACACTTTCGCTGCTCATTTGCTCTTCTCCCAAACTGGATGACGTATTCGCCCAAGCACAATAAATTCTAAAGCAGACGTATCGGTAAACAAGAAAAGTATGCTGAGAATTGCGGAGTTCTCTGTCGGTGCGATTGTGCGCACAAAGTTTATGTGCGTCATTTTCGTGAAAGAGGGGACGTGGAACATAGCGTCGGCTCGCTTCGAGCCATCGTAAAGGTCGAACTAAGTGTCCTGTCGGTTACCGGGAGCGCGGTCCAAGTGCTCCAGTCTCTCGCCGCATAGACGACCCGGACATCTGCTTCCTGCCGGGCGGCCGGAAGCACAGGAAATCGTCGAAAGCGCAGCGTACGTGCTGGCTACCCCGCCATTCCATATAGGGAGCGTGGGCGCTTTCGGCTCCCGGCCATTCTGGCCGCGTGTCTATCTGGAAGGGTCTTGCTTTGCTTTGCTGAATCCTTCCTGCCGGTGCCCAATTCCACAGGATACTCGCACCTTTAGCCGCAAGTATGTCGACGGGAGCAATTTACTGCTTTACAAGCGATGTTAAATATCTTAAAATAGTTTAAGAAAGTCGGGAATTTTCAAACAAGAGTGAGGACGTTATGCGTGCGATTGGAAAGTTCATGGCAGTAGCCCTTGTCGCTTCGGCGGCCACCTTGTCTGCCGAGTGCCGCGCCGAGGGCTCCGGCACCACGTCGCCTGTGAATCCGACAACGGGACCAATCAACCCAACCGGCTCTGCTTATTGTTCCGAAAAGTGCGCTCCCTATGCCGGTAACTCAGTGAAGTATGCCGATTGTTTCGACTCCTGTATGGATGACTCAGCCACGAGTTCACCGTCGAGCGCTCCCCTTACTTCCTCCGTCACTCCGGCCTTTACCTTCTAGCGAACTCAGAATCTGTTGGAACTCTGCTGCTGAGCGAATCGCCTGCAAATCTGGGTCATTTCTCAGGTCCGCCAGCACCGCCGGGTGAGCAAAATAACCGCCCGCTTTGGCCTTGCCCAAGAGCCGCGTTGCCTGTGCAGTGTAGCTTTCTGTGAGCTGCTGTCTTTTCGCCGCTGCCAAGGTGGAGTCCGCCTGAATGTGGGCCACCGAGATTGCAAAGAGGCAGGCCAGATTGTAAAGGTCGCCCGGCGGCAATGACTTGTGGTCAAGAAGCTCCATTGCGCTCTTCGTGGCCTCCTCGTGCCGGCCCTGGCGCGCCAGCGCCACCGCCCGGCGTACCAGCATCTCGTCGCGGGCGTAGGCGTATTCCCTGACGCTCGGATAATCCTCGGAAAGCCGCCCAAACGTCGTGGCCGCCCGCTCGCACCAGGTCTGGCAATCCTGCTGTTGCCCGGCACCGCGATGGACCACGTAAATCTGCCGGTATTCGTCGGCCAGTTCCAGGGTATAGGCCACGTCCCGTGCTTGCGGGTTCACCAGCCTCTCGCGTAGCACCACTGCCTGCTCGTGTTCCCGCAGGGCTTCCGAGATCTTGCCGGCGGCAGCCAGTGCAAGGGCCGCGGAATGATAAGCTCGCGCCAGGGTTTTCCTCGCATCAGCAGGGAGGAGCTGCTTCTTGGAAAGCGTTTCGAGAACTGATTTAACCTTTTCCTCGTGCGCCACCGCCTCCATCGGCAGCTTGAGCGCGAGCTTCGCCACGCCGAGCCGGTAGTTCGACGCGGCAACGTCCCTGAGAAACTGAGCATCCTCGGGGGAACCCTTCAGTTCCTTTTCCGCAACCGCCACCGCCCGTTCGTGAAAGGCGAGGGCAGCACGCGCATGCTTGCCCGCCTGGAGCCCGTCACCGGCAGCATTAAGACGCATTATCATGTCATGCGTGAATAGACGCTCCAATGGATCGTCCGCGAATCTGTCGTTCGCCACGGCGCTTGCCCTATCGAACCACTCGCCGGCTTTCCTCGCCTCCGCCCGCTCCGCATCCAACTGGCCCATGTCTAAGTAAAGTTCCGCCAGTTCGAAGGCGATGATGGGCTCCTCACGACGCTCGGCAGTCAATTGTTCGTAGACAGCACGTGCCTTCTCAAACCAGATGGCCCCTTCAGCGTGGTTGCCTTTCCGCCGGAGAGAATCGCCAATGCTCCGGTACTTACCCGCAAGGTGCCAGGTAAAGCCAGTCGCCGCGTCCATTGTCCGGCTGCGTCGAAGGAAGTAGTCGCTCCGCTCAAACCTTATCCCAAGCTCATCTGGAGAATTCTCGACCGGCACGCGTAATGACTCGGCGACTACTTTCTCCGTAGCCTCCCGGTCGGCCCGGAATCGCTCTTCGATTTGCCCTGCCCGTTCCTCGGCGCTGGCCCGTTGCCGGTGGGCTTCTCCCTCCTGCTCTACGGCGTATTCCCGTGCATCCTTCTCCTGACGGTATGCCCGTGCGACAATCCCCAGGCTGGCTGCCAGACAAAGTAGGATGACCAGCGTCGCGGCCATTGCCGAGCCGACCGCCGATTGATGACGGCGGACCCAGCGGCAGCTTCGTGCCATCAATGGCTCCTTCCACGCCAAGACCGGCTCGTCGGCAAGCCAATGTTCCACATCCCCCGCCAGGCTCAACGCGGCCGGGTATCGATCGTCCGGACTCAGGGCCATCGCCTTGAGGCAGACCGCCTCCAATGCCAGCGGCGTCCGTGCATTGACCCGGCGCGGCGGCGTAATCTCCCCACGCTGCACTCGGCGCAAAACCTCGCCCACTTCGCCGTCCTCTACCGGTGGATTCCCCGTAAGAAGCGTGTAAAGGCAGCTTCCGAGCCCATATATATCGGTGGTCGGCCCCAGCGTGCCCAAGCGACCGGATGCTTGTTCCGGAGACATGTAGGCCGGCGTGCCCACCGCAGTTCCGGCGATGGTTTCGGTGATCGAGCTGCTGGCAGCGGGCCGTAGGCTCTCCTCTGCGGAATCGGCACTCGCCCGGTCTCGACCGACAGGTTTGGCCAGGCCCCAATCGACGATGAGCGTTTCGCCATATTTGCCCAGCATGATGTTGGCGGGTTTCAAGTCCCGGTGAAGCACGCCGCGGCTATGAGCGTAGGCAACGGCGTTGCAGGCGTCGATAAAACGGCGAAGAAGCTGGCGGAAGGCAAGCGTGCGTTCTCCCGGACTCCGGCCGTGAACGTCCGCCGCATGAAATGAGCGGATGGCCTCCTTTAACGTCTCGCCGCGAACGAATCGCATGGCGTAGTAGGGTCGGCCGTCCGGGTGATGCCCCAGATCGTAGACCGGCACAATTCCTGGGTGCTCGAGTCGGCCCGTGATCTCCGCCTCCAGGACGAACCGATTACGGCTTGCTGGGTCATTGGCGTGGCGTTCCTGAATCTCCTTGATGGCCACTTCCCGGTTGAGCGACTGGTCCAGCGCGACAAATACCTCGCCGAGGCCGCCCTTGGCGTGTCGCCGGAGCACCTGATAACGAACGCCATCGGGAGCCTGGGGCACATAGGGCCCGGTTGATTCCGGGCAGGGATCGAGGGCGGCGATGCTCATCTCCACATCCGCATCGCCTATGGCGCGGAGGTCATGGGCCGCTTCCGTTGCATTCCCCAGTGCAGCCAGGCTCTCTCTCGCGTCGCCTCCGTGGGATTTCAAATGCTCTTCGACCAGGCCTTCCAGCATATCCCGGCGGGCTGGGGGCAAGTTCCCCCGCTCGACCAGAAGATCACCGAGGGTTCTTTTTTTGTCGAAGACCCATGCCTGCATCCCCGCGACAAGGTCATCGCGGCCGATGAAATCCATTTGCAGTGCCAGGATGCCCAAGAGCAGATTCCGGTCGGCTATGTTCGGTTGTGCCAAGGGAGACCCCCGGATGCAAAAAGGAGCGCCAAACCAAGGCCGCTCCGGGAGCCCCTGCAACGGGGTCAACAGATCAGCACCTGGCCGACGCTCCCATACCGGGAGCGCGGTCCAAGTACCGCCTCTGTTGGATACAAGAGCCGTATTCGGCTCAGGGTTGCAGTTTTCCCGGAAGCAGTAATTGAACGCTCTCGCGTTCATTCAATATGTGTGAGCGGCCCTCTGGTGAGCCGCACTCATTCCTTGGCCAGTCCTCCAAGTTCAGGATTGTGAATCGCCACGCCGGCAGCCCGCAAACGGGCGCAATTCTTACTCTACCAGAACAGCTGACAGCTTCTAGCCGGAACGCCGCCCCCTTAGCGCCATTCATCGGTTGCAAATCAGGCTTGCGATTCTCCCGAGCGGCCTCGGTCATAAATCAGCCCTTTTGCCGTGCGTCATCCAGTCTCTCGCCGCACAGACGATCATGATTTCTGCTTCCTGGCGGGCGGCCGGAAGCACCGGAGATCGTCGGAAGCGCAGCGTGCGTGCTGGCTGTGCGGCGAGCAGACACACCGGCCCCTCGGGCTGGTCAGCTCCACGAGTTATGAAATCGATTTTGCGTTTGTCTTCAGAATTCTTCGGATTTCTCTTGCATCCCATCCCGGGCGCGGTACTATCGGCGTCCGTCCTGCCGCATGGTTTCCGGGGTGACTGGGCGACACCAAGGAAACTCACGACAGGACTTTTTCATGCGCTCGCCTCCTTACGAAATCACTAGCCTTCCAAAATGACCGGTTGTCCTATTTCCTGAGGGCCTTTTCACGCAAGTTCTGATCGATCGGTCCCGTCGATATGGCGACGTGCTCTCGCTGCCGATAGTGTTCGCAGTAACCTGTTGATGTATCAATTGATTTCGTGCGTTTCTCGCCACTGAAACTCCAGTTACCTCGCCACGGCCAGAAAGGCCTCCGATTACCTTGCCGGGAATCCATCTCTCCTCTTCTCGATAAACGCCAGCAAACTGGCTCTCAGAGCCATTTTCATGAGGACACAACTCTTTATTTCTGATATACTATACATAATACGAGGTCGCTAATGTCTCATACAAAAGAGCCCGAAACCAAAACGCCGTCAACTCACAGGCATGACAAGCAACTGCATGGCATCGCGATTGAATCCGCTATGGAAAAGCGCCGTTTGGATCAGGCCTTGAACGCCAAGGAGTTTGCCGTCTGCGCCGGCGTCTCTTATTCGACGGCTCGTAGCTGGTTTCATCTGCCTGGCTTTCCTGTCTTTCGTGGCGTCATCTTCTGGCAGGATTTCGTCCAATGGCGCACCGACCACTATGGATTAAAGAATCCTTCCCTCCCCCAACCCAACGGGGACATTATCAGCACCGCTAACTTGCCTCCGCGGGCTGCACAGATTCTTCTCGATACCTGATATTTGCAGTCTGATGTGACGCGCGACCGCTAGATCACAAGAATTCGACGTGTCCCCGCAGCTCCCCGGGTTCCACCAGCTCCCAGATGAGGACGAGTAACCGGACCATTTCCCCAAGAGAACGGGCCTGGGGCGGGCAATAGACGATCCCGGCATGCTCTGCTCTCGCCGCGTGCAATCGTAGAAAGTCTGTATCGTGGGTAACAACGGCTCGTGCCTGACTCCAGGCATAGGCCAGATGTGCCTCATCAGGAGCTCCAAGCAATCCGGCTTCCGCCGCGGTGGTTACGTCTACGCCGCGCTGCCGCAACGCCAATGCAATACGAGGATCGCACGCCTCATCGAGGTGAAAGCGGACGGCGCGGACCATCCGCCTAAGAAAGCCGCCGTACTAGAACGGACGGTGGAGAATTCGCCTTTAGCCCCGCGACGAATTCTTCGTCAGCACGCATATCAGAATCGATCTGTTCGCGGTGGTCGTAGTAGTAACTCAGGGCCGCGTACACGTCCGCCAGCGTCAAGTCCGGGTGTTCAGCCACGATTTCATCGGGGCTCTTGCCAAGCCGTTCATGCCACGCCGCAACATGCTGCACCTTGATGCGGTGTCCGATGATATGCGCCTTCCCGCCGCAGTGAGTTGGCTCTACGACGATGTGCTCGCGGCGAGATACTGACGGCACGCTACCTGTTTCTATGCTCTGCTGTTCCATGGCTTTCTACTATAACCCATCCCATGCGCGGGCGCAAGCGCCTTACTCCCAGATCGGAAGGCATCCCTGTCCCATTTGCGCGATGTATGGGACCATCCTGGCCCCGCAGAATGGCTTTTGCGCGCTGTTTACTTCTTGTTCGCAGCTCGTTCCTTTGCAGGGAACATTCTGCACTCACAATACAACTGAGAATAGGCATAAACCGATCTTGTAAGAAAAACGTACACGTTTTTCTTACAACTGGACACCTCGACTCCAGGTGTGACGACTCGTCACACGAAGCACCACGGTTCAGCCGCCAAAGATCTCCAGCAGGATCTCGGGCGCATCCCTTAATGTCCCCGCATCTGTGAGAGCACTCACCCTTACACAGCTGAGCGAGTTCGGCAGGCCAGCAGACTGGATACCCAGTACTTGGTCATTAAAGCTAGCGACAGGAAGACCTCCACGCTGTTGAAAAAGCTCTCGCGCTTTGGCGATATCCGCTTCAAACCATATGAGCTGAACACCCTCAGCCAGGAGTTCATCGACCCAAAGGACGACATTGGCAGGGAAACCCCAATCCAGGGCGACACGCTTGTGCAGTGTCTTGAGTTTGGCAATGAAAGCCTTGCGAGACGAATCCCAGAGTCTCTTTTGCTCAGGGTGCGGCCAACCTCGCGGATGACACTCAAGGTCATAGTGAGCGAAAGCGTGTTCGCGCGCCAGGTAGCGGCCAAAGCTACTCTTTCCGACAGCTGGGATTCCTGCTAAAAGCAGAAAGCATTCCTCCGGCACGTTCATGCGAACCAACTCCTTCGCGCATTCGTCGTTAAGCTTGTTGCTAGGGTCGATTACGGCTCTTCTCCCTCTATGAGAAAACCGCGCTCTGACGGGCTAGGGTTACTGCACTTTTACTACACGACCCTCTAAGCCATTGATAAATAATGGAGCGGGTGAAGGGAATCGAACCCTCGTGAATACTCACTCATGAGGCTGCTTCTCTAACCACTTGTAATACTTCACGATGCATATTAGAATGCTCCCGAGTCTGTGTCCACCGCCCACTATTGTGTGCCACTATAAACCATTAAATGCGCCTAATAGCCACTATATTGCACAATATACCGCACGTAGCTAACGCACCGCGGGGAAGATCATGAAAGCCCCAGGTGATGACACGAATTCCACGCGAAGACACGACAAGCAACTGGAAGGAATCGCGCTGGAAGCCGTGCTGCAAAAACGTCGCTTGGATCAAGCCTTGAACGCCAAGGAATTCGCTGTCTGCGCCGGCGTGTCCTATTCGACGGCACGTACGTGGTTTCACCTTCCTGGCTTCCCCGTCTTTCACGGCGTCATCTTTTGGAGTGATTTCGTCCGGTGGCGCATGGAGCACAACGGCCTACACAGGCCTCCCCTTCCACAAGGTAATAGCAATGCCTCTCTTACCACTTCACATTTGCCCCCGCGCGCTGCGCGAATCCTTCTCGACGCTGACTCAGGGCAGCAGCGCTCCAGGCCGCAACCTTACAATGCCTGTAAGAGCAGATCAAAGGATAAACCAGTGTAGTTAAGGCGTCGGGGTCCGATTGCGGGCATGCCGGTTTAGCTCGGCGTAATCTGCTGCTTCGCTTATCATTCCCGTGCGTGCAAAATCACAATGCCTGTAACGGCACGTCGAGCGAAAGATCAGTATAGTTGACGCGCGGCGCGCGATTTCGTCCATGACCATCTTCGAATTGTACCAAGCCGTAACTTTCCATCGTCTTCAACGTGCGCGAAAGATTCGATTTGGCCCGGCCAGTTTTGTCGGCTAGCTCTTGCAGCGAGTCCGGATGCGTTTGCGCGATCAGTTTCAGCAGCGCGCGGTTTTTCGGTGAGAGGAGCTTGGCAAAGCTCTCAAGCGATGTGAACCACAGTTTCGGCTCGTCCCGTCGAGCCTTATACTGGCCCTTCGCAATGGCTATGGTGCGTGCCTTGAACTGTTCATAAGTTGCAATACCAATTCTTAGTGTTGTCATGTGCTTACCCTTTCCAATTCATAATCGATTCCACTTCAGTCCAGAAATCTACAATTAACGTGCCGGCATCCTGAAACTCGTAGAACCTCACCGAATGCCGCTGATGCTGATGGTCACACTCGATGCGCGTCCTGATTCCTGGACCTGATCCCTCTGACACGGGATGAGCGTTGTCGAAGCCCAGCACCCGATCACCGCTGGGATCGTGCAGCGTCAGTGAGTATGAGAGTCCATGCGGCCGTTCTGGGCTGACCGGTACCCGCTTGATGACGAATTTCACCCAATACGGTTCCGGGTCATCACTGAGCGCGTAAACGACGCCATCCAGATCGAGCAGCGCGTCAAGAGTTAGGTCACGCACGAGCTTCATTAGCTGATGTTATCACATAACGATAACTTGTGCAATATGCTGCCTTGAGAAGGATATGATGTCGTATGATGGAAACTGGTGTTGGCGGAGTGTATTTACTGCACTTTTACTACGCGACCATCTAACCTATTGATAAATAATGGAGCGGGTGAAGGGAATCGAACCCTCGTTACAGGTATTGTGGTTTATAATGGTATATAAGCCCATATTTCCCTCGACATTGCCGTATGTGTGCAGTAAGCTTACTGCACAAACTGCACTATGGTATATGGCCTCTCTTTATAAGAAACGCAACTCGCCGTTCTGGTGGATCCAGTTCATTGACACTGACGGCATTCGACGCAACAAATCCACTAGCTTGCGGACAGACAGCCCGGCCGAAACCGTGAAGGCACGCACCTTTCGCGCGCAGGTCGAAGCCAAAGAGCTTAGTCGTAACTCCGGTGCAATCAGCGGCGGCGGCTGGGACACGTGGGTGCCGCAATACCTCGATCGGCACTGCGAAAGCCCACTCACCCTTCGTCGCTACAGCGGCTCCTGGTCTTGGCTGGCGTTCTGGCTGCAAGAAAATCATTACCATTCCCCCCGCGCAATAACGTACCGCAACGCGCTTGAATACATCAATTGGCGCACACAATACAAGAAAAAAACCGGCAAGATGGCCGGGCGCAACACGGCCATCATGGAATTGAAGCTGCTTGCCATGATCATGGGCGAAGCAGTCCGCCTCGGCCATGCCGACGCAAACCCGCTCGTAAGCCTCAAGCTGCGCCGGGACAAAGCCGCCAAAAAGCCCGAATTGACGGACAAGGAGATCAGCGAAATTCGGGAAGCGCTAAAGACTGAGCCCAAGTGGATGCAAACCGCCTTTGACATTTCCCTGCATACCGGGTGCCGGCTGCGGGAAACGCGGCTACCTGTGGAGTGCTTGGATTTTGTTGAGAACAAAATCACATTCCCGTCGCCCAAGGGCGGCGAGGATCGTGCGTTCTCCATTCCAATGCCGTCCGCGCTTCGTCCGTTGTTGCAGCGCCTCCGCAAGTCCAAGCAGAAATTTATTCTCGAAATTCCGTTCCAGCCATCGCGCCGGTGGCAGCAATTCTTCATCAAAATCAAGAAGCCGCATTTATGTTTTCACTGCCTGCGCGTTACCTACGTCAATCGTCTGCGCCGCGCCGGTGTCCCGCGTGAAGCAGCCATGCGGCTCGTAAACCACTCTTCCGAGCTGATTCATCAGGTTTATCAGCGCGAAAAAGTCGACGACGTAGCTCCTTGCGCAGCGCTTCCCAGCTCAAGGCAGAGGCTTTCTTCTCGCGGGTCTCCGCACCAAGTTCCGCCTTTCGGTCGGGATCGGTGATTCCCTTTTCCTGGGCCACTTTCTCGATAAGGGCGGTGCGCCGGGAGAAGCGTCCCAGCACATCTTTCGGGATGCCCGCGATCTCGAAATCGTCGCGCTTCCTGTCCACCCCGAAGCCCAAGTCCTGGAGCCTATTGGCCAGCCGTGCGCGAAACGCCGACTGGAAGTACGGACAATCACGCTTAATATCTCCGAACTGGCCGGCTTTCCAGCGGCGTTCCTCCTCGTCCCAGGTGGTGTTGAATGCAAAGACGTGGGCGTGCAATTGCGGGTCGGGGATGCCTTCCACGGGGCGTGACGTGGTGTGAATGAACTCCGCCCAGGCCATGTTGCCCGTCGTGCGGTCGTCGTCCTGGCCCTTCTTGCGGACGCGCGTTTTCATTTCCGCTTCTATCTCGCGCATCGTTTCATCGACCGCTCCACGGAACGCATCCAAGATGCCCTGGTCGCCGCTCATGGCGTAGAGCAGCGATACACTCTTGGGAACGCTGAACGTGAAATCGTAACCCACCCGCCGCTCGCTGCGCGTTAGCACCGTCAGGGGTTTCCCGGTTCTTGGATCGAGATTGTCGCACAATCGCTCGAAGGAAAACTTGTCAACGGTTCCCTCCAACCCGAGCCGGGAGGCGGCCTTGCCGCCCCACAGCCCAACAATTTCCTGTCCTTCGCTGTAATAATCGGCAGCCGCGTAATAGCGTTTGGCGTCTTTGGCACTTTTCTGTGGTCTGACACGGATCATGCCTAATTTTAGTCTAGCGCAAATTCGTTACTTTTTCGTTAACGATGCCTCGTTAAGCCCCAGAATCCGCCACGTTCGAGAGATTCATCCTTTCTCAACGCCACGCGCGCGCCACCGAAATGTCACGCCTCGGCCCTCACGGATTTCTTCTGCTCGCGACTTTTTTGGCGACAAGTCCTTGACAGTCCTGGTGGACAGTTGGGTGCCTGCCTTTCACAGTCGCAGAGCGTGGCAGCAGCCCGCCTCATGTGCGTGCTCCCGCCTTCCCATGCGCGGCCGGCGTGCCGTCCTGCCCGGCCGCCGGCCGCCTCGCCGCTGTCCCCGCCATCCTCCGCGTGCCGCTGCTTCGGCCTTACCCTCCATACCCGGAAGCCTTGCTGCGACAAAACCAAGCGTCTTGCCGTTCGGCCGTTTCGGTTGCTGGTGTCCGACGATGCCGTCTCCCTCATCCTGGTCCGCCCCTACCTGTGGCCACACTCACGGCACTTATGAAGCCGTCACCGGGCCGGTAAACCAGAAAATCGGCTCCCCCTAAAGGTCGCCCCCAATTTTCAGGTTGACCGGACGCGAAGAAGCTCCCGGATTAGCCGGCTTCTTTGGGAGTGCCGTAAGGCCCCAGGGTTTATAGATAGTGTAACTGCTCCAACAGTTATCCATGATTATCGCATGGGGGCCACGAGAGTAGACATTCCGAGTAGGCGCGTGAGGATAAAATAAATACTCATTGTCCAATAGTATGATTTCTGCCACGTTCTCGATGACTGAAGAGTGGACAGAGGGGATGCGCGAGTCGCTCCCACACAGAGCAGGGAGCGCATCCCCTCTGTCCGCGTCATCACGTGCAAGACAGGCAGCAGTAGGAAATTCATGCAGTTTGTTCAAGTTCGCGCCACGATAATCACCGACGAGACCGGCGCCATTTCAGAAATGCCCGTACTGCTCACCGATCGCGGGCAGTTCGAACCGCTCGTCGCTTATCTGATCTGGCGACGCCATGATCGTAGCGTTGCCTGGATGCGTAAGGTCGTTCAGGCGGTGGGCCTGTTGTTTGCCTATATGAAGGCCAATCCCTGTTGCTTTGACAAGCCGGAGGAACTGTTTCAGGGTTTTGCTCAGCGCTTGTACTCAGGCACGAGCGGCACGGACGGCTGGGATCCGAGTGGCCTGTATTGGCATCCAAAGCGCCGAGGCACGGCTGCTATTCTTCTTGGCTGCCTCAGCGATTTTTCTGATTGGCTTGCTGATAAGTATAGCACGCAACCGTTCAACCCTTCGTGTTCTGCTAACCGGTTCGACGAGTTGCTGGCGTTGGCTGCCTGGGAGCAGAAGCGAGCACGAGCATTTCTCGGACACAATTGGGCCAGTCCACCAAGAAACACGCGGCGTTCTATGCAGCCCAGACGCATACCGAAACTAGCCAGCAATTACGAGGCAGTGCCATTTCCAGAGGGGCAATTTACTGATTTCTTGCTCCACGGCTTCGCACGGCGTGGCGGCGGAGGTTATTCAAATTCTGCGCTTCGCTTAAACCTGCGAGACTGCTTGATCACTCTGCTGATGCATGGAGCGGGCTTTCGGCTCTCCGAATGTTTCCATCTATGGGTGCACGATGTCGTGCCGGACCCTATCGACCCCAGTGTGGCTTTGGTCCGTATCCATCACCCGTCGGAGGGAGAAGCGCCCGATGATTGGATCGATGAGCGTGGCGGTCCTATCCGGGGTAACCGGGCGGCATATCTGGCCGGCCGCTATGCCCTGCGGCCACGTAACGAGCTTATGGACATGAAACGCGCCGGCTGGAAAGACCCGCTCCTTGACGCCAAATACTTCATGCAAGCCTATTGGTTTCCCGCCAGCCTAGGGCGGCTGTTCCTGCGGCTGTGGACGCTTTACCTGCGCCAGATCGTGCAGATCGAGCGCCATCATCCCTATGCTTTCGTGGTACAGCATGGACCGTCGGCAGGCGCGTTCTATTGCATTGCCAGCTACAAGCATGCCCATGCGACGGCCGCCAGACGCATCGGCCTGGTCCCGAACCGTTGTGAAGGTGCGACGCCCCACGGCCATCGCCATGCCTACGGCCGCCGCCTGATGCGAGCCGGCATTGACCCCATTTTTCGAAAGAAAGCGATGCATCATAAATCCTTGGCATCGCAAGTTGTCTACACCGCACCGACCGCAGTTGACGTGACCAAAACCCTTAATCGTGCCCAGGCCGCTCTTGACCAACATGCTTCTGAGGGCCGCAGCGTCAGGCCAGAGTTTAACATGGCGCAGCTGCTCGCTCTTGGTTTCGAGGAGAATGACCCTGACGGCTTGTTGTCCGGAGGAAACGCGAAGCTGATGAGGGCGGTATGCGGCAACTAGAGCAGACAATATTGCCGCGCAAATATGATCTGCAGTTTTTATGGGTTGCCCGCGATCTCGGTCCCCAATGGCAAACGTGGCGTGGCTATGCCTCCGAATGGATGACTACACAGCATGTGGGATTAGGGCACCGTCTTTGGGCCTTCCGAGCTTTTTTCGAAGCGTATCTGCATGCTCTAAAGATGCCTGCAGAGCCCGCCTGGCTTTTGACACGCAAGCACAAAGTGGCGGATTTCTTTGCGACCGCATGTCCAAAATCAGAAGAAGGTGCAAAGTACAATAATTGCATCAGCACATTTCTCGATTGGGTGCTCGAACGCCACTTCAGTGAGCTGAACGATCGCGGCCAACGAGTCGTATCGCCTGGCTATCATAATCCGGTTCCAAGGAGGTCGCTGGGCCGCCTACCGCGGCCGACCGAATCGGTCCATTCGCCGCTTCCGTACCGTTTCATTCGTGAACTCAGCGACATCCTCGCACCAGGAGAACATTTCCGCGATTGGGTGTGGGCACAAGGGGCGCTTGGAGCGGCTCATCGCACGCATGGAGGATGGAATGCCGATTGGTTTGAAGTGAGCCAAGACCGCATAAATCACAATGATCCGGATTGCGTATGGCGCCGGAGGAAGGCAAAAAAGGGTCACGTGACCGAGTTGTGGTTCCCAGGCCGCACCGCGGCCTTACTCGTTAAACTGACGTTGCCTCTACGCACCTACCAGGTGCGGATGCTGGATTCAGGCGAAAGCGACACCTGGCGTTATACCGGCAATGGTTGGCTCATCAACACAGATCCGCTTGCCCCTGCCGTCCAACAGCGGCGGCCGGTACAGCGCGGCGTGTTCCGCCGGATCGAAGATCGCGAGACCCAGACGATTCTGACCGGGCTCTATGTCAACACGAACAAAACGGCTGATCTTTACAAGGAAAAGGAAGAACTGGGCTACGTCATTCCCTGGCAACACGACAAGCTTCTTTATTGGCTTGAGAAACTGCGCAACTGGCAGGAAAAGTACAACCCGATCCAGCGGTCGACGGCGTGGACGGAGCTGGAGATCAAGCATCTAAATCATGCCAAATCAGCAAAGCAGCTGGCGAGCATGCCCGATTCCTGCTTTCTCTTTCGCGATGCGACTTTATCGGGGGATAATCGGGCAAAACCACTGGCATCGGATGCCATTCAATCCCTCTGGTATAAGCTTCTGACTGAACTGGAGCGGCGATGCGCTGCGCGCGGCGAAACAAGGCCTGGAGGAAAGCCGCTAAAGTTCATGCATTCCGATCGGGATAGAGTTTCACTTTTCCCCCTGCACAGCTTAAGGGTATCCCTGCTGACATGTATGGCCCTGGATGCGGAGGTGCCGCTGGTCGTTCTTTCCAAACTGGTCGCAGGCCATAGCCGCATTGTCATGACGCTTTATTACACGAAGCCTGGCATTGGCCGGATGACGCGTTTGCTGAATGAAGCGTCGGAAAAACTCGATTCCACTGCCTCTGTCGGAATGCAGCGTTTCCTGGCAGAAGCCTCATACGATGAGATCGCCGGTCAGTCTGTTTTCAACAGCCTTGAGGGCATCAAAATAGCTCTGCCGCCGTCCGCCACCGAACGAAACCCTGCCGGATGGATGGCGCGTCATCACGGACTTTGCCTCGTGGGTGGTAACACATCGCCGTCGGAGGGCAATAGCCGTATCGGAGGCTGCTATAACGGCGGGCCGGCCGTTAGGAAAGAGACTGCAACAAAATCTTTTTACGGTGCTGTGCCAGGCGGTCCCCGGAATTGCGTTCGTTGTCGCTGGTTCGTGACCGAACCGCACTACGTTGATGCCCTTAGGGCGCATTTCAACAACGTAAGCTATCAGCTCGCTGAGATGGCGAAGGAGGCAAAAGCTTACGAGGACAGGTTGGAAACGCTTAAGAAAAAGCGGTACGCCGCCGAGCAGGCCATGACAACGTTTACTGAACAAGCAGAGTATATAAGGCTGGAGCGACTCTGGGAATCATGCCTCACGAAAGTCGATCAGTTCGCCAACGATCTGACCGCCACCTACCGGCTGATTCGACGCTGCATGGCAATTATCGACCAGGACATGCAGAGCGCCGGAAGAACGCAACAGCTCGTTGCCGTGGGCGGCTTGCACGATCTGCGCATGGCTTTCGAGGACACACAGTCGGAATTACTGCAATTGGCCGGTGTCTGTCTCGACACCGAAATCTATCCTGACGAGTTTCCCGGCAAGGCGGTGGTACGCCGTAGCCAGTTTCTCGATGGTGCGCTTTACCGGGAAGGCGTACAGCCGGTTTTTCTGGCTCTTTCCGAAGACGCGCAGCTACACCTCGGCAACCGTTTCATGCGTCACCTTGCCGCCGCAGCCAAGCCCGGTGACCACGTGTCGGGACTGCGCAAGGTTGTGGACATACTTGAAGCTGGGCGCAGTCTCAAGGAGATCGGCATCCTCAGTGAGATGGTAGAGATGCTGGAGACGGAGCTTCGCCGGCCCTTGACGAGAGTCTCAGATTTAACGCAGAAGCCATGCCGTCCGCACGTTCTGGAGAAAGCGCCATGACCGCGATCCCTCCCGATGAACTTCTCCAGTCCCTGAAATCAGGTGCCCGACCGCAGAAGCAGCGCAACCTCGACATCGTCCATGCCGTTTGCCGCGACCTGCATGGTCTAGGCAGCCGCGACTTTTCGCTGGCTACCGTAGGACGCATGAGCGAGGAACGCAACGGCATGTCCAGGAATGCCCTCTACAACAAAACGTCCGAGGACTTTCGCACGCTTATCCGTACCTGGGCTAAGTTCGCAGGCGAAACGACGAAGAAGCGAGGCGCGCCTCTGAAACCGCTGGCCGAGGACGATCTGCTGCGCCGGATTGATGACCCGGCCCTGCGCGCTTTGCTGGGCGGTATCGTGGCCGAGCGCAATCGGCTTCGAGGAGAACTCAATCTGTTGCGAGCAAATGCGAACATCGTCATCGACCGTCGTACCCTTCCCGGACAGCCGCATCTCACGTCTGAAGGCCAGATGGTGCAGGTGCTATCTCCGCTAGCCAGTCTCACCGGCAGCGAAACCGTTGCCTTGCGCAAGGCCATTTCGGCTGCTTTCCTGAGCCAGGAAGGCTGGCAGGAGGGAGCGCACGGGGAGATCATTAACGCCAACGGGCGAACGCTCTTCGATGTCGGATTCGCCAATGCAATCAGAAAAATGCTCAGCGAGTAATATCCTTGCGCACGGCCTGTCCGGTAGTTCGCGTGAAATACCTCTTGGACGGCCTTCGCGGCGACATCTGCGATGGGGCGATCAGCACGTCAATTGCTCGCGCCTCCGAGGCTTAAGTTTCGACTGGTGACACTTCTTCCCCGATCCGTCTTCTGACGGCCAGTTCGTCATTTATCTCCCGGCGGAAGGAGGTGCTGGTCCTGCGCCATGTTCTCCTTGAGACTTATTCTCGTCCTCGCCATCAGGGGCTTTGAAGACGGCACAAAGTAAACCCGCCGACGGTCCGCGCAAGCAGAAAATCGGCTCCCCCTGAAGGTCGCCCCCAATTTTCAGCTTGCTCGGTCGCTAACGCTCGCTTCGCCCCGTCTGAGGCGGGTTGAAAAGGGTGCCGTCAAGCCCCCGATGGTCGAGGGCCGGAATCAAAGAAAAGGAGAAACATATATGTCACAACCAGCACACAAAATCCGCCGCGGCGTACTGCAAGTCACGATCTGGCGGAATCACAGCGAGAAAGGCACGTGGTACAGCGTTATCCCCAGCCGTGGCTACAAAGCCGGCGACGACGCATGGAAGGAGACAGATAGCTTGAATGCTGATGACCTTCTTCCGATGGCCAAGCTGCTGGACCTCGCGGACACCTGGATCATGCATCAGCAAGCCGCCGATGCTAAAGCCCGTAAAGGCGCCGGTACCATGGCCGCCTGAGCGACTACCGGGCGGACTTTCTTTAAGTCCGCCCACAACATCCAACCGGGCCTCGCGGATAGAACCAGTTGAAACACATATGTTCAAGTACCAAAAAAACAACAGATATTTGAAACATATTGGATCAATGAACTCTATAACATCGCGGGGCCGGAAACCTAAAACAAGGAGACTACACCCATGTCTAAACCAGCACACAAGATCCGCCTCGGCGTCCTGCAAGTCACTATCTGGCGCAACACCGGCGACAAAGGTTCCTGGTACAGCGTCATCCCCAGCCGTGGCTACAAGCAAGGCGAGGATACCTGGAAAGAAACGGACAGCCTCAACTCGGACGACCTGCTCCCGATGGCCAAGCTGCTCGACCTGGCCCACACCTGGGTCATGCACCAGCAGCAAGCCGACCAGAAGGCCAGGAAGGACGCCGCAACGCAGGCCGCCTGAACCATCCCATGCACATCCAACCGGGCGGGACTTTGGTCCCGCCCATCACACGAAAGGAACGAGACCATGACTGACACCAATGACATCACGACCGACTCATGCCCTGAACCTGTTGACATCGATTGCCAGGTTCACGCGCTCCTGGCCAAGCAGAAGAAGATCGGCATTATCTGGTGCATCGAGGATGTGCGCGGCCTTCGCCCCGATCTCAGCGATGAGAAGGCCTGGGAGGTACTCCAGCAGGTCGAGGACATCCACGACGCCGAGTGGGGCATCAGCTGGACGACGCTTCAAACCGTTGCCGACGACCTGTTTCCCAAGCCGGATGACACCGCCACGGAAACCGACGAAGACGGGGGACGGCCATGAAGCTCAAGATCATCGACATCGCTTTCCACCGCAACGGCATCTGCGGAGCGCCATTCCATGTCGTCCTATTCGACGACAGGTGCAACGACGGCCGCCGCATGATGGCCATCGTCTTCGAGGAGGACGGTCACTGTGCCGTTCTGGACGTGGCCAAGCTCGCCGCCGGCGACATCAAGTTCGGCTCAAACTCGTGGCGAGGGGATGAATACCAGTGGCGATTGCGAAGGGCCATTGATGACCATCAGCGGAGGCAGTCATGACGTACGAACCCACGATCCGCGAACGAGCGGAGCGCTGCCGCGACGCCCTTATTGGCGGGTATGCCGATGACGGGCTATTCACCGGCCTCATCGACTTCCTGGCCGATGCCATGCACTTCTGCGACGAGAGCGGTGAGGACTTCCACTACGCCCTGTGCATGGCCGGTAAACACTACCTCGCCGAACTCAACGACGAGCAAACCGAAGAAAGGAGGATGAAATGAACACCGTCCAGAAAATGCAAGCCGCACTCGCCGGCGAGATCACCGTGAAGACGTGGTGGGGCTGCCCTGGCCTCTCCGGTGAGGCTTTCCGCTCCTGGTTCCTGGCGTGCCTCATGGCCAAGGTCAACCGGGAAGACGACCGGCGATGGCGGCGCTTGACGCCGGACTTTCAAACCAGCCTCCGCCGCGATGCGCGGAGGCTGACTGACATGCAGCATCGCATCATTCACCGGCAATTCGAGACCGACATCTTCAATCGCCGGTTCGGACACTTGCTAACCAAAGACTGATGGAGACTCACATGAACCATTCCCTCGCCGCTATCGATCCATTCTACGCCGCATGCCTTAGCATGCCCGCCTCCCCCGCCCAGGCCGAGCCGCCCAAGCCGATCTACGTCCGGCTGCCCCTGGCGCCGGTTACCGCCAGCCCGGTGCCGCATCTGACCAGCCTGTACCACTTCCATCGCGCCGGCGAATATGGCGACCGTTCTTATCCTGGCAATTGCGGCGGCAATCTCATTAAAGACCTGTTGAGGTATTTCAAGCCCGATGGGCTGGTGTTCGACCCGATGAGTGGCAGCGGCACCTGCCGCGACGTATGCCAGGAACTCGGCATCCCGTGCATGGCATGGGACATCCACCAAGATTTCGACGCTTGCGACCCGGCCCAGTTCCCCGCCGCCGAGACGTTCGCTTTCATCTGGGCCCACCCTCCCTACGGGCGACAAAAGTTGTATGCGGACGACGCCCGCGACCTGTCGCGTGCCCCGACGCTGGATGTCTTCCTGCGGCGCTACGGCCAGTTCATCCGCAACTGCGCTGGCGCTCTCAAGCAGGGAGGTAAGCTGGCCATCCTTATGGGCGACTATTCAGACCGCGACTGGGGGTTCGTGCCGCTGACATACCACACCAAACGGCTCGCCTTCGCTGCCAGCCTCCGCCAGTGCTGCACCGACATCGTCCGGTTTCAGCACGGTAACCGCGCGAGCAAGAAGACCTATCAGAGCAGCTTCATCCCGAGTCTTCACGACATGTGTATGATCTTCGAGAAAACCGCTTAACCACCAAACTGAGAAAGGAATCTCTCTATGACGATCTACAACGTTCACCTTTATCGCGAAATGTGCCTGTTCTTCCCGCACATCGAAGCCGACACGCCGGACGCCGCCGCAGCCATTGCCAGCGACAAGCTGACGGACGATGCCGATTCTATCAACGACTGCAATGGCGATGACCTTGGTGCCCTCGTGGACGAGGCCGGTGACGAGCAATACGAGCGCTCCGTCATGATCGACTTCGAGTGCGAACGCCGGCGAAAAGCCGCCGCTCAAATGCTGGCCGCGCTACAAGCTTTCATCGAAGCAGACGATCTGGCCAAAGAGTGCGGTGAATGGAAATGGGAGAACCTGGACCACGCCTTCGCGCTGGGCCGCGCTGCCGTCAATAGTTGCAGGGGCATAGTTGCCGAGACATCGGAGCAAGGCGTTGCCGCTGAGCTGCTGGCGGCGCTGATTGCCTGCACCAATTACATGGCTGACGACCTTGACGAATCCGATGAAACCGAATCCCGGATATTCCGCCAAGCCTACGCCGCCATCGTCAAGGCTGGTGCTGTCCCCCCGCTCCCGGTGCTGGCCGCCGCTGATCGCCCCGTCGTAACCATCTCGGTCCATGGCGGGCTCATCGAGGACATGGAAGCGACTATCCCCGTGACGGTAGTCGTCAAGGACTGGGACGTGCCGGACGAGGACACGGGCAAGAAGCCCACCCTGAGCGCCCACACGCTCGCAGGAGGGCTATCCGGCCCGAGGCTGGAAAAACTCCGCCGCCTGATCGCCAATGATTAACCGCCAACAAAAGGAAAGTGCCATGAAACACCTCAATCGAACCCTCACTCAGATTGCCAGCAAGCATCTCAACATCCCGACGCTTAGAACCAGGAAGTCCGATAGCCTCGACTTCCACGACGTGAGCGTGTGGGGTGTGCGCTCCGCCCTCAAAGCCGCCTTCGACGTCGGCAACAACGCCGAACCGGAGCGCGCGCAGCAAGCTGCCGCCCCGCTGCCAACCCCTCTCTTGGTTCCCAAGGGCACGCCCCTCGTGCCCGGCAAGATGTACCTGCGTCTTTACCATGGGCGTACCGATCCCGATCAGCAGCTGGATGAATGGGGATTCGTAGGCCCGACATTTGGCCCGCTTTCCTGCTATGTGCACACCTATTGCTGCAACTTCCGCATCTACGGAGAATGTGACACTAACGAGGTCTGGCTCGAAAGGCACGATGACATGATCCGATGGGACGGTTGCTTCTATGGCGACATGGAGCTATTCATCGCCGCAGCAAACGACAAGGCATAGCCACCATGCAGGACGACATCCTCGATGCCCCCTTTCATGGCTGCGCCCTCGCCGCCTTTCTGGACGAGGCCCGCGCTCACCAAGGCTGGCCTGAACCAGAGCCCACCTGCCGCATCGCTTACCGGCTCTACGAGCAGCCCCTGACCGAGAAGAATGCCCGTCCGACCCCGGTCGCCCCTTCCCCCGCACCATCACAGAATCCGCCGATCCGGCTGCCGGTTAGCACTCACGCGCTTCTCCTTCTCCCGTCATAACCGCGCCACAAGGCGGCCTCACTCGCGCGAACCTACAGCCGCAGCCGTCCGCCGCAACCAGACAAACGGCTTTCACAAAGCTTATTTCTTTCCAAAGCGTGAAGCTTCCGTTTCTCAGGTTGCAACGGACACGGGGCCGCACGATGCGTCCCGTGGGCTGAAGCCCGGCCGTAGCGTCTGTGTGGTCGCTCCCGTAAGGCCGCGAATGGTCGCGGTCTCAAACGCAAAGGAGAAAGCCCATGATTCACCCCACCGACACCCCGCTCTGCGAAATCCTCGATTCTGACTGGGACGCTCATGATGTCCACGACCTCGTTCTGACGACGCCGCTCCGCTTCAACGACGACGGCGTGCCGGTCGGGTACCAGGCCGAGCAGCTCTTCGGCCTGGAGGGTGCGTATCTCGGAGGCCGCTCCTTGTGAGCGGCTCTTCCCTCAGATTGCGAAAGGACATGACATGAGAGTCATCATCGCCGGTTCACGAGGAATTAACGATTACGCGAAAGTCTGCGACGCCGTGCAGCAGTCAGGTTTCCCAATCAGTCGGGTAGTCTCGGGCATGGCCAAGGGCGTGGATACGCTGGCAGTCCGTTACGCTATCGAAAACGACTTGCCCTGTGATCGCTTCCCTGCGGAATGGAGTAGATGCGGTCGCAGCGCCGGCTACAGGCGAAATGTTCAAATGGCCCAGAACGCCGATGCCCTGATCGCCATCTGGGACGGCAAGAGCCCAGGTACCAGGCATATGATCGACGTTGCCAAAGCCCGCGGCTTGCGAGTCTTCGTCCTGTCCTGAGCCCCCAGGTTCGCGCCGACTGCCGGTGATCGTCGCCTGATCTCGCCTGAGTCAGCCCATTCACCGCCGGAGGATAACACCCCGTCTGCTTGTCAACGCTCCCGGCCACTCCCTGGCCCGATGCCAACCTTGACAAGCTACCCCCTCCCAATGGGCCCGTCTCGGACGAGGCTACGGGCAAGAAGCCCACCCTGAGCGTCCACACGCTCCAAGGAGGGCTGTCCTGCCCGAGGGTCGCGAAGCTCGGCCTGTCTGATTGACATGGCCGTGTGGGGGCACTATATGGTTTCAGGAATCATGCGAGATGCCCCCATGCCCGATTCCGGTCGTCCATCTGATGAAATCCACATCGGCGACCGTGTCGCATACAGGCTAAGCACGGGCGAATCCGCCCGCGGCATCCGCGGCAAAGTCCTTGGCTTGTTCATTATCCAGAACGGGCAAACTTTGGCCGATGTCGAATGGGACAATCTCGGCCCGCCGAAGCGCCTCAATGTCACAAATCTCATCAAAGCTTAGCCCCGCTCGCCGGACGGATCGGCCTCCGCCCGCCGCATACTATTCTGATATCACCATCATGGTTTCCGAACGCCACTCGGCATCACCGTTCGGCTGCATTGTCCCCAGCCACTTCCGTGACCGCCGTACCTGGCCGACGGCGGCTTGCCTGTCCGGAGCCCATTAGCTCCCAGCCAGGCTCGCGCCCCCTCGCCACAGGCGCCAAAACAGTGCCTCTCCCACATGTTTCCAGCCTTTTCCCAGCAGGAGACCCACGACTATTCTGATATGTTCGTTAAGCATTTTTAACCACAGGCGTCTCCCCTGTGCACTGCCCAGGCAAAATGGAACGGTTCCATTCGTTCCGACGCCTGCCCACATATCAGGAACAAAGCGTCCAGGGGCAGTCCGGGAAGGCATCGACACCTCCCGCGCCATGCCGCCCTAAATCGGCCGCAAACCGGCTCAAGAACAGCGAAACGACGTTCCGGGCTACCTAGCCCAGCCAAGGCCTTGAGCGTTTGCGCTCTTCTAAACACGATTCTGTCACACATCGGCCAATTGCCCCAATTGGCTCCAAAGCATGCGCCGCCTTCTCCGTCCCCCCAAGCGGTGGCATCCTCGCCCTGGGGGTCCGGCCCGGGAAATTCGGGGCGAATAAGTAGGCCAAATATATGAAATGTTAAACGGTTCTTCGGGGCGATCTCCAGAGCCTCGCGGGAGATCTGGCTCGTCACCGGCTGGGCTGGGAGAGGATGTCCTTAAAGCCTTCGTAGCGGACCATCGGCTCGCTCGGCTAGCATTCGAGCGTAGGCAGCAGCATCCGATGCTTGCGGATCTGGCAGCGCGCCTCAGCCCCCTCCTGCAGGAATTGGAGAGGCTGAGCGGTAGCCCCCACAATTGTCACAAAACTGTCATTTGTTTTCCTAAACGGTCCATGTTAACATTCCTGTACCAACTCCTTATGACTAAATCGGCAACTGAAGGAATCGCCCTATGTCAACTTACACATCACAAGAATCGCAGTCGCTTAATGATAAGCTGCGCCAAGCTATCCATGATTCCAATCTGGATGATATTAAACGGCTGGTGGTGATCAAGGGAGTCTACATCAACACAAGAGATGCTAACGGCATCACAGCACTACAGGTGGCCGCGCTAAAAGGTAATATCGACGACGTCAAGATGTTGCTGAACAACGGAGCCGACGTCAGCGCAGAAGATCAGTGGGGAGACACGGCACTACATGTAGCTGCCCGAAGGTGTGACACCGCCCTCGTCCAACTGCTGCTGAACAATGGAGCCAACATCAACGAAAAAGGCGCATCAGGTAAGCACGGAGAAACGGCCCTCCATCAGGCTGCGAGAGGTGGTAAGACAGGCATCATCGAGCTGCTGCTAAAGAATGGTGCGAACATCGAGGCAAAGGATGATGAGTGGGGACGAATGGCTCTGCATGTGGCTGCAAGAGAGGGCAAAATAAAAGTCGTCCAGCTTCTTCTTGAGAAAGGGGCGAACGTCAACGCAAAAGATAATGCCGGATGTACGGCCCTGTATGAGGCTGCGTGGGGAGGTCATACAGACATTATCAAACTGCTGCTGGGGAAAGGGGCGAACGTCAACGCAAAAGACAACGGAGATGAAACGGCCCTCCATAAGGCTGCGTCGGGAGGTCATAGAGACGCTGTCAAACTGCTGCTGGAGAAAGGAGCGGACGTCAACGCTAAAAATATAATAGCCGGCAATACGCCGCTTGATTACGTTCGAGAGCAAGAAGCTGAGCAGAACTCCCCAGAGCACAGGGAGTGTATACGTCTTCTGCAAGAGGCAGCAAAAACCCGGTCTAACCCGCACCAGCCCGAATCCCAAATGGAGGCCTTCCCCAACCCAGCCAAAGATGTAGGCCGTAAAGAAGCTGACAAGCGGCTCGAAAAACTGACGCCGCAGGTCAATGCATCCGCCTGGCACCAACAGCCGGAGCGGAGTCGTGAAGCGGAAGCGACAAAGGATCGCTCGCTTGTGCTGGCTGGTGAAACACAAATCAATCGAACCGGAGCCGACCTCGCGCAATCACCGGAGAAGACTGCTAATCCAGCGCATGCGCCTGCCCTCCAGGAGGAGGGCTTTTTCGCCAGGTTGATCTCACGATTGACGCGGTTCATTACGGGCTTGTTCAATGTCAAAGAATCCGGGAAGGAACCAACCGTGATAGCCGGGGGAACGGCACCCGTGATCCAAACTCCCGAACTCGGATTCAGAATTGACGGAATGCTCGTTGAAGCGCCCAGAGTACCTGCCAAGGGCGGGACAAGGCACGTATCCTAGATTTTGGGTATTTGGCGATAGAGTTGCAGATTCACAAAAAAGCTCCGTGTCATGGCCCTACGGACGCGGGCGGGTTGGCAGAAGGCGGCGCTCCGTCCAGATAGTGCTACACCAATCCATCGATCTCATGTCCAGCAGAGCCAAGAATGGGTCGCTGGAAGCTTCCCGATTGGAACTGAGTGCCGTTCCGGACCAAGCTGGAGTTAGCCACCGAGTTCGTCGCCTGGGTCGCCAACTGACTGGCCTCTCTGGGGAAGGCCCACCTCGAATTCGGCAGATGGCAATCTATGCTTGAGTTCGTGGCCTTCACACTTGAGGTGGGCCTTGTGCCGCAGAGCGCTGCTGAGCTATTTCGCGAATGGGGTCGGGGACAGGTGATGGCGCGGTCACCTGATCCGGGCGAGTTCCCACCGAATGCGGTGCGGCTCATTGCGCGGAAGGCGCACGGCGGAGGAGGCGGACGTCACGGAGTTGGGTGGGAAGATAGTGGGGCTGTCGCCGAGGCTTTCAAACAAGCGGTTGTCCGGCCGGCTGGTGTGCAGGTGTGCCGTACCCGTCCTCGGCCGCGGAGAGACCGTGGCATAAGGGGTGTTCCATGGCGTGATCAGCGCATTCCTCAAGTGAAACCACGTCGGCCCGGTGCGGCCTCCGTCGGTGCTCCGCCCCCCTTTCCTCCAAATACTCCAAAAAGCGATTGCGGACGGTAGTTCAGGGGATTAAACTTAGCACCCGAGCCAAAAGACGACTTGCGATGAATTCGCAGACGCAGGCCACCAGCCTGAAGTTGGCGGTCCCTATACCGCGCGGCGACCAACCGGGTCGGCTGC
>Ga0116219_10000806_pt1 | contig 31341 bp, 29 predicted proteins | sample Sb_taG_4_FD_91019 | JGI IMG/M metagenome (GOLD analysis project Ga0116219, IMG submission 91019) | Peat soil microbial communities from Weissenstadt, Germany - Sb_50d_6_BS metaG | ecosystem: Environmental > Terrestrial > Soil > Wetlands > Peat | place: Germany: Weissenstadt | collected 2010-09-21 | reverse complement strand
TACGTCGACAGCCAGTCGACCGACCCCGACCCTGACTCGGCGGCGGCGGAGTTCCAGGACGGCCCCCGGTCGATGGGTGCGGTCACGGCGTCGGTGTGGGAGGACTTCGACCGCTCCGAGCCCGGCGCCGACTTCACCCGCATCTTCCCGTTCGTCGAGAATTCGTAGCCGCTCGGCTACAGCGGCGCGAAGGGCGGCAGCCGCCGCGCCGCGAGCAGCTCCGCCCCGAGCTCGCGGGTGAGCGAGCGCGACGAGCCGAACAGCTGGTCGAGCACCAGGACACGCCGCGCGTAGAGGTGGAACTCGTGCTCCGTCGTGAAGCCGATCCCGGCCAGGACCTGTTGGCAGTGGCGGGCGGCCGTGCGGGCGCCGCGCCCGGCGAGCGCCTTGGCGACGGACGCCGAGGTCGGCGACCCGTCCTCCCAGGCCGCGCTGAGCACGGCATCCGCCGACTCGATAGCCACCAGCGTCTCGGCCAGTCGGTGGCGGACGGCCTGGAACCCGCTGATGGGCTGACCGAACTGGACGCGTTCGAGGGCGTGCCGGCGGGCCAGCTCGAGCATCGTCCTCGCCGCACCGACCAGCTCGTGGCCCATGGCGAGCTGGGCCACGGCGACCGCTGCCGGCCAGGACGGTGACACGACCTCGGGCCGCAGCGCCCCCTTGGCGACGGTGCCGCTCACCTCGACGAGCCCGAGCTCCGGATCCATGCCGCGCACCGGCCGGAGGATGAGCTCGGGTGTGGGCACGAGGAAGGCGACCTCGGTGTTCACCGCCTGGGTCACCACGACGGCGGTCTCGCGGGCGAGCAGCGACGCGCTGCCGAGGCCGCGGATGACCAGGCTCCCGCTGTCGAGCTCGCCGGGCGGGCACCAGCGCCCGAGCGGCGGCAGCACGAACCCGGCGGACAGGGGGGCCTCCAGTCCGAGCGAGCAGGCGAGCACCTGGTCCAACGCCGAGGAGGAGGCGTGGGCGGAGCCCTCGAGCTCGAAGAGGAGCGAGACAGCCTCATGCGTGTGCTCGGCCAGCGCGTCGGGCCAGCCGAGATCGAGCAGGGCCGCATCGAGCGGCTCGCCGGAGTGTGTCTCGACGGCGTGGCGCAGGCTCCGCTCGAAGACGTCCCGGTCCTCGCCGTCCATCAGCGATCGGTCCCGAGGTCGAGCAGCCGGCGGGCGATGATGTTCCGCTGGATCTCCGCGGTCCCGCCGTAGATCGTGGCGGCCCGTGAGTAGAGGAATTCCCGTCGCCACCGTTCGCTGGCCGGGTCGTCGCCGAGGTCGACGCTGGCAGCCAGGCCGTCGGCGACCAGGTCGAACAGCGCCTGCTCGGCGGTGGCCACCAGCACCTTGTCGATGGACGTCTCGGGACCGAGGCGCTCGCCCGCGGCCAGCCGGCGCTGCGTGGACCGCGAGCGGGTCCGCAGGGCGTAGAGGAGCTGCGCCACCTCGCCTACGTCGGCGGGGTCGAGCTCCCCGGGCGGCGCAGCCTGGAGAAGGCCCTGCAGCCGCTCTTGGAGATAGGCGGCTCTGTGCCACAGCGCCGTGCTCCGCTCGTAGGGAAGGAGGTCCATCGCCACCGACCAGCCCTGCCCCTCCTCACCGAGGGTGCGGTCGAACGGCACGACGACGCCGTCGAAGAAGACCTCCGAGAACTCGGGGGCGCCGTGCATCGTCTCGATCGGCCGCACCACGATGCCGGGGCTGTGCATGTCGATGAACAGGGCGGTGATGCCCCGGTGCGCCGAGTCCGCCCCGCCGGTACGGGTGAGGAGCACGCAGCGATCGGCGTACTGGGCGAGGCTGGTCCACACCTTCTGGCCCGTGACGCTCCAGCCGTCGCCCGTCCGGGTGGCGCGGCACGACAGCGAGGCCAGGTTGCTGCCGGTCCCGGGCTCCGAGAAACCCTGGCACCAGGTCTCGTCGCCCCGCAGGAGCCGCGGCACCATGGTGGCGGCGAGCTCCGGCGACGCGTAGTCGATCATCGTCGGCGCCAGTACCTCGGTCAGTGAGTAGATGCCCGGCTCGACGAGGCCCCGTGACGTGAGGGTCTCGCCGAGGTAGGCGCGCAGCAGGGTCGATCCACCCAGTCCGCCGACGCGTTCGGGCCACCCCCAGCGCATGAAGCCGGCCTCGTAGGTCAGGCGCTTCACCTTGGCCAGCTGGGCCATCTGGTCGTCGAGCGTGTCGGTGCCCGCGTGGTCTGCCGCGAGGACGTGCTCGTGCTGGTCGAGCCAGTCGTCCAGCGACCGCCGGAACTCGTCGATCTCCATCAGCCGGACGAAGGTGTGGGGCGCGTCGGGTCGTGCGGCCGTCCCGGGTCCCGGGCGCCGCTCTTGCGCAGGAACGTCATGGCGCGTGTCTGCAACCGCCAGCCGTCCGCGGTGCGACGGTAGGTGTCGGTGTAGTAGCCGATGCGCATGTCGTGTGTGGTCTGCTCCACGAAGCACAGCGGCTGCTGGCCGGTCCCGACGTCCCCGTCCAGCTCGAGAGCGGGCGGGCCCACCAGGAAGAGCCCTTTGGGGGCCGCGGCCACGAGGGCCGGGAAGTCCTCGAGCGGGTACGTGTCCCCGAAGGCGCTGTAGGTGCCGTCGGGTCTGAAGACGTCGACGACGGAATCGATGTCGTCCTTGGTCATGCCGACGGCGTAGCGGGCCAGCAGCTGCTGGATCTCGATCACGTCGTCGATCGGCATTTTTCCCATCACCCCTCCTCGTAGACAACGTGCACCGACGGGCTGGTCGGTACGGACTGGCAGGTGAGCACCCAGCCCTCTGCGACCTCGTCGTCGTCGAGGGCGTTGTTCACGAACATATCGACAGTCCCCTCCACCAGTCTGGCCATGCAGGTCGCGCAGCTGCCCGACTCGCAGGAGAAGGGTGGGGCCATGCCCATCTGTCGTGCCGTCTGCAGGATCGACGTGCCCGGGCGGTGTTCGGTGGTGTCGGTTCGACCGGACAAGTCGATCGTGACCCGGGATCTCACAGCCGTCGAGAACGGCGGCACAGGCTCGGGGACCTGCTCGGTCGGGGTGAAGCGCTCGATGTGGATCTGCTCGGTGGCGACCTCGCCCGAGAGGAGCGCCTCCTCCACGACGTCCATGAACGGCCCCGGTCCACAGACGTAGAACTCGGAGTCCCAGTTGGCACTCGCGAACGCACGCAGGGCATCGCGTTGCACGAGCCCATTCTCGAGATCGATGTGGTGCGACACCGTGAACCGGTCGCCGTGCTGCGCGCTGAGGGCGTCGATCTCGGACCCGAAGATCACCGAATCGTGGTCGCGGTTGACGTAGAAGAGGCGCACCCTTCGGGTGGTGGTCGTCAATGCCGTCTTGAGCAGCGAGTGCACCGGGGTGATGCCGCTCCCGGCACAGAACGCGACGACGTCTTCGTCGCCCGCGGTGAGACGGAAGACGCCGGCCGGGCGGGTCACCTCGACGATGTCACCGGCCGCCAAATGGTCGTTCATCCAATTCGACACCACGCCGTCGGGTGTTCGCTTCACGGTGACCGCCAATTCGGGGTCGACCGCGGGGGAGGACGACATGGAGTAGCACCGCAGGTGCGGCTCGCCGTCGACCCGCACCCGGAAGGTGCAGAATTGCCCGGCCTCATAGGCGAACGCCGATTGGAGATCGTCGGGCAGTTCGAGCACGTACGAGCTGGCGTCGGCCGTCTCGCGGATCACCCGGGCGATGCGCAACGGGTGGAACGCATGGTCGTGCGCCGTACCCGCTCCACCTGCAATTGGCCGCGAAACCGCCATACTGATATACGATAACGGAGTTCTCATCCACTGGCAACGAGGCTGGCTCACGCCGTCGAGCCGTGCAAGAGTGCGATCCGGACAAAGGAGGACCCGTGGGGGAGCCGGCCGACACTGGCGCGGAGAGGTGGGCGTTGCGCACGGTGCCGGAGAGTCTGGCGCGCCGTTACGTCGCCGAGGGCTGGTGGAACGACGCCACCCTCGGGGCCACGGTCGCGAGCGGCATGACGCGCCTGAGCGAGACGGTCTTCCAGGTGCATTCGAAGGTTCGGCCGTGGACCGGCACGTTCGCCGAGGTCGATCGCGCCGCGCGCTCGCTGGCGGGTGCGCTGCGGGCGAGGGGTGTCGGCCCGGGGCAGGTGGTCGTGATTCAGCTCCCCAACTGGGTGGAGGCCGGGATCTCTTTCTGGGCCGCGGCGTACCTGGGCGCCGTCGTCATCCCGATCGTCCACTTCTACGGCGCCAAGGAGGTCGGGTACATCCTTGAGGCCACGTCGCCCGATGTGGTGATCACCGCCGACCGTTTCGGCCACAACGACTATCTGGCGGTGTACACCGGGCTCCTGGAGCGGCGGCCCGTCCCGCTGTGGCTGGTGGTCGGCCCGTCCAGCGACCGGGAGCTCCCGGCCAGCGCGACTCCCTTCGCGTCGATGCTGGACGCCGATCCGATCGTCGGCCCGGTCGCGGTCGAACCGGGCTCGCCGGCCATCGTCGGCTTTACGTCCGGGACGACGCGCGATCCCAAGGGCGTCGTGCACTCCCACCGGACGATCGGCTGCGAGACGCGCCAGCTGGACTACCTGTTCCCCAAGGGTGGGCCTCCGACGATCACCGGTGCGCCCGTGGGCCATTTCATCGGCATGCTCAACGCGTTCCTGTTGCCCCTGCTCCGGACGCGCCCGGTCCACCTGATCGACGTATGGGATCCGGGTGAGGTACTTCGCCTCATGCACGACGAGGGGCTCGGTGTGGGCGGCGGAGCCACCTACTTCCTGACCAGCCTGTTGGACCACCCGGACTTCACCCCGGCCCACCTGGCACAGATGCCGTTCGCGGGCCTCGGTGGGTCGCCCGTCCCGGTGGCGGTGACGGAGCGGGCCACGAGGCTGGGCATCCGGATGTTCCGGTCGTACGGCAGCACCGAGCACCCCTCCATCACCGGGTGCCTGCTGGACGATCCCGAGGTCAAGCGCCTGACGACCGACGGGCCCCCGCTGCCGGGGGTGGAGCTGCAGCTCACCGACGACGGGGAGATCCTGAGCCGGGGTCCGGACTGCTTCCTCGGCTACACGGACGCGGAGCTCACCGCGCGCGTCTTCGATGCCGACGGGTGGTACCACACGGGCGACGTCGGGACGCTGGACGGCGACGGCTACCTCACCATCACCGACCGCATCTCCGACGTCATCATCCGCGGCGGGGAGAACATCAGCGCCGCCGAGATCGAGGAGCTCATGGCGGGCATGCCCGCCGTCGCCGAGGTCTGCGTCGTCGCCGAGCCCGATGAGCGCCTCGGCGAGCACGCGGCAGCCGTGCTCCGGGTCCGCGACGGCATGCCGGCTCCCACCCTCGAGGAGGTGCGCCGCCATCTGGCCGATGCCGGCCTCGCCCGTCAGAAGTGGCCCGAGTCGATCACCGGGGTGGTGGACTTCCCGCGGACGGCGTCGGGGAAGGTGCAGAAGTTCCGGCTCCGGCAGCAGCTCCGCGAGGGCGGCCTGGAGATGTCCGGCGGTGAAAACGCTATTCTTGGAAAACAGTAGTCTTCCTCTATTCACCCCGACGCGAAGGAATCCCAATGACTGTGGTGACCACGGAGAGGCTCGGCGCCACCGTCGGGGCGCAGATCGTCGGTGTCGACCGCGACCGGCTGCTCGGGGACGACGCGCTCCCGGCCTGGATCCTCGAGACCCTCGAGGCCCACGGCGTCCTTGTCTTCCGTGATCTGCACATCGACGATGCGACGCAGGTGGCGTTCAGCCAGCGGTTGGGCCGCGTCGAGGTCTTCGGCAAGGGCGAGCACCCCAAGATCTTCAGGCGCGGGACGTTCGACTGGCACATCGACGGGTGCACCGACGACGTGCCGATCATGGCAACGATCCTCAGTGCCCACGCGGTGGCCGAGTCGGGCGGCGAGACCGAGTTCGCCAGCACCTATACGGCGTTCGACGACCTCAGCGACGAGGAGAAGGAACGCTGCTTGTCCCTACGCGTCGTGCACTCCTTCGAAGCCGCGCAGCGGATGATCAACCACAACCCCTCACCCGAGGAGCTCGCGCTCTGGAGGAAACGACCGTCGAAGGAGCATCCCCTCGTCTGGACCCACATCTCGGGGCGCCGGTCCTTGGTGCTCGGCGCGACGGCCTCGCACGTGGCCGGCCTGGACATAGAGGAGGGTCGCGCGTTGCTGGCGGACCTGTTGGAGCGGGCGACCGCGCCCGAGCGCGTCTACCGCCACGAGTGGGCGGTCGGGGACCTGGTCATCTGGGACAACCGTGGCGTGCTGCACCGAGCATGCCCGTACGACGCCGCGTCGCCCCGGGACATGCATCGCACGACCCTGCACGGAGAGGAGCCGATCCAGTGACCACAGAGCGAACGGCAATCGTGACCGGAGGCGGGTCCGGAATCGGGCTCGCCATCGCCGAGCGACTCGCCAACGATGGCAACGCTGTCGCCATATTCGACCGCGACGTCGCGGCCGCCACGACGGCGGCGGCCAAGATCGAGGCGGCGGGCGGCACGGCCATCGGCGTCGAGGTCGACGTGACGGATCGGGCCCAGATCGATGCCGGCGTGGCCACGGTCCGCGAGCGCCTCGGCCGGCCCACCATCCTGGTCAACAGCGCGGGTCTCGACGGGTTCGACCCGTTCCTCAAGATCACCGCCGAGAAGTGGAGCCGCATCCTGGCCGTCAACCTGACCGGGACCTTCGACTGCTGCCAGGCGGTCGTGCCGGACATGATCGAGGAGGGCTGGGGCCGCATCGTCAACATCTCGTCGTCGAGCGCCCACGGCGGCCAGCCGCTCATGACGCACTACGTCGCCTCCAAGGCCGGCGTCATCGGCTTCACCAAGGCGCTAGCGCTCGAGCTCGGGCCGAAAGGGGTCACGGTCAACACGATCCCACCGGGCTTCATCGACACGCCCATGCTCCGGGCATCGGAGAGCAAGGGCCGTCTGGGCCAGGGCGTCGAACATCACGCGTCGCTGACGCCGGTGCGCAGGGTCGGACGTCCCGAGGACATCGCCGCGGCCTGTGCCTTCCTTGTCAAGGAAGAAGCGAGCTACATCACCGGCCAGGTGATCGGAGTCAACGGCGGCAGGAACACCTGACATGGCGCGCCTCACGCCTCTCCCGCCCAAGCAATGGCCCGAGGCGATGCGGGACGCCCTCGCGGCGCTCCGTCCGGCTGACGCCCGTCATCCCCGTCCAGAGACGAAGGGCCGGCCCAAGGCGCTGAACGCACTGGGCACGCTGGCCCGGCACCCCGAGTTGACGAAGGCCTTCAACACCTTCAACGGGTACATCCTCTTCTCGTCGACGATGACGCCGCGGCAGCGTGAGCTCCTCGTCCTCCGGGTCGCCTCGGTCCGTCAGTCGGCCTACGAGTGGGAGCAGCACTGCGTGCTCGCCGCGGACGCAGGGTTGGAGGCCGACGAGGTGGCGCGGATCGCGCAAGGGCCGGACGCCCCCGGATGGTCCCCTCTGGACCGGGCGATGCTCTTGGCGGTGGACGAGCTGATCGGCGCCGGGACGATATCGGACGGGACCTGGCAGCTCCTGGCCACCGAGTTGGACGACCAGCAACTGATGGACCTCGTCTTCACCGTCGGTGCCTACGAAGTCCTCGCCATGGCGTTCCGGTCCTTCGGAGTGGAGCTCGATGAGGACCTGCTGCGGAAATAGGGTTCTCCGAATAGAAGATCTCTGATATCATGGAGTCGTCTCGGATCTGAACTGGAGGAAGGTCATGGCGCATTTCCCGAAGCCTGGCGCGGGAAGCTGGACGGAGCACTACCCCGAGCTCGGCACCGGTCCGGTGTCCTACGAGGACTCGATCTCACCGGAGCACTACGAGCTCGAGCGCAAGGCCATCTTCGCCCGGACATGGCTCAACGTGGGACGCGTCGAGCAGATCCCCCGCGCCGGCAGCTACTTCACCAAGGAGATCCAGGCGGCCAGGACCTCCATCGTGGTCGTCAGGGGAAAGGGCGGAGAGATCCATGCCTTCCACAACATCTGCCGTCACCGCGGGAACAAGTTGGTCTGGAACGACTATCCCGGTGAAGAGACGAAGGGGACCTGCCGACAGTTCACGTGCAAGTACCACGGGTGGCGCTACTCCACCGAGGGCGAGCTGACGTTCGTCCAGCAGGAGTCCGAGTTCTTCGATCTCGACAAGGAGGACTACGGGCTCGCCGCGATCGAGGTCGAGACGTGGGAGGGATTCATCTTCGTGAACCTTGACCCGGAGAACACCACCTCGGTGCACGACTACCTCGGTGCGTTGGGTGCCGGTCTCGCCGGCTACCCGTTCGACGAGATGACCCAGGTCTACAAGTACCGCGCCAACGTCGGCAGCAACTGGAAGCTGTTCATCGACGCCTTCGCCGAGTTCTACCACGCACCGGTTCTGCACGCGAAGCAGGCCACGGCGGAGGAGTCGAGGAAGCTGTCCAGCGTCGGGTTCGAGGCGTTGGCCTATGAGCTCGACGGGCCCCACGGCATGGTGTCGTCCTGGGGCGGCATGTCCCCGCCGAAGGACCTCGACATGGTCAAGCCGATCGAGCGGGCACTCCATAGCGGCCTCTTCGGGCCCTGGGACCGTCCCGACGTCGAGGGCCTCGACACGCTGCCACCGGCGCTGAACCCGGCGCGGCACAAGGCCTGGGGCGTGGACTCGTTCGTGTTCTTCCCCAATTTCATGCTCCTCGTGTGGGCACCCGGTTGGTACCTCACGTACCACTACTGGCCGACCTCTTACAACACGCACATCTTCGAAGGCACCCTCTGCTTCGTGCCTCCGAAGAACGCGACGGAGCGGCTCCGCCAGGAGCTCGCCGCGGTCACGTTCAAGGAGTACGCGCTCCAGGACGGCAACACCCTCGAGGCGACGCAGACCATGCTCGAGTCGCGGGCGGTTTCGGAATTCCCGCTGAACGATCAGGAGATCCTGCTGCGCCACCTGCACAAGACGGCCCGCGACTACGTGGGCGAGCACCAGACGACCGCGACGCCCGTCCGGATCTCGGCCGTCTCCTGAGAGAGGAATCGACTTCGAATGCCAACCTTTCCTGCCGACTTCACCGATCTCGAGCCGTTCGCCGACTGGTCGCTCGAGACCGAGGCCGAGCGCTACGCCAAGCGACTCTCGAGCACGATGGACGAGCTCCAGGCGTTCTACGACGCTGCCTTCCCCCGTCTCGCGGGCGCGATGGCCTATCTCGACCAGTTGGACCTGAGCGCGCTGCCCGAGAACGCCACGCGTCTGCTCTGGCTGTGCTACTCCCTGGTCAACGCCTCTTTCCCCGTCGAGGTGTGGCGCCAGTCGCGCGTGCCGGACAGCGGAGCCGCCAGCATGCACATGCTCGTCGAGCCGGCCGTCTGACCCAACGCGGATTGCGCCGCCGACCGACCGCCACCGCTACCGGTGTTGGCACCGTCGCGGGGGACACTCCCGGAAACCGAGTTCTTGTAAGTGAATAGTTGCTTACTTCTGGTGAGAGATCCAAGATACCCCTCACCCTGAAGTACGCTCTACCTCGTGATGGAGAACGAACTGGCGACAGAGGATTCTTCGGAAAACGACGGGCTGAGCTGGCGCGATCTGGCCGTTGCTCGGTCCCTGGACTCGGCCCGCCTCCGGGCGGAGAGCCGCGTCCAGCGCTTCCTCGACGCTGCGATCGAGCTCCTCAACGCCGGCTCGGGCAAGGACTTCACGGTCCAAGAGGTCGTCGAGCGCTCCGGGCAGTCCCTACGCAGCTTCTACCAGTACTTCAGCGGGAAGCACGAGCTCCTCCTCGCCCTGTTCGAGGAGTCGGTTCGCTCCACCGCCGACCACCTCCGTCAGGAGATCACAGGCGAGGGTGAGCCGCTCGAGCGCCTGCACCGCTTCGTGGTGGAGTACTACCGGCTGTGCAGGCCGGCGGGGGACGTGAAGACGACACTGACCGTGCGGCCGATCCTCATGGCGGAGTTCGCGCAGCAGCTGCTGACGACGCATCCGAAGGAGGCCGCCCGGGCGTTCGCTCCTCTGGTGGCGCTGTTCGACGAGTTGCTCGAAGAGGCGGCCACCGCCGGCGTCGTTCGTGACGACCTCCGGTCCGGACCGATCGTCGGCGTCGTGCTCGAGGTGATCATGTTCAACGCGTTCTCGGCCACGATCAGCGGCTCGTCGGTCCGGGCCGATGACGGCACCACGGCCGAGGCGTTGTGGAAGTTCGTGGTCCAGGGAATCGGGACCGGCGCTCGATCCTGATCGACACGGGCACTGCCGCCGCCCGTACGGCGAGTGGCTGCTCGTTCCCCGTACTGCTAATCGGTCGCGCCCTCCAGGTGGAACACCCGGCCACCCTTCATCACGAACCGGACGTCCTCTGTCACACCGATGTCGGCCAAGGGATCGCCCGGCACGGCGATGACGTCGGCGAGGAGCCCGGCGTCGAGCCGACCGCGGTCGTCGACGTCGATGAGCTCCGCCGCGACCGTGGTCGCGGCGCGGATGGCCCCCAGGGGGGTCATGCCCCGATCGACGAGCGCGATCAGCTCCTTGGCGTTGCGGCCGTGGGGGATCGCGGGGGCGTCCGTCCCGCAGGCGATACGCGCCCCCTTGGCGATGGCCTTTCGTATGGTCTCCTTGGCCCGGGGGAAGACCTCGGCCGCCTTCGCCTGCAGCTCGGGCGCCGCATGGGACACGTCCATGCCGTCCGCCAGATAGGTGGTCGGCACGAGGAAGGTCCCGCGCGCAATGAAGAGATCGAGTGTCTCGTCCGTCATGAGCGACCCGTGCTCAATGCAGTCGAAGCCGGCTTCGAGGGCGGCGCGGATGCCGTCGTCGCCGTGGGCATGGGCGGCGACCTTGAGCCCGGCCCGGTGTGCCTCGTCCGCAATCACTCGCAACTCCTCGTCGGAGTACTGCTGCGCGCCGGCGGGTCCGGTGTGCGACATCACGCCACCCGAAGCGCAGACCTTGATCACCTGCGCGCCGTGCTTGATCTGGTAGCGGACGGCCTTGCGCACCTGGCTGACGCCGTCCGCGATGCCCTCTTCGACCGTCAGCGGCATGATGTGCGGAGCGAACGCCTGGAACATCGTCGGATCGAGGTGCCCGCCCGTCGGGCAGATGGCGTGTCCGGCGGGCACGACCCGCGGCCCGTCGATCCAGCCGAGGTCGATCGCCTTCTTCAACGCGACGTCGAGCAGAATGCCGCCCGTCTGGATGAAAAGGCCGAGGTTGCGCACGGTCGTGAACCCCGCCCGCAGGGTGCGGCGAGCGTTGGCCACGGCGCGTAGCGTGCGCACGGCAGGGTCGTCCTGCACGGCGGTGAGCGGGCTGCGGTGGTCGGGGCCACCGAGCAGGAGGTTCACCTCCATGTCCATCAGCCCGGGCAGGAGGGTCAGGTCGCCGAGGTCGATGACGGTCGCATCGTCCGGGACGCTCGTGGGCGCGACCTCCAGGATCCGCTCACCGTCGGTGAGGAGGCTGCCCGGAGCCACCAGCTTGCCCTTCTCGACGTCGACCATGCGGGCGCTGCGCAGGTGGATGCGCTGCGGCGTCTGAGAGCGGGCCATCGTGTGCTCCTTCGAGGTTGCGAAAGCAGTATTTCCTCTGACGATATACAGCGTTGCTGAATTGCGCGAGTGAAGATACCGTAGCAAGCCGGGAAGTCTCTTGGGGAGGTCGGGAGTGACAGCTGTTCTTGAGGGCGTCGTCGTCCTCGAAGTGGCCGAGCACACGTTCGTGCCGGCGGCCTCGGCGCTGCTGGCCGATTGGGGCGCCACGGTGATCAAGATCGAGCCGATCGAACGCGGGGACGCCATGCGCGGCCTCGCCGCCACCGGCGTGGTGTCGATCGGTGGCGGCGTGCACGCACTCCTGGAGCACTCCAACCGCGGAAAGCGCAGCCTGGCCCTCGACCTCACCACCCCCGAGGGGCTCGACATCCTCTACAAGCTCGCTGCCACCGCGGACGTGTTCCTCACCAACAAGCTCCCGCGGGTGCGCAAGAAGCTCACGATCGAGCTCGACGACATCCGGGCGCACAACCCGAACATCATTTACGTTGCCGGCACCGGGCAGGGCGAGCGTGGACCGGACGCGGACAAGGGGTCCTACGACTCGCTGGCATTCTGGTTCCGGGCCGGCGTCTCCATGGGAGTGAAGCCGGCCGACTCCGACCGGCTGCCGGGGCCGCCCGGACCCGGGTTTGGGGACTCCATCGGCGCCATGACCATCGCGGGGGGGATCATGGGGGCCCTGTTCCACCGCGGGCGGACGGGCGAGGCCACCACGGTCGATGTGTCGCTGCTCGGCACGGGGATGTGGGCCATGGGCCAGGCCTTCGCGCTGTCGCTCGTGAGCAACGTCCCCTGGCAGGGCCCGCCGTCCAACGCGCCGCGGCTCAACCCCCTGGTGCGGAACTACCTGACCAAGGACGAGCGCTCGCTCTCCTTCTGCTGCCTGCAGGCCAGCCGCTACTGGGCCGAGCTCGCCGACGCCGTCGGGTGCCCGGAGCTCGGGACAGACCCACGGTTCGCCGATCACGCTGCGCTGCTCGAGCACAGTACCGAGGCCCAGGAGGCTCTCGGGGCAGCCTTCGCCGAGCGCACCGTGGCCGAGTGGCGCGAGCGACTGGCCGACTTCACCGGCCAGTGGTGCGTCGTGCAGGACACGCTCGAGTGCGCCGCAGACCCGCAGAGCATCGCCAACGGGTACATGCAGGACTGCGAGACCGCGGCGGGCGTCCCCTTCAAGATGGTCGCCGCCCCGGTGCAGTTCGGGGGGGAGCCTTCTCCCGCCGGACGCGCGCCCGAGTTCAACGAGCACGGTGACGCGATCCTCGAGGAGCTCGGGATCGACTGGGATACCATCGTGGACCTCAAGGTCCGCTCCGTCGTCGGCTAAGACACGACGTCGTTCGTCAGGAGGAGACGCACACATGGCACTTTTCGATGCATTCCGCTACGACGGGAAACGGGTACTGGTTGTCGGTGGCGCAACCGGGATGGGTGCCGCGGCCGCCGAGCTGGTGCAGGAAGCCGGTGCCGAGGTCGTGGTGATGGACTTCGCGGAGGTGAAGCTCCCCGGCGCGAAGGCCATCCACGTGAACCTGGCCGACAAGGACTCCATCGACGCCGCGGTGGACGAGTGCGGCGGCCCGGTGCACGCGCTGTTCTCCTGCGCCGGGGTGGCCGACGGCACGCCCGGGATCGAGAAGATCAATTTCGTCGGGCACCGCCATCTCATCGACCGCATGCTGGCGGGCGGCATGCTGCCGCGTGGTTCGGCCATCGGCTTCATCTCCTCCGCCGCGGGCCTCGGCTGGGAGTCGAACCTCGCCGAGATCAAGGAATACCTCGACACCCCCGATTTCGAGTCGGGCTCGGCCTGGGCGATCGAGCACGGCTACGCCGACTACTTCCACTCCAAGCAGGCGGTCTGCGCCTACGTGGCCCGGCAGGCCTTCCCGCTGCTCAAGCAGGGCATCCGTCTCAACGCGATCTGCCCCGGACCGACCGACACCCCGCTGGCGCAGGCGAACAGGGAGATGTGGCTGGGGTTCGGCGCCGACTTCCGCGAGGAGGCGGGCATCGAGGCCTCGACACCGCTCGAGCAGGCCTACCCGCTGGTGTTCCTCTGCAGCGATGCCGCGGCGGCGATCTCCGGCATCACCCTGGTCAGCGACGTCGGCTACATAAGCTCCGGGATCACCGAGTCGTTCCCGCCGGCCGCCGCCGCCGCGGGCTTCTTGCTCGGCCGCTTCTAAGGGAGCGCCGAAACGGCCGATCAGGCAGTCCTGCGGGGCGTCACCGCCACCGAGGGGATGCTGGCGCTGGCACCGCAGCGCAGCACGAGGTCCACGACCCGGATGAGTTCCTCCACCTCCATGAGCGAGCCGCTCAGAAGGTTGCGTTCCTGCCACACCGGGTGAAATTCGGCCATGAGCCCCATGTCCCAGTCGTTGATGAACTCGGTCATGGAGTGCCCCTCACCTCCGGCGCAGTCGCCGACGACGACGCGGGTGAAGCCGACCATCGGATGCTCGGCCCGCCAGGCCTCGACCATGGTCTCCAGTGCCGCCTTGCTGGCCGCATAGGCCCCCAGCCCGGGCCAGGGTGGGGTGAGCGAGCCGTTCACCGACGACAGGTAGGCCGCCACACCGCGCGACGCAGTGAGGTGCGGCATCGCCGCTGCCGTAATGAGCGCGGCGCCGATCACGTTGGTGTCGAACGTACGGTGCCAGCTCTCCGCATCCATGTCGACCAGCCGGCCCAGCTGTGCGACCCCGGGAGCGTAGACGAGCGCGTCGATGCCCCCCATCCCGCGCGCCGCCTCCTCGATGGCCGCGTGGCACGAGGCCGCGTCGGTGGCGTCACAGGCGATGGCGAGCGAGCCGGGGCCGGCCTCCCTGGCCGCGTCCACTAATCGGTCGTGACGCCGCGCCAGCAACGCGACGGTCGCTCCCCGTTGGCCCAGCCCGATCCCGATGGAGCGGCCGAGGCCGCTCGATGCGCCGACGATCACCGTTCTCATGGATGCCTTCTCCTTCTTCGGTACCAGAGCATGCCCTGATCAGGAGGTGACGGCGGGCAGTCGCTCCCATCCGCGTACCGTCGACGTCCGGGCCTGCACCGCATTGTCCCAGTCGATCTCCCATGACGGGAACCGCTTCAGGACCTCCTCCAGGGCGATCCGGCCCTCGAGCCTGGCCAGCGCCGACCCGAGGCAGAAGTGGATGCCGTAGCCGAACGCCAGCTGGCGGTCGATGGAGCGGTGGATGTCGAATCGCTCGGCGTCGGCGAACTTGCGCTCGTCACGGTTCGCCGACGCGGTGAGGAGGAGGAGGGCACTCCCCGCGGGCACGACCTGTCCATGGTGCTCGACGTCGCGGGTCACGTAGCGGGCCTGGACGGGAGATGGGGACTCGTAGCGGAGCAGCTCCTCAATTGCGTTCGGGACCAGATCGAGCTGCTCGGCGAGCTCCTGACGCTGGTCCGGGTGTTCGGCCAGGACCTTCCCCGTCCAGCCGATCAGGCGCGCTGTCGTCTCGTTGCCCGCCGCCGCCAGGAGGTTCACGTAGCTGAGGACCTCGGGGCGGGTGAGGCGCCGGGTGGTGCCGTCCTCGTCCTCGTACTCGGCCTGGAGCAGCTCGGTCATCAGGTCGTCCGACGGGTGACTGGCCCGCCACTCGATGTACTCCTCGAATGCGCTCCCCGGATTCAGGCTTTCGCCGTACATGGTGTCGAAGTCGGGCATGGAGCTCTCCGTGAGCCGCAGGCCGTCGTCGATGCGATCACGGATGGCCTCCTGGTCCTGCTCGGGAATGCCGAGCAGCATGCCGATGGTGCGCATGGGCATCTGGGCACCGAGGTCATCGATGAAGTCGAAGCGGCCCACCCCCACCAGGGGATCGAGGCTCCGCGCGCAGAACTCCCGCACCTTCGGCTCGAGAGCGTTGATATTCCGCGGCGTGAAGACGCGCGCCAGGAGGCGGCGGTGCACGTGGTGGGCGGGAGGATCCTCGAAGATGATGGAGCCCGGAGGCACCTCCATGCCGCTCTTGATGAGCTCGAGGATGGTCCCCTTGCTCGAGATGTACGTCGCCCAGTCGAGCGAGCAGCGGTCGACGTCCTCGAATCGGCTCACGGCGTAGAAGTCGTACCGGTCGTTGTAATAGAGCGGCTGTTCGTCGCGCAGCCGCTTCCAGACCGGATACGGATCCGAGTCGATCTCGAAGTCGTAGGGGTCGTAGTAGACGTCGGATTCCATCACGGTCATGGTTGCCCCAATCTGTGGCGGTGACGGGTGTCATGACGGCGTGGCCGGGGCTGCGATGGGGGCGACGGGACGCGTTGACGAACGTGTGTTCGCACTCGCTCCAGACCCTCCATGCGTCAACGCGGCGTCGCCGCTCGTCGGTGTGCAGAACTAGCTTCGCACAAACAGAAGAAGTGTGTTCTCGGGCCACTCCAGCCAGAGGATCAGAGGTCTCGCCACGGGCCCGGACCGATCGCCGGGGCTGGCAGATTCGTCGCAGAAATGGTACTCTCACAGAAGAGTATCATCGTTCTCACTCCATAGGGATCGGGGAAGTCGTCATGTCCAACACCGCTCTGAACATCCCCCTGTTCGATGCGGACAACCACCTCTACGAGACGCGCGACGCGTTCACCAAGTTCCTGCCCGACCAGTACAAGGGTGCGATCGACTACGTCGACGTGCACGGCCGGACCAAGATCGTGGTCCGCGGTGTCATCAGCAACTACATCCCGAACCCCACCTTCGAGGTCGTGGCTCGCCCCGGTGCGCAGGAGGAGTACTTCCGGGTCGGGAACCCCGAAGGCAAGAGCCGGCGGGAGATCTTCGGGAAGCCCATGAAGTCGATCCCCGCCTTCCGCGACCCCGTCTCCCGTCTCGCGCTCATGGACGAGCAGGGCATCGACCGCGCCCTGATGTTCCCGACGCTGGCCAGCCTCATCGAGGAACGGATGCGCGACGCGCCCGAGCTCACGCATGAGGTGATCCACAGCCTGAACCAGTGGCTGCACGAGACGTGGTCGTTCGACTACGAGGGTCGGATCTTCGCGACGCCGATCATCACGCTGCCCATCGTGGAGCGGGCCATCGAGGAGCTCGAATGGGTCCTGGAGCGGGGTGCCCGGGTGGTGCTCATCCGGCCCGCTCCGGCGTACGGCTACCGCGGGCCCCGCTCGTTCGGCAAAGAGGAGTTCGACCCCTTCTGGCAGAAGGTGGTCGAGAATGATGTGCTCGTGGCCATGCACTCCTCGGACAGCGGCTACGAGCGGTATGCGAACGACTGGGAGGGCAGCGACTCCGAGATGCTCCCCTTCCAGCCCCAGGCCTTCCGGATGCTCTCGGCCTGGCGGCCCGTCGAGGACGCCGTGTCGGCGCTGATCTGCCACGGCGCCCTGTCCCGGTTCCCCGCCCTCAAGGTCGCGGTGATCGAGAACGGCAGCAGCTGGGTCGCACCGCTCCTGGAGAGGCTGGCCGACGTGTACAAGAAGATGCCGCAGGATTTCCGGGAGAACCCGGTCGACGTCTTCAAGCGCAACATCTACATCAGCCCATTCTGGGAGGAGGACCTCGGCGAGCTGGCCGATCTCATCGGTGTGGAGCACGTGCTCTTCGGGTCCGACTACCCCCACCCGGAGGGCCTCGCCGACCCCGTGAGCTACGCGGACGAGCTCAAGGGCCTCGATGACGACTCGGTGCGCAAGATCATGGGCGGTAACCTGGCCAAGCTGATGAACGTGGCCGAGGTCGCCGTTCGATGACGGCGCGCGGGGATGGCGCGTGGCTGACCATCCCGGCGCTTCTCGATTCTGCCGCACGCCGGTTCGGACAGCGCCCTGCGGTTGAGGATGGCCCGACCCGGCTGACGTACGCCGAGCTCTTCGACGAGGCGCGTTCGTTCGGCGCCGCACTCGTCGACTCCGGCATCGAGCCGGGCGACCGTGTGGCCATCTGGGCCTTCAACAGCGCCGAGTGGATCGTCGCCGTGCTCGGTCTCTCCCAGGCGGGTGCCGTCCTCGTCCCGATCAACACCCGCTTCAAGGGCGGCGAGGCGGTGGACATCCTCTCCCGCAGCCAGGCCCGGGCGCTGGTGACGGTCACGGACTTCCTGGGGACCGACTACGTCGAGATGCTCGGTGCGACCGGTGTCAGCCTCCCCGATCTCGACACGATCGTCGTGGCGAGCGGGCCGCCGAGGGAGGGCACCGAGCCATGGGCCTCGTTCCTGGCGCGGGCCACCGACGCCGACCGGGCCGAGGTCGACCGGCGGCGCACCGATACCGGACCGGACGATCCCTCGGACATCCTCTTCACGTCGGGGACGACGGGCCTGCCCAAGGGGGTGGTGATGTCCCACCGCCGGACGCTGGGCGTCGCCACCGACTGGGTCGAGATGACCGGGCTGTGCGCCGACGACCGCTACCTGATGGTCAACCCCTACTTCCACATGTTCGGTCTGAAGGCGGGAATCCTGGCCTGCGTCGCGAGCGGCGCGGTGATGCTCCCCGAGGCTGTGTTCGATGTCGACCGGGTGCTGGGCCGCGTCGAGGGTGAGAGGGTCACCGTGCTTCCCGGCTCGCCCACCGTCTACCAGGCCATCCTCGACCACCCCGATCGGGAGCGCCACGAATTGTCGAGCCTGCGGGTGGCCGTGACCGGCGCCGCCGACATCCCCGTCGAGCTGATCCGGCGCATCGACGAGGAGCTCCCGTTCTCGACGATCATCACGGGTTACGGGCTCACGGAGGCCGGGACGGCCGCGGCCACCTCGCCAGAGGATGACGTGGAGACGATTGCCACCACGGTCGGGCGGCTCCGCCCGGGCTTCGAGCTCCGCATCGTCGGTGACGACGATGCGGAGGTGCCGGCGGGGGAGCCCGGTGAGATCCTCCTCCGCGGCGGCAGTGTGATGGTCGGCTACCTAGACGATCCGGAGGCGACCGCGCACGCGCTGTCGCCGGACGGGTGGCTGCGGACGGGCGACATCGGGGTGGTCGACGAGGCGGGCTGCCTGCGGATCGTCGGCCGCGCCAAGGACATGTTCATCGTCGGCGGCTTCAACGCGTACCCCGCCGAGATCGAGAATGCGCTCCAGCGCCATCCCGACATCGCTCAGGCCGCGGTGATCGGGATCCCCGATGAGCGCCTCGGAGAGGTCGGGATGGCATTCGTCGTCCCCCGATCGGACGCGGTGTCGAGCGCAGCGGTCATCGAGTGGTGCCGCGACAGAATGGCGAACTACAAGGTCCCCAGAGTCGTGGAGATGGTGGACGAGCTCCCGATCAACGCCACCGGGAAGGTGATGAAGGACACGCTGCGGGAGCAGGCGGTGCACAGTCGTTCGGAGGTCTCCGGTTGAGCGACGACCCGGCATCGGGACCCTCCACGTTCGCCAGCCTGCGGGTCGTCGAGTTGGGCGTGTGGGTCGCCGCGCCGTCGGCCGCCGCGCTGCTGGCCGACTGGGGCGCCGATGTCATCAAGGTCGAAGGCCCGGCGGGCGACCCCATGCGTCAGGTGTTCGGGTCATTGGGCATTGAGAGCGACATGCCCAACCCGGCCTTCTCGCTCGACAACCGGGGGAAGCGGAGCATCGTGCTCGACCTGCGCCAACCCGACGGCCGGGCGCATCTCGAGGATCTGCTCGCCACGGCCGACGTGTTCATCAGCAACCTCCGGCCGGACGCGCTCGACGGGCTCGGTCTGGAGGCCGTGGCGACCGTCGAGCGCCACCGCCATCTCGTGTACTGCAGCATCAGCGGCTACGGGCTGCGCGGTGCCGAGCGGAACCGCCCCACCTACGACATCGGTGCGTTCTGGGCCCGGTCCGGGCTCTCCATGCAGATGGCCGACCACGAGGGCACGCCGCTCAACGCGCGGGGCGGCATCGGTGACCACATCACCGGGCTGGCCGCCCTGGGCGGGCTTCTCGCCGCGGTGCTGGAGCAGCGCGCGACGGGACGGGGGCGGGTCGTGGAGGTGTCGCTGCTCCGCACGGGCGCCTACGTCCTGGGTTGGGACCTCGGATTGCAGATGACGCTGGGCAAGGTCGCCCGGGCCGAACCGAGGGACCGGAACCAGGCGCCGCTGATGAATCCCTACCGGGCCGCCGACGGTCGTTGGTTCTTCTTCACGGGATTGGAGGCCTCCCGGCACATCGATGCGGTCTGCCGCTCCCTCGGGCACCCCGATCTGGCCGGTGACCCGCGCTTTGCCGATGCGTCCGCCATCCGACGGCACCGCACAGAGATCATCGCCATCCTCGACGAGATCATCGCGGAGCGCCCCCTGTCCGAATGGGCGGAGCGCTTCGAACGCGAGGGCGTCTGGTGGGCGCCGGCACAGACGCCGGCCGAGGTGGTCGATGACCCCCAGTTCCTGGCGAACGGCGGCCTGGTCGAGATCGCTGGGGGTGTCTCGGGCACCACCCAGCGCTCGGTGAACGGCCCGGTCAGTTTCTCCGACATTGAGCGCGGGCCGATCGCTCCGGTCCCGTCACTCGGGGAGCACACCGACGAGGTGATCCGGGAGATCGCCGATCGCCCCAACGACCGGCAGCCGAGTCAGCCCTCGCGCTGAGCGCGGGCCAGCAGGCCCCGCGCGATCACCAGCCTCTGGATCTCGTTGGTCCCCTCGCCGATGACCATGAGCGGCGCGTCGCGGTAGTAGCGCTCCACGGGCAGGTCGGTCGTGTAGCCCATGCCGCCGTGGATCCGCATGGCCTCCATGGACAGGTCGAGCGCGGTCTCGCTGGCGAACAGCTTGGCCATCCCGGCTTCGACGTCACAGCGGAGACCGGCTGTCTTGCGCTCGGCGGCATTGCGGGTCAGGAGGCGGGCCGCCTCGAGGCGCGTCGCCATGTCGGCGATCTTGAGCTGGATCGCCTGGTGCTCGACGATCGGCTTGCCGAAGGTGACCCGCTGTTGTGCGTACGCGAAGGCGGCGTCGAAGGCGGCCCGGGCCACACCCACTGCCCGCGCCGCGATGTTGATGCGGCCCAGTTCGAGCACGCTGAGGATCTGCGGCAGTCCGCGTCCCGCCTCGCCGAGCAGGTTGGCGGTGGGAATGCGGTGGTCCGTGTACGCCATCTCGACGGTCTCCACCCCGCGGTAGCCGAGCTTGCCCACGTGTTTGCTGACCGCGATCCCCTCGAACTGCGGCCCCGGCTCCTTCTCGACGATCAGGGCGGAGATCCCCTCCTCCGTTCGAGCCGCCAAGGCGACGATCCCGGAGCGCTCCCCGTTGGTGACCCATGCCTTTGTGCCGTTCAGCACGTACTCGTCCCCGTCGCGCTTGGCCCGGCAGGAGAGGTTGCGGGTGTCACTTCCCGCGTCCGGCTCGGAGAGCGACAGCGCCCCGCGCCGCTCGCCGGAGGCCATCGACGGCAGCCACCGCTGCTTCTGCTCCTCGCTGCCGTGCTGGAGGATCAGCGTGGCGGCCATGGTGTGGGTGTTGACGACGCCGGTGAGGCTCATCCAGCCGTACGCCAGCTCCTCAATGACTCCGACATAGGTGAGGAGGTCGAGACCCAGCCCTCCGTAGGCTTCGGGGATGGTGACGCCGAACAGGCCGAGCTCACGCATCTGCTCCACGATGTCGACAGGGAAGCGGTCGTCGCGTTCGAGCTCCGGGGCGACGGGAACGACCTCCCGGGCGACGAATCGCCGGACGGTCTCGATGATCTCCCGCCGTACGTCGTCGAGGTCATCCATGGTCATCGAAGGCCCTCCCTGGTCGCATCGGAGAAGTGTACATCCGCCGCGTGTTGACGCTGGATCTCAAATAGGAGAAGAATGTTTCCGATGGCAGCGGCCACGATACACAGGGATCTCGAGCTCGCTGCTGACCGGTTCGGGGGGCGCGACGCCGTTCTCGCGGGCGATGATCGCTGGACCTTCCGCCAGCTCGACGAGCGCAGCAACGCCTTCGCCAGGCACCTCGCCGCGCGGGGTGTGGGCGCAGGCGATCGCGTGGCGCTGATGACGACCAACCGCGTCGAGTTCATCGTCGCGGTGTACGCCGTCAGCAAGCTGGAGGTCGCCGCGGTCCTGCTGAGCCCGGCGTGGAAGTCCACCGAGGTCCGTCACGCACTGGGGCTGACCGGTCCGGTGCACGCCGTGGCTGATGGCGAGGCCGCAGCGTTGCTCGCCGAGATCCTCGGGGGCGACCACGTGACGGATCTCGACGACCCGTCGAACGACCCCTTCGCCCACAGCGGAGCGCGGCCGGGTTCGGACGCGGTGAGCGGAGGCACCGAGGCCATCTTGGTCTTCAGCTCGGGCACGACCGGACTGCCCAAGGCCGTCCGTCACACGCATCGCTCCATGGGCCACGCGACCGTGCACTGGCGCAACGTCCTCGGTCTCGGACCCGAGGACCGCTTCCAGGTGGCCACGCCCCCCTCCCACATCCTCGGGCTCCTCAATCTGCTGACAGCGGTGTCGGCGGGAGCAACGGTGCGGCTGCACCGGCGGTTCGACCTCGACGAGGTGCTCGAGCGGATCGCCTCCGAGAAGATGACGCTCGAGATGGCGGTTGCGCCCATCGCGTTGGCCATGGCCAACCATCCCCGCCTCGAGGAGTACGACCTCTCGTCCCTCCGCTACATCATGTGGGGGGCGACTCCGGTCACCGAGAGCGTCGCCAGGATCGTGACCGATCGGACCGGCGTGCACTGGTTGCCGGCTTACGGCGCCAGTGAGCTCCCCGTGATCTCGGCGAACCCCGTCGACCGACCGGAGCAGTGGCGACTGGATTCCGCGGGGCTGCCACCCTCGGGCGTCGAGCTGCGCATCGCCGACCTCGAGAGCGGGGAGGTCCTCGAGCCCGGAGGGATCGGCGAGATCCAGGTGCTCAGCCCCTCCGTCATGGCCGGGTACCTTCCTGATGAAGCCACGGCTGACGCGTTTGCCGACGGCTGGTACCGCACGGGTGATGTCGGGTGGCTCGAGCCGGAAGGGTGGGTCCACCTGACCGATCGCTCGAAGGAGATGATCAAGGTCAACGGCTTCCAGGTGGCACCGGCCGAGGTGGAGGCGGTCCTCCATCAGCATCCGGCCGTCCTCGACTGCGCGGTGTTCGGTGTCGAGGATGCCCGGGCCGGCGAGGTGCCCGTCGCTGCCGTGCAGCTCGACCCGAGCCAGAAGGTGGGCGACGACGAGCTGCAGCAGCTCGTTGCCGGTTCGCTGGCAACCTACAAGCACCTTCGCTACGTCGTCATCGTCGACGAGATCCCACGCCTCCCGTCCGGGAAGGTGCTTCGTCGCACACTGCGCGACCAATGGGCCCAGTCGCTCGTGGCACCTGCGCGCGACGACTGATGGACGTCCGCCTGTCCCCGGAGCAGCAGGCCCTCCGCGACTCTGCCGCCCAGATCGTCGACCGGCTCGGGCCCAAGGCCGTCGGCCAGATCGGTGACCTCGAACGGATGGCAAAGCTCGATGCAGCCGTCGCCGAGTCCGGCTGGCGGGAGCTGCGAACCGGGACGGAAGGCGGGGGCTGCCTGGCGACAGGGGTGGAACCAGCCATTGTCGCCGAGGAGCTGGGCCGGGGGCTGGCCGACGTCTCGTTCCTCGGGCCCACCTTGGCCACCGATCTCCGAAGGTTGGCCGGTGCAGAAGCGGGTGACACGGTCGAGACCGTCGCCCTCGACACCGCCCTCTCGTCGCTCGCTCGAGCCGTCAACGGGGAATCGCCCCCCGCTGTGGCCATTGATGCGCAAGGCTCAGCGCGGGCGCTGCTCCTCGTCCCCGACGGCGAGCGCCACCGCGTGGCCCAGGTCGAGCTCCACACCGCGCCGACCGGCCTCGATCTCACCCGTCCCTCCGTGATCCTCGACTCGTCCTCCGTCGTGACGCCCGTCGGCGCAGCGCATCGGTCGATCACGGCGGACGACGTCACACGTTGGACAGCCCTCGGTCTCGCCTTGACGTGTGCCGACCTGGTGGGGACCATGCGCGGCGCGGTGGAGCTCGCCTCCGCCTACGCGTCAGAGCGCCGGCAGTACGGCGTCGCCATCGCCTCGTTCCAGGCCGTCCAGCACATGCTGGCGGACGCGTTCGTGGCCATGGAAGGGTCTCGAAGTGTCACGTTGCACGCGGCGTGGGCCGCGGACGCGCTCCCCGCCGGCGAGGCACTGACAGCGGCAGCAATGGCGAAGGCATACTGCGCCCGGGCAGCCATCAATGTGTGCGAGACCGCCATCCAGGTGCACGGAGGCATCGGCAACACGTGGGAGTGCCTGGCCCACATCTACCTGCGGCGGTCCCTGCTCTCGAGCGACCTCCTCGGAAACGCCAGCGCGAGCCTGTCGCACGTGCTCGTCCACCACGGGCTGGAGGTCGCTGATGGACTTCGGTGACTCGCCGGAAGAGTCGGAGTTCCGCCTGCGACTCCGTGCATGGCTGGTCGACAACAATCCCGGCCTGCCGACGTCCTCCACGGACGACGAGTACTGGGCGGGCATGGCCGCCTGGCATCGGCTGCTCTACGACGCCGGTTTCTTCGGCATGTCCTGGCCCACCGAGATCGGAGGGCAGGGAATGTCGTCGGTCTACGAGGTCATCGTCGACGAGGAGCTCGCAGCTGCGGGGGCACCACCGCGGCCCAGTCTCGGCTACCTCGTCCAGGGAATCCTCGAGCACGGGAGCAACGACATCAAACGCCGGTTCCTGCCCGGCATCGTCAACGGGCGCGACCGCTGGTGCCAGGGATTCAGTGAGCCCGACGCCGGATCCGACCTGGCCTCGTTGCGCACACGGGCCGATCGGGACGGAGAGGACTACGTCATCTCCGGCCAGAAGGTCTGGACGAGCTACTCGGACGAGGCCGAGTGGTGCCTCGTCCTCGCACGCACCGACCACGACGTCGCCAAGCACCGTGGCATCTCTGCGTTCGCGGTCCCGATGCGCCAGCCCGGCATCGAGCAGAGGCCCCTGCGCATGATCAACGGGGTCACGAAGGAGTTCGGCGAGGTGCACTTCGATGGCGCGCGGGTCCCCGCCCGGAACATGATCGGCGCGCCAGGTGAAGGCTGGTCGTTGGCGATGACCGTCGTGAGCCATGAGCGGGAGCCGGGAGAGCTCGGCTACGTTGCCCGTTACAGCAAGCTCGCGAACGACCTCAGACGGCGTGTGCAGAAGGATCCCGGAGACTTCGGGGCCGACCAGGTCCGTGAGCTCGGATGGGCGATTGTGGAAGTCGAGATGTTGCGGCGGCACGTGCAGCGGCGCCTGTCCGATCGGCTCAACGGGATCTCCCACGGCCCGGAGGGGTCGGTCGACAAGCTCTTGATGACATGGGTGGAGCAGGCCGTGGGCCACGCCGCACTCGCCATCGGTGGGATGGCTCACGGCGGCGGAGACGACACCTGGTTGAACGCCTACCTCTACAGTCGAGCCCAGAGCGTCATGGGTGGGACGTCGCAGATCCAACGGAACCTCGTGGCTCGCCGGATCCTCGGGCTGCCGACCACATGAGCTCGACGTCGAGCCCGACGTCCCGATTCAGGTCGGCCCCGGGGCTCGGTGTGCTGTGCGATGGCGAATGGCGCCACGATCTGGAGGTCAGATGACTTCGTACGACATCCCCGATGAGCTCGAAGTTGTGAGCGATGGTCCGGTCCGGATCGTCCGCTTGAACCGGCCCGATCATCTCAACGCGACGAACCACGAGCTCCACAAGGGACTCGCCTCCCTGTTCCCGCAGATCGACGCCGATGACGAGGCGCGGGCGGTCGTCCTGACCGGCAACGGCCGCGCGTTCTCCGCCGGGGGTGACTTCAGTTACCTCGACGAGCTCGCCAATGACGCCGAGCGCCGAAAGGAAACCCTCGCACACGGCCGCCAGATCGTGACCGGCATGGTGGCCTGCCGGGTCCCCATCGTGGCCGCCGTCAATGGCGCCGCGGTGGGTTTGGGCTGCAGCCTCGTCGCTCTGTCCGACATCGTCTTCATGGCGGAGAGCGCCCACCTGGCGGACCCGCACGTGGCCATCGGCCTCGTCGCCGCCGACGGCGGCCCGGTGACCTGGCCGCTCCTCATCAGCCTGCAGCTGGCCAAGGAGTACGCGCTGACGGGCGACCGCATTCCGGCGAAGCGTGCCGCTGACATCGGCCTCGTGAACCATGTCTGCCCGGATGATGAGGTGTTGGACCAGGCTCTAGCCTGTGCACGCCGGATTTCGAAGCTGCCGCGCCGGGCCGTCGAAGACACCAAGCGGGTGCTCAACATGCACCTCGAGCGAGCCGTTCTGGCGACACTCGATTTTGCACTGAGCGCGGAAGACCGGTCGTTCGTCTCACCGGAGCTGCGAGCGAACATCGACCACTTCCTGGCCAAGGATGGCGGTGGGAACAAGGGGTCGGCGTAGGCGTCATGCCCGCATGAGCGATTGTTCGGCACCGTGCGCAAATCCGGGGAGACGGCACCAAGAGGGGTGATTGGGTGACCTGACTAACGCGTTTGTGTCATTCCGTGCGTGGAATTGTCCCGGAGGCGAGCCACACCGTGGACCTGGAGGGTCTAAAATTGCTCCACGGAATGAGAGTGTCGACTCTCGGTGTTGCCCCGTCCGCGGTAGCGCTCCCAGTGGATTTCGCGGAAGTGGGACTGTGCAGACCAACACCATCGACGCTTCGTCGGAGGACTTCGGTGTCCTCGCTCGCCAAATCCGGGAGGCCGGCCTGCTCAATCGCCGACTCGGCTACTACGGGGCCAAGATCCCTCTGACCGTCGCCGCGCTCGGTGCCGGGTTCGCCGGGTTGGTGTTGGTGGGGAACTCTTGGTTCGCGCTGCTCATCGCCGTCTTTCTCGGACTCGTGTTCACCCAGCTCGGCTTCGTCGGCCACGACGCCGGGCACCAGGAGGTCTTTCGCTCCCGGCGGGCCAACCGGTTGCTCGGGTTCGTGGTCGGAAACGTCTTGATCGGGATGAGCTTCGGCTGGTGGGTGCCCAAGCACAGCGCGCATCACGCGCATCCCAACGAGATAGGACGTGACCCTGACATCGGCGATGGCCCGGTCAACGTCCACCCGGATGGACAGGACGCCGGAGGCAATCGGCTGACCCGTGCGATGGAGCGCTGGCGGGCCCCCCTGTTCTTCCCGCTCATGATCCTGCGCAGCACGGGCATCTACGTGTTGGGCATCCGGAGGCTGATCCGTCAGAGAAACGGCGTTGCCGGCGTGGAGGGTGCCCTGCTGGCACTGCACGTCGCCCTGTACCTGACGTGCGTCTTCTGGGTTCTCTCACCGCTGAAGGCGGTCGCGTTCATCGCGGTCCAGCAGGCCGTGTTCTCGGTCTACCTCGGCTGCAGCTTCGCCCCGAACCACAAGGGCATGCCGATCATCGAACCCGACTCGGGTCTGAGCTTCGTCCGACGCCAGGTGACCACCTCGCGCAACATCGCCGGAGGCCGGTTCACCAACCTGCTGCTGGGCGGGCTGAACTATCAGATAGAGCACCACCTGTTCCCGAACATGCCCCGACCCAACCTGGCCCGGGCCCAGGGCATCGTGAGGGCTTTCTGCCTCGACAACAACCTCGGCTACCGCGAGGACAGCCTGATCGGCTCGTACCGCCAGACGCTCAACTCGCTGCGGGGGTCCGTCGTGCCGAGCGTCGCGCGGGTGCCGGTCGGCGTCTCTGCCTGACTCACCCGCCGGACCACGGGTCCAGCGGTTTGACGTGAGCGCTACCCGCCACAGGCCGGGTCCGCCCGGGGATGCGCGCACGCCGTGCAGATGTCAGACCGTCGACGAGAATCGCAGCGACCGGTGGGCGGGCACGGCCACCACGAGCCCGGCCACGGACAGCTGGACCAGCTGATCGATCGGTCCCCCTGACTGCACCATTACCGCCGCGTCGCCCTACTGCGTGCAGCCCTAGGGGGTGCGACGGCCGCTCGTGAGGCGGGTCACGGTTGACCCTGCCCGTCACGGCCAGCGACGAAGAGGAGGCCACCTTGCGGCACGAAGGCCGTGCCCCCAACCGTCAGCGCTGTGACCTGCCCGGTCCACGGGTTGAGCGCGCCGAGATAGTTGGCCGGATAGGCGGGGGGTGCCGGGCACGTTGCGGGAGCGCTGTTGGCGCCGCACGGTGTTACCGCGACCACCGGGCCGCCAGGGAAGTCCCCCGTGACCGCGTCGACCGCGTCGTTGGTGGAATCGGTCGCGTACAGGATCCCCCGCACTCCGTGCACTCCGTCCGGCCATGCCGTGTCGTCGATGGACTGCGAGAGGGACAGGACCGAGAGCTTGTGATCGGGCCCCCAGGGATTGCCGACGAAGATCTGCTCCTGGTCTCCCTGGCTGGTCAGCATGAAGTCGCCGGCGAAGCGCGGGCCGTCCTGAGGCACGATCTCGTTGGAATCGGGGTCGGTCAGTGCCAGGCGCACCGTTTGGCCCGTCTGGGGCGTCCCCAAGTTGGCGACGACGGCGGGGTCCTCGTCGCCGAAGAACGGCGTCACCGTCGCCACCGAGTCCCGCCGGTCGAGTGTCACCGAGTAGACGGCGGGGAAGCTCGCCCGCGGTACGGGCGGCGACCCTGTCGTCCCCGGCGCCGACGCGCTGATCAGCAGCCGGCCGCCCAGGACGGAGATGGCGTCGGTGCCACCGTTGTGGGGCAACGCCTCGTTGTAGGAGTAGTGCTGCACCCCTCCGCCCGGACCCGGCGTGATCGCGTACAGCGACGAGTTGGCGTCCTCGTTGACCGTGGCGATGACCATGTGCGCATCGGGGTCCGCCGTCACCCCGTCGGCCTTCCCCTCAATGTCCCATTGTGCGATGAGCTGCCCGCTGAGCGTCATCTCGACGACCGTGCTGTCCAGGTTGCCGTTCCCATTGGCCTGACCCTGGGGGCCCACACCGTTCTGGAAGCCGACGAAGATGTCGTTCCCCAGCCTGGTGATGTCGTCGGGACTGCTCAACGGCTCTGAGCTGACCGTCGGGGTGCCGGCGACCGTGAAGCTGTGCGTGAGGGAGCTACCCGAGAGGATGGTCTCCGCCGTGAGGCCGCCACCGCCATGCCAGCTGCCCGCAACGGGAGCCGCCGATGCCGGCGCTCCGGTGGGAGCGAGCGCGACCATGATCGGGGCGAGCGCCGCGCTGGTCAGGATGGCGACGGAACGGACGGAAAGGATGCGCATCGGCGGCCTCCGGGACGAGCGTGCGCGTCCGACGGTAGAGCCCGCTCATGACAGGCGGTCGACCGGCCGGTGACGGGGCGATTATTCCTCGGTGACGTGAATGGGAACAGTGACCACTCCGGACGCCGCGCTCCCACGTAGCCAGTGCGGCGCATCCACACCAGCACACCCCAGCCCCAGATGGGCGCGAAGGCCTGCTGTCGGCCTGCGACCTCATGCCAGCCGAGGGCGTCCATCGCCGCAATCATGTCGTCTCCGGGCGGCCGCGACGGCGATCGGCGTGCCAACGTTGCCGCCTGTGACCAGCCGGGACGGCTCGAACCGCTCGTTGTCGCTAAATACGATTGACTTAGTCGGGTTTTGCCGGTACCCTCTACCGATGCTCCGCAGCGACCCGTCCCACCCCGCCCCCTTCCCCCCCGGGGCCGGCGGTGGTCGGGTCGCCGCGAGGCTCCACGGCAAGGTCGTGCCGAGCGACATCGCGTCCCGCCTGGCCCCCGCTATCCGGTGGCCGGGTGCGCTCGACGTGGAGGATCGCTCCTGGAGGCTGGTGGCCCGGACGCCCGACCTCGACGCCTGGCTCATCGCCTGGCCGACGGGGGGCAAGGTGGAGCTGCACGACCACGGCGCGTCCAGCGGGGCGGTGAGCGTCATCTCCGGCACCTTGGTGGAGGCGATGCCCTGGCGGGACGACACGGGACGGCTGTCGCTGGTGCGCCACGAGCTCCGCGCCGGCACGACCTTCGGGTTCGGCGCCGGTCACGTGCACGACGTGACCAACGAGGGCGGCGAGCACGCCGTGAGCCTGCACGTGTACAGCCCGGCGCTCACCTCCATGACCTTCTTCGACCTGGTGGGTGATCGCCTGGTGGCACAGGGTCTGCGCTGGGCCTACGACGGCAGCGAGGAGCAAGATCCGGCCCTCGACCGCACGTCGTGGGCCGGCGCAGCGGCGGCTACCACATGAGCGCCCATTCGGCCGACGACCTCCTCGCGTCGGCACGGAGCCAGATCGACCGGGTCGAGCCGCACGAGCTCGAAGGGGTCCGCTCGGGTGGTGCCCTCGTCGTCGACATCCGCCCCGAGCGCCAACGGGCCGCCCAAGGCGAGCTCGGGTTCGGGATCGTGGTGGAGCGCAACGTGCTCGAGTGGCGTTTCGATCTCCTCGGCAGCCACGCACTGCCCGAGGTGGAGGGCTACGACCAGCCGGTGGTCGTGGTCTGCTCCGAGGGGTACGCCTCGAGCCTCGCCGCGGCGTCGCTGCGCCAGCTCGGTTTCAACCGGGCGGCGGATCTGGCCGGCGGCTACCGGGCCTGGCGGGCGTGGCGGGGCGAGGACGTCCCGCCAGCGCCAGCGCCAGCGCCACCGGTCACGTCAGGCCCGGTAGCCGCCCGCCGCTGAACGCAGCGCGGTTCACGGCGCGCCGTTCACGGCACGCCGGGAAATCCCGTGCCGCGCTGCGCCCGTATCACCGTCGACAGGACAGCCCCGCCGCGGGATGCTGTGTCATCAGAGCCGGAGCCGGAGCGACCCCGATGGACGACGCGTGACGACGATCACTGCCGAGGTGACGAGCGGGGGCGTCGCAGCGACCACGCGCCGCCGCCTCGCGGTCTCGCCGGGCACCCTCGGCATCGCCGCCGCCACCGGGCTGGTCCTCTTGCAGGCCGTCGAGACCCTGGCCGGCCGCCACGGCCTCGGCACCACCCTGGCCGCGGGCTGGGCCCAGCTCGTCGCCCCCGGCTTCGTCGCTCTGGTGCTGGCCGCGGTGATGTGCGAGCGCGTCTGGCCGGCGGAGCGCCGGCCACTGCTCTCCCGCGGCCATGTCCAGGATGCGTCCTACTTCCTGCTCTACGTCCTGGCCGTCGCGCCGTTCATGACCCTGCTCAGCGTCGGCAGCGCGGTCGTCCTGGGCGGCCATGCCCGCTGGCTGGCGGCCCCGTGGACGGCGGGCTGGCCTCGCTGGAGCGTCGTCGTCGCCACCCTCGTCGCCATGGACCTGTGCAACTGGCTCGCCCACTGGGGCGACCACCGCATCGGTGCGCTGTGGCGCATCCACGCGCTGCACCACTCCCAGGAGGAGCTGAGCGTCCTCACGTCGTTCCGGGCCCACCCGCTCATGCACACCAACGGCTTCCTGCTGGCGACTGTCCCGGTGCTGGCGCTGACGGGCGCCCGCCCCCTGGCCCCGGTTCTCATCACCGTCTACGTCTGCCTGGGCACGCTCCCGCACACCAACGTCCGCTGGTCCTACGGGCCGCTGGGTCGCGTCCTGGTGAGCCCCGCGTACCACCGGCTGCACCACTGCGTCGAGGGGCGCCAGGAAGCGAACCTCGGCGTCGTGCTCACCGTGTGGGACGTCCTCGCCGGCCGGGCCCGCTTCCCGCTGCGGGGGAGCGTGCCCTGCCCGACCGGTCTGGCCGGCCGGACCGTCCCCGTCGAGCAGGCGGACGGGCGGCTCCGGCCGGTGCGCCTGCTGGCGCGGCAGCTGGCGCAGCCGTTCAGCGCCGGGTGAAGCGAGCGGCCCCCCCGCCGTCGAGCCGGCCCGGTGGCAGGAGGCGGCCGCACACGACGAGGGCCAGCGCCTGCGCCGTCCCGGACACCGGCGCGCCGGAGCCGTAGGACCACTCCAGGTCGTCGGCCCGCAGCTCCACGTCCTCGAGGTCGACCCCGAAGAAGTT
>Ga0116219_10000803_pt1 | contig 31432 bp, 26 predicted proteins | sample Sb_taG_4_FD_91019 | JGI IMG/M metagenome (GOLD analysis project Ga0116219, IMG submission 91019) | Peat soil microbial communities from Weissenstadt, Germany - Sb_50d_6_BS metaG | ecosystem: Environmental > Terrestrial > Soil > Wetlands > Peat | place: Germany: Weissenstadt | collected 2010-09-21 | reverse complement strand
CGCCGTAATTGAAGATGCCTCCGTCGGTGGCGACCAGCCAGTACCCGAGCCCGTCGCTGGTGGCGGCCATGCCCACGATCGGCTTGTTCAGCGGCTTGCCTCCCTGGGAGCCGTACATGCCGGCGTCCCCGTAATTGAAGAGCCCCCCGTCGCTGGCCACGAGCCAGTAGCCCGATGCCGAGCTCGGCCCTCCGGTGGCTGCCGAAGCATCTGCCGAAGCCGTGGCCAGTGCGGGGACCACGCAGAACCACACCACCACGATCGCCAGGACATGGGCGACTCGGAAACGGAGATGCCGTACAGGGGACATCATCACTGTCGAAGGCCTGCAAGGTGCCGAAGAGGGATCGCCGAATCGCGCGCCTGTGTCGCTGCCATCGCTCTAGGCATCGGCAGACATGGCGGCCAAACCAATGGGTCATTCAGACCATTGACACTCTCGCGGATGTTGTGCGCCCGGGTTCCGAAGGCTCCCTGGAAGATCGGGCGCTGCGCCCCGAGTCATGCCTGACGTCAGACACCGCGTGAGGATCGTGTGGGCATCAGAGTCGAGCAACTGACGGGCTTACGTCAGGCCAGGCCCAGGCGAGCCTGCCTTGTCGGTCGCCACGGGTTCCGGGAAGTCCGGGTGCCGTCGGCCCCGACGTCACCCTCGCGTGACCGGCCGGGTGGTCAGATCGACTGGCGGAACTCGGCAACCGCGGCGGTCATTACCACATTGTCCATGATGTCAATCATTGAGAGCGACTTCGAACTCGAGCTAGGTGAAGAACTTCGCCGGCGGGTGGCTGAACCGGACTCACCTGGTCCCCGGCGGAATACTTCCGAGGTCGCACCCCCTCTCCAACAGTCCAATAACCCCCGTTGCTGGCCTCCCAACCGGGGCGTATATTGCCCGAAGGTGTCACAACCCCTGCTTCGACCTCGGCGAGGGGTGCCGTAATCGGGGCGCGAGAACACGGCCATTTGGGGCGTCGTCGTTGGTCATGCGGGGTGGAGGTACGTGATGGTGGATCGATTCAGTGTCACTTCTCGCGACATCAAGGGCGGTCGGGTGTTCGCCTTCCGAGGGGAACTCGACCTCAGTACGTGTGACGGACTCGTCGAACAGCTCGGATCGGCTGGACCATTGGTTGTCATCGACCTAGCGGAACTGACTTTTGCCGACTCTTCTGGCTTAGGCGCCATTCTCACCGCGAGATGGAGAATGATCCGAGAGGGGGGAACGCTGGTCGTGTGTCGACCGCGGAGGAATGTGCGATTAGTGATTGAAATGCTGGAACTCGACGAGTTGGTGGCAGATTGGGACCCCGAATGGGGGGGACCGTCCGCAGCGGAACTCTTGCCTGACTCCGTACGGAATCGGAGGACGCCGCTTGTAGTAGAGAGCTAAACCCGTTTCGAACTTGCGGTCCAGACAGAAAGGAGGCTGACAGAGCAAACAAGCAAGGTTTGTCGAGACGTCCTCATCGCCCTCGCCCTCATGGAACGGGGGGCGGGTCGACGTGCCCTGACATCACCAGGCATCACCTGCACGACGACCGCTCGCAGAATCCCGGCTACCGCTCGGATCACCGGTCAACGACCCACGTTCTTCAGGAAGGGTACGAGATGGCCGAAGAAGAATCTGCGTGGTTGTGAGTGCGTTGTGGTGATTGTGAGTGCATTGTGAAGGGAAGACCTCGCCGACTGCCGGGACTAGTATTTTTCCTGCCAGGACTAGTATTTTTCGTGAAGTGCGGCGATCACAGGTGTGGCTTCGACGGTTCGGGCCTGTGAACGGCCGCACGCGTGCGTCACAGGATCGCTGTCGCAGCCCAAAGGGCGGAACCTCGATGATGAATTGGTATGGCGGCGGAGAACCGCATCACATGGCGGAGTTGCGACGCCTTTTCACCACGTTCGGGTATCTCGTCGCCACACAGGGCGCAACCGCGGTGATCGGGCTGGCCTACTGGGCGTTCGTTACGCATCTCTTTGCTCCAACGGAGGTCGGTCTCGCCGCCGCAGCGGCTTCGACAGCGTTGCTCTTGGCGGCCTTTGGCGCACTCGGGATCCCACTGCTCCTCCTTGCGGAAATTGAGTCGGTCGATGCCACGGAGCGGCGTATTCTCTTCACGACCGGAAACGCGATCACTGCGTTCGTGGTCCTGATCATGGCCATCGGCACCATGGCGCTGTCCCCCTGGCTCGGGCAGAGCCTCCGAATAATCGGTGCAGATCCCGTTGCGGCGGCCCTCTTCGTCGTCGGGTCGGTGGCAACCATGGCGGGTCTCACTCTCGACGGTGCGGCGGTCGGACTGCACGTCGCCGTGGCGCAACTCTGGCGAGGCAGCCTGAGCTCCATTTTGAAGCTCGTATGTGTCGGTGTCCTGGTCCTTGTTTCAACGCGCACAAGCACCGGTCTGATCTTCGCCTGGGCGATGGCCCTCGTGGTCGCATTCTTCGTCTGCATGCCGATGCTCGGGCTGGAACACAGCCGTGCAGGAGAGGGAGCGCTGGCTCACCGTGAAGCGCTCGTACGTCGGTTTGGCAAACTCTCGCTCCAGCACTACGTGCTCAATCTCTCCATAGGTTCGGTCACCTACGTCATCACACTGACGGCAACCCTCCTGATCTCACCCTCGGACGTCGCCTACTTCTCCGCTGCGTTTCTGCTTGGCTCCACCATGTTGGTCATCCCGTACCTGCTCGCCCTCTCTCTGTTCGCTGAGCGCTCGGGTGATCCCGGCCTCCTCCACCGCAACGTGCGACGCACGTTTCCCCTTGCCCTCGCGCTGATTGGGGGAATCGTCCTGGTCGTGGAGATTGCTGCTCCGTATGCGTTGCGTCTCTTCGGTCCTGCCTATGCTGAAAACGGAACTACGGCGCTGCGCCTCTTGATCCTGGTGGGACCTGCCTACGTCATCAAGGACCACTACGTGTCGATCCGCCGAGCCCAGCGCCGCATGACCCACGCCTCGAGCGTCATGGCCATCGGTACTGCTGTAGAAGTCGCGGGATCGGCCGTTGGCGGTGCGTTGTGGGGTCTGAATGGTATCTGTCTCGGTTGGGTGCTCTCTGCATCTTGCGAGGCGATGTTCCTACTCTCACCGGTACTTCATGTCTTCCGTCGTGTCCCCGCAGTCGATTCTGATGCAGGAAAAGAATCCGATTGAGTCCGTCAAGACGGCCATGCTGACGCGGGCTCGGAAGGGGCGCACAATCGACACCTTCCTCGGTCACCTGCCCCGGGGTGATCGCCGTTCGACCGCGCCCCCCGCCCTCGACTGTGGTCTGCCGGTCCTTCTCGTCCGGGTCGGTCAGTACCCGATTCATCACGGCACGGTCGGGGTGATCCGCACACTGGGCCGTGCCGGTGTGCCCGTCTACGCCGTGACGGAGGAGGGCGTCACCCCCGCGTCGACCAGTCGGTACCTCACTGGCCAGGTGAAGCTCTCGTCCGGTGGAGAACCGGACCAGTCGGCACTGCTCGACCGTCTCGTCGAGGTGATCGACCGGCTGCCGGCCAGACCGCTGCTCGTCTGCACCGACGACGAGGCGGCTGTGCTCGTGGCCGAGGGCGCCGGTGCGCTGGCCGGCCGAGCGATCTGCCCCGCCGTCCCTCCAGACCTGCCGCGTCAGCTCGCCAGCAAGGGCGGGCTCCACGAGATCTGCCGGCGTTTCGGCGTGCCGACGCCTGCGACGTCGCGCGTGAAGACCGTCGATGATCTGGAGGCAACCCTGGCGGACCTGGCGCTCCCGGTCGTGGTGAAGCAGGCCGATACGTGGAGCCGGCTGAGCCGCCCGGTCGTCACGGGCAGCACCGTGGTGCGCACTGCCGAGGACGTCAGACGACTGCGGGCGGCGTTCGACCGCCTGCCCGGAGGCTCCGACGTCGTCGTGCAGGAGTACCTGCCCGACGACGACGCGGAGGACTGGTTCGTTCACGGCTATTGCACGGCCTCGTCGGACGTCGCCCGGATCTTCACCGGCCGCAAGTTCTGGTCGTGGCCCGCACGCGCCGGTGCCACCGCCTACGCCCGAACGGAGAGGAACGAGGAGATCGAGCACTCCGTCCGCGAGCTGTGCCGGCGCATCGGCTACTGCGGCATCTTCGACACGGACTGGCGATACGACCGAAGAACCGGCACCTATCTCCTGCTCGACTTCAACCCTCGCGTCGGGGCTCAATTCCGCATGTTCGAGGACGATAGCGGCGTCGACGTCGTGAGGGCGATGCACCTCGACCTCTCCGGGCGCCCGTTGAGCCCCGGGCAGCAGGTCGAGGGAGAGCGGTTTCTGGTGGAGAACCTGGGTCTGGGGGCTCGCGGGTACTACCGGGAGGAGCCGCAACCTCTCGAGATCCCCGGCGCGCCCACCCGTCTCAGGCTCGCCTGGTTCAGTCTGGACGACCCAATGCCCTTCATCACCATGATTGTGCAGCGGGTGGCGGCCTTGGTCCGGTTCCGGCTGAGGGCGCTCTTGTCCCGCTTTTCAGCGGCCGCGTAGACGGGCGGTCACGCCGTCGGCCACCCGTGGACCGGCGAAGCCCGAGCCGCAGACGAACCGCATCATCGGGCCGAAGGTGGCTGCGGCCGCCAGCCCGCTGAAGAAGACGCCCGGCACAGACGACTCGAAACCTCCCGTCAGCCGGGGCGATCCTTCCACTGTCGCGACCGAGCCCGCGATCTCGTCCGAGAGGAAACCAAGGGAGTGCACGTCGACTCGGTAACCGGTGGCGGCAATGACGTGAGCCACGTCGAGGTGCGAGCGCGTGCCGTCCTGGTCGACGAGGTCAAGCCGGACGCCGTCCGCGTGCGGGCCGGCACCGGTTACCTTGGTCTGGAGGTGGACGTCGATCCCCTCGAACCGGCTCTTCAGCCACCACGCGCCGAATGGGCCGAGGATCTTCTGTACACCGGCCAGTCGGACCCGATCGGGCAGGTGGCGGTAGGCCGCCGCGTAGCGCGTAATCAGCAGGGTCGTCCAGCCGTCGCCGAGCTGCGATGGAGGCGACTGCAGCTTGTGAAGGAGGCCCGGGTCTGCCGCGGGCGGAGGTCCACCCCAGATCAGATCGGGTGATCGGACGAGGAGGTGCACTGCCGCCGCGCCCGCTTCGTGGAGCAACACAGCGGTCTCGAGAGCCGATTGACCCCGTCCGACCACCGCGACGGTCTTGCCACTGAATCCGGACAGATCATGGTGATCGCTCGAATGGCTGACGCGCCCGCACGCCCACTCCGCCTCGCTCCCCGCGGCCCGGAACTCGGGCGGCACGTAGGCGAACGGCGCCGTGCCGACGGCGACGACCACCGTTGCCGACCTGAGCCGCTCGCCGGACGCGAGCTCGACCTCGAATCCGGACGTCAGGCGAGCGACGCCGGCGACCTGCTGCTGCTCGAGCTCGGACACCTCCCGCTCTTGAAACCACCTGCCGTACTCGATGAAGTCGGCGACCGGGATCGGGATCTCGCCGCCGTCCTTGTCGTAGGGCTCGACTCCGGCGGCCGCGCACCAGTCACCGATCCCCATCTTCTGATGCGGCGAGCCAATGCTCGAGTCCCGGGCTGTCGACTTGAGGAACATCCCGATCGGCATGTGCTCGAGCCACCCGCCCATCGGGGTTCCGAACGCGCGGTGCTCGACACCACGTTCTGTCAGGTGCGTGGCGGCGGCGAGGCCATATGGGCCGCCGCCGATCACCACAGCGTCCACTCTTTGGCTCGCTGCCATGGGGGAAATTCTACGTGCCGGACCGGCCAGGTGTGAAATCGGCCCCCGAATGGATGATCGTGAATCGTTTGAGGAGCGCCCGGTGACCGCTGTCGGCGCAACGGGTGAAGTCGTACGGGCTCGTGTACGGACTATAGGAACGCAGAGGAAGAGCGGCAGCGCCAGCAACCCATGCCCGGGGCGCTCGAGGGCGTCGGCCGCTCCCTACATCAGCAGTCCTGTTCCGCCCAACCTGAGCACAATTCCGAGCCGGGACCGGCCTGCTCGAGGAGTCACGGGCGCGATCGCGCCCTCCGGAGACGGTGGTTCTCCACCGCCACGCCGGCGCACGCTCCTTCGGGCTCGCCATGATCGGGGGAATCGTGCTCGTCGTCGAGCTCGCCGCTCCCGGTGCGCTGCGTCTCCTCGGTGCGGCCCATGCGGCGAACGGGGCGACCGCGCTGCGCATTCTCATCATGATCGGGCCTGCCTACGTCATCAAGGACCACTACGTGTGGATCCGTCGGGCCCAGGGCCGGATGGCCCACGCCTCCAAGATCATGGCCATCGGAACCTTGTTCGAAGTGGCCGGATCGGCGTTCGGCTGGGCCATGTGGGGCCTCACGGGGATCTGTCTCGGTTAGACGATCTCCGCCTCCGAGGTCCCCGCTGTCGATTCCGAGAGACGCGCCGAACACGGCTGAGCTCGGTCGGCGGTCAATTCGTCGGCGGGAGTCCCGACGTCAGGCGTTCGTACAGCGTCTCGACCCGTCCCACCACTGCTGATGCGGTGAACCACCGTGCCCGCTCGAGCGCCTGTCGCCCCATCGCGGTCGCGGCGTCGTGGTCGCTGACGACGGCCGATAGGGCGGTGGCCAGGGCGACCGGGTCGCCAGGAGGCACGAGGAGCCCGGTCACTCCGTCGTCCACCATGTCCACGATCCCTCCGCTGGCGGCCGCGACCACTGGCCGGCCGACGGCCATTGCCTCGAGGACGACGGTAGGACAACAGTCGGGCACGATGGAGGGCACGGCCACCACGGAGGCCGACTGCATCAGCTCCATGACCGACGCGTGATCGAGCAATCCGCGCAGCTCGACGTTATCCGGCAGGTCGAGTGGGGTGTGTTCGAGCACCCTTCCAGCCAGCACGAGGTGGCGAAGGCCGCCGAGCCGCCGATGCGCCTCGAGCAGCACTTTGATGCCCTTGTCTCGGCTCAGATCCCCGACGAACACGATCGGCCCGTCGGGAGTGGCGATGGCCTCGTCGAGGACAAGGTCGTCGGGAATGAAATTGGGGATGACCACATAGGGACTCCGTCCGGGCAGCTTTGTGCTGGTCGCGACAACCGAGCTGACCGGGACGAACGCGTTCACGCGTCTGGTGCGGGTGCGGCGGCCGAAGGCGTTCGCCAGAGCGACGCCCGGGCCGACCACTGGCCCGTGCCACGACGATGCGCAACGAACGCATGCGATCGGCGCCGGCCCCGCACAGACCTCGTCGCCACGCATCAGCCTCTTCGTGGCGCAGACGTGACTGTAGTCATGCTGGGTCAGCACCACGGGCACTCCGGTGTGGCGGGCCGGGCCCAGGGCCGAGCTGATGCTCCAGTCGTGAGCATGCACAATGTCGAACCGGCCGTCAGCGAGCAACCGCCCGATCGCGCCCCGAAATCCAGGGTCCACAAATGGCATCGCATGCGGCCGTGCCGAGTCGCTATAGAGCTGGGGCAGCCGCTGGGCAGTGGTCCGGACGCGGTGGACGGGGACGGCCCCGTCGAGGGTCGTTCCGGCAGGAGTGCCGGTGGCGATGGTGACCACCTCGACGTCGTGGCCGCGTTCTGCCAATGCGCGTGCCAGGTTTCGGACGTGCTGCTCCTGCCCGCCGGCCACTGGGGGGTAGAACTGGGTCACCATCAGCACTCGCATGTGGGACGTAATCTAGTGAACGACTGCGACCACACCCGGCGCCGTTGGTTTGTTGGTTTGTTGTCAGGGTTCGTCAGACGGGGTCCGGAGTTGGAGGGCGAATCGAGCGATCTCGGCTGCCGCTCGTCGGGGCGAATCGGATAGACGGGTTGCGAGGCCGTCGCCCATGGCTTCGGTAGGATGCCACGTCATGGGTGCCCACGCGGGGGCGGAATTGGAATCGTTCGGCTCTGTCCGGCCCTCGGTCGATGCAAGCCGGTACGGATTTGCGTGCCTGCCATGAAGCATAAGGATTCTGTGATTCTTTGCTATCACCGGGTCGCCGAAGGCGTCGATGACCCGTTCCAACTCTGCGTGACTCCGGCCAACTTCGCTGCGCAACTCGACGAGATCGCTCGGCACGGTGAGCCCTCCACCCTTGGTGAACTGTCCATTCCGTCGCGGCGGCCGCGGATTGTCGTGACCTTCGATGATGGGTACGTCGACAATCTGACCAATGCGATGCCGATCGCGGGAGCGAAGGGTATTCCCATCACCGTCTTCGTGACGAGCGGTGTCCTGGGCGGTGACAAGGGGTTCTGGTGGGATCGCCTCGGCACGCTCCTGCGTGGGCGTCCGTCCGGAACCCATCAGATCCGTCTACCGACGAACGAGGGGACCGTCCGCATCGGACTTGGTTCGTCGAAAGCCGGTGAGGACCTCCAATCGGTTCGTCAGCACCTCCTCCCGCTGCCGGTGGCAGAAATCCACCACGTTCTCGATGCCGTCGCGGAGGAATGGGGGACCTCCGCTGCGCCCCCCCCTGATGCACGATTGCTGACGCCGTCCGAGCTTGGTCAGTTGGCCCGCTCGGAGCTGGTCACCATCGGTGCCCACACGGTCGATCACGTGCGCCTCAGGGGTCTGCCGACGCATGACCAGCTGCAGACCATCTCCTCCTCGAGGAAAGAGCTGGAGCAGTTGAGCGGTCAGGCGATCTCCCACTTTGCCTACCCCTATGGAGGCCGGGACAGCTTCGACGACTCTTCCGTCGATGCGGTGCGCTCAGCGGGATTCGAAACGGCATGCACCACTATCCCGGGCAATGCCATGCTCACGTCGGACCAGTACCGCCTGCCGCGCCGCCTGGTCATGAACTGGGGTCGACTTCGCTTCAGAGTAGGCCTGCAGCGCTGGAGACTTGTCCCCCAGCGCTGATCGCCGACGATCTCCGCAAAGAACGATGAGCCCGCTTCGCATCGCCATGGTCAGCTCGCGGTACTCGCCTCACCTGGGCGGGGTCGAGACACACGTGAACGCGGTCGCTCGGAGAATGGCCGCGAAAGGTCTCGACGTCACCGTGCTGACCACCGACCTCCAAGGCGAACTGCCACCAGTGGAGCACGACAGTGGGCTGACCGTGCGCCGGTACCCGGCGTGGCCCAGCTCGGCCGATCTCTACATCGCACCGGGGCTCGTCCGGCAGGTCGGCCGGGGAGGTTATGACCTCGTCCACGTCCACGGTGTGAACAACTTCTTGCCCCCCCTGGCACTCGCGACCGCGCAACGGGCGGGGGTACCGACGTTGGCCACTTTCCATACCGGTGGTCACTCCAGCCGCCTGCGCACGATGGTCAGGGGGGCGCAGTGGCAAGCCCTGCGCCCTCTGCTCCGGAGGACGAAGGGGTTGGTCGCGGTCTGTCACTTCGAGGTCGAGGCCTTCGCTCGACGGCTGGGACTCGAGCCGGAGCGGATCCGGCTCATCCGCAACGGGTCGGAGCCCCTCCCGATCGGCGACTCGGTGCCCGAGGTCTCGGGCTCGCCCCTGGTGTGTTCGGTGGCTCGACTCGAGCGGTTCAAGGGACACCATCGCCTGATCGCCGCGATGCCGGCGCTGCTCGACGTCGCACCCGGCGCCCGCCTGGCCGTGATCGGTCGGGGCAGTTTTGAGCCCCAGCTCCGTCGACAGGTCGCCCGGTTGCAGGTCGAAGCGCGGTGACGTTCACCTCGTTCGACGCCACGCGCCGACAGGCGCTGGGCGCTCTCATGAAATCCAGCGACGTCGTCGCGCTGATGAGCGACTACGAGGCAAACCCCCTCGCCGTCATGGAAGCCCTGGCTCTCGGCCGGAAGGTGGTCGTGGCGGACACCTCCGGGCTCTCGGAGCTGGCGTCGGAGGGACTGGCGACCGCCGTTGCGCCGAAGGCGTCCCCTCGTGAGCTCGCCGGAGTCCTCGCTCGGGTGGCTGCGCTTCCCGATCCGATACCACCCGGCCTGCCGACCTGGGACGACTGTGCAGACCAGCTCCTGGCGCTCTACGAGGAGATCGTTCTGACCACCCCGGGCGCCTGAGTCTGCTCCGGCCGACATCGGGAGTACGCCCGCGATCGGGCCGAGCGGGTGAGCCGAGCATTAGAATTGTGCGTCCCTTGTTCAGGCCACCTCACCACGGGTTCTGGCGCTCAGCGGGACCGCCCTCGCGCCGCGAAGTGCGTGCAAGAGCTGATGCGGGGGCCTCACCGACGGGAAGGTTGTCGCAGGGCGAGCCCCAGAATTCGCTCGCCGATCGAACCGGGTTGAGTGTCACGAGCGCGATCCGTTGGGAACGGTCATTGTCGTGCCGTACAATTCGGCTCTGAGCGAGGCGGTTTGGCGTTGATCACTGATACGGGTACGACGAGAAGGCCGGGTCACACATCGTGATGCCCCTGACGGTATCCGTCGTCATCTGTGCGTACACGGAGGATCGTTGGCCGCTTCTCCTGCATTCGGTGGAGTCGGTGCAACAGCAGAGCCTGACCCCGATGGAGATCATCGTCTGCGTGGATCACAACGACTCCCTTCTCGAGCGGTGCCGCCGGCAGTGGGCCGACCAGGCGGACAGTCCGTCGGCCCCGGTGGTGGTGCTTGCCAACAAGTTCCAGGGCCGGCTCGGTTCGGCTCGAAATTCGGCAGCCGAGGTTGCCCGCGGCGACATCCTCGCTTTTCTAGATGACGATGCATGGGCTGACCCGGACTGGCTGGACCGGCTCCTGGCGCCCTACGCGAACGACCTGGTCGTGGCCGTGGGTGGAGCTCCGGTGCCGGAGTTCGAGGCAGCACGACCTGGCTGGTTTCCGTTCGAGTTCGACTGGGTGTTCGGATGCGCGTATGCCGGTCTTCCTGAGACGCAGGCACCCGTCGCCCGGCTCATTGGAGCCAACATGTCGGTGCGGCGGCTGGCCCTGGCGGAGATTGGTGGTTTCCACTCCGACAACCACGACGACATGGACATGTGCCATCGCCTGAAGGATCGCCGTCCGGCGGAACAGATCGTCTACGAGCCGACGGCGCGGGTCCACCACTTCGTTCCCGCAGCGCGGACGACGTGGCGGTACTTCTGGCGACGCTGCTTCTTCGTGAACAAGGGGAAGGTCGGGGCCTTCCGCCAGATGGAGGGAGCGGGCAATCTCTCAGCCGACATCGGTTTCGTGGGTCGAGCATTGTCCCATGGCGTCTCGAGGGGACTGCGACAGGCGTTCAAGGGAGACGCCATGGGTGCGGCGAGGGCCGCCTCCATCCTGGCTGGCATCGTTCTGGCGGGGTCCGGTCATGTGGCGGGCAGGTGGCAATTGCGCCGGGCGCGACCGGGAGGGCCATTCCGAGACGGCCGTCCTGACTCAGGGAAGTTCCCGGGTCCCGGCGCGCTGATCACGGGCGACGCCGACCCCGAGAATTTGTTTGACAGTCCACACACGGAAGAGCAATATCGGAAACTCAGCTTTGGGAGGCACGCGTGGTTGCAGACCCGGTAGAGCAGGTCTTTCCGACGGTAGACCAGATCCCGCTCCTCGGATATCCGGATCGGCCGTTGGAATTCGTCCATGACTTGCACCTCGATGATCGTGTGAGCCCTGCCGCCATCGCGGACCTTGCCGACCGGTTGCCGAGTGAATCGGTGTGCTACGAGATCGCCTCGCAGGAACTCGTGGTTCCTGCCGGGGGACCGCCTCGGGGTGCCCTGGAGCGACCGGGCGACGTCATACGCGACTTGGACGACGCCAACGCCTGGTTGGCACTGCTCAACGCGGAAGAGGACCCCGCCATCGCCGACCTGATGATGGGTGTGCTCGACCAACTCCAGCCGGGGATCATGGCCACGCAGGGCAAGATGCGCAACCGCGGGGCATTCTTCTTCATCGCGTCCCCGAATTCGATCACGCCCGTCCACCTCGACATCGAGTTCAGCCTGTTGCTGCAATTCAGAGGGACCAAGACCGTGAGCTTCGGGCGTTGGGAGAGTGACGCCGTTCGACGCCACGAAGTGAACCGGTACTGGGAGGGCTCCCACGGGCGGATCGAGGCCATGCCCGAGGAGATGGTCTCCTTTCACCTGTCGCCGGGGCAGGGGGTGTACATCCCCCCTTGCACGCCGCACTGGGTGACATACGGACCCGAGACATCGGGCTCCCTCACCCTCGCGTTCCACACCGCCGCCTCGGCGCGCGAGCGGCGCGTCGAGGACTTCAACTCGCTTGCTCGACGGATCCACCTCAACCCGCACGAGCCCGGGCGTTCCGCCATCGTCGACACAGCCAAGATCGGCGCCATGGCGGTCTGGGCCGCCGGGAGAAAGATCCGCGGCGCCCCGAGGGCGCTCGGCACCAAGTAAGAGGCGGCATGCTCACCAAATGTTCGTCGGGCTGGCTACCGGTCTTCTGTTCGATGGAGTTGTGTTTCAGGTGCCCGTCAACAGCGTCCCAGCCAACAGGGTCATGGTTCCACCTTCTGCGGTGAGTGCGGTTCACTCACCCATCGAATCGATAGGTCCTGCCGGGATCGACTCGCTGCTGACCGAATCGACTCAGCCGCCAGACTCACCGTGCTGGCGGACATCAGGGAAGTGGTCGCCAGCGCCAAGCTCCCCGCCTCATACTGAAATTCATGGACGCCAGATCCAGCAATTGTGCTCGGTGCGGGACCCGGTTCTTCGCTCGGCGCCGCCCACCCCGGAGAAGGATCGTCTCAATGTCTGTTGCAAGCAGCCATTGGACTCGCTAGCTTGCACTGAATTAAGAAAGCTTGGCACGTCGGCGCGTTTGGAGAGGAAATGACAATGAGGTCGCTTCGCTGGGTCATGGATCACCGAATCACCATCCGCCGAGGTCGGGTTCGTCAGATCGCGGTTGCCGTCATAATCGCCCTCATTACCCTCACCGCACCCATATTCGAAGGGGTTGCCTCAGGGCAGGCACTTCCTTGCGGCTACTGGCTGGTGGGCACCGACGGCGGCATCTTCAACTTCGGGGACGCGCAGTTCTTCGGATCCACCGGGTCCCTGCACCTCCAGCGTCCCGTCGTGGGCATCTCGATGGCGGTCAAGGGCTCGGGGGCCAGCGGCTACTGGCTGGTCGCCTCCGACGGGGGGATCTTCTCCTTCCACACTGGCTTCTACGGCTCCACCCCGGGTCTCGGTCTCAACCCGGCGGGCTCGGGACTCCCGCACAGCCTGAATGCACCCATCGTGGGCATGGTTCCCTCGGCTGATGACGGCGGCTACTTCCTCGTGGGCTCCGATGGCGGGGTCTTCGCCTTCGGGGACGCCCACTTCTCCGGCAGCTGCCCCGGAGTCGGGGGCTGTGCGGGAGCGGCCGTCGCCGTCGTGCCCGACGCCAGCGGGAGCGGCTACTGGGTGATGACCAGCACCGGGAACGTCTACGCCTTCGGCGACGCCTCCTACTACGGAGCGCCGGGACCTCAGAGCTCACCCATCACCTCTGCGGTGGCGTCGACGAGCGGCAAGGGCTACTACCTCCTCGACGCGAACGGACAGGTGTTCGCCTACGGCGATGCCTTGAAGGCCGGTGGTCTGTCTGCGGGCGCGGCGAGCGGTTCGGATCCGGCCACCGCCATCTTCACCACCGACGACGGCCTCGGGTACTGGGTCGTGACCGCGCTTGGCAAGGTGCAACCCTTTGGCGACGCCCCAGTTGAAGGGGACATGTCCGCAACGCACCTCAACGGGTCGATCATCGCCGCGACCGGGTTCTAATCGGCGTTCCCCGATTGTCTGGGCCTTCGGTCGTGTACTCAGTGGCGCCTGTGGTCGATCGAATAGAGCGCCCCAAGAGCGATCCCTGAGTTGAGCAGCGCCTCATTACGGCGATTGCTCGGTATTTGATTACGGCGATTACTCGGTATTTGGCGGACTGCCGCCACCTCCTGCAGAATCGCCTGACGACCCCGCTCAGCCTGGAGCTGTAATGGGATCTCAGCTGGCGAAGGAACTGGGGTGCTCGCAACTCGCAGCTCCGATCCAATCTCGGCACCGGCTCGCCAACACAATCGGATCCACCACCACCTCGCGGCGCTCAGGATCATCACGACGCCCACCCCCAGCATTGGGTTTGCCTGGAGTTGGTGACGGTGAGCCGGCCTTCGCCTGTGCCTTTTGACCTGCAGTTTTATTAACCATCATGACCCGCAGCGTCTGCCAACATTTGCGGTTGTTCTGGGGACCGATTGAGGACCAGCCGTCGGTGCGATGGCCTCTGGCGACTGGGCCCGGCCAAGGCTCCGCTCCCCCCGCCCGAGCACAGGACGCCGGCACGGTGCTAGGACACGGTGCTATGACATAGACAGCCAGCGCATGAGGGGGCTTCCAGCAGGGGAGGGTGCCATGTCCGGTTCGCGGATCCACGTTCGGGGTCGGGTCGGGCGCCTCGCCGCAGCATTGGCCGTCGCGGGCGGCACCCTCACCGTCGTCTCCGTCGCCCTCGACGTCGGCCCGGCTCCCGCCGGTGCGTCCGGCTGTGGCGTGGCGCTGGGGCCGCCCCAGGTGCAGGGTGCCGCGGGCAGCTTTGCGTTCGTCGTCCCGACCCTGCCAACCGTCCCCGGCGAGGCGTGCAACGCGACCATCGCCGTCACTGGCACCATCGCCACGTCCGGGGGGACCCGGCCCACCAACGTCGCCGGCAACGGTGCGCCCGCGGCGGTCACCGTGAGCTTCCTGCCCGGCGAGCCCGGGCCCGACATCCTCTGGCAGTGGTCGCCGCACTGTGCCGACCCCGCATCGTTGCTGTACGACTTCTTTGCATCGAGCCCGACGGCCGGCGCCAAGTCGGCACCCATCTCCGGGGTGTCGCCCTGCAGCAGCTTCGGGAACGTGAACAGCTCGACGCTCCGACCGCCGATCGTCCTCGTCCCCAATCCGGGGGCCTACGTCGGCATGGCGGGCGGCGACGGCAACCTCGGCTACTGGCTGGTCCAGCGGGGTGGTGGCGTCAGCGCATTCGGCACCGCGACCGATCTCGGCATGCCCTTCGGAAACGTCTCGGCGGTCGGGGCCGCCAACGCGGGCGGCAGCGGGTACTGGGTGGCCACCGCGGACGGCGGCGTGTTCGCCTTCGGGGCCCCCTTCTTCGGCTCCATGGGCGGGATCCCGTTGAACGCGCCGATCGTCGGCATCGCCGCCACGCCCGACCACGGTGGCTACTGGCTGGCGGCCGCCGACGGCGGCGTCTACGCCTTCGGCGACGCCGCCTTCTACGGCTCGGTCCCCGGGGTCCTGCCGCCGGGGGCGTCGCTGAACCAGCCCGTCGTGGGCATCGCAGGGAGCCAGGACGGGAAGGGCTACTGGCTGGTCGCGGCGGACGGTGGCGTGTTCTCATTTGGCGACGCCCGGTTCCAGGGTTCCATGGGCGGCACCCACCTCAACAAACCGGTCGTGGGCATGGCCGGGAACACATTGGACGGCTACTGGCTCGTGGCCAGCGACGGCGGCGTCTTCTCCTTCGACGCCGCCTTCAAGGGTTCACTGGGAAGCATCACGTTGAACGCCCCGGTGACCGGGATGGCGGCGACCGACGACGGCCTCGGCTACTGGATGGTCACGGCGGACGGCGGCGCGTTCGCCTTCGGTGATGCGCCATTCTGGGGCTCTGCCGCCTGAGCGAGCGCGAGCTCGCCGGGCGGATCGCCGCGTCGGCTCGAAGCACTCGATGAGTTGACGGTGAGCTGGCCCGTAGTCTGGAAATGGCTTGATCGCCCGACGACAGATCGCCGACAAGGACAGAGCGGACAGTAGATCTGGGCCGATCCTTGTCTGTGACACAGATGTCCTGGCTACCGCCATTTAGCAAGAGCGCTCTATCGGGCACATGCCCCGTCGAAAGGGTGCGGCGGTAAGCCATGACTCGAGTCGGTTCGTGCGCGGTGGGAGCCAGCCAGGTGAGCGAATCGGTGGCCTCCAACCTCTTCCGACCTCGTGGACTGCTGCCTAGGCACCGGCCGCTCCGACGACTAGCTTCTTGCGGTTGGGCCGACCTCGGGCCCTCAGCCCGACGACAAGAATTGGGGGCTCGATTCAGATCCATGTCGAACCCTGCCAGGATTGCCTGCTCCGTGGTCGTGACGGTCGTTGCAACGCTGGTGTTCGCGGCCCTTTCGCCACACCACTCGACGCGGCCGACACTCTCGGTTCCGGCGAGGCACGCCGAGAGCACGACCACCACGCCGGCACCGACCACGACCACGACCACGAGGGGCGCGCCACCACCGGCGTCGACGACGACGACCGGCGTGCCCAAGCCCAAGTGGGGGGAGAGCGGTGCGGCGCCCCGGCCCTCGTTGCCTGGCGCCACAGTGCTCGCAACGATCACAAGGGGCACCATGCTGAGCACGACCACGATGCTCGCCGAGCCAGTGATCACCACGACGACCCGGCCCACCACCCCGCCGACAAGGCCTGTGCTGGATACGACAACCACGGTTGCGCCCACGACGACGACCACCGTGACGGTGCCGCCGACAACGACCACGACCACCTCGACAACGACCACCACCACGACCACCACCACCACGACCACCACCACGACGACCCTGCCCCCCACGACCACGACCACCACAGGAGCCTGAACCCTGACGACACAAGCCCAGATCGACGCGACAGCTCGTCTTCGAGGACCGGTTCGCGGCACCAGCCTGGGACTCGAGCTTCAGTCGGATCGAAAGCCAGATATCGACGGTGCGAGGCGGACACAACCGAGCTTGCCCAAAGGATCGGTTGCGTGAACCAACGCTGCATAACGCGACCGTCAATCCCGACGGCTGTCTCTTCGTCTCAACAATCTGCTGAAGTTCCCGTTTGTCGTCCTTCGAGTGGCCGATTCGGTTGCCCCCTACACTCTGATAGCGGTTCTCAGGGACACAGGAGGGACGAAGTTTTCGCGCTGAAACTACCTTCTCAGTCAAGCCCTGAGTGACGGTGAGCCGGCCTGTAGGCGGAATACGTGGCCAGCGAAGGGCTGACCAGGTGAAACGTCTGTTCCAGAAGCTCTGACCTGCGGTTTTATTGACAGTCATGACGCAGTGGTTACCGATGGTGAGTGGCGCTGCTCATCGCCGCGGCCTCACCCTCCTCGGCCTGGCGCTCTCGGCGCTGTTGCCCCGCACGAACGAGTCGGACACGCACTTCCGGCGCCCCGCTCCGGCGCCTCGCCCACACAGACCTGACCCGGCCGGACCAGCTCCGGGAGCACTTGGATCGCACAGCCCGGTGTCGGCGCAACGAATCCTGAGCCGGCAACCCCACCGTGCGGCTCTGGCCTCGGGGATTACTTGGGGTCCGAACCGAGGCCGAGCCGTCGGAGGTCGGAGAGACGGAGCACGGAACGGAATCGGGCCATCAGCGCGAGGAAGACGGCCGTACCGATGACGACGCCGGTGATGGTCCCCCCGACGCCGGTTCCAAGGACCAGGCGAGTTCCCAGCGTAAAGAGCCCGTATCCGACGACAGTGGAGAAGACCACGACCGCGTATCCGCCACCGAACGGCAGCAGCCCCGTCCTCCGATGGAGGAAGAGCGACGTGGTGAGGCTCGTAAATGCGATGGACGCCGCCCAGGCCAAGGCAGCCCCGGCCGCCCCGAGGCGAGGGATGAGCACCAGGTTCAAGCCGACATTGAGCGCCAGGGCGCCTGCGTTCACTGCCAGGTTCTCCCGGCTGCCTCCACCCATGAGCAACGCGATGGCGTTGTTCCCGGTGCCGGTGTTGAGAAGCATGGCGAGGCCCAGGATCTGGAGCGAAACGATCCCGGCCGCATAATCGCGTCCGAAGATGTGCATCATGAAGGGCGCGTAGATGACCAGGATCACGAGCGCCGGCCACGTAACCGCCATCACCCACCACGTCGATTCCCGGTAGATCAGTTGCGCGCTTTTCGAGTCCCCGCGATCGAAGATCCGACCGAGCTGCGGAGCGATGGCGATCCCGATGGCGTTCAGGGCGAAGGTGGCCGTAATGACGTACCGGCTGGCGACGGCGTAGGCCGCCGATTGCGAGCTCGATGCCAGCGCTCCGACCAAGAGCACGTCCAACCAGGCGATCAAGATCGCGAAGATTCCGCCGAGGCTGCGCGGGCCGCTGAATTTCCAGAGGGCCATAGCCACCGCTCGGGTCGACCCGTCCGCCGGCACCGCGGCGACCCGCCTGCGTTCCCTGAGACACTTGGAGAGGAGGTAGGCACACGCGATGGCGGCGCAGACGGCCATGGGCGCGGCCCAGGCCACCGCCGCGGTCGGGGGCGTCAGGCGGAACTGGGCCACCAACAACAACAGAGCGATCCGGCAAGAGGGGAGGAGGAGGTTCTGCACGAGGACCATGTCCCGGATCGACCAGGTCCGCATGCCTGCGCATGCCACCTGCATCACCGCGGCAATCGGGACGAAGGGCGCGAAGACGACCAGAGCGCGCTGGGTGCCCAACTGGTTGCCTTGACGAACGATAGCGTCGGCAATCTCGGTCCGGGCCGTGAGCAGGGCCGCGCAGATCACGAGCCCGACGACGATCGGAGGGACCAAGGCGGCAACCACGAGGCGCAGCTCGCTTCCCGCCGAATCGCGCCTGACCGTCGGCATCAGCTTGAGGATCCCGTAGTCGCCGCCGAACATGGCCGCGTAGGTGCAGATCGTGAGCACGGCCATGCCCTCGAAGAGCGCTCCGGCGTCGCGCCCTCCAAGGAGGCGCCCCGCCGCCACGAAGAACGCAAACGTGAGCACCGCGTTGGTGACGATGCCGGCCAGGCTCAGCATGCCGCCTCGGGCCAGTGTCTGGAGCTCGGCCCCTCCTGGTGCCGGCTCCTCGCCTGCCGCCAGGCCCCCGCCTGCCGCCGGGCCCCCGCCCGCCGCCGGGCCCCCGCCCGCCGGCACCTCGAATGGAGCCGCTGGCGTCGGCGTGGGGGAAGCTTCGCCGGAGGAATCCTTCCACGCTTCTGCCCGGCAACCCCCGGGACCGTGGCACTCGCCGCGCCGCGCCACTTCCCCCCTCACTTGCTCCACTCCGTCGGTCTGGTTGTGCAGCGCTCGGTCCAAGCTCCCGCCGTAAGCCCGGGAGCTATCGCTCGGCGCATCCACGAGCAGAGTCGTCGCGACCTCCGGCGGCTCGGGGTCTCGTGGTCCGGCAGCTCCTCCATCTGCCGATGCAGAACCTCGCGCTCCAGCCAGATCCTGCTCCTGTCGTCGGGTCCCGTCGGACTGAACCGCGTCAGTTCCTTGGCCAGACGCGGCACCGTGCCTCTCGGGATCACTTCCGCAATGGCGTAGTGGCTCCATCACGAGGCTCAATCAGCCGGCACTGATCGTGACAGGCCGCTCCCAGAGGACCGGCTCCTTGCTGTCGATGCCCGTCACGTAGTAGAGCACTCCCGTGGACCCGACTACGTCGGTCCCGTGCTTCCCGACCATGACTGGATAGAAGGCCTGGGCACCGCCGACGACGAGTTCGGGGGCGCTCCAGTCGACCAAGTCGTAACTTGCCGTGACAAAGACCCCGTTCGACTTGAATTCGCGGCCCCAGGCGAGCCAGAGCCCGAGCCTCGAGTCGTACTGAACCGAGTAGATCACCCCATGGACACCGTCGAGTCCTGGGAGCGGCGTGGCCGTGCCACCGAGGCCCGGCTGGTCGAACTGGCCCTCGTCGTACTTGTACCAGGTGCCCGGTCTCCCACGCGGGTCGGTGGAGATGGCCGCGCACGACATGCCACCCTTGCAGCCGAAGAAAGCCATCCACCGATCCTTCTCGAAGTCCCAGACCACCCGGTAGAAGTTGTCGCCCCCAAGACTTGCCGCGGCCGGCTGCGGTTGCGGCCCGGTGAGGAACTGGGCCGGAGTGCTCCACTCCTGTCCGTGGTCGGTCGAGTAGGCGACTCCTCCGGACGCCCAGAACTCCCCCTTGCCGTTGAAAATGGGGTGGGGACACAGTTCAGGAGGTGAGAGGGAGGGGTCACAGCCGTAGTGATGCTCAGCGTGGAAGAAAGCCACCAGGCTCCCGTCGCCAAGCCTGAAGACCGAGTTGACCCACGCACCGCCGTTGTCCCAGGACCGATTGCTCGGAATCACCGGTTGCTGGGACGGCACGGACTCGTCGGGTCCGAGAAAGGGTGAGGAGCTGATGGCCAGCGAGGTGGTCCCCGTGGGCCAGTACACCATCCAGGGGCCGGTGGCGGACTTCGCCGCGCGCAGGTAGTTGGCAGCGCTGACGCCTGGCGAGACCGTCGCTCCTCCTGTTTCGGGCACCACGTCGAGCGTGTCGTTCGGTTGGAACCGAGGGTTCAGGATGCGCGACGGTTTGACAACCTGCGACGCGTCGCCCACCCCAACCGTGATGGACGGGGTGCCCGCGATGACCGACGACGTGCCCGGAACCGAAGACGGAGCGGTGGTCGGCGTGCTCGATTTGGACTTGGCCACACCGGCCGGCGGGCTCGAAGTGGTCCCGAAACAACCTGTGGCGAGCATTCCCGTGAGCACCAGCCCCAGCGTCGGTAGAAGGCGACGACGGGGGTCGATCTTCACGTCGGGCCGGGCGGAGCCGACTCGAGGGCGTCGCTTCGAAGCTCGCTGACCCCCGCTGGGGCGTCGGCCGTCCGCCGGCCCCGCAGGTACCAGGCGCACACCAGCAGGGGGATTGCCCATTGGGCCCATCGGGTCGGGCTGTCGGCCTCAATGCCCGTAGGGACCACGAACACCACGACGCAGATCATGGAGGCGATCGTGAACGGGCACCATGCAGCTCTCCACCACGCGGCCATCAGCCACTTGAAGAGAAGGCCACTCAGAACTCCACCCACGAGTACGCCGAACAGCCCGAAATTCAGATACCAATCCCCGACCGCTCCGACCGGCCAGCCGTTTCTGGCCTGGGGCTGGTACACCTGCCGGAACCACTGGCCGACGAGCACCTGCTGCGGCTTACCCGGCCACACTGCCCGCGGAACGATTCCCTCGAACCCGGCCACGAAGTCCTCACCTCCGCGGTAGGGCTGAGAGGCCGGCCAGTCACGCAGGGCCAGGAGAGTGGCGTCGAAGTAGGTGGAGTTGGTATCCACCGACACCTTCCGGATCTCCGATTGTCCCTGCGTGGCCGAGGACACGTGGCCCTCCAGGATGTTGTCGCGCACGACGCGCAGACCCACGATGACCACGAGGAGCAGCCCAACGAGAGCCAGGACCTTCATGACTCGGGGCCGGCCTTGGCGCGCCTGCCTGCTCTCCTTGGGCGTCACCGCACCGGTCCCGATGATCCACTGGCCTGCGATCAGGATGATGAGGACGATCGCCACCACCGTGCGGCTCCCCCACATCATCACGTAGGCAGCGTTCAGGATCGCTGCACCCAGGGCGAGGAGGACGAGGCTTCGTCGTGCCGTCCCCGCCTCCCGCCGCTCGCGCCACAGCGTGAGCAACAGCGACGCGGCGACGACCGCCCCAACGGCGGGAAAGATTTGCAGGACATAGGAGCCAGCCAGTCCCTTAGTCACCTTGCCGGCCCGGACGACCCCGCCGAAGCTTCCGTAGTGCGCCAGGAGGACCATGGAGATCACCGTCGCCGCCACGGTCAGGATCACCGTGAGCCGTGCCTGGCGTCGCACGGTCGGCTCTGTCCACGCGACAGGGACGAGCTTCACGAAGGCCCCCCCAATCGGAATGGGCAACAGGTATGCGAGGGCGAAAGCCACCAGGAAGGCGGCCAGGACGACCGATGCCTTGCTCACCAGGCTGGGTGTCTGCGAGGACAGGAAGTTGACGTCCGGATAAGGCCCGTCAAGACCGAAGGTGATCACGATGTCCCGGAACAGATAGAAGAAGGCGAAGCAGTAACAGAAGAGGGCGACGGGGTCGAGCCGATGGCGCGACAGCTTCGTGAGGATCAACCCCAACACCAGCAGTGGAAGTGAGAGCGCCAGGACCTCACCGATGGTCATGGGCCCACCCCCGCGGGCTGGGCCGTCCTAGCGTCCCGGCGGGCCACTGCCTCGTCGTACACCGCCAAGAGCGTGTCACGGGAGCGCTCCTGGGAGTGGTGGTCCAGGTACGTCTGGCGAGCTCCCCGGTGGAGCTCCGGCCACGAGTCCGACCGCTCCCACCCATGTCGGACCGCGGCGGCGAGGGACTCGGGGTCCCCGCAGCGGAACAGGAAGCCGTTGACGCCCGGGCGGATAACCTCGCTGAAATTCCCGACGTCACTGGCGATGACCGGAGTACCGGCGGCGAAGGCCTGGACGGCAGCCACGGGCACCCCGGCCTCGTACCACTCCGAGGGCAGGACCATGAAGCGTGCCGCGGCGAGTTCGGCACGCACCGTCGCCTGGTCGGCCCATCCCCTGAACTCAATGGCAGGATGACGTGCAGCAGTTCGCTCGACGGTGTCGTGGAGTGAGCCCTCTCCGAGGATCACGAGCTTGGGTGGATCGGTCATGGCCTCCCAGGCCCGGAGCAGGACCATCACCCCCTTGACGGGCTCGAGACGGCCGAGGTAGAGGGCGTGATCCGATCGCTGCCCCCCCGCGCCTGGATCCTTGACGGCGTGCGGACGAACCGTGATGCGGCTGGCCGGGATCCCTTCCCGGGTGAGCGTGGCCTTCAACACGGCCGAGGGGGTGATCCAGCCGTCGACGTACCGGTGGAAGGTGCCCAGGCTCCGGTGCAGGGCGAGGCTGGTGGTGAGCGCCGCCGAAGCGAGCAGACTGTCGTGATAGCACCGATGGATCACGCCAGGAATCTTCACCTTCCTCCCCACACAAAGCTCGCAGAGCCGCCCGCCCCTGTACAGGTTGGCCTGTACGCACGAGTAGCGAAAGCTGTGGGCGGTTGCCACGGTCGCCGTGCCCCATCGGGCGCCCACTCGGAACACGACCGGGGAGACGAGTGGGAACGGCGTGTGAACGTGCACTACGTCCGGCTCGAACGCCGCCAACGTGCTCTGGAGTTCGGCGGCCACCGAGCGGTTCCAGATGGAGTCCAGACCTGCCTGCAGCCGCGACGCCTGGCGCAGTGTCTCGGTGTTGTCGACGATGTACTGATCGACCTGGTGACCAGACTCGAGGAGCATGACCCGGTCGTTCTCAATGACTGCCTCTGCCCCCCCGGCCTTGGGGTCCGAGTTCCGCTCCCCACCCGGCCGCAGCGACCGGTTGTGGATCTGCAAGACCCTCACTGCCGGGCTCCTTCGGTCGCCGAGCCTGACGCCGCCAGCCATGGCGGAGCGGACGACAGCGAATCCGGACAGTGCCGGGAGAGCAGAGCGCGAAGCTGGTCCGATTCGTGGGCGAGGACGTGCTCGAGTTCCTCCAGGACATCAGCGGGCCCATCGCTGGGACGGAGGTTGGCCCGCCGAACCCGCTCCCGGAGCTGAAACGGCATGATCGTATCTGTGGTGGTTCGCAACCAGTGGCTTCGACGGGCCCATCCGATGGCGCCTTGGAGCAATTTACTGCGCGGCTCCCCGGACACGTTGACAGGTTCGAGTTCCACCGCGGCCGTTGGATCGATGCCGAGGAACCCGAACAGCGAACGTCCCACTCCCACCGGATCTCGATTCAGCTCCTCGTAGAACAGGACCTTGACGCGGTTGGCGCCAAAGGTCTCCAGGAAAGGGGCCAGTTGTACGGCGTACCGTCCCATGCCGATGTAATGCCAGATGTGATGCCAGCCACGGCGGATCCGATCCGCTTCCCGGTCGAGCGCCTCCCGGAAGTCGTCGCACGGCTCCAGACCCCGTGCCCGTTGGTACGAGTACGCGGAAAACGCGCGAGCGGCCGGATCGCGAAGGATGACGACGAGCTTGGCCTCGGGGAAGTATTGCTGCAGGGTGGCCACCGAGTGATCGGAGTAGTACAAACTGGAGACCGAGGCATCTCCCCGACATGCCTTGGCACTTGCCGATTTGTACAGGGACAGGTACTTGTCGCGGTCGGTGATGGCCACCCGGTTTATGCTGACGTCGTCGCCGGGCCCGGTGAACGCCATCTCCTGCCCGGCGAAGGCGAGAAAGCTCGGCTCCTTCGGCTGCGTCACGAAGGCGTCAGGGTGGTGGCGCAGGATCTCGGCGAGCGCCGTCGTCCCGCTTCGTGCCGCGCCGATGATGAAAAAATTTGGCGACGTGCCGCGTCCCATGTTCGACTCGCTGGCAGCAGTCACATGCCCCGTGCCACGTGCAGTTTGCTGGTCGGGTTGACGGTGATCTGCGCCGGAGGACCTAGGGACGGCCACCGGTAAGCGAGGACGAGCGCATTTGCCATGCGCCGGTCCGTGGAGATGTTGGTGAAGGCCTCCTTGGTCAGCTTGGACTGCTTGATCCACTCCTCGGTTTGGCACAACAGCGAGATTTCGCTCACGGCGTGGGCGGGGCTGTCGATGTGGATGCCGATGCGATCGCCGTCGATGGAGGCCAGGCTGCGGACGACCGAGGGAATCCCGATGCCGGCCGATTCCAGCACTGTCATGGGAACGCCAACCTCCCACGCCGCGGTGTGCAGGCAGATATGGCTGGAGGAGAGGACCTGCAAGGCTGCGGCCCGTTCCTGCCAGCCCGTGACCGTCACCCCGAGATGCTCCAACCCGGCTCGAAGATGGGCCTCCCCGTCGCCGATCCAGGTCCAGTCGACATCCACGCCGCGTCGTCGCGCGATGCGGACGACGTCCATGAAGAATTCGGGGTCCTTCTGCCGGCAGATGCGTCCTACGGCGGTCACCCGGACACGCTCCGACGGACTCGGGCTCTGTGCGCTGCCCACGAGCTCGTCGGGCAGGTTCGGCGTATTGACAGCTCGGATCACCCGCCACCGCCCCGAGAGGGAGTCAGCCAGACGACCTTCGTATTCGCTCGCCGCCAACAGGGTTCCAGTTCGCCAGGCGAGCATCCGCTCCACCATTCGGATCACCGCCCGCTTCGATCGGCTGAGATCCGTGCGCTCGAAGGCGAAGCAATGTGGGGTGTAGACGATGATCGCCCTGGGGATCGGCAGCAGAGCCCGCACGTATGTCCCCGCGTAGGAACTCTGTGCATGGACGATGTCAGGGCGCAACTCGCGGTAGGTACGCGCCAGCTGCTGCAAGGATTGGAAGACCCCTACCCGCTCACTCACATCGATGTAGGTCACACCGTCGTGTCGCTCCGTGTGCCCGAAGTGCGGTCGCCGACGGAGGATGAGGACGGTGTGCTCGGCCTCCGGAGCGCTGGCAATCATCCCGTGGATGCTCGTGGCGACTCCTCCCCCGAAGGACTCCGAGACGTGGAGAACGGTGAGCCGATCGCGGGACGGTCGAGTCGCCGGGGACCCCGGCGACTCGACTCTCGGGTTGGAATGTGTAGTCACTGTCGGGTTGGAATGTGTCGTCACGGTGGCCTCAGGTGTTTTCAGTTAGCCCCTGGTGGTGCGACGCCCGGCGTCCGAGCCTCACCCGGCTGGACCAAAGGTCGTGATCCCATCCCACCCTTCCTGCCAGCAGCCAGCCACAGCGGGAATATTCGTCCTGTCTGTTGGTTGTTCGTTTGCTCGGTTCAGAGGCTGAGGAAACCACCTGTGATACACCTGGGCTGGAAGACCCGGATGTATTTCAGCGGGTTCAATCGGCTCCGAACTAAGGTGCTTCGGGTCGTTGGCGCAGGGATCGAATGCAATGGGTAGTCCTCCGTGCTAGGCGGCCCGATGGGACATTCGGGGCGGATGGACGGCGACAGGAAGTTGGGCACCGGGACATCGCGACGGCGACGGACTGCCGTTCTGCTGCTCGTCGTGGTGTCGGCGCTCCTGTCCGCGTGTTCGGGGCCGAGCAGCATCGGTCCGAAGCCGGCGTCCGACCGGCGTCCGCTGCCCAACGTGACCAGTGTCTTGCCGAACTCGGGGCCTACGACGGGGGGGACGAATGTCACGATCACCGGCTCGGCATTCACCGGAACGACCAAAGTGTCTTTTGGCTCAGTAGCGGCTTCGAGCTTCCACGTCGTGTCAGGCAATGAAGTGACCGCGATATCGCCGCCACAATCGACCAGCATTCAAACGGTCTCGGTGACCACGCCCGAGGGCACGAGCGCACCGGAGCCGACGAACGATCAATTCACGTACGACGCTCCCACTCCAGTCGTCACGTCCGTCGCACCGGCTTCCGGTCCGGACGCCGGTGGCACCTTGGTCACGATCACCGGATCCGGATTCATCGGTACCGGAAAGGTGCGCTTCGGGACGGCGGTGGCCGCCCGCTTCACCGTGGTGTCCGATACCGTGGTCACCGCCGTGACCCCGGCCCAACTACCCGGGCCGCATCCGGTGTACGTGACCACGGCCGGAGGGACCAACATCGCGGGTGCGGCTTTGAGCGAATTCAGGGCGCTGGCGCCGGTAGCGGTCACCACCGCCGTGACGCCGGCATCGGGTCCGACAACGGGGGGGACCACCGTCACCATCACCGGAACCGGGTTCAGCGGCGCTACACGGGTGGCCTTCGGGGCGGTGGCCGCCACCAGTTTCACCGTGGTGTCCAACACCGAGATCACCGCCGTGACCCCTGCTGAGGTACGCGGGACCCGTCCGGTCTATGTGATCACGCCCGGGGGGAGGAGCTCAGCCGGGACCTCTGGGACTGCGTTTACCTTCGTCGCGTCGGCCCCGTCGGTCACGGCCGTCACACCGAGCTCGGGCCCGACGGGCGGTGGCACCACCGTCACCATCACCGGAAGCGGGTTCAGCGGCGCTACCAAGGTGGCCTTCGGAGCGGTGCGCGCCACCAGTTTCACCGTGGTGTCCAACACCGAGATCACCGCCGTGACCCCGGTTCAACCGGCCGGAGTCCGCCCGGTTCTGGTGACGACGACCCTCGGAGGGACCAATGCGGCGTTGGGACCGCCCGACTCGTTTAGCTACATCGCCCCGATCCCGAGCGTGGCATCCGTCTCTCCGCAATCCGGCCCTGTCTCGGGTGGCACCACCGTCACTATCACCGGTACCGGCTTTACCGGGACGACCAAGGTGGCCTTCGGAGCCGTGGCTGCGGTAAGCTTCGCCGTGGTCTCAGACACCGAGATCACCGCAGTGACCCCCGCCCAGCCGGCCGGTACCCGGGTCGTCCACGTGACGACAGCCGGTGGCGTCACCAGCCCGTCCGCGGGACCCTCCGACGAGTTCACCTACGGGTCGTAATGCTCCCTTCGACTCCGTCTGGACGAGATACCGGTCAGCACGGCCCACCCATCCGATTTGTCGTCACGAGGCTTGCCGATCTCGAGTCCGATCACGACGACTTTGCAATAGTGGATGACAGCGCTGTCCATCAGGACCTTGGGGGTGTGCTGGTCACAGCGGGCTATGACGTCTCCAGGGGAGCAGGCCCTGCCAGAGCTATGGACACCAAGAGCGCGGCTGCGAGCCGGTTACCAGTGCGACAGAGAGCCCCCAGGCGAGAGAAGCAGGAACGCTTAGCGTGGGCACAGGTTTCGCCGACGGGGTGGTCGGCGGGCGAGGATGGGAGGGATGCATTGCTCCAGCACATACCGGTGATCTTCGTGCCTGAGCGGCGGAGCACCAGATGACGACGGAAGGCGGTACCGTGAACATGCGCACCTACCCCCGGGTCCTTTGGCGACGGAAGTGGTGGGTGGTCGGCTGTGCCCTGGCAGGCCTCCTCGGAGCCACCACCTACGCCTTCGCGGCCCACAACCAGTACTCGGCGACGACACAACTCCTCTTAGAGGCGCCGGCTGGGTCTGGCACAACGGCGACCACCAACGCGACGACTCAGGTGGCCACACAGCTCCAGTTACTGACCAACTCCGCCATCGTCGACGCCGTCGAGGCCCGCCTCGGTGTCTCCACCCTCGACGTCTCGGTTGGCGATCAAGGTCAGACGAACGCGATCTCGATCACCGCCAAGGCCTCCAAGGCCGACCAGGCGACACGCATCGCCAATGCGTATGCGACGGAAGTCGTCGACTACGAGAACACGTTGGCACTCAAGAACATCACCAGGGCCGAGGCCCAGCTCCAGCAGCAGATCAACGCCGCCGAGAAGCAGCTACCGTCGACGTCGGGAACGCCTCAGGGCACCGCCTTGGCAGACCAGCTGGCCGCGCTGCAGGGGCAGTACTCCCAGCTCCAGGTCGAAGCCGCCGGGAATCCGGGTGGCGTCACGGTCTTCTCTCCAGCCACGACGCCAACGACGCCGAGCTCGCCAAAGAAGGGGGTGCTCATCCCCATCGGTCTGGTCGTCGGACTGCTCGTGGGGATCTGCGCGGCGTTCATCGTCGACAGCCTCGATGACTCCATCCGCTCCAAGGAGCAGCTCGAAGAACTCATGCCGGGCGTACCCGTCATGGGTCTGGTCCCGCAGATCAAGACATGGCGTTCGCGATCCACGCCGTACTTGGCCTCCCTGACCGAACCCCAGTCACCGGTGGCAGAGTCCTACTGGGCCCTCCGCACGTCGCTCAAGTTCGTCGGTGTCCGCAGGCCACTGAGGTCGGTGCTCGTCACGAGTTCCACCTCTGACGAGGGGAAGACCACCACGGTGGCGAACATCGGTGTGGTGCTCTCCAAAGCCGGCCAACGGGTGCTACTGGTGTCGGTGGACTTCCGCCGACCTCGACTGTCCTCGTTCTTCGGCACGAGCGACGCCTTCGGCCTCAGTTCGATCGTCACCGGCGACGCCACGCTCGAAGATGTCCTGCAGGAGGTTCCCGATCTTCCGGGATTGACTTACCTCGGTACCGGTCCCGCCCCCCCCGACCCGGCCGGCTTCCTGAGCGATCCCAAGACGGCGAAGATCTTCGACACGCTGAGCCAGCGGTTCGACGTCGTCGTCTACGACAGCCCGCCGGTCGTCCCAGTCACCGACGCCGTGCTCTTGGCCAAACTGACCGATCTCTCGCTCATCGTTGTCGCCACTGGAAAGACGAGCAGGTCCTCGTTGCGCCGAGCTCAAGAGCAGCTTTCTGGAGCCGGGGTGAAGCACCTCGGGATCGTGCTGAACGACGTCTCCGGCCAAATTCGCGGGGTGGCGACCGCCTATGGCTACGAGCCCAAGCCCAACTCTGGGAATGGTGACGGGTCCGGTGCCACGACCGAGAAGACCGAGAAGACCGAGAAGCAGCTTGCGTCGGTGACTGCGTCGTCGTCGACCACCAATCATCACGAGACCTGATTTGGCGTCGGCGACCCGGCGGACAACCGGGTCGGCCAACCCACTCCCGAGGCCCCGAACGAACCGCGGACCGCGACCGGTCCGCCGCCGTGCAGCCGCGACCCATTTTGTCAGGGGATGTTGAGACAGACACACGCCAGGCGAGTTGTCGCCACGTCTGAGGTGGGTGAACCGGGCTCAGTGACGATCATGTCGCCCGCGGGTCCTCGTGGGCGGCGAACCACACCCGTGCGGGTGTTCCTGCCGGTGTTCCCTCGTTATGGGGAGGAGCGCCGACTCGGTCAGCTTAGGGCCAGCCACACGGGAGCCGACCACAACACCGGCGTGCCCTGCTCGGCCCCGGTCACGTAGTAGAGCAGCCCAGTGGCACCCACCACCTGGGTTCCCTCACTGCCCACCATGATCGGGTACATCGTCAGCGGTCCATTGAACACCTGCTGAGGGGTGCTCCAATTGACGAGGTCGCTGCTCGCCGTGACGTAGACGCCGCCGCTGCTCGCCTCGCGTCCCCACCCGATCCAGACGCCCAAGCTTGTGTCGTACTGGACGGAGTACAGGACTCCTCCTATGTGGGTGAGACCGGGCAACGCAGTTCCGTTACCGCCGAGGGCAGGCTGGCTGAACGATCCGTTCACGTAGTTGAACCACGTACCGGGTCGTCCCAGTGGGTCCGACGAGACTGCCTCACAGGACAAGCCACCGTGACATCCGTAGAAGGCCACCCACTGATGGGTCTGGAAGTTCCACACCACGGACTGGAAATTGTCACCTCCGAGGGTGGGGGTCGCTGGCTGAGGCGCAGCCGCGGTCAGGAATTGTGCCGCCTGACCCCAGGTCTGCCCGTTGTCGTTCGAATAGGCGACGCCCCCAGAGGCCCAGAAGTCACCTTTGCCGTTCAGCGTGGCGAAGGGGCAGAGCTGAGGCGGCGAATCGGTGCAGCCGTAATGGTGCTCGGCGTGGAAGTACGCGACCAACCTGTTTCCGCCGAGCCGAAAGACTGAATTGACCCACCCACCGCCGTTGTCCCAAGTGAAGCTGGAAGGGATTAGAGGGCCGTTGCCGTTCGTGATCTCGTTCGGGCCGGGGAACGGTGTGGAGCTGACTGCCACCGAGCTCGTTCCCGTCGGCCAGAAGACCATCCAGGGCCCGGTTGCACTGGTCGCGTCTTGGAGCGAGGTGGAGTCGTACGTGCCCGCCGGGATCACGTCCAGCGCATCGTTGGGCTGGTGTTTGGGATTGAGCACCGTCGATGGGACCGCAACCACCGATGGGTTCCCGATCGTTGCCGTGACCGTCGGAGACGGCGTCACCGCCTCTGCGTATTGGGGGACCAGCAGGCCCAGCGCCACGAGCAGCAGGGTGACCAGCCCGACGCGGACGTCGTCGCGGCGAGATGCTGGCCTCAGGGTCACCGCAACTGCCCGCACCAGCGTCGACAGCCGTTGGCGGCCGTGCCTCAGCCTTGTCATGTCTGCCTCTCTTCGGCCGGTACCCACACTCCGCCTAGTCATCGGCCCTACGCGAGTGGCAACTATGTCAAAGGGAGTCTATTTGTCTTCGAATTGGCCAAGGACAAGGAGCGGTCCTCACCTCCTTCACGCGGCTTCGTCGGACCTCTGAAGAGGAACATATTCTGCAGAGCAGGGGAAACGACTCGATCAGAGTGCTTCCCGCCAGAAGATCTCGAGAAATCCTCTGTCCGGCGAGTCAGGAGGTGATGACCGTGGGCGAGGCCGCCAGCGCCTTGGGCGTCCCTGGCGTCGAGACCTCAGAGGCCGGGAAGGTGTAGGTGGTGATCGCCGAGGGGGCGACGGCGCCCGGGCCGCCGCCCGCCGTCGACCCGTAGGTGATCGTGCAAGTTTGCGCGGCGGCGAGCGTCACCCCGGTGGCCACGATGGTCCTCCCCGCGAGGCTCAGGAGAGTTCCGCAGGTCGATGTGACGTATCCGGCAGCCTTCGGGTTGGTCGAGGGAGCATCCGGCCATCCAGCGGGCACGGTCACCTCCACCTCACCGCTTCGGAGGCCTCCGGTGGCAGCGGTGTAGGTGAAGGTCAGAGAGTTGCCCGTGGACCCGGCACCCAGCGTGGTCGGGGAGGCGGTCATCGTTCCGGAGCCGTTTGCGGCATAGATCCTGACCACCGGCGACGTCGCGAGCGGCGTGGGCGTCCCCGAGGACGTCGGGGCCTCCGATGCCGGGAAGGTGTAGGTACCCGTGGTCGTGGGGGCGACCGCGCCCTTACCTCCGCCTGTCTTCGACCCGTAGGTGATCGTGCAGGTCTGCCCGGCGGCGAGCGTCACCCCGGTGATCACGATGGTCCTCCCCACGATGCTGACGGTGCCGCAGGCCGAGGTGACGTATCCGGCAGAACTCGAGTTCGTCG
>Ga0116219_10000799_pt1 | contig 31508 bp, 30 predicted proteins | sample Sb_taG_4_FD_91019 | JGI IMG/M metagenome (GOLD analysis project Ga0116219, IMG submission 91019) | Peat soil microbial communities from Weissenstadt, Germany - Sb_50d_6_BS metaG | ecosystem: Environmental > Terrestrial > Soil > Wetlands > Peat | place: Germany: Weissenstadt | collected 2010-09-21 | reverse complement strand
GCGCCGCATTGAAGGGCCAGTTGGGCTGTCGAGCGGGGTATTCGCTGGGCCAAATCGAGGACGCTTCACGGGTGGAAGGTACGCGCCGGAAACGGGACCTGGAGTCCACGTTCCTATCCTTTGCCATCACCACGGGTGACGGAAGATTCCACGATGCGCGGATGCAAGAAGACTTCCGTTTGGCATTTCTGCGGGCGGGACAGGCGTGGGATCAGGTTGAGGCGCGCGCCCAGGCGCAGCGCCGCAAGGATCGGGAGGAGGAATTTCGGCGACAGCTCACCCGATTACTGGAGGGTTCTGCTTATGAAGGCCTCGATGCCGCGACGAAAGAGCGGTTGCTGGCCGAGGTCCCGGCACTGGCGTTCGCGAGGAGGGGCATTGGTCTGTGAGTGGCCAGTATGTGCGAAAGCCGGCGGCCTTGGCCGGAAGGATGTGATCCGGAGGGGCGGACGGGCTGTGACACCGGCCGCTCGCTTGCAGGAAACTCATGATACGACGAAGATACGCAAGCCGCGGGCTTTCGCAACGTCGATCATATGCTTGGTCCCTGGGCTTTTGCCGTCCCATACAGCGACCAGCGCATCGGCGTTCTGCGCCATTTGGACATTTCGCCTGTAGCCGGCACTGCGGCCCCATTTACTCCATTCCGCCGGGAACCGGTCGCACGGCAGGCTATTTTCTTTAGCGTAGCGCACTGCCAGGGCATCCACGCCCTGGGCCATACCCGACAGTACTCGGCTGATCAGGAAGCCCGACCGTTGCACGGCGTCGCGGACCGTCGCGTAATCCTTAATCCCTCGTGAGCCGGCGATGATTACTTTCATGTCATGTCCTTTCACTACCTGAGTGAGGGACCGCTCACAAGGAGCGGCCTCCGAGATGAGACTCCTTCCAGACCGAACAGCTGCCCGGCAAGGTAGCTGGCCGGCACGCCGTCGTCGTCGAAGCAGAGCGGCGTGGTCTGGACCAGGTCGCGGACATCTTGCGCGTCCCAGTCAGAGTCGATAATGTCACAGATCGGGAGGATGTCGAGTGCGTGAGTCATGAGCTTTCTCCTTGCCTTGAGTTGCAGGCCGCCCCATGCGGCCTTTCCGGGGTTGGAACAAGCCGCCCCAGACGGTGGTTTTTCCTGCAAGCGAAAGGCCGAGGCTCCCGCAGGGAAACGGCCTTGGCAGCTTGCAGGCACCGGCGGGCGGCTTAAGACCCCGAATGAAAGGCCGCCGGCGGGCTGTCAGGAGAGGTGCACGGAGATATCCTCAGGAGTGAGACTCGGCAGCGGGATCGGAAAAATCATGCCGATGGCTGGGATGTGGGAGGGTAGGCGGCCTTGGACTGCTTGCCGGCGAGATTTTCGTTGCCGGCTCCTTCGGTTGGTTTATACTCGCGGCCGTTTCATTGCCAAGGAGGTCAGCCCATGAAGCTAACGCCAGAAGACATCGCCAGGTATAAGCAAGAGTCGGTTGCTCCCGCCAAGGAAGTCTTGGAGCATCTTTACCAGGCGGTGCTCCGAACGCCTGAGATCACATTGTCGGACGGCACCAAGGCGCGGGTTGAGGCTTACTATGCACCTGAAGTCGACGACGGCGGTGAGTTGAATTGCGGCATTGACGTGCGGCTGGACAACGGCACGGAATTGGAATTCACGGTCACAAACACGGGCTGGGGTAAATCGTTCGTCGCCGATCAGGCCGCCCGGAAGGGAAAGCAACGCCTTCAGCGCTAATCGGTAAGAGGGTGCGGGCGGCTGTCAGAATTGACGGTCATCTTACCTTGCCCCTTACTATGGCGATAAGGTGCTGGGCTTGCTGAACCCATTCAGGAGTCAGATCCTGCACCATCCCATCACTGTGCCTCAAGACGTGCTTGACCTGCGCGTTGACCGCACGCTCCAGTACCTCAAGCAATCGAGGCGCGGTATCGCGCAACCGGGCCTCCTCGTCGCGCACATGCAGTAAGGTGTTGCCGCTCTGGTCGCAAACGGTGAATTCATCCCAGGGCCAGCTTTCGCTGTCCTGGGCGGTGGCGATCAACTCGGAGTGTTCCAGCCTGGCATTGGCCAGAACCTCGTCCGGTGTATCGGCCTCGATCTCGATGCAGGCGGTGAACGAGCGAACGCACCGGGCTTGGAATTGATAAGTCTGGGTCATATTGGGTACTCCTTTCGGTTGATGGCTAAGCGTTTTTCTCGAAGATCATGCACACGTCATGCAGCCCAGGAATGAAGCTGCTGCGGTAGACCTTCTTGCTGCTGCTGGCACCGTGGCTAAAGCGAATAATGTCGGTGCAACGCTGCTGAAGACCGGCTGCAAAGGCGAGCCGTTTCGTGTGCCAGGTGAGGGGGATGAATCCGGCCTCCCGATCGTTGTAATCGCCCATTAAGATGGCGAGCCTGCCGCAGGGCTTCAAAGCGTTTGCGCAGTTGCGGATGAACTGCCCGAAGCGGCGCAGGAAAATCTCCAGCGTCGGGGCGCGCGACAGGTCGCGGGGATCATCCGCATAGATTTTCATCCGCCAGTAGGGCGGGTGCGACCAAATAAAAGCGAACGTCTCGGCGGCAGGGAACTGCGCCGGGTCGCACGCGTCGAAATCCTGATGGATGTCCCAGGCCAGGCACGGGATGCCAAGGTCCTGGCATACGTCGCGGCAAGTTCCGGACCCACTCATCGGGTCGAAAATAAGCCCCTCAGGCTGGAAATACCGCAATAGGTCCTTGATCAGATTGCCGCCGCAATTGCCGGGATAAGAGCGGTCGCCATATTCGCCGGTGCGATGGAAGTGGTAAAGGCTGGTGAGGTGCGGCACCGGGCTGCCGGTGATCGGCGCCATGGGCAGCCTGGCGTAGACCGGCTCGGCTGGCGGAGCCTGAGCCGGGGAGGGGGTCATGCTGAGGCATGCGGCGTAAAAGGGATCGATAGCGGCAAGTGAGAAGGTCATGGACGTTTCCTTTCTTCGGGTTGTTGGTCGTTAATTTCGGCGAGCCTTGCCTTGACTCGGAGTTCTTGTTCGGCGGTGAGGGGGTCGGACTGGAAGTCCATCACCAGCGGCTTGTCCGGTGGGCAGTCCCAATCTTCGACGAAGACAGTGACGGGCACCGTGGCAGCGACTTCTGCGACTAAGCCGCCCTGGACGGTTACGACAATGATTGGTTTCACGGCTATGTCTCCCGGCTGGTCGAAGTCGATGAAGCGCGATCCGGTGAAATCCTCGTCTCCGACCACATCGACGAGGGCGGCGAAGGTTTCCCCATCGCAGGGTTCAATGTCGTCGGCATCCTCGGCCAGCCCATCGCGCGCGATATTGGCAGCGGCTTCGGGCGATGCGGCTTCGATCCCGTCGAATCGCAGTTTCATTTCACGATAGAGGTGTACGTTGTAGACTGTCATGGTTTGACTCCTTTCGTTTGATGTTGTTTGATCTCCACCCGCAGGTACGGCTCGTAGTTATCGGCACGCCAGGAGTTCGACCCGAAGGCGATGTCTCCGGCGGCCAGCTTAGCAATGTCGAGCACGGCGCAGTGGTGCGGCTCGTCGAAGACGATGGCAACCTTTCGGCTACCTTCCGGAGCGCACTCATGGAAAAGGACCGCGTGGAATGGCGCTCCGCAGATGCCGTTGCGATGGAAAGCGATGTCGATAATCTTGAGCTTCATGATCCCCTCCTATTTGCTGGCTGGTTGCCCGGATTCGTCCGGCTCGGGATAGAGATCCTCGGCGCAGATGCTCAGCGTGTCCCAGCTGATGCCCATGTCTGAGTCGAGGCGCCGCTCGGCATGCTGGAGCACTTCAGGCTTGCTCACCGGTGAGATCGGGCCGAACTTCTGCTACGTCGTCGATGCTCCAGATGTGGGCGATTTGCCGGCGTGATTCGAGAACGGCGCCGATGTCGATGTTGGCGAGCCGCTCGGCAAGCTGTTTGTCGAGCCATACCTCGATTTGGTCGAGTTGACTGGCGGCCTGTTCGATGCCTTGAGGGGTAAGAGCATCGTCCGGCAGCAGTTCAGCCAGCACGGAGAGCGCCCCGACCTGTCTTGGGAGAACGGCGCCGGGGTCACCGGGAAGGAGTTCAGCTTGGCGGAGGAGATCAAGCGCCTTGTCGGTGAGTATCTGTGGATTTCGTGTAGTGCTCATGGTGATTCCTTTCGTTGGTTAGCTGTGGTAATCGACGACAACGAGCCACTTGCGGCCGATGAACGAAGCGTCCACCGCCTCATTGTCAAGGTCGGCAAATGTCCCGGACGAGCCTTCGATCTCAATGGATTCGCCAAGGTGTCCGGCCAGGAAATGGTCGAACAAGGCTTGATCGACGAGCATGGCATCGTCCTCGCAACCGAGAAAATCGTAGCGGGTGCGGAGGAGCGGACTGTCGCCGGTTCCGCCGAAGGAGTGCCAAAGCTCGTTGAGGCGTTCGCGGTGCTTGTCCACAAGGTCGGGGCGATACCAGCCCTTGGCCAGCTCCGGGAACTCGCAGGCAAATGCGGTCTTGTAAGGTTCCCCCATAAGGGTTTCCTTGAGCTCTCCGCTCCAGCGTCCGCCGATTACGAACCAGTCGCACAGGGGGCTGCCGAAGCGACCGCCATCGCCGCCGAAACTGGGGTCGCCCTGGAGAATGTTTTGAACGTCTATGCGGGCGGCCAGAGACGTGTGATCGTCTGGCATTTCAAGGGTTGTGAGCATGAGGTGATGCATGGCCGCCTCCTACGCTTCATTGCTTGCGCGGTCGATGAATTCGACCCACACTTTCATAACTCGGTCTTCGCTGTTGAATTCGGCGTAGACGGGATACACCCCGTCGCCGAAGCCGGTCGAGACGACAACTCCCAGGCCAGGATGCCCCAGGTCGTAGTTGAACTGCTTGCAAGTGGGATACTGGTCGTCCGCGTTGAGAATGTCGCAGAATTCGCTCCAATCCTTACCGATGGCTTTCGGCGGCTGGTCCTTGTGCAAGATGTAGCAAGGGTCGCCGATCCAGCAGAGGCCGGCATCTACGCCGATCTCGCCGATTTGTTTGCGACGTTTGCGCTTGGTTGTCATGGGATTTCCTTTCCGATTAGTTGCGATCGTGGGTCATGCGGATTTCGGCGAGCTGCCGCTCAATTTCCTGCAGGTCGTTGTCGAAGTCGGGGTCACAGCCGGGCGGGAACTGCTCGAACTGAGAGATGAGCGAATAAACGGTTTCGCCGGGATGAGAGTGATAGAAGTTGGGCATGGTGAGTCCTTTCAGTTATGGGCGGGCAACTTGCGCCCGCCCGGTTGATGTGCATCGGATGGCTCAAGCGGCCGCTGCGGCGTCCTTTTTGGCCTTCTGGTCGGCCTGCTGCTGGTGCATCACCCAGGTGTGGGCGAGGTCGAGCAGCTTGGCCATCGGCAACAGGTCGTCGGCGTTGAGGCTGTCGGTTTCTTTCCAGGTCTCCTCGCCTTGCTTGTAGCTGCGGCTGGGGATGACGCTGTACCAGGAGCCTTTCTCGCCGGAATTGCGCCAGATGGTAACTTGCAGGACGCCGAGGCGGATCTTGTGTGCGGGTTTAGACATGGAGTTTCTCCTTCATTTGGTTTCCGGCCACGACCAACCGTGGCCTTACGGCACGCCCAAAGAAGCCGGTTAGTCCGGGAGCCTCTTCGCGTCCGGTCAATCTGAAAATTGGGGGCGACCTTCAGGGGGAGCCGATTTTCTGATTGAACGGCACGGCGACGGCTTCAAAGTGCCGTAAGTATGGCCACGGGGTGGGGGTGGATCGAATCGAAGGAGACGGCATTGTCGGACACCAGCAGCCGAAACGACCGGCGTGCAAGACGCTTGGCTTTATGGCGGCAAGGCTTCCGGGCATGGGCGGCAATCCCGATACGGCGGAAGGCTGAGGAGGGCAGGGACAAGCCGGCGGTCGGCCGGCGGTCGCTCAGGATGGCACGCCGGCCGCAGCTTCCGGGAATGCGCAGCAGTGACGAATGTAAGCCAGGCGGCGCGGCAAAGGATGCAGACTGCCATGACGGGCGTTCAACCGTGGCTGTCTCGCCAGTCAAAGTGTCCATCACGAAGGTTCCACCAGGAACAGTGCAAATTATCGAATACAGGCGGGAGGCCAGGCGCCGTCAGCTAGCGGTTGGATGGCATGGCAGTGACACAGGGCTGGCATCGAGGTTCATGAGCTGACGGCAAGCCTCGCGCTGGAAGCATGTCTTAGGTCAGCGGGACGCGAAAAACCCATTGACTTTCAGCAATCGGCAGGTGTGTAGAATCCTGCATGCTCCGGATTACGCAGCAGGACAGTTCGATTGGCGCCAAGCGCTATTACACCCAGGCTGACTATCTTAGCCAGGGCCAGGAGATCGTTGGCTCGTGGGGCGGCAAGGGGGCGGTGCTGCTTGGGCTGGACGGGGTCGTCGATAAGGAATCCTTCGACCGTCTGTGCGACAATCTTCACCCGCATAGCGGGCAAAGGCTGACGCTGCGCACGAAATCCGAGAGAACGGTGGGGTATGATTTCTCATTCTCTGTGCCCAAGTCGGTATCGATGCTCTACGCGCTAAGCGGCGACCAGGAAATCCTCGAGGCGTTCCGCTTGGCGGTGGATGAAACCATGCGCCTCGACATCGAACCGGAAATGAAAACCCGCGTTCGCAAAGGTGGCATGGAGGCAAACCGTCAGACCGGCAACATGGTATGGGCCGAGTTCATTCACACCACGTCGCGGCCGGTCGAAGGCATGCCCGACCCGCAATTGCACGCCCATTGCTTCGTGTTCAATTCGACCTGGGATGATCAGGAACAACGCTGGAAAGCCGGCCAGTTCCGCGACGTGAAAGCGTCGGCGCCACTCTACCAGGCGATGTTTAGGGTAAGGCTCGCGGGCAAGCTGCAGGAGCTGGGCTTTGGCATCCAGAGGAAGCGGGATGATTTCGAGATCGCGGGCGTTCCGGCGGACGTGCTAAGCCGCTTCTCGCGGCGGACGGCAGAAATCGAGAAAGTGGCGGCCGAGCGGGGCATCACCGATCCGAAGCGGAAAGCCGAGCTGGGAGCGGCGACGCGCGAGGCGAAAACTCGCGAGATGAGTTGGAACGAACTGCGCCGGGAGTGGGATAGCCGGCTGACTGACTCCGAGCGGCAGGCGCTGGCGGCGGTGCACCGGCGCGAGGTTCGTTTTGCTCGTCCGGCGAAAGGCGAGGGGGCTGCGGTCGATTACGCCTTGAAGCACAGTTTTGTACGCGATGCCGTGGTCGGGGAGCGCAAACTACTCACCGAGGCGTTGAAGCGCGGCATCGGCTCGGTGACGGTTGAGGCCACGAAGCGCGAGCTGGCGCGGCGGCCGCTCATCCGCGGCGAACACGCAGGCAACGCGGTGGCGACAACCGAAGAGATGCGGCAGGCGGAAGAACGGATGATCGGCTACGCACGTGATGGCCGCGGGCGTATGCGGCCGCTGGGAGATCCCGAAAGGCCATTCACCCGCGACTGGCTCAATGACGGGCAGAAGGCGGCAGTTAAGCATGTGCTGGCGTCGCGCGATCGGGTGACGCTGGTCCGTGGGCCGGCCGGCACCGGCAAGACGACGCTCGAAGAAGAGATGGGCGAGGCACTCGCCGATGCCGGCGTGCCAGTGGTGGCGCTGGCGCAGTCCACGGCGGCGGTGGACGTGCTGCGCCAGGAGGCGCACTTTGGGAAGGCGGATACGGTGGCGCGTTTCCTGCGCGACCGCACCATGCAGCAGACCGCTCGCGATGGCGTCGTGCTGGTCGATGAGGCTGGGCTTCTCGGCACGCGCGACATGCTCGGCCTGTTCGACGCCGCAGAGAACGTCGGGGCGCGGATCGTCCTGGTGGGCGATAAGCGGCAGAACCGGGCGGTAGCGGCCGGCGAGCCGCTGCGGCTGCTCGAAGAGCGGGCGGGCGTGCCGGTAGCCGAGGTGACCGAGATTCTACGCCAGTCGGGCGATTACCGCCAGGCAGCCAAAAACTTAAGCGAGGGCAGGACAGCCGATGCTTTCGACGTGCTCGATAAGCTCGGGTGGATCAAAGAGATTCCCGATGGCGAGCGGTATCAGGCAATGGCCGATGCTTACCTTAGTGCCATTGCCGAGAGAAAACGGGGCGGCGAGCACAAAACGGCATTGGCGGTGAGCCCGACCTGGGCTGAGGCCAGCCGCATCACCCAAGCCATCCGCGCCAAGCTCAGGGCGCAGGACAAGCTGGGCGAGGAGCGGATATTCGACATCTGGACGCCAGCACATCTCACGGATGCGCAGAAGGCCGATACCGCGAATTTCGACAATGGCGACCTGCTGAAATTCCACCAGAACGCACCTGGGTACCAGAACGGTACGCGCCTGGTCGTAGGCGAGGGGGAGGCGCCGCCGGTCAAGTACGCCGACTGGTTCGAGGTATTCCGCCCGTCACAGCTCGCCGTAGCGGAAAGTGACCGCATCCGCTTAACCGCCAACGGCACGACGAAGGACGGCAAGCACAAGCTGCGCAATGGCGGCCTGATGACCGTGCGGGGATTTAATGCGCAAGGAGATCTGATCGTCGATCATGGGTGGGTGATTGCCAGGGATTGGGGGCATATCGCCGCCGGCTACGCCATCACCTCCGAGGCGAGCCAGGGCAAGACGGTCGATAAGGTCTTCGTGGGACTGTCGAGCCAATCGTTTCCGGCGGGAAATACCAGAAGGTTTTATGTGCCGGTGACCAGGGGCAAGGAACAGGCCCTGGTGTTTACCGATGACAAGTACGTACTGCTAAAGGCGGTGCAGCGAGCGGATGAGCCTCTCTCGGCGACCGAGCTGTTCGAGGCGCAGATAAAGAAGCCATCGCTACGGCAGCGGCTTGGCAAGAATCTTGCATTCCGGCGGCGGCAGGCTGCTTTCGACCGGACGCGCGAACGCGCTCCGGCCGATGGCAAGCGAACACATTCCTTAGACCGGGATCTTGACCATGCGCGATAATAGCCAGTCACGTGATTTCTTTAACCGCTTCCCGCACCTGGCCGACAAGGCGGTGCAGCCGGCGGACGAAAAGGGTAGGGACGCTGAAGAGGAGGACTCCTGCTCGGCGTTCGGCTACCTGCGCGGGCTGGAGTCGCGGGCGATGGCCATCGAGTTCCGCTTCCGCGACGGCAACAGCGAGACGTATCCGTACACATGGCTCGGACCGTGGAAGTATAACCCCTCGGCCGGGTTGATGTTGAAATTCTCCGGGGACGTGGTGACGCTGGTCGTGATCCGCGGCAGCAACCTGGACGCTTTGCTGCCGGAGAGAGGCATTAACCTGACCGACCGGGGATTGCAGCGGCACCGCATCACCTATGTGCGCGAGATGGCTGATGCCGAACTGCGTCGGGCGGGGAGGGGGGAGCCTACAATCGACCGCATCGAGTTGGCAGAATTCGATTCGCAGGAAGAGATGCGGGAATGGATAAAGAAGAACGAGCCGAGGTTTCTCCGTCCAGCGATTTAGACTCCGGCCGCTTTAGGCAGGAACCGATCACTTGTCTGTGCAGAAACACGGGCGCCCCTTGCGCGGTTTCCTTCAACCAAGAGCACACCTTCCTCGCTGTTAATCAATGTTAACACTTTCGTCGTAGTTTTAACCATGTTCATGAGAAATGTGGCGTCGAGGCTCCTCCATTGTCATAAATCTGTAACATATATGTGTTAATATACGGTTATGCACTGCATTCGCCGGGCACAGTGCACAAATCGAGGAAACTCATAACTATGGAGAACACTATGTATAACTATATTCATCGTCATCTGATTTATCGTATCGGAGTCGTTCTTTCCGCCGTGCTCTGCCTGTCGTTCGCCACGCCGGGCGCTGCACACGCGGATGGTGCCGAGATAGGATGTCTTGCGAGCTATTGCCCCAATCAGAAATACGTCAACGGCGTGTACATGTGCGGGAACTTTGCGCAGGATTATCAAGCAAATTGCACAACTGCCGGCATCACGAGTTGGACGCTGAGTCTTGGGAATTGTACGGCACCGCAGTGCAATGGATTGGATGGACACGCTTTGAACATAGTATTGATAAACAATCCGAATAACGTCAATACTGAGTATTGTGTAGTTGAGCCCCAGAACGGTAATAACTGGTGTTGGTACCAGAGTGGCGGGCCGCCAGTAGTTCCATCCTGGATAATGCCCTTATTGTACCAAGCCATGGGACAAAACTATCTGACATGTTACAATGCCTGCAATGTCACAGGCGCGAGCTACAAACTACTGCAAACAATCAAGGCGGCAGCGCAGTGATTGTTGTAGGCGCGGGACGGCTGACAGTGCGGACGGATCGTCTCGGCTCAGAGCCTTGCTGGCAGGAACCGAACTGGCAGTCAATGCGGAAGATCGGCGTGATTGGGGACGGATGTTTTCCCGCAAGCGGTGGGCCTTGGCTTAATGCGCACGGAAAATGAAGCGCTGCTCGCCCAGTCGAAATTGGCAGGCGCCGCCGAGCGGCATCGGCTCCGCGATGCGTAGCCATACGCCGTTGAGCGACTTGTTGTTTTCGATGTGCCAGCGTGCCTTGGCATCGCGGTACAACCGTGCATGGCGCCCGTTGACAAGCAAGTCGTCAGGCCGGCTGATGACGCACGCCTTGGCGTCACGTCCAATCCAGTATTCCGGCAGCGTAAGCGCGGTGCGGTTCACGGGGCCGGCCGGGGACAGCTCCACCAGCGCCGGGACCAGTGATTGGACAGGCGCGGGGCCCGACCAGGCTTGGGTGGTCTGGGGCGGCGCGCCTGCAGGGTCAACGTGGGGCGCATGGGCAGCGCCGGCCTCGAAGCGATAACGGCCGCTGCCGATGATCACCTCGTTTTCGTTTCGTAGAACGCTACTGCCGATGCGCACAAAAGTGCCGTTCGTGCTTTGCAGATCGATCAGTACCCAGTGGAAGCCGCTCGGTCCATGTTGGCGCACGAGTTCCGCGTGGCGGCTGGAAATGAGTCCGTCTTGAGGAATGCGAACGTCGCCATCGATTCGGCCTATGACGGTGTGGTCGGCGCGGAGGCGCACCCACTCGCCATCGAGCTTGCCGTCATCTAGGATGCAAAGCATGGCCGTAGGCGGGCGGAGCAACGGCCGGTCCGGCTGGGCCTCGACCTCAGCGCATTCAGCGGCCGGCTTCTTGCCCTGCGCCCCTTGCCTTGCTGCCGGGGATCGGGTTGCGAGCCGGGCGCGGCGAGCCTGGAGGGCTTGACGGATCTCGTCGTCCGACTCCAAGCGAGTGGCTTCGCGCGGCTCCGGGGCAAGCTCGCTGGGGGCGAGCCGCTCTTGTTTCAGCGACATGGATAAGCTCCTGAAATGTAACTCCAAGAGGGCCGTCCGCCGCGCACGCGATCATTGCTTTTCACGGATTTCTCGCTGTTGGGCCCGCCATTGGAGGCAACCTGCCTTCGGCCAAGAAGCGCCGCCACTGTTCCACGGCCGGCAGCCGCTTTGCCGGGTCAGGCTCGAACGGATCGTAAGCGACCTTCTGGGCTTCACGGGGCACCTTGTCCGAAAGATGCCAAAACGCCAGGTCGCGGATCACCGGTTTCTGGTTACTCAAGTAATCAACGAGCCGCTCGTAGGTTTTCCGGTCGAGCAGCTCGCCTGGGGAAAAGCTATGCAGCAATCCCACGATGATTTCGGCCTGCTCGCGGGAATACCCTTCGCGCTTCTGCAGCGCCTGACACAGGACGAGATCGTTGTCGCGGCTTCGTCCGGACCAATGGATGAGAGCATTGGCCGCCGTGCCGCGCACTTCAGGCCTTTGGTCTTCCAGCGCCTCGGCCAGCCGAAGCCAATCGTCCAGTGCCCCCAGGCAGAGCACGCCGAGTATGCTATGGCCGAAACCGGACGGGTCGCGGACCTCCCGCCATATCGCACTGGGAATATCCTGGTCCGGGTTGCCAAGGACCTTTTCACTGAAGTCCTCCAGCGCCAAAACCATGTCTACGATCCGAGGGTTCTCGGCTGGACGAACCATCTTCGTCGTCCACCACTCCGGCGCCTTGGCCAGCGGCTTCGGGCCGACAATGGGAGGAGTGTTCATCGTTGACCATGTGAGCCAGGAGACCGGAGGAGGCAACGTGTAGGTTTGGCGTTCGGTTTTCACTTCGACCGGGCTTTTGCCTTTGACGAACAGTCCCAGACAGGACAGCGGCCCTGGCTCTCCTGGGTCTTTGCTGAATGCGACCCCGGGCGGATACATGCCCCAAAGCTCCATGGCGACCTCTGTGGCCTGATCCGGCAAAGTTAATTCCCACGTCTCCTGCTGGAAGTGCAACCGGATGTGCGCCGCCCCCTGCGCTTTGCGATTGGACAGACGAATGCGGCCACGATCCAGCGTGACATCGAGGTCGATGCCGGGTTTCGGAGTGTCAAGTACGATACCGCTTTCCAGGACTGGGGCCCCTTCTTTCGAGAACTCGGGTAGATTACCCCAGAGCATTACATCGACGCCGCTGTCGAGATGGATCGTATTGCGGTAACCTGGGAGGCTGAGCAGCAGATTTTTCGTATAGATCCGCTTGTCTCCCGCAACCAGGCCCCAAGCTTCACCATCTATTGGGCGTTGCAGCAGCACGCTCGGCTTCTCGGGACGCAGATAAGTCCCCAGATCAACGGGCTTCGTCTCCGCAATCTCATTCGCAGAAGGCCCTACAGGCTCCCTGCTGGACGTGGGGGGTAGTTTCGCGGGTGGATGCGCATCGGCCGCTACCGCTGGCGGCTTGTTCCCCGAGCCAGCCGCATCCGTGTGGTTGTTTACATCTGGTGCGGTGGATTCCAGGGAGGAAGATAAGGCCCGCGGTGCGCCGCGCGGCCAGAATATCACCACGATCAGCACAAGCGCGCAAATGGCCGCCAGGCTGACCGCGATTTGTGGATTCCGGACCGCAATCAACTTCGCGAGCGCCCACGTGCTTGGCGTTGCCGGCACGGGATCGTTAACATCGATTTCCGTGACTTCGATCATGGGTCCCGTATGTCCGAGTTGGATCCGATCACCGACTCTTAGCGGTAGCCGCTCTTCGACACGCCGGTCGTTCACGAACGTGCCGTTGCTCGATCCCAGGTCCCACAGCTCCGCGCCGCCGGATTTCAGATCGACCCGCGCGTGATTCCAGGAGACGGCATCGCACAATGGTGCCTGGAGAACCACTTCCCCCTTGGGATCGCGACCCATGCGCACCGTGGAACCATGATGCTCGAACACGATGGATGCGTCCGCGGGCTGGGCAATTTGTAAGCGTAGCTTCATGAAGCGGTGCTCAACGGAGTACTGTCCTTCCAATCTGGAAGCTTGTCAAACGCGTTCGTCCCCAAGTTTCAGATGAACTGGGGTTCCGACTTTATCTAGCGCATTTCCGGGAGGCGAGTGCCGTGGTGCTCGTCGTAATTCCTGAGCGCAATGTAGATCGCTCGGTAGGCTGCTTTGCCATCATCTAGCGCTGGGCCAAAGATATAGCCTTTTGACTTCAGGAATGTGACCAGTTCGGCAATCGTCTTTCCTCGGGCGGCGTACTTGCCGCTTAGGATATCGGCGGCCTTAGGCTCCTGGAGCGTTTTGATGGTGTCGTCCAGTTCATTGAGGAATTTCATGGCGGCAGGATACTGCTGATAACTTGGGGACTTTGCCATCGGCCGCAAGGTCTGCCGCATGCTATCGGCTCGGCTCTCGAGGTCCTCAATTATGGCGGGACTAACCTTCCCGTATGGTGCCTGTCCAATCGCATCGGCGATGAGCCTGTCGAGAGCGACACGGTGCTCCTCGAATTCGCTATGGTGAAGAAGAAGCTGTGGCCACGGCACCTTGCCGTCTTTAAGCAGATGCAGATTGCCGTGGCTCCTGTCCGAGGTAGGATTGAGCTTTCCCAAATGCTCCGGGTCGATGGGATCGGTGTCATCGGGGACGGGTGGTGAAAACTTCCAGATGTCCTTTAGTAGCGCGTTCAAAGAGCTGCCCGACCAGATTTCGGTATCGTGCGGGAAGCTGCGGTTGTGGCGTAACTGCTGCAACGTATAGCGTTGCCGGTAGTCCTCGGGCGTGGGCAGATTGTCCAGCTCCCAAAGGGCTTGCTCCATTTTCTTATGGCGATTGTCAATCGCGGCGCTCCGCACTTGTTCTCGCATCATGTAAGCCTGTTGCTGATAGACCATGATTTCGCCCTGGCTTCGAATCACGTCCGCAGCTCCGCGCAAGTAGCGACCAGAGCGGTCCCAGCCGTACACAGGGTAGTATGGCGCGTAGCGGCTATAGGGTGTGTCGATTTGCTGAGGTATTTGGGCCTGCGAGCGGGCCTCATTGCCCCAAGTCGCGCCGATCAGCACTGCCAAACAAAAACCTAGTGCGTTCCAATTCTGAGGGACGAGCCGGACCATTGAATGGCCCTCCAACCGCGGGACCGAATGTAGAGTCAACGAGAACACCAAAAATAACTGGCCAATGCGCCGACCACTAGAAAAAGACTCGCAATGTCTCCGAAAATCAAACTGGCCGTGACATCTGTCTGGAATCACTTGCTACAAGAAAGAAGTACCCCCGACTGGCATACCTGGCAGAAAAATGGCAACGCGATTCATGAATCCCCTCGCGGACCGCGCCCCTGCTGGCACTCATTCCACATGACCGTACCGGAATAGACGGCATGCCAGGAACTCGCCTAAAGCCACCCGTGCTGGCGCCAGCTCACCGGCGGACGTAATTGCAGGTAATACCAAGTTTTTGGTGCGTCCATGTGATTGTCTTGCCGGTCGTGTCGATCTCGCCCTCCCAGTATCCGGGCCCCTCCTTGCCGGCCAGTGGAAACGTTTGGATGACGATTACTTTGCGCCCCCTCTGGTCCCAGCGTGCCTGAACACCATTGTCGCCGACACACTTGTGGTCCGAAGTCCAAGAGAAAACTGCCGTGGTGCCATCGCTGAAAGTGGCGTCCCACGTTCCAACGACGGATGGGGCGGGACCTGTCGCTGACCGGCGCACATATTTGCAAGAAGCGCCTTGGTTTGCCAGCTTCATCGTCTTGCCCGGCTGGTCGATCCTGCCTTCCCAGGTTCCAACGCGCTCGCCGGCCCGTTTGATTGTTTGGACGCAAACTACATTGCGCCCCGTCTGTTTCCAGTGTCCCTGAAAGCCATTGTCGCCGACAATCATGTGATCTGAACTGAAGATGAAGATTCCCGTGTTGCCGTCGTTGAAAATGCCGTCCCAGGTTCCGACGACGGACGATTCGGCGTTTGGCTTCACCGGATTACTCGTTGCGACTGGGTTTGGAGGCTTTTGAGGGACAGCCGAACGCCCGTCACCTGCTTGGTTCTTAGGATTCTTTGAAGGCAATTCCTTGATCTCGATCTTGCGGAATTCGATGCGACGTTGTGGATCTCGGTCCCGGTTCATGGCAAACAAGGTGATACGTCCGCGAGCGAAACGGCGCTCGGGGTCTACGTAGTCAGCCGTAGTCTGGCCGTTCACGCTGACGATGACGCGGTTTCCTCTAGCTATCACCTCAAGGGGAAACCACTGTTCTGTCGTTACAGGTGACTCCGAGATGTCTTTGACCGTTCCACCGCCCGTAACTCCCAGCGAACCCGTCTTGTTTGCGTGTTCGTTGGTGTTGTTAAGTACGACTATGTACCCGGCGTGTGCCTTCCTCAATTGGTCGAAAGGATCGCGGACAATGACCTGAGCATACTGCCTGCCGATAACGCGCGTCTCGGCATGCAGACAAAAGTCGCTGAAATCACCACGTTCCGTCCAAAGTTGACTTGTCTCCACGCCACTCCAAATGAGGACGTGCTTCTCGACCCGCCAGTCACCATTCCACTCGGGCCGAGTCTTCCAGCCTGTCAGATCCCTGCCGTTAAATAGTTGCTCGAACTCCTGACTCTTCGGTTTTTCTCGGGCCGCTTGTGGACTCTTGGTCTCTTCCTTCATTTTGTTGTCCGTTGGTTTAGAGCCACGTTCCTTAGCGGTAACCGTACATGAAAGATCGTTGCCCGTACGCACGTCTCTTATCTTGAGCTTGATTTTGGTATGATCCTTAACGCCGTTCAGAACTTTGGCGTAATCGTCGGGGGACTTGACCGCCTTGCCGTCCATTTCCAGGATGATGTCACCCGCCTCCAGGTTGGTCATACCCTTGTCGGTACTGAGATGCGTGGCCGGACCGCCCGGTTGCACCTCTTCCACAGTAAAGCCATCGTCCCCAAACGCTCCAGCGATCTGAAGATAGTATCTGAGTTCCACCTTGGACTTCTCGATCTTTCCCAAAGCATCCTTGCCAGTCAGCTCCCCCTTTTCGTCGTCCAATCGGGGAGTTGGTCGCGGAAGGCGTCGAACGAGTTTCCCCTGGTAACTCCCGTCGCGTTGATTCGTCGCGGTCCAGCTCTTACCATCAGTGTCAATGATGCAGGCGTCATGCCAAGTGCCATTGGGTGCGACATCCTGGTTGATCAGGAGTAAGAGCTTGTCTCCCTGCACAAAGTCCCAGGAATCCGGGTGCTCCGGATCGAGTGACATTTTGCCGTTGGAATAAAGCTCCCAAGTGAATGCTCCATCGAAGTTGATCCCGGTGCATTCCCAAGTGCCCACGAGCTTGGGTTGCAAGAGCGTTTTCTTCTCGGCACGCAATTCGTTGGCCAGATTCTCGTCCGGCGCCTTGACAGCCCGATCTATCGCCTCGTCATAGGCTCGCCTAAAGGGTCGTTCCGCTGCCGTCCTAGCCTGGAGGTAATCGCGTGCGACCGGCCGCATGTGTGGGGACCAAGGAATCGTGCCGTCCGTTTCAAATGCAGCCTTCTCCTCCTTGCGAAGGTTGAGAAGTCTTAGACGCAGGTCAGCAGTTACCTTTGCATGTCGTGCAGCCTCGATTTCGCGGTCGAATGAGGCCAACATGTCCTGGTCGGCTTTCTTTAGCGCCGCGACGAATTCCTCCTTAGCTTTTGCAATTTGCCCTGTCGAATTGTCCTTTGGCTGATCGGGGATCGGAATCACATCCGGTACAGGTACCAAACGCACAAGCACCGATTTGCGTCCGTTGGTCTCGATCTCGACTTCCTCGCCGAACACCTTGAAGCCGTCTTTCTTGACCTCCAATCGATGCTTCTTCCCTGGGGCGACGCGGACTTCGAACGTTTTCCCATCGCTCGATGTGACCCTCATCGTCGTGCCGTCAACCAGCACGTCGGCATCAGGAGGCAGGTTCTCCAGCACGATCGCCCCGTCGGGGGTCTTCAACTTGAATACAGTACCCCCCCCCCACAAAACTAGAAGCGCTAGTAAAAGAATGAAGATTCCGGTGAGCACGCCTCGGTTTTTCCACCAACTAATCGGTGCCAACTTTGACGCCAGGTGTCTCTTCTTCACCTTCTTGACGACAGAAATCGGGGCAGGTTCCAAGCCTTTGAGCGGGCCTTGCCCGACCGGCGAGCCCGTTAGATTCTTCGCGGACAGCAGAGGAGATTTTAGAACGGGCACCTCCAGCTTGCTTGTGTCAGCACCAATAAAAGTTGCCTGGGCCGGCGACTTGACATCCTGTGGAGGCAACAACGCCCCGCCCGCTGCCGGCTTGCCTCCGAGCTTGGCAAACTGCATCAACACTTGGGCCACCGCAACCGGCGTCTGGTAGCGATTCGCCGGGGACTTCGTCAACATCTGAGCAACGATGGCAGACAACTCGGGAGGCACCTCCGAGCGCAGCTGATGGAGCAGAGGGGCCTCCTTTTCGATGTGCGCCAACACCAGCTTGACGACGGTCTCCTCCTGAAACGGCGGACGGCCTGCTAGCAGGTAGAACAGCGTGCACCCCAAGCTGTATATATCGGACCGTGTGTCCGCATTGCGTGCGTCGCTCGCCTGTTCAGGCGACACGTATTCCGGCGTGCCCATGAACGAGTCCATGGCCGTCAGCCGACGAGTCTGGATTCCTGTGTCGCGTAAGAGCGCCAGGCCAAAATCGAGAATTTTCACCCGGCCGCGCGGCGTCAGCACCAGGTTGCCGGGCTTGATGTCGCGGTGTACCATGCCCTGCTCGAAGGCGTGTTGCATCCCCAGGGCCGCTTGATGCACATAATGGCAGGCGTTCCGGATCGGCAGGCACCCCCGCGCCCGCACGAGGTTGTCGAGGTTTTTCCCCTCTACATATTCCATGACCAAAAGGTGCAAGCTGCCGACCTGGTCGGCGTCGAGGGCCCGGACGATATTCGGATGGTCCAATTTAGCAGCGGTTCTTACCTCGCTGTGGAAACGCGGCAACGCATCGGGGTGTGTCAGGACGCTGGGATTAATTACCTTGATGGCGATCGGCCGGTCCATGACCTTGTGGGTGGCCAGGTAGACAACGCCCATGCCGCCACGCCCTAGCTCGCGGACAATGCCATATTTCGGGTGGTTAGCCAATTCTGGAGGGAGGTCAGGAGGCTGAGAGGCAGGCGACGACGCAGCCTCCGGCGGACCCGTAACGTCACTCATGCGCGATGGTGAGGGGCCCGGCAGGACGGATGATCCGCCCGGTTTGGCGGCGCGGAGCTTAACCAGGAACGAATCGGGCGGCAAGCTCTTAATGATCTTGCCGCAGGCAGAACACGTTTCGAGGTGCTGGGCGATGGCGGCCGAAGCCGCGTCGCTGAGCCTGCCCTGACTGAATGCGGCAAGGTCCTGGTTGGAGGGGTGGATCGCGGCGTTGGGCATGGGACTCTCCAAATTAGGCGGCGGGGGAACAGGGTCAGCCGGACCTCTTCACGTCCGCCGGGGGAGTTTCTTGACGCTTTATAGAGAGTGCGCTGGGCGAGCGTAGCTGACAGAAAAATGCGGAATCAGTCGATCAAGCCTTCGGCTTCCTGACGTAACCTGCCCAGGACGCGGCACTTGGCCTGCCAGACAGTGGCTACCGACATTCCAAGTTCTGCCGCAACCTGTGCTGGCTCTACTTCGTCGAAGACGACGCGGCGGAAGGCGGCCAAAGTTGCCGGCTCGAACATCGGCTCGATCAGTTCCAGCATTCGTCGCAGGACGTAGCTGTCGTGTTCCTGATCCCAAAGACGGCTCAATTCACTGTTGGGATCGGCCAGCTGCTCCAGCGGGCATTCCTCCAACGGCGCACCAAGCGCCTGGGGCCGTCTTTGCGCGGCGCGGTGATGGGCCAGAACGCGGTTAGCCGTGATGGCACGCAGCCAACGGCGAAAAGAGCCATTTCTCTGTCGCTGGAAGCCAGGCAGTTCTCGGATGAGGACCCCCATGACCTCTTGGACGATATCTTCAGCCTCATCGCCGAGGCGCGGATGACGTAATAGCCAGCGGCGAATGAGCGGGTGATAAATATTGTCGAGCCGTTGCCACGCTTCTTCGTCGGACCCGGTCCGAATACGCTCCAGCAGGCTGACAGAAGTCTCCACTCGGATCTCGATCTAGATTGACATCTCTTACACATTTACTGCCCATTGGCAGCCTTTCCCGTCATTAGTTCGGGACATTTTGCGTAACTTAGGAGCCAGGATTGGTTTGCATCCCAGCGTGCTCTGCCTTCCTACCCACATACTGCCCGCAGGTGACGGAATCGCGACATGAAATCGAAAAAAACTGTTAGATTCTTGCGACTGCCATTTCGGGTGGCTAGAATCGACCAGTCTTCTTTTAACCACAGGTTCCGTCGGAGAGCGACGACAATGGCGCCGGTCACTCTTCTTATCGGGCGTTTTAAGGGGGGCAGCTCCTCAGCTTTCGGGGAGTTGTTTCGCCAGTTCCTCCCGCATGCTGCCTGCTTGGCCGGCCGCCGGTCTGACAACCAGGGCTCGGCTTTTCAGGACGGGGACGACATCGCCCAGTGCGTCCGAAGAGTTTCTTTAATCGCTTCCCGCACTTGGCCGACAAGGCGATGCAGCCGGCGGACGAAAAGGGCAGGGACGCTGAGGACGACTCCTGCTCGGCGTTCGGTTACCTGCGCGGGCTGGAGGCGCGGGCGATGGCCATCGAGTTCCGCTTTCGCGATGGCAACAGCGAGACCTATCCCTACTCATGGCTCGGGCCGTGGAAGTATAACCCCTCGGCCGGGTTGTTGTTGAAATTCACCGGCGATGTGGTAACGCAGGTGTTGATCCGCGGCAGCAACCTGGACGCTTTGCTGCCGGAGACGGGCATTAACCTCACCGACCGGGGATTGCAACGGCACCGCATTATCTATGTACGCGAGATGGACGAGACCGAACTGCGGCGAGCGGGGAGGGGAGAGCCCACTATTGACCGCATCGAGGTTGCCGAGTTCGAGTCACAGGAAGAATTGCAGGAATGGGTCAAAAAGTCGGCGCCGGCGTTCTTTCAAGTTCATGCACGTAGTTAACGGCTTGTTAACCCATCGCTGCTATGCTGGCGGGAGATACGCCTGAAATCTGACCGCTGCGAACTTATGAAACTTCCTAGATTTTCACTGCCGCCAGGACACGTGTTGCCCATCATCCGCTCGCTGGCCTTGTCCGCCGCCAGTGCGTTCCTTTAGACATGGACGCTCGCTGCGGATTTACCGTCGATCACACGGGATCAAGCCGAAGCGGTCGAGGGCAACAACGCCTTTGCCGTGGAATTGTACGGCCAATTGAAAAGCCAGCCAGGCAATCTGTTTTTCTCGCCGGAAAGCATTACCGCGGCGCTGGCCATGACCTATGCCGGCGCGCGGCGAAACGGCGGCGGAAATGGCCAACACGCTTCCCGCTGCCGCCGGAGAAATCGCACCCGGTGATGAGTGCGTCGCTGCAGGGTTTCAATGCACGGAATGACGGGTACCAGCTTAAGGTGGCCAATGCGCTGTGAGGACCGAGGGGTACACGTTTCTCGAGGATTTCCTGAAGGTCACCAAGAACAATTACGGTACCGGATTTAATTACCGTCGATTTCAAGAGCGATACCGAAGCATCGCGCCAGGCGTATGATGGGCGGTTTGCTTCCAGCCTCACAAGTCATCGTGACCATACCGACATTCAAGATGGAAACGCAAGTCGGGCTTGGAGATACACTGGCAGCGATGGGAATGAAGCTGGCATTTGATGGAAAGTAACCGTTCACCGCGTATTTGGAAGTCCCAGATGCTCGGTGTCGATCCATATTCTTCCCAAGATCTGCCGCCGAGCTTACCGGCCGAAAACGACCAACATCGGTTTCCCCAATTACCTTTCATTAATCCTTTCTTTACTTTCTGGCTATATACTGACCAGAGGTCAGGATCAATTGGCAGTGACAATCGACAATGCTGGATCGAAACACACTCTTAGTTATCGTGCCGGTGGCGGCTGCCTTGTTATCAGGGTCCGCCTTTGCAGACTCCCCGAGCCTAGATGGCTGGCTGGCGGCTGCCGATGAGGCTGGGCCTGCAGCGCAGGTGAACGTCGGCAACTCTTACCATAGCGGCCGAATGATCTTAACTGAGCCAGGGAGAGCCATCGAGACTGAGATTCCGGTTCCCAAGGACGACGTGGAAGCGATGAAATGGTGGCGAAAGGGTATTGGCAAGCATGTATCCGCAGAATTAACTCTTGGTGACGCCTATCACAATGGCTGGGGCGTTCCGCGGGATGACGCGGAAGCTCTAAGGTGGTGGAAACAGGAGGACTGGCATCCAGTTGCCCAGCTTGAGATAGGGGACGCTTATCACAATGGATGGGGTGTCACCCGAGATGATATAGAAGCCGTAAGGTGGTGGCGGAAATCTGCGGATCAAGGCGGATGGCGAGGGATACTCGCGATTGCTAACGCGTATCGTAACGATTGGGGCGTCCAAAAGGATAACGCCCAGGAGTATCTCTGGCTTAGCCTGACGAAGCAAATAGGTTGTTGGGGAGAAGACCCGCAACACGTTAAGCAGTGGCAGGAATGGGAGCGAAAATACCCATCGATGATAAGGAATGCTCTTGACGGAGAACCAAACCGTGCAAGTGCGGCCTTGCAGGTTTTGACAAGAGCCATGACTCCAGATGAGATTGAACAAGGCCATCTTCTTATGAAGGAATGGGTGCAGAAGCACTGCCCAATGAACAGCCAGCTGCCTTCGTCTGGTCAGCATCCGTAAGCTGCGGGGTCGATCCCCGCCAGCACGGCATTTGCGGACATTTTCGTTGAAGGCCAGTTACAGGATTGACCCGTCCTGGTTGAGCGAGCTAAAGAGATCGGCTGCTTCTGCCTGCAGGGCGGTATCGCCATTGTACAACACGCCGTTGACCGCTTTCCTGTTCGCCGCCAGCAGCAGATGAAAGACGGTGAGGGTGGAATAGTTCTTCGCGCCAAAGGCGGCTCCATCTTTGCCGACATCGTATGATAGCGCACCTAATCCAGTGTCACTGACGGCAAACCCGTACCCCGAGCCTTGTGCGCCTCCCAGCGAATTGGTTGTTGCATAAATATTGAGTGCTACAGCCAGAACTTGAGCATCGGGCTGCGGAGAAGGCAGGCTATACACGGCTTGAAATAAGGCTGCTACCTGGGAATTGGTTTCGTTGGCCAGGTTGTGGAGTCCAGCGCTTGCTCCGTAAAGTCGCGGGAAAGTAGTCGCTAGCCAGGAAGATAGCACGGTGGAGGCAGGATCGCCGTTAAAGCTCGTAATCAGACTCTGCCCGCTGGCGCTGTTCCAGAATTGAATGTTGCCTGTCAAACCTGGTCCCACCGGCAATCCGAGGCTCGTCACCGTCGCAACGTCACTTACAGTAACCGAGGTTGTGAACCCAAAAACATGGCTAATCCTCACAGTGACGCTGTGGTTGACGGGGTCGGCGTAGATGTGCGAGCCAATGACCGAAAAGGCATTGCCGGCGGGGGTAATGATGCCTGACGAAGTAACGCCGTCCCCCCAGTTAATTGAGGCAGCGTAGGAAGCAGCACTGCCGAACGGATCAGCGTTGATGAAAGTCGCAACTGTGCCCGCAAAGGGAGCGCCAGCAATCGCCGAGAAGCTCACACCGACCGCGGATAGCGGGGCAGGTTTCACGGTCAGTTTGCCATCGACCAAGGCAAAAGCATAATTGGGCGCGGACAGCGTGCCACGTCGTGCTTTGATCGTATAGGTGCCTGGCTTGCTGGTTGGAGTCGCGGAAGTAGAAAGTATTGGCATGCCTGTCAAGCCACTGGTAATCGCGTTCTCGCCGTTAACAAACCCAAAGTAGGTCACGCTCAATGGCGGGTTGGCTGTGCCGTAGATCCGGGAAGCAGGATTGGCAGAGACGGTCAAGATTGCCGGCACAACCGTAAAGTACGGTGGATTGGCCGCCAGCACCAGCGTGTAGTTCTCTCCGACGGTCAGGGTACCAAGGGTGAAAAGATACTTGCCGACGGGGCTGTTCGCAGCGGCGGTCGTGGTAAGCGCGCCAGTGATGATGGAGGCGTTGTCGTTGTTGGCCAAACCAGTCGGAGTATAGGCCAGATTCGTTGGGACCGAAGCGCCGTACGCTTTCGATTGACCTGGGGTAGGTGCGATATTCAACTTCCTTGGGAGAACCGCAACGCCAACGAGAGTCGATGTGCTCGTAGAAAAGTTCTGACTATCCGGGTTATAGACAGCGTCTACGAAGTCGAAATTGTGTCCTGGTAGACCAGTAGTTGTGAAGGAAGCAACACCGCCATCAAGCGGTACGGGCTGGCTGTTGAGTTTGGTGTGCGGCCCTTCTTCGAAGAAATCCACCGTTCCCGTTGGCCCAATTCCGCCCAGAGCCGGTGCAGACACACTAGCCGTAAACGTTACAGGGTCGCCATACGTCGACAACTGAGTGCTTGCAACAATGGTGGTCATTGTGCTCGCTTGGTTCAGTAAGTCTATAGGGGAGGAGGTACTCCCGCTGAAGGTCGAATCGCCGCTATAGACGGCCGTCACAGCTGGATGGTCGCCAAGCGCAATGGAGGAGGTAGGAAGAGTTGCGACGCCCATGCCATCGAGCGTTGCGGATCCTAGCGAGTTTGTTCCGTCCATGAAGGTAACGGTTCCCATAGGTATAACGCCAGTAGGTGCAACCGGCGCGACGGTAGCCGTAAAAGTGACGGGCTGGCCAAACTTGGATGGGCTGGGTGCGGCCGTTAGGATCGTTTGGGTGGGGAGTGAGGTGTTAACGAGTCTGGCAATCCAGTCTTCCGCGTTTCCTTGTGGATCTGTCCCGATACCCACGATCGTATTGCCATCTGGCGTTATGCCAGATGCTGCTGTCAGCTGCCAGCCAGCGAGCGCGGAGCCAAGGCCGTACTGGGTTGTGAGAACGTCTTGAAGGACCCGGACACCATTCGTCGCATCCCAAATCATCGCTACTACGTCGTGCGGTGAGGCCGAAAAGCCGGATTCATCTCCCACTATCGTTGTTCCGGCGTTGGAAGACGCGAAGGGGGCAAGGCTCTGCTGAGCATTGAACACCGGGCCAAAAGTTTGTACTCCGGTCGGACCCCACATGAAATCCTGATCGGCTTCTGATGGTTCCTGAAGATTGGTGAATTCTGTGCCGACGACTACGCTACCGTCCGGGGAAATAGCGGTCGCCGAGTATCCGTCGGATCCAGTGTCAGCTGGCAAGACACTAAGAAGTCCATTGTCCCAGCGAAAAAGGTCACCCCCAAAAGGTGAGCCGTTGAAAAGCTGGGGAGCCAATTCTCCAACCATGTGATTACCATCGCTAGACGCGCCGATCAGAGACGCAATGCTGTAATAAGTCACACCAGAAAGTGTGCCTTGGGCCGGAATAAGGAGACTCGTGCCTGACGGAGTCCATCGGAAGATTCCGGCTAGTGCATCAAGACCAGTTATGGTGTTGCCATCCCCGGAAATGAATAGTGGAATGGATACTGGGCCTGATTCACCGAGTACGTCATTGGGGGGAATCAAAGGAATAGGCTGCAGCCCGGTCTGTTGCGTCCACCTGTAGGGCAGCACACCGTTGACGGCGACAGAAAGGACTGTTCCATTACTGGATAAGCCCGTGCCCATGAAGATCGTCGGGGCCCCGAGGATCTGTCCGTTGCCTGGGGTCCAGAGAACGTTCCCGTCAAGCACGGTTGATCCGTCGGCTGAAAGAGAAGGCCAACCACCAAAAGGGCCGTTAAAGCCCAGACCCTGAAATGAAGCCGGTACCACGCGGTCTTCGAGAATCTCCAAGATTGGTCTAGTCGAGGGACGTTTTAACTGGCGGTTTTGTTTCCAAGATCGACCGAAGAGGGAGAATGTCCATTTGCCGGACTTAGATACCATGGTGGGGCTCCTTTAGGTTTGCGATTTCACGTGAAGAGAGTACGCTTTTGTGTTTCCGAGTGCGGATGAACCGTCAAGACCGCGCGGATAGGGAGTGCTGGCGGCATATCGGAAGATCGTATCCGAGTGAGCCTTGTCCGTTCTTCCCACCAAAGAGGGCGCAGATTCCAGGTCTATCCCGACAGGCCGCCCAGTGCCGCCTGCGCCTTCGCTATCTGTAACGTCGAAGCCCAGGCCCTTGAAACTGGCAGGTGAGAGTCGGTCATGGAGCCGCCGGTCGGAATCCAGGTAACGCATCTGTTTTCGAAGGTAAAAGCACTAGAGTTTGTATGGTTCTCTCCTCGGGGTTTCGGCTGGAGGCCTTTGCTTGCGTCGGGAAGACTCCGTCTTCCTACCCACATACTGCCCGCGGGTGACGGGATCGCGACAAGAAATCAAAAAAAATGTTAGATCCTTGCGACTGCCATTCTGGCTGGATAGAATCGGCCAGTCTGCTCTTAAGCACAGGTTCCCTTGGAGTGTGGCGACAATGGTGTCGGTTACTCTTCTCATCGGGCGTTTCAAGGGGGGCAGTTCCTCCGCCTTCCGGGAGTTGTTTTGCCAATTCCTGCCCCGTACTTCGCACTTGGCCGGCCGCCAGTCTTGTAACCAAGGCTCGGCTTTTCAGGATGGTGAGGACATCGCTCAGTGCGTCTTCTGGGAGCTCTACAGTGCCGTCCGTCACCAGAAGCCGCTGGTTGCCCACTTCTATGACACGCCCACACTATTAACCACACTAGCGATGCTGACACGCCAGCATCTGCGCCGACGCTGGCGCGATGGCACACGCCTGTGCCGTGACGTCCGTCTGGTTCGGACGGCGACGGACCTTCCAACTGCCGCAGGGACCAATCCTCTCGATCGGTTCGTCAATGACAAATCGTTGCGCTGGCTTCACGAAATCCAGTCGCGCGAGACAATTGAGCAACTCCTCGCGCTGCTGCCAGAGGTGCGCTATGGGGACGTGGTTCGACTCCTACTACAGGGCCACAGCGTCCCGGAGATCGCACATGAGTCGCGGCGCAGCGTGCGTGCGATTCAACGCTACCTCGTGGAAATCCGGTCCATTTGGCAGAACCACCCAGAAGGGCGCGAGATCCTGGCTGCACACGTTCTACCTCGGTGAGCTGCTCTTACCGACCAGCCATGACAGCAATCATGTCGCATTCGACAACGTTGTGGGCAGTAACTTAATGGAGACTAGCGCTGTGTTCTTACACAGCCATGCTTCTGCCCCGGGCGCAGAAAAGGGCGGCCATGAGCACAGACAACGACCCACTTTCGGCGTTGGCTCTGCCTGATCAGAGCAGGGTCAACGCCATATGTGACCAATTCGAGGAGGCGCTGCAGCAGGGCCTGGAGCAGTGCATCGAAGGCTTGCTCGCAGACACGTCGGGCCGGGTCCGGGACGTACTTTTCCGCGAACTGCTGCTCCTGGAGTGTGAACATGCGCTTCGCCAAGGAGGCGACTTGCACGAGTTACGCCTGGCGGAGCGATTTCCGGATCAGTCAAAGTCGATCCGCGAGGCAATGGATCTGGCGAGGAGCAACCTGCTCATCGAGGCCGAAGTCGCCGGGCGATCGCCCGGACCGGCCGTTTGGCCCAGCGGCTTGCCCCAGACGTTCGGCCGGTTTCGGGTTTTGAGCGTCCTGGGCCAGGGGGCGTTCGGGACCGTGTTTCGGGCGGTGGATACCGACAACGGCAACGAGGTAGCCCTAAAAGTCCCTCACCTCGTCACTCTGGTAAGCCCCGATCTGCGCGAGCGATTCTTCCGCGAAGCTCGAGCGGCCGCGGCATTGGAGCATCGAGGAATCGTCCGCCTCCTGGAGGTCGGTGAAGAGGGGCTGGTATGTTATATCGTCTCCGAATACGTTTCCGGCACGACGTTGGCCGCCTGGTTGAGCCGCTGTTACGAAAAACAGGAACGTATCCCCTGCGAGACGGCAGCGCAACTGGTGGTGAGCCTGGCGGCGGCGATGCAGTACGCCCACGATGAAGGCGTGTTCCACTACGACCTCAAGCCGGCCAACGTCTTGCTGCGGGACGGTCGGACGACCGACCCGGTCGTGACAGACTTCAGCCTGGCCCGACTTGTCGGCGAAGGCACGAAGTTGACGCTTACCGGACAGGTTCTTGGAACTCCGGCCTACATGGCTCCGGAACAGGCGTTTGGACCGCGCCGCCAGCTCGGCCCCGGCCCCGATGTGTACGGGCTGGGAGCCATCCTCTACGAGATGCTGACCGGCCGGCCCCCTTTTCAGGCGGGTACGCCGCTGGAAATCATGCTGCAGAAACGAAACGCCGAGCCGATCTCCCCCCGCGCATTGGTACCCCAAGTCCCGCGCGCCCTTGAGACGGTTTGCATCAAATGCCTGGAGGTGCAGCCCGAGAAACGTTACGCCAGCGCCGGCGCACTTGCCGCTGACTTGGAGCGGTGGCTGCGAGGCGAGCCTGTCCAGGCCAGGCCAGTTGGCCTGCTGCGCCGCGGCCGGCGCTGGTGTCGCCGCCGGCCGCTTATCGCTGGTCTGGTGGCAGCGCTGGCCTTGGCTCTGCTGGGTGTATTCACAGGCATCCTGTTTCAGTGGCGGCGGACGGAGACTGCACGCCGCGACGCCGAGGCAGCTCACCGTGCGGCGGAAACTTCCGCGCGCGAGTCGCAAGAAGCCCTTAACGAATTGACCAAAGTCACTCGGGCTACGCCCTTCTTCCTGGATTTTAGCCAGGGAATCTCCCGCATCGAGCCTCTCCAGAAGGCGGAAAATCACTTGCGTCACGAGCTGGAGCAGAATCCGCAGAGGCAGGAGTTGTGGGCTGATTGGATAGGCATACAAGGAAAACTCGCTGATGCCTACGGCTGGAACGGACAGCTTCGTGAAGCAGAACGCTGCCTGCTGGATGCGACAAAGCTCTGCGAGCCATTGGCTCTGCGGGATCCTCACAATCGCCTTTATCGGAAGTGGCTTGCGATTCTCAAGCAGAAATACGCCGGCGTCCTCGTCTCCGCGAAGGTCGAACAGTACCAAGAGCACCTGGAGGCATTTTGGGAAGCATGCGGACTCTGGCAGGAACTTCTTCGGGAGGATCCTGGCAACATCGAGTTTCTCGACCTGTTTGAACACTGCCAAGTGAACGAGATGCAGTTGCCCGATGATTTGACATTCCGCATCGCTGCCAAGCCCATCTTGCAACGGGACCTGCCCGTCCTTGCTTTCAAGGTGAGTCGGGACGCCGGTAACGAAGCAGCCCGGTGGCGGCTGGCTCTTACATGCTTCCTGCTCGGCGAAATTGAGCATGCCAACCACCGGGAGAAGGAGGCCACGGACCATTGGTTGCAGGCTCATGAGCTATACGGGCGAATGGCGCCAAGTCCGACCCCTGATTGCATGACGGAGTTATTCTTTGGCCTTTGCTGTTACCGGCTGATGCCCGCTGCAAGCAACGAACGGTACTACCGGGATGCTATCCGGCTGTTTGAAAGAGTCGACAAGCAACTTGCAGATATTCTTGCCAAGTCTCCGTTCATGCCTGGACTATGGAATGCGTTCTTGAAAAGCCAACGCAGCCTGGTTCTCTGCCACTGGAAAGCGGGCAATGCGATTGAAGGAGACAAGGCGTACCGGTCAATGTTGAAAGCCCTCATCGTCCAGGTTGAGAAGTATCCTGCGAATATCGATGCTTTTTTCCGGATGATATGCGCTCCAATAGAAACCGGGCACGCACTGCGAGATGCCCAGAATCCGGCTGCCGCTCTGGCCCTGGCGAGGGAAGCCGCGGCCGAGATGTCGGGGAGGGCAAAGATGCAATCCATGCCGACATACGAGCTAAACAGCAAAGAGCGGCTGGCCGATGCTTATCTCTCATTGGCCGCACTATTGTGCCAGCTGGACGATGCTTCGCTCTCGCTTCGGTTCGCTGAGGAGGCGCGCCGCATGTGCGAATCGTTGTGTCAGCAGATTCCAAACCTACCCAGGTACTGTGTAGGATTAGGCAGTGCATGGGAGCGGATAGGCAAGGCTCATTCGAAGCTGAAGGAATGGGACAAAGCGGAGGCGGCATTTCGCGAATCCGCAGCGACGGGACGCCGGCGATTGGAACTGGCGCCCTCATATGCCAACCGGGTTTCCTTGAGTCGGTGCTTCGACAGGCTGGCCGGTGCATGCAATGAACGAAACGATTGGTCGGAAGTCGCGAAGACCCTCCTGGAGAAGGAACAACTGTGGTCCGAATATCCTAAAGAATTGAGGAATGTGTCTCGCAGTTTCCAAGACTTGGCTGATCGAGTGGGCAAGCGGATGAAACAACTCTTGCCGTCCGTGCTGGCGGAGCGGAATCGCTATTTAGCGGAGAGCGAACGAATCGCCCGAAGGGCGGATGCAATCCCACAAGCAAGCCACTGATTGCAACGCTTTCAAGACAAACAGCTCCAACGGTCATCTCACCACGGGTCAACCAGGCTGAGCTAGCCTCGCGGGGAGAGGGCGGAGTCCCGCCGTCTCCGTCGCCCACGGGAGTTCGGCCGCAGGTTCCGCGCGAGGCGGCCGTGATGGGTGTTGCTACGTTGACTCAGAAAGGGGTTTGGCCTTTACTTTCCTCCATCTTCTGCGCGAGCTCACTTAATCGGAAATCAATCTTATCCGCCAGAGCGCGGCCTTCCACGTCGTTGGGGATCGTCCAAATCTTTCCATGCGTGCGCGTGTCCTGGAATTTGAGGCCAGTCGGGTTGCCGTCCTTGTCCTGTTTGTGTTCCCGCATGACGGCCAGAGCTTCTTCGGGCAGTTTCGCATCGGCGTCCAGATTGAACTTGAACGCGATGACCTTCAGGTTGGCATCGGTGAACTTGCGGTATTGCAGCGGGCCGGTGAGACGGCTGGTCCAGCCGCGTACAGGTTCGAATGGGCGCTTGGGCTTCTCGGGCGACTCGTCGCCGGCCTGGCGCTCCTCGGCGGCCGGTACGGCGGCGGGGTCAGTTGCCGGATTCGCTCCGGATTCATCCGTTATCGCTGCTTCAGATGTCTTGTGTCTGGCCATGGTAGTGCTCCTCGTTGGGTGGTTGACAAACAAAAGGGGAGTCACCCTAGCGCATGAAAAATAGCTTGTAAAGAGGTGATTGTGTACCTGTACTCGTTCACTACATTTGAGACTAAATGGCCTCCTGAAGTCGAGCAACATACTGTGCTGGAGTGAGATTGTCCAGTGCCTGGTGGGGACGATAATGGTTGTAGATGTGAGTCGCTTTTTTCACCGCCTCGCGGATGCCGGTAATGCTGTCGGCGAGAAGATCCTGGCGGGCGTATAAGTCCTCGCGCATGGTACGATTCATGCGTTCTACGCCGCCGTTATATTGCGGCCGTTTTGGAGGCAGGACGTAAAGCGGGATGCCTTTGGTCTGACAGGCTTGCTCGAAGTCCTTCATGAACTCGGAGCCGCCATCCACCTGTATCGAGCGGACTGGGAACGGCAGAGCCTGCTGCAATGTTTCCAGGAAAGCAGCAGCGGAGGCGCTTTTGGCCTTGGCGTACACGTCAGCATACGTGTACTTGGTCAGAGGATCCCATGCCTGGAAGTGTTTGAAGGGCAGCTGGTTTTTGCTGACCGACATGTGATCGATCTGGATCAGGTCGCCTGGCTGGGAACGCGCCATGCCGTATTTCCAGCGTTGAGCGTGGTGGGAGAAGCGGCGCCTCTTGGTCCAGCGGTTGGCGGTGTGCTTGCGCAGCAGGCCTTGATCCATCAGCGCGCGGAGGATGCGGCCGATAGTGCTTTCACTCAAAGCGATGCCGTGATCACGGGCCAGAATCACGGTCAGCTTGGCCTTGCCGTAAGTGGGATGCCGGCGGCGCAGCTGCAGCACCAACTCACGGACGCTTTGGGGGATAGCGCTTTGACGGACGCGTTTTGGCCGTCGGGATCGGCGCTCCAGGCCCTGCGTACCGTGCATGGCAATCGCCCGTTTGCGGCGGTAAAAGGTGGCGCGGCTGACGCCAGTGATGCGGGCAATCTCCGCATCCGGCAAATTGAATCGCTTGAGCCGCTCCCAGTCGCCAAGCAGTTTGTGACGAAGGGCGATTTCACCCTCCAGTGCTTCCTGCCTGAGGCTGTACGAGCCTAAACGGTAGACAGAGGACGGCACTCCTAATAAATGCATGGTTGGCCTCCTGGTTGGTAATGTGCATTGCTATCCAGGAGGCTATTTCCCGAAAAATCAAGTCCGCAAGAAGAACAAGAAGAAGTGGTCGCTCGCTACAGCGCTGTAACGGGTTGCGCGCTCGCGACCACTTTATCACGACTCCGGCAG
>Ga0116219_10000796_pt1 | contig 31539 bp, 28 predicted proteins | sample Sb_taG_4_FD_91019 | JGI IMG/M metagenome (GOLD analysis project Ga0116219, IMG submission 91019) | Peat soil microbial communities from Weissenstadt, Germany - Sb_50d_6_BS metaG | ecosystem: Environmental > Terrestrial > Soil > Wetlands > Peat | place: Germany: Weissenstadt | collected 2010-09-21 | reverse complement strand
GTAGATAGCGGGCGCCTGGAAGAGATCATCGACAAGAGATTCTCTTTTATCCACGTAGGGCATTCGTTCCGTTGTACGGAATTGGAGGCGGCGCTGGGCGTGGGACAATTGGCGCGAGGCGATGAGATCATCGCGCGACGCAGGAAGATTGCAGCTTACTTCACTTCGGAGCTGTCGCCATACTCCGACGTGCTTCAGCTTCCAACCTGTCCGGACGACCGGACACACAGCTTTATGATGTACGGTTTGGTCTTGCGGTATCATACAAAGAAACAGCTCGTAAGCTTCCTCGAACACTCCAATATTGAGACGCGAGATATGCTGCGGTTGACCAATCAGCCAATCTACCAGAGGCTGTTCGGAGAGGATCTCGAGGATCGCTACCCCGTAGCGAAATGGATCAATCGGTCTGGATTCTATATTGGTAGCCACTCCTATATGTCCGATGCGGAAGTCGAGTTTGTGACCAAGACCTTCCACCGATTCTTCTCTCAGACCAGTTGCAAGTCTGAATCTGCGGCTTAGTGGTGAACCTGCCGGAGAATGAGATTTGAATTCAAGAGAATTGCTAGCCCTGCACGAACTTAGCCAAAGGGGAGCCTGAGCAATGTCGGAGCAATTGGACCTTAGATTCCTCTACCGCAAATTGCGCCAAATACGGAGAGTCGAGGAAGAAATCGCGCGGATCTACCCGTCCGACAAGATTAAGAGTCCCGTGCACCTGTCGATCGGACAGGAATCTGTTTCTGTTGGTGTTTGCAGCGCCCTCAGAGACGATGACGTCGTCGCGGCGACCTATCGTGGTCACGCTGCATACATAGCAAAGGGAGGCAGTCTCTCGAGAATGTTCGCCGAACTTTACGGAAAGGTGACCGGCTGTGGAACCGGGAAGGGGGGTTCCATGCACCTGGTCGGAATGGACAAGTACATTCTGGGCTCTTCGGCTGTTGTCGGGACGACGATCCCCATATCTATAGGTTACGCACTGGCGCTTAAGCGCGAAGGTTCGGGCCGCGTCGTAGCATCATTCTTCGGCGATGGAGCTACGGAAGAAGGTGTCTTCTACGAGAGCCTCAACTTTGCCGCTCTGCACCGTCTTCCGATTCTCTTTGTTTGCGAAAACAACGCGTACGCAATTCACAGTCCGCTAAAGAAGCGATGGGCCAGCACGCAACTGTGCGAGCGTGTACGCACCTACGGCATTCCTGCGATTTCGATAGCGGACTCGGACGTGCTGGAAATCCGACAATGGGCTTCGGAGGCAATCGCGGGACTACGCAGGAGCGAAACCGGACCGGCATTCCTGGAGTGCCATACGTATCGCTGGCGCGAACATGTTGGCCCTAATGAGGACTATCAATCCGGCTACCGGTCCATTGCGGAGTTACAGAATTGGAAGGAGAAGGATCAAGTTGAAGCTATCGGTGTCCGCCTCCTGCCCTCCGAAAGGGCGGAGATTGATGCCGAAATCGATGCCGAGATAGCCGCAGCCGTCGACTTCGCTGAGAGTAGCCCATTTCCAGGCCCTGAAGAGGTGCTTACGCATGTATACGCCAGCTAACGGCCAGCGCTCGCTTCGCTATGTCGACGCTTTGCGCGAGGCGACGATTCAGGAGATGGAACGCGATAAGAGCGTCTTCTTATTTGGGTTGGACGTGGACGATCACAAAGGCATTCAGGGCTCAACGATTGGTCTCCAGGACCGGTTCGGCCCGGAGCGGGTATTCGGCACGCCACTCTCGGAGGACGCTATGACCGGGGTCGCGATTGGAGCGGCTATGGCCGGCATGCGACCCATTCACGTTCACATTCGGATGGACTTTGTTCTGCTTTGCATGAACCAGCTAGTCAATATGGCGGCGAAGGCTCACTACATGTACGGTGGGCAAGTGAGAGTGCCAATCGTGATCCGTTGCATGATTGGCAAATCATGGGGGCAAGGTGCTCAACACAGTCAGGCCCTGCATTCCATGTTTATGCACGTCCCAGGTCTGAAAGTTGTAATGCCGTCGAACGCGCACGATGCCAAAGGGTGCCTGATTGCAGCAATACGCGACGACAATCCAGTCTTATTCATCGAGCATCGATTGCTTTACTCGACTGAATGCTACGTCCCGGAAGAGCCGTACACGGTGGAAATGGGCCGCGCCCGTATATGCGCGAGCGGCACCGATATCACTCTAGTCGGAATATCAAATATGGTGATGGAGTGCCTTCGTGCGAGAGATCTTTTGTCGGAGGTCGGCATCAGTGCTGAAGTAATCGATCCAATTTCGTTGGCGCCCTTGGATATTGATGCGATTCTCAATTCAGTTAACCGCACTGGAGGGCTCCTGGTGGTTGACTGCGCTTGGACGAACTGTGGCGCGAGCGCGGAGATATTGGCGCGTATATCAGAGTCGCCCAAACTTCACGGACCGGTGCAGATGGAACGCATGGGTTTTGCCTTTTCGCCTTGCCCTCCCAGCCCGCCGCTTGAGCAGGCGTTCTACCCGGATCCGTCAAAGATCGCAGCAAAAGTGCACTCGATGGTCCGTCCGCTCGATCGGGAATGGTCGCCCGACCCCGAGAAGACAATTCTGTCGCATGAACTCCAATTTCGCGGCCCATTTTAGTTGGCGCCGAGGCAGGGAACATTCAGGTCTTATCTTCGAGTTTGCCCTTAGTTTTAATTGAGCCCAGTTTCTGAGGCATGACTTAAGTGCACTCTTGCTGTCATACGACTTTAAGCATGGGAAATACAAATTCACTTACAGGCTCGCTGCAAGCTGCGATTGAGCTGCTGAAGCAAGACGCAGCAGATGCATTAAGGGGTGTGTCCTTCGAGACGCTTCGCGGCAGCAAGGTGCTTGTGACCGGGGCGTCAGGATTTGTCGGCTCCCATCTTTTGACGACCTTGCTGAAGATGCAGAAGGAATTGAACGGCGATCTTTCAATCTATGCAGCGGTCCGTCGGCAAGCACCCCCCTGGCTCGCTTCAATATGTGCCGAGGGACTGGTGACATTCTACGAAGGAGATTTGTCACAGGCCGCCTTTCTTTCATCGCTTCCGACGGCGGACGTAGTTATACACGCTGCTACATATGGCCAACCCGGAAGGTTGGCAGACAACTCGGACTTGACTCTAAAGCTGAACACGCTTTCGACGTTTTACCTGTTGGACCGGCTTCGCCCAGGGGATCGATTTTTGTTTTTAAGCAGCAGTGAAGTGTATGGCGGCCTCACCGATCCTCCGTTCCATGAAGAACAGATCGGGACAACCAATACGACCCACCCGCGCGCGTGTTACATAGAGGGGAAGCGTTGCGGTGAGGCTATCTGCAGTGCATATCGCACGAAAGGGATCGACGCTAAGGCAGTTCGCTTGTGCCACGCATATGGACCTGGCACTCGAAGCGATGATCAGCGAGCGATGAATTCGTTTATTGAGATGGCTCTTAGAGAGAAGAGAATAACGCTGCTCGATGCCGGTTTAGCACGGCGCAGCTACTGCTATATCTCCGATGCCGGTGCAATGCTCTGGCGGATTTTACTCATGGGAAAAGATGCGCTCTACAACGTCGGGGGCGATTATAGGACGACAATCGCTGAGTTAGCCCAAAGAATCGGAGCCATTATGGATGCTGTAGTCGTCAAGCCGCAAGATGACAGGAGATCAATGCCCGGCGCCTCATATGAAGTCGAGGTCAGCATCGCAAGGTATGAGAATGAGTTCGGAGGACTAAAGTCTGTCGATCCGAATGAGGGATTGAGACGAACCGTTGCATGGCATGAGGCTATAAGGCAAATTGCCACTGAACCCCAGGGTAGATTGTGAGTTATGAGTCAAGTATTTCCGATGCAAGAGTATTACCGAACTGCTGGACGCAGAAGGGTATTTCGTAGCTAGGTTGTCGCACTGACGCAGAAAACGGTCAGGAATCTAGTGGGTGAATTTATGAAGAAGGCGCTGATTACAGGAATTACCGGACAGGATGGTTCGTATCTTGCGGAGTTACTTCTTTCCAAGGGGTACATCGTCCATGGCCTGAAGAGACGCTCATCGAGCTTCAACACGGAACGTGTGGACCAACTGTTTGAAACAGGCCAGTGGGGAGACCGTCTTTTCGTTCACTACGGCGACTTGACTGACGGCGGATGCCTGTCGCGGTTGCTTTTGGACATCCGCCCCGACGAGGTCTACAACCTGGCGGCTCAGAGTCACGTCAAGGTGAGCTTTGAGGTTCCGGAGCACACCGCCGACATCGTGGCCGTCGGCACCCTGCGGCTGCTGGAAGCTGTCAGAAACGCCGGCATGAAGTGCCGGATTTACCAGGCCTCTTCGAGCGAGATGTTCGGAAGTACTCCTCCCCCGCAGAGAGAAACGAGCCTGTTCCACCCGCGCAGTCCATACGGCTGCTCCAAAGTCTTTGCTCATATGCTTGCCGTCAACTATCGAGAGAGTTATGGCCTGCATGTATCATGCGGCATTCTGTTCAATCACGAATCGCCCCGCCGCGGCGGGACCTTTGTCACGCGCAAGGTCACGCGCGCAGTGGCACGAATCAAGTTCGGACTCGAGAATAAGTTGTACCTCGGCAACCTCGACGCCGTCCGCGACTGGGGATACGCGCCGGATTACGTGCAAGCCATGTGGATGATGCTGCAGCAGGAGAATCCTTCAGACTATGCAATCGGAACCGGCGAGGCACACAGCGTGCGCGAGTTCGTGGAGACAGCATTCGATTACGTCGGGCTCGACTGGAAGAAGTACGTGGCGGTGGACAAGCGGTATCTGCGCCCGGCGGAGGTGGAGAATCTGCGGGCCGATTGGACGAAAGCACGCGAGGAGCTGGGCTGGCGGCCGACCGTCCGCTTCGACGAACTGGTCAGGATCATGGTGGACGCGGACCTGAACGAGGTGGAGACCAAGATGAGCGGCGGCGCAGCCGCCGTGGCCGCCACCAGCCAGCACTAAGCCCGCGGAGCGCGAGGAGCAAGCAAGGATGGATTGGGCGAAGCAGCGAGTTGTAGTTACCGGCGGAGGCGGATTCCTCGGTACGCATGTGGTGCAGAAGTTGCGCGCCGCCGGATGCGAGCCGTTCGTCGTGAGGCGCCGCGAGTACGACCTGATCCGGGAAGAGCAGGTGATTCGGCTCTTCGAAGAGCATCCGGCGGATATCGTTGTGCATTTGGCCGGCCTGGTCGGCGGGAACCTGCCAAATCAGAGATGGCCCGCGCAATTCTTTTACGAGAATCTGATGATGGGTACGCTCACTCTGCATTACTCCTGGAAGAGCGGCGCAAAAAAATTCATATGCGCAGGAGCAGGTTGCGCTTACCCGGAACACGCGCCATTGCCTCTGAGGGAAGAGAATTACTGGGACGGGTTTCCGCAACAACCAAGCTTTGCCTATGCATTGGCGAAGCGGACGCTCCACGTGCAATCGATGGCGTATTGGGACGAGTACAAGTTTCCGGCCATTGTCACCCTCCCCGGCAACATATATGGGCCGCATGACAACTTTGATTTGGAAAATGCGCACGTGCTACCCGCCCTGGTGCGCAAGTTTGTGGAGGCTTCCGCAATCGATCGCGGCAAGGGCCAAACGGTGGTTGTCTGGGGATCGGGAAAGCCTGCCCGTGACTTTGTCTACGTGCGAGATGTTGTGGAGGGTATGTTGCGCGCAGCCGAGGTGTATGACCGCGCAGAGTTAGTGAATCTCTCCTGTGGGCGCGAATGTAGCATCCGCGAGGTAGTTGAAACGCTGGCGACGATTACAGGCTTCGAAGGTGAAATCGCATGGGATGTATCCAAAGCCGAAGGACAGAGTCACCGCATGTTCGATATGAGCAAGGCCGAACGCGATCTCGGTTTTTGCGCTCGGACTTCGTTGCATGAAGGGCTGAGGCTCACAGTCGAGTGGTATCGCGAACACACAGCAGTGACCCGCAAAGAGGTCGACACTCCGATATACGGTCACATTTGAATTTATAGCGCGTGCACTCACTAACATTCCGGTCGGCGCTCACTTAAGGCTTAAGGGTCACGGTAACTCCCGATAACTATGAAACAAGGTTTGAAAAACCGGCTATTTCATGCCATTGGAGCAACGAGTATTGGACCAGTCGTCACTGCGATTATCCAGATTGTCAGTGTGCCGGTGTTCTTGCATTTCTGGGGCGCCAAGCTCTACGGAGAGTGGTTGGTTCTGAGCGCCATCCCTATATATCTAGGCCTTACAGATTTTGGTTTTGGGCCCGTGGCTGCCAACGACATGACAATGTTGGTGGCGCGAGGGGAGAAAAGCGCTGCAGTCGACGTGTTTCAAAGCACCTGGGTGCTGACTACGGGGGTATCTGCATCGATTGGCCTGTGTTTTGCTATCGCGCTCTGGGCGCTTCCAATCGAAAGATGGCTTAAGATCACCCTTCTGTCCGGAGGTCAGGTAAGCGCCATTTTATGTGTGTTGTGCATTTACATACTTCTCGATATGCAATGGACTGTAATTGAGGCCGGCTTCCGATGCGACGGCAACTATGCCCTTGGGGTGGTCCTCGGCAACATAGCGAGATTTTGCACGAATGCATCAAGCCTTATTGCGGTAGCGTTATACGCTTCCCCTTTAGTTGTGGCGATCACTCTGGTATCTGTCCGCTTGTTGGGAAATTGGAGCTGCCAGGTCGTGCTTCTGCGCAAAAGTCCATGGCTGCACTACGGATATCGCCGCGCCCAGGTTGGAGTGATACGAAAGCTATTCCGTCCCGCCATCGCGTACATGGCTTTTCCTGCGGGTAACGCTTTTAACTTCCAAGGCATGACGGTCGTCGTCGGGGCTGCGCTTGGCCCTATTGCAGTGGTGATGTTCTCAACGCTCAGAACTCTTACGCGATTTGTATATCAAGCGGCAAATACAATTGGTATCGGCATCTGGCCCGAACTTTCCGCGGCCTTTGGCTCGGGTAACAGACTCCTGGCGCGTAATATACATCGCTGCGCATGCCAGGCATCCCTGGGCTTGTCGGCTGCAGCAGCTTTGTTTCTGGCGATATTCGGCGACGCGATCTATGGCCGTTGGACCCATCACAAAGTAGCAATGGACCATCATCTATTTCATCTCTTGCTGATCGAGGTCCTTGCCAACTCGTTCTGGTTCACGTCAGCAATAGTGTCCATAGCATGCAACCGCCATGAGAAGCAGGCAATTGTCTATCTTGCGGCGACGGCTCTCTCGTTGCCCGCAGCGTTCGCTCTGATGACGCGGTTCGGGTTGACCGGAGCTGGCATTAGTCTGCTCCTGGTCGATCTGTGCATGATCGGCTATGTACTTAACCACTCACTCGCCCTCCTTCACGATAGCCTCAGCGAATTTGTTTGTGCTCTGCTGCGTGCTCCCACACTTGGCGTAGGTGTTCCAAAGACGTGTTCACTTACGACGCCCAAGGAACCATCATGAAGATCTTGGATTCATTCCCTTTTAAGGCGATTTTTCGAGGACCTGAGCCTTGCCCTTACAATTTGGCTTAATCGCCTCTCAAGCCGGAGACTATGATGAACAGTGCCTTCATCAAGGAAGTAGGGCCGATTCGCTGGGCCCACCGAACCGCCGTTCGGCAATTCTTTAAGCGGATCGCGCGGCGGGACCAAAGGATGAAGCTGCCCACCGGCGAGTGGATCACTTTGCCGATCTCCGACCACTTTGCCAGCGAAGTGTACATTACACGGGCCGATGTGGATTGGGGAAGCGAAAGGCTGCTGGACTCTTTCCTGCGGCGAAGCGGCGTATTTCTGGATGTTGGTGCGCATATCGGCTATTACGGCCTTTATGTGTTGCCACATGTTAAGGCGGTCTACAGTTTTGAGCCGGACCCGCGAGTGCGCGTCTTCCTGGAAAAGAATCTGAGCGGCAGACCTGCCATAGAGATTGTTCCGTGCGCGGTCGGAAGCACCGAGGGCAAGGCGCCGTTTACGCTGGAGCGGCATTCGGAGATCTCGCACCTGTCGGGACGAGAAGATCAGGCCGGGAGTCAGATTGAAGTGGACGTCGTCACCATCGACGCGTTTGTGGCCCGCAGAAGTTTGACGGTTGAAGCGATCAAGATCGACGTCGAGGGCCATGACGCCGAAGTCATCGCAGGATCCCTTGAAGTACTTGCGCAGCACAAGCCGCTTGTCCTGACCGAATCCAAGCCGGATGCGGTTCTTTTCGACATGATGCGACGGGTGGCGTACCGTGTCTTTGCCTTTGTCCGGAATTCCCGGACGCGCGAGAGGAAGTTCGTCGAGTTGCGCTCTCCTGGCGCAGCCATGGGCGAGACCAAGATGCTGTTTCTTGTGCCGGATCGACTGGCGGGGCAATTCGAGCAGGTCGCCGGCGAGTGGGGTATCAGGTGAGACCCGTACAAGCAGGAATGCGACAAACTGGTATGGGCCTGTCACAAGCCGGGCAAGTCAGCTGCTGATGAGCCGGAGCATCGTCTGAATCTGCGAGTACCTCCGCGCAAAATTGTTTTGACAGTTTGGACATTGAATTGAAAGTGAGGAGTTCGACATAGTGGTTACTTTGCCATTCGGTGCGGAGAGAGTAAACCCGATCCGCATTGATAACAAATGGCTGCCTATTATTTTGCAGACCGGGAGGAGGACGGTCATTTCAATAAGACTATGGTGACCATCTCCAACGGGTTCTCAAAATATCATCTTGCTATAGCCGCAGCGGAGGCGGACCAACGACAGATATTAACGTCTTTTCTCACGGGAGCTTACCCGACTCCGCTGGTTCGCAAAGTACTTGCCCTTCCGATTTTGCGCACAAATGCCAAGGTGAGACGGCTTTCTGCCAGAGGCGAGCGAATCGCGGAGGGGCGGGTCCATGCACTGTTCTCCCCAGAAGTGCTTCATGTTTTGGGAATGCTAAGTCACAGCGAAGGAATGGATGTTGGCTCGTTCCAGTATTATGGGCGGTCAGCAGTGCGGCATGTTGAGCGGGCGGCGGCAGAAGGAGCCCGCATTTATCACTTTCGCTCTGGTTTCGGCGGTAAGTCACTCGAAGTCGCGAAACAACTTGGGATGTTTCTCTTGTGTGACCATGGCTCGCCTCACCCCTACATTGAGGAGGGCCTGGTAGAGAACAGGGGGAGAATGCCGCCGCCTGGAAGCGTGAGTAAGATAAGCGCCTTCTACGGACCCGGACTGAGCGATTTCCAACGGGCCGATGCGGTGCTGGTGAACTCGCAATTCGCAAAAGACACGTTTAGGCATTTTGGATACGACCGCGTTCCAGTTCACGTAATTTATCTAGGGATTGATGATGCTTTCCTAAGTCATGTTCTGGAACGAAAGAATACCTCAGGTGAGTTCCGTCTGCTGTTCGCGGGGAGCTTCGAGAAGCGAAAGGGCGCAGACTTCCTCATGGACGCGATGGAGCGGCTCGATCATCTACCGTACCGTCTGGAAATTGCGGGTTCGGTGTGCGCGAACGTGGTGGAGCGAAGCAGGCGCTTTTTTGCCAATCCGCGCGTAAAGAATCTGGGATTATTGTCCCGGCAGGAACTTGCTTCGGCCATGGCAAGGGCCGATGTTTTCGTTTTTCCGTCTCTTTCCGAAGGGTCTGCCAGAGTTGTCTTCGAGGCTCTCGCCAGCGGTTGCTACGTAGTCACAACTCCTAACAGTGGGTCCATAGTAGAAGACGGGATTCATGGAGCCATTGTCCCACCCGGCGATAGCGGCTCGTTAGCAGACGCAATCGCATATGCATATCACCATCGTGACAAGGTCTCCGAAATTGGCAGGAGCAACGCGCTGTGCGTAAAAACGAAATACAGGCAGTGCGACTACGGCGCCCAACTTTCATCCCTCTACAAGGAGCTGCTCGGTGAATCGTGAGGCACGAGGCAGCGCCGCCGGAACTGCAGCAACGGACACGTGACATATGTCAGAGAAGAGGATGCAGGCTGGACGCGTGCGGAAGATTGTTGATCGCCTTTGCGAACATACTTATTTAGCTGGTTTGCTTAACTCCGATTCCACGGTCTTGGATCTCGGGGCAAACCAGGGCCATTTTTCCCATGGCATTCTCTCTAGATACCAGTGTCGTGTGTTCGCCGTAGAGCCCTTCTCTAAGCTTCGCGCCGGAATAGAGCATTCGCCCGGACTTACGCTTCTCCCGTTTGCTGTTGGCGGCCTGTGCAAACGAGCGACTCTTAATGTTTTTGGCAGCCGCTGTGCAAGTCTGCTACATCAGAAAGAGCATGAGGTCTTGGAGTCAGAAGAGGATGTTGACGTTCTTGATCTTCGGGGCGTGCTTGAAAGGTTGGGGACCGACCGAGTTGACCTGATGAAGGTCGACATAGAGGGCGCAGAAGTTGAGATGTTTGCCTCGGCGTCTGATGCCGACCTTCGTAAGTGCGTCCAAATTACGGTGGAATTTCACGATTTCCTTTATCCCGAACATTTCCCGCAAGTGGAGGAAGTCAAACGGCGACTGCGCGCCCTCGGATTCTGGGTCATCAACTTCTCGCTCGACAATACAGATGTCCTCTTCGTGAATGCCATGGCAAGCGGAACGGGGAGACTTCAATACATCAGGCTGAAATACCTTACAAAATATTTGCTAGGCCTTCCTCGTCGTCTAAGGGCGTGGCGGCGCGCAATTGGTTTGTCTCGCGTAAACAACCAATAGTCCGTGGGAGTGGCACGCTGCGCGTTTGGCAACTTGAGCGTGATGAGGCAAATTCTGAAGATGATACAAGGAGACAATCAAAGAGTGGCCGCCATTCGGAAGCGCTCCAGGCGCTCTGATTCTGCCATTATTCTGTTGTTTCTGATCCCCTGCCTGCAGATTGTTCAATTGCACGTGATCGGCGTCTTATACGGCTCTGATCTGCTGCTCCTGGCCACGTTTATTGTTCTTGCTTTGCGCGGCAGGATTCGAGTTACAGCGCCGGTAGGTAAGTGGTTTCTGATTCTTGGCTGTTTGTGGCTTGCCTCACAATGTGTGACGGACATTTTGAGGCACTCGGCGTTTGCGGACTATGTGCGGGGGTGGAGCAATATCGGAATGACCCTCGTCAATTTCTGCGTGCTCTGGACTCTATTGTATGGAAAGACACGGCGGCTGATTGTATACGGGTGGGGGTTAGTTGCCGGTAGCTTGCTCACGTACCTTATCAAACCGGATGACTTCGCGCAGTCATATCCGTGGAAATTTGGGCTAGCGTATCCGGTCACCATGGGAGTCGTTCTTATTGCTTCAAGCAAGAGGTTCAGTGGCCTCTGGCCGATCATCGTGACTGCGGCTATCGGCGCAATCAATGTCTCCCTTGGCGCACGTAACCGCGGGGGAGCGTGCGTGGCCGCGGCCTTGTACCTCTTACTCACTCTCTTCTTGCGCGGGAAATTGAGAGAGAGCACTAAAGTGAAGGCTGGAACTGTTGTGACGCTCGCAGCTTCGATCGTGCTGGGCGTTGTTGGTATCTTTTGGGGCTATGAGTACGCAGCCAACGTGGGAATGCTCGGTCTGAAGGCACAAAAGGAGTATGAGGAAGAATCCAGTGGGAAATACGGGTTGCTGCTTGGCGGGCGTTCGGAGTTGCTGGGTTCGATTCCCGCCATTTACGATTCGCCGATTTTAGGGCACGGTTCATGGGCAAGGGACCCGAAATATATACTCATGCAGATCACGGCTGAGAACGTGTTCGGATATAAGGGCGGATCAGACATAACGAGAGCTGACCTCGAAGAAGGCCTCATTCCGGCGCATTCGTATTTATTCCAGGCTTGGGTGGACGCAGGTATCGTTGGCGCGCTTTTCTGGGGATGGGTCTTCGTGTTCACTGCAAAGACATTGATGCGCGTGTATCCCGCTACCGTTGTGTTGCTGCCTGCGGCGTCGTTTATCGCGTTTTCACTGCTGTGGGACATTCTGTTCTCACCCTACGGTGCCACCGGGCGTATCGTTGTGCCGTACTACATCGTATTGCTCGCGACTTGCCTGGCGATGGCGCCTCAACAGACGGCGCGCGCTGCGATCGGCGTAGCAAAGTGAGGGTTATTGTTTTCGCATTTTATGCCGGGGGTTGCTGATGGAAAACAACATAGTGTCGGCGCCGCTCTTGATACGTGCTGCCATCTGGTGGGCAGGGCACGGTATCCGGGGGCGCAGCGCAGTGCCTCGCCTCGTTGGTCGATGGCAGACACCGGACCAATCCATGTTCATCAAGACGCGACATGGCGCCGCTCTGTCAGTCGACTACGGCAATTTCGACCTCTATGCTCATATCTACAACAGCGACGGTTGTTGGGACGCCAATGTCATGACCTGCTGCGAACGTGTGCTTCGGCCAGGCGATGTGTTCTACGACGTCGGATCGAGCGCAGGCGTGTTTGCGCTCGACTTTGCCAAATCGATACCCGGTCTAACGGTATTCGCCTTCGAGCCCCAACCATCGTTAGCGAAGCACATCCGCCTTTCGATTGATGCGAACCAGTTCGACCGGGTCAAGCTGCTGGAGATTCTACTCGGAGACAAGGTGGGTGAGGGAAGTCTTTTCCTGACCAGCCATTCAATTCATGCCTCTACGATTCCGCGGGAGCGACGCTATCGCGAACTACGACTTCCCCTTCGCACTTTGGACGATTTGGCCGCTGCTGGCGAAGTTGCACCGCCCGATTTTATCAAGATCGACGTCGAAGGCAGCGAGCTAAATGTTTTCAAGGGCGCTGAAACTATGCTGCAGGCTCATCAGCCGAGTATCGTGTTCGAGGCGGATGAGAACATGCGCCGAATGGGCTATGCGACAGGTGACTTGCTTGACCTGCTTACGAAAGCTGGACCATACACATTTTTTCTAATCGACGCTGTGGGTGCCTTGACACCGCTGCGAAAGCCCTATCCTTTCGGCAATTTCCTCGCGCTGTCTCCTCGTCATGCGGGCCGGATTTAAAAGGACGCGTGCGCTCCGCAGCAACCGCTTTGGATTCTGCTAGCCGCTATTACATTCCGGCCATCGAGCTGCATCTACAGGGTGGGAAGGAAGATTAGTTCCTGGACCGTCGAGTCCACGATTTGGCGCCCAGTTTCTGCTGGTTAAGGGGGAAGGCCCTGCATAAGATCGGGCGAACGAATCCTCGCTCGGTCAATGACCTCCTGCTTGGCGGACTCCAATGGAAACACAACTGAAGAGATTTCAACATGACCGACTCTAGGATGCCGGTAATCAGCGCAGTTACGCCCTGCTTGAATGACGCCACGTATTTGCCGGAGATGATTGAAAGTTTCCTTGCGCAGGACTATCCGTATAAGGAATTGGTCGTGCAGGACGGCGGCTCGACCGATGGCACCCACGAGATCCTTCGCCGCTACCCCATCCGCTGGAGCGCGGTACCGGATTCCGGCCCTCATGACGCAATTAACAAGGCAATTCTTGCCAGCCGGGGCGACGTCATTGTGATCATGCCTGCGAACGATCTGTTTGTTCCGGGAGCGTTCACTTGTGCCGCGAATGCGCTTTGCAGGAGGCCCGAGGTCGCCATGGTCTATGGTGATTGCCGGTTCATCGAAGAGGATGGCACAGTTATACGCATCGATCGGCCTGGGATCCTCGATATCGATCGTTTGCTGTGGACGCATTGTCTCCAATTGCAGTCGGCGTATATTCGCCGGGAAGCGTTTGATCGGGTCGGCCTGTTTGACGCGGCAATCAAAGGGCCCGGAGATATGGAATGGCTCATGCGGATGGTGGCCGGATATCCTTTAGACTCATTCCTCTATGTACCGGAAGTGTGGAGTTCTTTTCGTCTGGGTCAAAGCCTACAACATGTGAATCCACATAATTGCGAACAAGCCGCGGGTGTGTTGCTTGCTGCGCACGAAAAGTTCTTATCTGTAGCAGGAAACTGCCGGCAATTGCGCCACGGTGAACGCCGTGCTCGTGCAGGAATGCACTGCCAGTGTGCAACCTGGTTTTCAGAGGCGGGCAAACGCCGGGAAGCGTGGAATCACCTCGGGAAAGCTCTTTACCAATGGCCGGGCTTGGTATTGACGCATCTTGGGATCAACTATTCCGCCCGAATTGTGCTCGGCAGGAATCTTACGAGAGTGCTCACCAGGTGCATGTTTAACATCCGCAGGGCATTGCATTCTGGCCATGCTGCACCTCGTTAGCTGCGGCACCATGAATCTTCCTGTACTGTGGCGAAGCGATTCGAACCGGGGCTTCAGTATGGAAAGTAGAGATTCTTGCCTGCGAGGAAGGTTGTAGCCGGATGCTACGGCTTGCTTGAGAGATTTTGCATGAGAATTGCGATTCTGTGGGGCGGCATGTCAGGGTACCTCAATGCATGTATAAAAGAACTTGCCAGCCGCGAAGGTATTGAGCTGTTTGTAAGCCATCAGGCCCCTGTGCCGGAAGCTCCTTACAATGACGGCCAGTTTGCATGGATAAAGAATCGTCTGATGTGGCAATCGAAGGCTGAATTTGCCCCGCTACGAGAGCGGCTGCGTTCATTTGATCCGGAGATCATGGTCTTCTGCGGATGGCACGTGTCGGCATATCGCCGAATGGCGAGGGAGCTGGCCAAACGGTGCTGGCGTGTATTGGTCATGGACAATTGTTGGAAAGCCACGGCGAAGCAGAGGTTGGGCGTACTCATCTCACCGTGGTATGTCCGCCCCCTTGCGGATGCGGTTTGGCTTCCCGGTGAGCGGCAGGCGGTGTTTGCCAGGAGGTTGGGATTTGAGCAGCGCGAGATTCTGTGGGGATCCTTGTCCTGCGATCAGCCGGCAATTGAACGGGTACACCTTTCGCGCTTGGCAGAGGGAAGATCCGTACCGCGGTCGTTCCTGTTTCTGGGAAGATTCGTTGCGGAAAAGGGTGTGGAGAAACTGGTCGAAGCGTACCAGTCTTACCGGGAAAGATCGAAAAATCCGTGGCCTCTAGTCTGTTGCGGCGCGGGCCCTCTAAGTTCTCGCCTGGAAGGCAGACCTGGGATTCGTGTCGAGGGGTTCGTGCAGCCAGGCCAGCTCCAGGGCATCCTCGCCTCATCGGGATGCCTAATTCTGCCAAGCACTCTGGAACCTTGGGCTCTCGCAGTCCACGAGGCCACTTCCGCTGGACTGCTGATTCTTGCATCTGAAAATGTTGGCGCGACGGTGCACTTAGTTCAGGACCACTACAACGGGTATATATTTGATAGCCACGACGTCAAAGCGCTTGCGGTACTCATGTCGCAAGTCAGCAATTTGAGCGATGGACGCCTCGATGCGATGTCGCGTGGCAGTCATCTCCTCTCAAAGCAATTCACGCCAACTCGGTGGGCTGACACGCTCCTCGAAGGCTTTCGCACGGCTGCGTTGCGTTAAGCTGCCATCTTATTAGGTCAATCCAAGGAAGAGTAATGAATAAACGCGCGAAGGAGGGACTGCGGAGGTTATTTCCACGGTCACTGGTGCCGCACAGGATACTGGGAGGGCCTCTGCGCGGAAGTACGATCGTGACTTCCTGGCATGATTATCCGGCGGCAATTCTCGGTCGAACCGAGCGGCCTTTGCTGGAATGCTTTGCGAATAACGTTGGCAAAGGCGAGACATGGTTGGATGTGGGCGCACATTACGGTTACACGGCGATTGCGCTCTCTAAGTTAGTGGGTGCTTCCGGCCACGTCTATGCATTTGAGCCGATGCTCAATACTGCGGGTTGTATCTGCCGGACGAAGTCTTTGAACAATCTGCCGCAACTAACCGTCATTCCAATGGCGTTGGGGAATTGCGCGGACCTGTCGTTAGAGAGACTGCTCTCGACAAGGGGGATGATCGATAGCACGCTGCAAGATGCCCCAGGATTTAAGGAAACGTTCACAGTTGCACGGCTAGACTGGCTATGGCCAAGAATCGCGTCACCAGACTTGCGGATCGACGGGATCAAGATCGATGTGCAAGGTATGGAGATACTAGTACTCGAGGGGATGGCTGCGGTAGTCAAGCGAGATCGGCCAAAGTTACTCGTCGAAGTCCATAGAGGTGTCTCTCGACCGAATCTGCTGGATGTGATCGCCTCCATCGGGTACAAACCCAACGGGGCTGCGGTTGCCCCACTCCCCGGCGAATCAGAGCCGCTTTATGCGGATGATCGAACCTATCTGTTTACACCAGATCCCGCCGAATTAGTCATGGCATAGGCTATCGATGATTTGATCTGTTTGTCTTTAAGGCAGCTCGGATGAATTGTCGAAGGCTTACTATCCCAAATTGGTCAATAAAGGAGAAGAGAGCGTGAAAGTTTTGATTACGGGTGGTGCTGGGTATATTGGTTCGGTTCTCAGCGAACGCCTTCTGGATACAGGCTTCGATGTGACGGCAGTCGACAATCTGCTCTATGGGCAACATGGCCCCTTTCACCGTGCGGCCGACCCCCATTACGACTTCGTTTTTGGCGATGCTCGCGACGAAACGCTGATGAAGACGCTGATCCCGAAGGCTGACGTGCTGATCCCGCTAGCAGCCGCAGTCGGTGCTCCGCTCTGCGATCGGGATCCATTTTTTGCGCGCACCGTGAACCTGGAAGCGGTGCAGTTAATGAATCGGTTGCGGAGCCCAAGCCAGCGCATTATTTTCCCGACAACGAATAGCGGCTATGGGACCAAGTCTGGCGAAGAGTTCTGTACCGAGGAGACGGCACTGGAGCCGATCTCGTTGTATGGCAAACTGAAGGTCCAGGCAGAGGCGGAGTTGCTGGATAGCCCGAATACCATTTCTCTCCGTCTGGCAACTGTCTTCGGCATGTCTCTGCGCATGCGTATCGATCTATTAGTGAATCATTTCGTATATGAAGCGGTCACACGAGGCTATCTCGTGATTTTCGAGAAGAACTTCAAGCGGAACTACGTCCACATCCGCGACGTTGCCGACGGATTCGTCCACTGCATTGAGAAAGGTGACGGCATGCTGAACAGGTCCTTCAACCTGGGCCTTGACTCTGCCAATCTGTCGAAGCAGGAGCTAGCAGAGAAGATCCAATGCTATGTACCGAAATTCCTGGTGCAATACTCTGAAATCGGTAGCGATCCTGACAAGCGCAACTATATTGTCTCCAACCAACGGCTGCGCGATGCCGGCTTTGAGGCTCGGCGGTCGCTTGATGAGGGTATTGTCGAATTGATCAAAGGGTATCGGATGATTGGCCGCGGCCAGTTCGGGAATATCTAGGAGTTCATGAGCATGCCGACTGACGCATTTCCCGTTCGCTCACACAATGGTTCCGCGTACGCCAGCAGCGGCGTGCTAATTCGAGCCAAGGCGCCTCTGCGGATCAGTTTTGCAGGTGGGGGCACAGATCTCCCGCACTATTACAAGAACCACGACGGCGCAGTGCTTTCCAGTACCATCAACCGCTATGCCCGGGTGACTCTATATTCGCGCGGGGATACTGAGGTTGTGATCCGTTCCCTGGATTTGGGCCGCAGTGTTCGCTACAACTTGCACGACGGTCCAATTTATGACGGAGTGCTTGACTTGGCCAAAGCCGCGATTCAGCGCATTGGGGCTCCTCATGGCATAGACCTGGACATTCATTTGGAGGCCCCTAAGGGCAGCGGATTAGGGGGCTCGTCGGCATTGACGGCCGCCGTGCTTGGAGCCGTCGCTTCCACCAGCGGCGGGGTCTTCAACTTGTATGAACTGGCGGAATTGAATTACAACATCGAGCGCTTAGACCTGAAGATTGCAGGAGGAAAGCAGGATCAATATGCGACGACCTTCGGCGGGTTTAACTTGTTGGAGTTCCGTAAAGACCGGGTCGTCGTTACGCCGCTCCGCATCGATCGGTCGGTCCTGAACGATCTCGAGGCTCACTTGCTGCTCTGCTACACCGGCACGGTGCGCCCGGACCTCGGCTTAGTGGACCAGCAAGTTAAGTACTTTCAAGAGGGACGGCAGGACACACTGCGCGGCATGCAGCGTCTTTGTGAGATGGCTTTTGAAATGAAAGAAGCATTGCTGACTGGTGCACTAGATCAGTTCGGCAAAATGCTTCACGAAGCCTATATCAACAAGAAGATGATGAATCCCCATGTTGCCGATGGGACCCCTGCTGAGCTACTGTACGAATGCGCGCGAAAGCATGGCGTAATCGGCGGCAAACTCCTGGGTGCTGGCGGCGGTGGCTACCTATTGCTGTATTGCGAAACCGGCCGCCAACTCGATGTAAGGCACGCGCTCGAAGCGATGGGAGGGCAATTCACCGACTTCTCATTTGAAGGTTTAGGTCTTCAAGTCTGGCGGAGCCAGTCTCGATGATGATCGCAGTGGTAGTGATGACTGGAATAACCGCTCCAGAGTCCTCGTTGACGCACAGGGCCGGATGAGAATACTTGGCCAACCGCTTCTGGCTATTTGCAGCCAGGGAAGGACTAACCAGCATCAATCGATAAGCCTGGCAAACAGTCGGACGGCAGTCTAGCAGGTTGCTGAAAAACGATGTTTAGTGCTGATGCTTCTCTCTTTTTGTCCCGTTCCCAGGCGCTTTCGTGGCCTAGCCCGGTGGATTTCCGTGCTCTGCGAGCCGTTTTTGTGGCTCGCAGAGACACTCCGTCCGCATCAGGCGGCGGCTGGAATCGGAATCAGCTTTCGCATCCGCACCAGATTGTATGCCGCCGCCGCGAAGGTAAAGATCCACGCCACCTTGAACAGCCCGCGATGTTTCAGCTTGCGCAACAGGGCGATGTCTTTCAGCCAGCCGAAGCACTCCTCGATGCGCTTGCGCTTCTTCTGGCTGACGGCGTAGCCCGCGTGCCGCGTCGTGCGCGCGTCGATGGCACTGCCACCTGCCCGGCCCGCATTCTGCGCCACATGCGGCGTCACGTTCATATGGCGGCATTCGGCAACGAACTCCTGCGTGTCGAAACCCTTGTCGCCGCCCACCGTGATGCGCCCATCCCCGCCAACCTGCTCCAGCATCAGCAGCGCTGCGTCGCGCTCCGCCCGTCCGTTGGCCTGCAAAAGCTCCGCGTTCACGATCAGCCCATGGCGATTCTCCACCTGCAGGTTGCCGCTATAGCTCAACTTCGCCTCCTTGCCCTTGGCCTTGCGCGCCAGAAGTGCGTCCGGATCAGTCTGCGACTCATGGGTTTCGTTCGACCGCTTCTCGCCGTGAAAGTCCACCGTCGGGTTACCGGGATCGTCCGGCGGCGTATTCTGCTTTCCATCTTTGGCCCGAAAACTCTTCAGGCTCGCCCAGGCTTCCAGCAGCGTACCGTCTACCGTAAAGTGCTCGTCAGAGACCAGACCCGCCGCCCGCGCCCGCTCCACTACCTGCACCAGGAACTCCCTGGCAACCGCCCCCTCCAGCAACCGGTCGCGGTTCTTCGTAAATGTCGTCGCATCCCACACCTTCTCGTCCAGGTTCAGCCCTACAAACCACCGGAACAGGATGCTGTAGTCGATCTCCTCCATCAACAGCCGCTCGCTGCGCACCGAGTAGAGCATCTGCAGCAACTGCGCTCGCAGCAACTTCTCCGGCGGAATCGATGGCCGGCCGCACTCGGCATACATGGCGTCGAACAACGGCGACATCGCTTCCAGAATCTCGTCCGTCATGGCACGCACCGCGCGCAGAGGATGGTCTTTGCCCACTCTCTGCTCCGGCGACAAATAACTGAACATATCACCTTGCTGATGATCGATTCCTCGCATGATCTTTTCTTAACCGATCACGCTGTGGATTTGGAGTGACTTTTTCAGCACCCTGCTAGAAGGTGTTTGAGCGGAATTATTTAGGAGAGGAAAAGAATTGAAGATCAATTGGTCGAATGAGCGAATTCTGGTGACCGGTGGCGGTGGTTTCCTCGGCAGCCACATGGTTGAGAAATTGCAGGCGCGCGGATGCCATGATGTTTTTGTATTCTCCAGCAAAGACTTTGACCTGACAAAGGAAGAACAGGTTAGTCGCTTGTTCCGGGAACATCCTGCCGACATCGTCATCCACCTTGCTGGCCTGGTCGGCGGAATCTATCCGAACCAGCAGCGGCCAGCTCAGTTCTTTTATCAGAACCTGATGATGGGCGTGCTCACCATGCATTATACCTGGAAGAGCGGCGCCCAGAAATTTGTGTGCGCCGGAGCAGGCTGCGGATATCCAGAGCAAGCGCCTCTTCCTCTGAAGGAAGAGTCCTTCTGGGATGGTTTTCCCCAAAAACCGAGCTATGCCTATTCTTTGGCGAAGCGGATGTTGCACGTGCAATCCATGGCATATTGGCAGCAATACCAATTTCCGGCGATCGTAACTATTCCGGGGAATATCTATGGGCCTTACGACAACTTTGATCTCGAAAATGCGCATGTTATTCCAGCTTTGGTGCGTAAATTCGTGGAAGCCACCGCAGCTGATAGCGGGCGAGGTCAGAAAGTGGTTATCTGGGGATCGGGGAGGCCAACTCGAGATTTTGTCTATGCCGGCGACGTGGCAGAAGGTATGTTACAAGCTGCCGATATGTACGATTCTTCCCAACTTGTCAACCTTTCCTCGGGCCGGGAACATACCGTACGAGAGGTGGTTGAGGTGCTGACAGAGATTACCGGGTTCAAGGGAGAAGTTGTGTGGGACACATCGAAGCCGGAGGGCCAGAGCAGGCGCTTGTTCGACATCAGCAAAGCAAGGCGCGACCTGGGATATGAAGCAAGAACGAGCTTATATGAAGGCCTGAGAGTCACCGCTGACTGGTACCGGGAGCACCGTGACGAGGCTCGCAACCTGGTTGCGGTCGCGAGCGAGAGCAAGGTCTAACCGGGGAGGCTTCGAGGATGGCACCAGATTGGTGGAAGCATCGGCGGGTCCTGGTCACTGGCGGAGCGGGTTTCATCGGCTCAAATCTTGTGGCGCGCCTTGTTCGCGAAGAAGCACAAGTACGAGTCGTCGACAATCTGGAGCGGGGACGCCAGGAGTATCTTGCGGCAAGTCAGAATGATATTGAGTTCCTGCACGGAGATCTCAAATCCGTAGCGGTGTGTGAAAGCGCATGCCATGAGGTTGACGTTGTATTTCATTTGGCGTCGAAGGTTGGTGGTATTCGCTATTACATGGATCGTGCAGGAGATGTCTTCCGCGAGAACACGCTGATGGACCACAACATGTGGTCAGCGGCGATTCGCGCAAACGTCCCTTATTATTTTTATGCCTCAAGCGCTCATGTCTACCCTGGCAATCTTCAACAATCGCCGGATTCGCCGTTGATTCGTGAGGAGCAAGCGTATCCAGCCAGTCCGGAATTATCGTATGGGTGGGCCAAGTTAATTGGTGAACAACTGATCCAGTACACTATCAATCAGGGGGATTGCAATACACGGGCCGCCATCGCACGCATTATCGGCTCCTACGGCCCGAATCAGGACCTGGATCTGGCAACAGGTTCGTGCATACCTGTGTTTTGCAGACGGGCGATTCGGTATCCGGATGAAGGCCCATTCAGGGTTCTCGGCACTGGCGCTGAGACGCGCTCCTACCACTTCGTCAGTGATACTATCGATGCATTTCTTCTGTCGGTGCAGAAGCTCGAGGGCTCTCTGTTAGTAGGCCCGTTCAATCTTGGTTCAGAGGAGCGGATCAGCATAGGCGATTTGGCCAGGGAGGTGATTGCTGTTTCCGGCAAGCGGATCGATATCGACTGGGATACGAGTCATCGAACCTTGATCTGGGGGCAAGCAGTGGCCTGTGACCTCGCATCAGACTTGCTCGACGGCTGGAAGCATCAGGTTTCGCTTCACGACGGGTTATCAATCTGCTATAAACACATAAGTGACCGGCTGCGAACATAAAAGGCTAGCGGGGTAATAACCTCCGCGTCCGAAATTGCAGCGCGAACATTCCACCTTCAACATATCCCCGGCTTAATTCCGACAGAAGGTTACTGTCGGCATCTCGCGCGTTTCGGCTCGGGGGAATAGCGAGACTTAGCTCATAGATAGCCGCTCGAGCGCCAGCGAATCTGCAACCTTTTGGTGAAAAAAGCTCGATAGTTTAGCTACCTCGCGACTAAGTTTCGTGATCTATTACTAGACTTACTTCTGAATGGTGTCGCAATCGAAGGGAACCAGATGCAACTGATCGATCTTGTCAAGATAGTAGCATTCCGATACACGAAATTTGGCAGACCGCGGTACCCCTTCCCCAACATCGAGCCGGTGGAACTTGCTACGCTTATTTGTGAAATCGACCGGCTGAAACATACCGCGGGCTCGATCGTGGAAATCGGTGTGGCAAGGGGGATGACCACGCGCTTCTTGTCTGAACATCTTGTTAGGAGTGGTTATTCCAATCAGAAATACTACGCAATCGATACCTTTCAGTCATTCCTCAAACGTGACATTGATTATGAAGTCAACCACCGAGGCAAGAAGAGATGGAATTTTAGAGGGCAATTCAAATACAACGACTTTGAGGTGTGGAAAAGGAATTTTAAGGAGTTTCCGTTTGTAAAAGCCATCCAGAGTGACTGTGTCGTTTTTGACTACGGATCGATCGCCCCGATCAAGATTGCCTTTCTTGATGTCGACCTCTATCTTCCTATAAAGCATAGCCTGCCTAAGATATATGAGCATGTTTGCGAGGGTGGAATCATTTTCGTTGATGATGTGAGAGACAATTACCAATACGATGGCTCTTACCAGGCATACATGGAGTTCTGCAACGAAATGAAAATCACTCCCACAATTCTTGGTAACAAGTGCGGTGTTATTCGAAAGTAAGGTTTCTACATTGAAGCCAGGTTCTGAACTGCCACAGCGATCCTTCCATCTGTGATCCAGACTCAAGAGCACAACCGTGCGATATTGAACTCCTGTGGCCGTCCGGGTCAATGATGAAAGAGATTCGAGTCTAACAGCGGAGAGCGAATAACTTTACGATGCGAATCCTAGTAAATGACTTTAGTGGTGGTTCATACGAGACTGAGCTGAGTCGAGAACTGGCCCGTCGCGGCCACAACATCCTACATGTTTTTTTTGCTGATAATGTGTCTACCCCCAAGGGGGAGATCAGGTCGAAAGCAGGCGATACCTCCTGCTTTGAGATTGAGGGTTTGCATGTTCCGCTGAAGTTTTCGAAACATTCAATCCGGACGCGGAGAAGAGCCGACATTGCTTATGGAAAGGCCGTTGCAGGAAAAGTCGCCGCATTCAAACCCGATGTCATTATCTCCGCTAATATGCCGCTGGATGCACAAGACATTCTGCAAAAAACAGCGAGAAAGCACAATGCAAAGTTCGTCTTCTGGATGACGGAAGTCTACAGCTTTGCGATGCGGTTTGTACTGCAGAGAAAGTTGGGGCCACTATCGAGGCCAATTGCCAACTATTATGAACAGGTGGAGCAACGACTCCTCAAACAGTCGGACGCGGTGGTGTGCATTACTCCCAGATTTCGAGAACTGGCAATCAATTGGGGGGTCCAGGCATCGCGCGTCTCCGTGATTGAGAACTGGGCGCCACTTAGCGAAGTTATGCCTGCGGACAAGGACAACCCGTGGTCTCGCGAACACGGCGTGGACCGGAAATTCTGCTTCATGTATAGCGGCACACTGGGCTCGAAGCATCGTCCGGAGTTGCTGCTGTCGCTCGCACGCTATCTGGAAGCCTGTGGCAACGCGCAACTTGTCGTTGTTGCCGCTGGTCCGGGCGTCGAATGGCTCCGCGCCAGGGCGCAGGATATTCAAAAAGATGTGCTGACGATTTTGCCGCTGCAACCGTACAAGAAGATCTCCGAGATGTTGGGGGCTTCCGATGTGCTTATTGCGTTGCTTGATTCCAAGGCTGGCACATTCGCCGTACCTTCCAAGATACCCACTTATCTCTGTGCCGGCCGCGCTCTGATCGTTGCTGCTCCCGGAGAGAACCAGGCGGCAGCGATTGTCGAGCAAGCAGAGGCCGGAATCGTGATTTCGCCCGATAACACCGCGGATATTGTGAAAGCGGCAAAAGAGCTGATGGAGAACACCGAACTGCGCGCCCGATATGCCTCGAATGCGCGCGCATACGCCTTACGAACCTTTGATATCGAGGATATTACAGATCGCTTTCTTCAAGTGCTTGGAGAAAGTTATGTTCTGCAGATGTCCTGATGATTGGCAAACTAAGACGTCCATGTCGCAAGATTCAACCCTTTAACCGCAGTACGGTAATTTCATGAATACGCTCCACATTATCGACACGTTTGCGCCAACGGCCGGCGGTCCTCCGGAAGCCGTGCGCCAGCTTGCAAAAGCCTATAGAGAAGTCGGAGCCGGAATCGAGATCGTATGTCTGGACAATCCAGGTGAGCCATTCTTGAAGGGCATTCCCTGTCCAGTGCACGCTCTCGGTCAGTCCTTTTTGGGCAGGTACAGCTTTTCCCCACGTCTCTGGCGCTGGCTCCGTGAAAATGCAGGCCGCTTCGATGGCATGGTAATGCATGGGATATGGTCTTTCCCCGGCGTCGCCCTTCGCTTTGCTGCGCTCCGCGCCGGAAGGCCTTACGGGATATTTGTCCATGGTCAGCTCGATCCCTGGTTTTATAGGAAGTATCCGCTCAAGCATCTCAAGAAACTGCTTTATTGGCCGGTGCAGTATCCCGTCCTTCGCGATGCGCTGGCGGTCTTTTTTACTGCCGAATCCGAGCCAAATCTGGCGAAGACTACCTTTCGTCCGAATAAATGGAAGAGCGCCGTTGTCGGGTTAGGGATCACCGATCCCGAGGAGAGCAGGAGAGATCCTGCTCTCCAGATCGAGGCCTTTTACCGTAGGTTTCCCGAGCTTCAGGGCCGCCGCTTTCTGCTGTTTCTCGCCCGCATTCATGCTAAGAAAGGATGTGATCTGCTGATCGAGGCATTGGCAAGGATCGCACCCTCAGTCCCAGACGTGGACCTTGTGATCGCCGGTCCCGACCAAGCAGGATTGCAGGCAAAGCTTCAGCGCCTGGCCAAAGAGATCGGCATTGCTGGCAGAGTTCACTGGCCGGGCATGATTGACGGCGACCTCAAATGGGGGGCGCTCCGCGCCTGCGATGCATTCGTTCTGCCGTCTCACTCGGAGAACTTCGGGATCGCTGTGGTCGAATCCCTATCTGTAGGACGACCCGTGCTCATTAGCAACCAGGTGAACATTTGGCGGGAGATCGAGTGCGATTGTGTGGGTCTCGTTGAAGACGATACGCAGGAAGGCACTGAACGGCTCCTGCGCCGCTGGTTCGCTCTCCTTCCCGCGGAACGCGACGCCATGGCCGCTCGAACTCGGGCCAGTTTCGAACGGCATTTCACATTGAATCGAACGGTGGTAGCCATCGACCGGCTGTTTTCTTCCGCAGCGCCGACTGGCGTGGAGAACGACGGCGCAGGCCAGGTTTCGAAGGATGCAACGACCCTGCCGAATCATGAACTCCGAGCTTAGGTTGCCGAGGTAAGTTTCTTCATCATTGGTATTGGCCTTTACGGCAAATAGGGCCGGACCTTTTCCTCTGCTTCGGTTTGGCGCGAGTCCTCACTTATGAATTAGGTTCTTATGCGACCCACTGTCATCTTGCTTTCTTTCGACTCCCAAGAAACGCTGGGCGCAACGCTGAGTTCTGCCCGATTGGTTTCAGATGAAATCTTCGTGGTGGATTCCTACAGCAGCGACGGAACCGTGGAAATAGCGCGGTCCCTTGGAGCTGTGGTCGTTCAACATCCGTTCGAGCACTACGGAGCCCAGCGAAACTGGGCAATCGACAATCTGCCCATCACCCGGCTCTGGCAACTGCATCTGGATGCTGACGAACTGATGGACAGTGGGCTGGTGGCTGCCATCCAGGCGCTGCCCGATGAGCCAGCGCACTCCGGCTATTTTTTGCGCCGATATGTGCGCTTCCTGGGCCGGGTGTTGCGTCACGGAGGTTTGAGCCCTACCTGGCACCTGCGCCTGTTCCGCACCGGAGTGGGCCGTTGCGAAGACCGCAAATACGACCAGCACTTCCTTCTCAGAAGCGGGAGCTATGGCCAACTGAAAGGTGCAATGCTAGATGACCATCAAATGCCCTTAACCGAATGGACAGCGCGACACAACCGGTGGTCTGACAGTGAAGTGGCCGAGTTGGACGCTGGGGGAATTTCCGGGCGACTGCGGCCAAACGCTCGCGGTAATCCGGCGGAGCGCAAACGTTTCCTGCGGGAAAAATACAACCGTATGCCGCTGTTCGTCCGATCCTTCGGTCTGTTCGCCTATCGTTATTTCTTCCGTCTCGGCTTTCTGGACGGGACTGAAGGGTTTATCTTCTGGGTGCTGCAGACCTTCTGGGCCCACTTTCTGATCGACGCAAAGATCTGGGAAAAGCGCCGCGCTGCGCGTCTGGCCGCGGGGACGGCAGTTAAGCCTGCATCGTGAAATGAAGCATTCATGCCGTGAGCTAGGATCCGGTATCGAAGTCGGTTGCAGCTTATGGGTTGTGTTTTCGCATGCGTTCACGGTGTTGTCTCTTTTGGGAAACTTCGGAATATCGAGAGTTTCCGAGTGCATTTTCCCAGATTAACCTTGGTAATGCGGGAATAATGAGCCATGGATAAGAGCGTGTACAAGAAAACGGTCGCAACGCCATTTATGCGAGGCGCGGCTGTGTTGGCTGCGCTTGCCCTGACGGTCTGCACGCTCGCAGCAGGGCAAGCAGGGACGCAGGCCAGCACAGGGCAGTCCGCGAGCGCTTTGAGTGGCGTCGGGGCGGATTGTGAACCGATCACGCGAGGTTCGCCGTACATTCCGCTGGACAGTTGGGTCTATCCGGCGGTGATGCGGCTTTATGCGTTGGGCTATGTCGACAAGGTTTATCTTGGGCTGCGTCCGTGGACACGCGCGAGCTTGAGCCAGATCCTGGATGAGACTGGAAATCGTCTCGAGGATGTGGATGAAGGTTCAATCACAATCGAGGCCGAAGGGATATACAAGGCCCTGATCCACGAGTTGCGCGATGACGCCGTGGACTCTTGCCTGACGCACAAGGGCGCTGCTAGCGTCGAGTCGGTCTATAGCCTGTCGCGCGGCATCAGCGGCACGCCGCTGCGTGACAGCTACCACCTCGGTTCGACCATCGTTAACGACTATGGCCGGCCCTACGCCAATGGTTTCAATAACTATTCGGGGGCCAGCGGCTATGCGTCCTACGACCGGTTTCTCCTCTATGTGCGCGGGGAATTTCAGGGAGCACCCTCGACCACTGGTTATTCGCCGGCGTTGACTGGCGAACTCGCTGCCAGTGATGGTACGAACTACTACTTCACCCCCACCTGTTTCGCAAGTACGTCCCCATCAACAACTTCCGCGTGTATTGCTATACCGAACCAGGATCAGACCTCGATGCCGGTCGGGCCAATCGCTGCGGCCACCAGAGGACGTGTCATGGAGGCTTACGTCTCCGCCCAGGTTCTCAACCATGTCATATCCTTCGGCAAACAGGATGATTGGCAAGGCCCTGGGCTGGGTGGCGCCATGTCTTATTCCAACAACGCTGAAAACATCTACTCTTTCCGCATCAACCGCATTGAGCCGCTGGATGTACCGCTGCTCTCGCGGCTTACCGGACCGTTCCGTTATGAATTCCTGGTGGGCCCTCTGAAAGGTCACACCTACCCTATCGACCCCTGGGTGCACATCGAGAAGATAAGCTTCCGTCCCACCGAGAACGTTGAGTTAGGCTTTGAGCGCACGGTAATTTGGGGTGGCAAGGACCACGCCCCGATCAACATCAAGAGTTTCCTGAGGAGCTTCTTCAGCCTGAGTGCGCCCGATGAGGCAGTCAAGAACAGCCCGCAGGATCCCGGAGCCCGCTTTGGCGCTTTCGATTTTTCCTACCGGCTTCCTTTCCTACGCAATTGGCTTACGGTCTACTCGGACTCGGAAGTCCACGACGATGTTTCCCCTGTCGATGCTCCTCGCCGCGCATCCTGGCGGCCCGGAATATATCTATCTCATGTCCCGGGCGTCCCGAAGCTCGACCTGCGCGTCGAAGCCGTTTCCACCGATCCACCAGTGTCGACCAGTCACGGCGGAAAATTCATGTACTATGAGGGAATCCAGCGACAAGGGTATACCAATAACGGCCAACTATTCGGCGACTGGATTGGCCGTGAGGACAAAGGTGGCCAAGGCTGGATTACTTACCACCTGAGTGGTAATGAACAGATTCAGCTTGGAATCCGCGATCAGAAAGCCGCAAAAGACTTCATTCCCGGCGGAACTACTCTAGGCGACTTCAACTTCCAAGTGGTTAAGCGCATTGGCAAGGAATTCGAGATCAATGGCAACTTCGCCTACGAACACTGGAAGGCTCCCATCTATCTTCCTGGCCAGCAAACCATGACGACCACAACCGTCCAACTGACGTGGTTCCCGGACCGGAAGGTCAGCTTCTAGCCCGCTCTTTTGCTTGCCGGCGCCAGTCGCGGGTCCAAAGCCGATGCTGGTCACAGCAAAAGGCTGCTTCGTGTCCTTCAGGGGGGATCTCGATCAAAATCAAGACTTCGAAGCAGGTAGTCCGAAGCGCTTTCTATGTCTGTCGCCGATGAATCGGGGTTAACCTCCAAAGAAAAGATGATCACGTCGCTTGCTCTTGCGATCTATCTGTTGGTGAAGATGGCCACGAACGGGACATGGTATCAATGCGCGTCTCAGTGAGAAGAACGTGAACTCTTCGCACTCAGTAAAGGACTTGCCTTGCACAGCTGGGTTCCTGGCCCTGGAATGAATGGAAATAGATCGCGGGTTGCGTATTTGAACCGTATATCCTATTAAGGATCTGGAGAGTCAAACATGAATTCCAGACCAGGGCCCAAGGGCGCAGGAGACCTGTTGGAGACATCCGCGCGTACCCGACTGGAGTCCGCTGAGTTTTTGCCTCGCGCGAATGGGGGAAAAAGAATGACTCTTCCCCGAAAGGGGGATTGCCTTCGGAGGGGGTATTCGTCAAAACTAGGAGAGACTATGCGTTTAAAGCCCGCGCGAGCTCTTGTATGATCTGGAGAGTCGAACACGAATTCCAGGTTGAGGCCTAAAGCGCGGAAAACCTGTTGGAAATATCCGTGTGTAACCGACTGCAGTCCTGCTGAGTTTCTGCCTTGCACCACCGGGAAACAGATGAATGACGCTCCTCGAATGGGGATTTCCATCGAGTGAGGGTATTCATCAATTCTAGGAGAGACTATGCGTTTGATGCTCCCCCACAAGCTCATTCTCGCAGCGCTTTTTGTCGCCGCAGTAGTTCCCATCTATTCCCAAGTCGCCCCTTCCGCCCGTCAGGGTGGTTTGCCGATTGTCGTTGGCGTCGCATTCTCGGATTTCAGCATCGATCAGGGGCCTGGGAGAAGGATGGTCGGCATCTCCGCCTGGGCTGACTGGCTCCCCAGCAGATTCCCGGGGGTCCTGCGCGGCATGGGGATTGAAGGCTTAGGACACGCCATCAACTACGACCGACCGGCGGGGATTAGCAGGATGCGTCAGGATACAGTCGAAGGCGGTCCGATTTACGCTTGGAATCCCTATCGAGGCGTCCGCCCCTATGTCAGGTATGTGTTTGGTATAGGTCGCATCGACTTTCCCCCGTCCGGAAAGTACTCCCACGATGAATTCTTCGTCGCAGCCCCTGGTGGAGGGGCAGAGTTTCACGCTTGGCAACACGTCTGGATACGTGCCGACTACGAGTACCAGTTCTGGCACCATACCTTCGGGCCTCACGACCTTACGCCCAACGGGTTTACGATCGGTGCCTCATACGATTTCAGACCGCCAGTCTCTAAGTAGGAATTGATCCATGCGCCAGGCCGGTTGCGCACCAATGAGCACCCAAGTTTTCGCGTCCAGAGCAAGCCACTCATGCTCAGCATAGTTTAAAGCCAAACTTATCCCGAACCGGACGCCAGTTCGATGTGAACAATGAGCTCATGGGCCGGCTGTCCTCTGTTTTGGGCCAAAACTGCCTGTCATCTCTAGCAGTGCGAAATCGAAAGGCCGCAATTTGTAATCTGAAGCCCCACATGCCATGCGCAGAAGAGTTGACCATGGGACGTGTTGGAGCCCATTCAAGCGTCGCAAGAAGGCGTGTTCCCGCGCCCAAAGCTCAATCTGGAACACCGGGCGAACGAAGGGGTGTTCATCAAACTGCTCTCGATTTCATCGTGTGCAGTCGTACCAGATCACGCTGGTACGGTAAGCAAGGATAGGAGCGTTTTCTACGAATTGTGCTTTCCATGAGGCAGCGGGATCGGGGGCAGCATGGTATTCGCCTAGGCTGTGGCAGCGCAGGCGTAAGGCTTTGTTCAGTTCTGTTTGTTCCTCTACCTGCTCCAAGATTCCCGATCCGTTTACCAGCACGACTTTGCCGCGGAGCTGTCCAGCCCATGTCTGCCAATTGTCCGGCCGCAGAATGGTATACCCATGCGAGCGATAGAGATCTTCGCCGAGGAAAGACGCATCAGCAGATTCGGTGTTGGATTCAAGGCCAAGCCGGTAGTCGAGATAAAGAAAAAACGAATGATTCGGGCTAACGATGATTGCGCCACGGCGCGCATCCTGAGCCACGACATCGGCAACCTTACCCCACGGTTCGTACAGATTTGCAGTGGCATAGTGCTTTCCCGACAAGATCCCTATCCAGCCGAACAGAACGATGACGATGATCGCGGACAGCGCCAGCCTGGAATATCGGGAAGCGTGGCTCGATAAGGCTGTTCCTATGGCCATGAACAACCACGGCAGCATAAAGGTGACTCGCTTAATGTTGATGTTCCCGATAATGTCTAGCAGAGCCATGGAGAGAACGAAGTAGACAAACCAGCGCCGGCCTCGGCTAAACCAAATCGCCGTAAACAATGCAAGAACTGAAAGAAAGACCGGTAGACTCAAGGGCAGAAACCATGGCGCGATGGCGGCTGAGCCGAATAAGGCGAAGCTGGGATAGCCGAGCACGGCAATTTCATTCTTCCAATTCAACCAGGGTTCGACGAACGCTACATTGGCCGACACGTCGTCTATGGCGACCTTGAGCAGTGGCAAGAAGGCTATTGCGACGATTGCCACGACTATCAGAAAGGATCGAAAGCGCTTGAGTGCCAGATTTTGGTGGAAGATCATGAAATCGGCCATCAGCAAGAAGAGAAAGACAAAGCCAAAATAGTTAGACCAAACCAAAAATGCGCTGGCGATTCCGAACGTGATCCACGGAAGTTTGCCACGGTCTTCGATGATCCCGAGGTAGGTCCACGTCACGCAGGACAAAAGAAAAATCGATGGGCAGTACCAGCCCGTAATGCGCCCGAACTGAAACGCGAAGGGCCAGACAAAGCCGAGCAGCAACGTAGCCCAGTATGCTGGTCTTCCTGCGACTCTTTCAGCAGATTTGGAAATGAGGAGGACTGCCGCCATGAAAAAGATGTTGGCGAACACCCTGAGCAGGAAAAACGAGTAGTGAGTGGTAACTAACCAGAAATGCATGAGGATTTCGGCCGCCGGAGGATGCAGTTCACGATATCCTACTTCTGTGAAAAAGGGTCGCAGAGCCGCGCCAACGGGGCGACCTGCAATC
>Ga0116219_10000790_pt1 | contig 31628 bp, 23 predicted proteins | sample Sb_taG_4_FD_91019 | JGI IMG/M metagenome (GOLD analysis project Ga0116219, IMG submission 91019) | Peat soil microbial communities from Weissenstadt, Germany - Sb_50d_6_BS metaG | ecosystem: Environmental > Terrestrial > Soil > Wetlands > Peat | place: Germany: Weissenstadt | collected 2010-09-21 | reverse complement strand
GTCGGAACTGGACAAAGTGGCACTGCGCTTAAATCAACGCCCGAGAAAAACCTTAGGCTTTCAGACTCCTGCGAGTAGACTTCGAGCAAGTGTTGCGTCGACCCATTGAATCCACCGCGTTAACCGGAAAAGTGGGGCCTAGGTCGAATCCTACCGGTTATGAGATTTACCGCGCACTTGCTCGATGGCGATGCCCGATTCTTTCTGTCGTCGCAATTTTTGCGCACCCAGACTGCAGCAATGACCCCGCAGGTCAACGTGGCAAACAAGCTGCAGCAGCCTTTTTGACCAAGCGACGCAGGCAGCTGCTGGCCAACCTGGCCGGATGAGGGACGCCATTTCATACATGGCTTTTTCTTTGTCGATTGGATTTTGGCCGGTGCCTAAGTACCAGTCGCAATCGCAGCCTATGGCGCCACAAGAATGGATTTGGTTTAGCGTGCGGCCGAGTTGATTACCGGCGACATCAGAAGGTGCTGCGGGCGCGCCAGCGTTTGAGTTGGGTCCTTGGTTGCTGGTTTTCCCGTGGAGACATCCGGCATCCTCACATTCAAATCAGAGGTCTTGCGCGCAACTGGTATCAACGAAGATCTTGAAGTAACTGCCGACGCCGAGAGAAGCGGCTCAGGCAACGAAGTTAAGTCGATGACGGCGATCCCGCTGCCACTCTGCCCGGTTATCGCGACGAGGACATTGTCTTTCCCGTCGTCCACTAGAGCGTCATAGTTTGCAGAAAGCGTCAGCGGGAGGGCGATGCGAGTGCGCAAGCCGCCTCCCCTACCGTCTATAACGTCGAGGCCGTTCAGCAGAGGTGCAAAGAGTAGGTTTCCGTCTGCGCTGATCTTTTCCCCATACACTGCCGATTGATTCCAGACTTCGCGATCTACGTACGTTACGATGGATTCCAGGTTCAGATTGGTATCCATCAGATATTCAGTCGCGGACATCCAAGTTTGATTGCTGGATAGCGCCAACTCGTAGTTAAAGCCAACCAAAATAGGATTAAAAAAGACCGTATCAGTGGCAGTGTCTAATGAGAAGACGCCACCGGCTACGTTGACATAGACCCGAGAGTTGTCCTTGCTCAACAGCACCCTCGTATAGGCATCGGCGCCCAATGCACCGTCCTGTACGCTCTGATAATCCGTTACAGTACCGGTCTTCGTGTCCAGCTTGTGAATTGCCCAGCCACCGGTGAAATCGAGGTAAAACGTTGAGAAATAAACTATGCCGGAATCCGCGATGGCGAGCCCGCCCGGTTCCTCGCCCTGATCAACTCCCGTATTCAGCAATGGGAACGAACTTACGGCAGACGGGGAATCGGGGTTGAGCACGTAGATTCGGTTGGTCCCGGCATCCGATACTGCCAACTTACTTCCATCCGGTGAAAGTGAAATGCCCCAAAGTCGCTGTGCGTTCGCAGGTGCCGGAATCGAAGCGAGCCATGCACCCTGAGTCCTGGAGAAAACGCGGATTTGAGTCAGGTCCGTGAAGTAGTACAGGTCGCGCTTGGGATCATATATCCCCTGAACAAGGACGGCTCCAGCAAGAGGATATTGCTGGATTGCAGGAAAGTACTGAATGGCGCTCGATGCTGTCACTGATCCTGCGGAGTTTGTGATCGCTAGATCGGCAGAGAGACTTGAATTCCCGGCGGGCATTGTGTACTGAACGGCTTCAATTGGAAACGGATAATATGGCGTTGACTGTGAAAAAGGCTGCGGCAAATACTGTGTGATCGTCGCCGGATGCCCGCCTACAGAAATTTGAAGTCCGGGGGCTTGGCCGTTAGAATCGGCGGAGCCGAATCCATATCCCAACACGGTCCCGGTGCCGCCCCCTTCCGCAGTGGATGCGCTCGTGGTGACTTCGATGATGGAAGGGCCGTAGCTATAGTCTTCGGGAAGCAGCAAGAAACTGCCGTCGGCGGCATTCATGGAAACGTCGACTGGCCCTGCAGAACCCGCTGGCGTGGTAACGGTGATTCCCGATGAGCCCGTCGAGACGATTGAAGCGGGATGAGTTCCAAAATCGACGCTGTCCACATCGCTGATCGGAACACTAGTAATTACTGCTTGTGCGCCGCCTTGCACTGGTCCGAAGGTCGGCTGTACTACATTGCTGTATTCGAAACTAAATACATTTCCCGGCGGTTGGGCCTGCAGCGTTGCTCCATCCAGAAAGACAACGCCATGGCCTATGGCGCTCGCGATCAGTTTTGTCTCGTCCGCCACCATCGGGAGAGGCACCATCGTCCCGGGAGTGTCATACATGTTGAAACTTTGAATCCATCCCAACTGTTCCTTCGTCCGCCAGTCAAAGGCAATGCCGTCGCCGTTTCCTGTGGGTAGCGCAAATATCGTGTTTCCATCTTTGCTGAGCGCAAATCTGTAAAAGCCGCCTGCGCTGCCAACTTGAAATACGTCGGTCTGAACAAGGTCCGGAGTCGCATACACCGTTACCTGCGATCCGCTCGCCACAAGTATTTCCTGCCCATCCGGTGGAACCAGAATCTGACCTATCCCGATTCCTTGGGGGTTGGTTTCCGCCACCGTCTGTGCACCTGTATTGGGATCGTACATGCAAAGAGTCCCGCCGCTAACGCCGCTTCCTACCAGGATTTTGGTGCGATCAGCGGTAAGAGCGAACTCCACAATGTGGTCCTGCAAGGCGCATCCGGATTGCACGCCTGCGCTGCCGGCTATCGCCAGCGAATTGTCCCCGGGATTCCAAATCCCAATGCTCGAATAGCCGTCAACGGCGGGAATTCCTCCTTGTCCGCTAAGCAGCGCGAGCCTCCCATCGGCAAGCGCCCGTACCTCATACGTTGCAAACCCGCTCGGACCAATCTCCACGGCTGGGATTCTCATTTTGAGCTTCATCGCCACGGGGTCAATTTCGTACAAATCTCCAATTTGAGTGCCGATGTAGACAGTTTTGTGGTCGGGACTTTCGTCCCCGGAAAACGCTCCGGGAACGGGTATCACTCCAACCAGTGCCTCGGTTGTTGCGTCGAATACTTCGACCCGATTCAAAGAAGTGTCGCTCAGAAAAAAACGCTTGGTTGGAGGATCGTAAAGAATCAACGGCTGTGGAAAGAAGTTGAAAAAGGTCGCATCCCATTGCACGTCGGTGCGATCGTATCGGATCCGGGTTGAATTCGGAGGCGGCGATTGGGACGCGCTGACCGTCACGTCGATCTTCCCGGAATGTTGGAGGGATCCGGCCGTTGCCGATACCGCGAGATTCGTGCTCGCTGCTGCGGCACTGCTCGACGCTGCGATCACAACCTGCTCCTGGCCTCCCGCACCAAGATTAAACTGACCCGGGGTGACCGTCACGCCTGCAGGCATCCCGGAGATCGTCACGCTCACCTCAGAATTAAAGCCATGAAGTCCCGTCACGCCCATAGTGATGGTCGTTGATGATTCCTGCTGAACCGACACGTTTGCGGGAACCGATAGAGAAAAGTCGGGAGCCGGAGGCGGGTTCCCACCCCCTCCCGACGAGGAGCCCGAACCACCACCGCAACTCGAAAGCAAAAATGCCCCGAGTAATAGGACTCCCGTGACGCATTGAGTTCGGCGAGTATGCCCGGCGCAATATCGGCGCATGGTCAGCTGAAACGCTTGCTCTCCAAGCGTAAAAAGGGGTAGAGTATGCATCCAAATTCTGCTCGAGTCAATTGCTTCGTCTTCTTATGGTCGTTCAGTTATCTGAGATTCTGCGATGACGACTGTGGTTAATCTGCGAGGCGATTTCAAAGAATGCTCGGTGACTCCGAAATACAGTCTATTCTCCCGCACGCGTTGGATCTTGCGTAACCTTTGGCTGGTGTTGGTCGTGGGGCTTTTCGCCGCTCATCCCTTGCCCGCGCAAACATTCAAGAATCCGCGCATGATCCTTACGAGTTCGGATCCTAGCACCGTGAGCCAAGGGGATCTCAATGGCGATGGAAAGCCAGATCTTGCATACCTCGACGGGGGGAGTCCCCACTTCGTTCACATTCTACTAGGCAACGGAGACTGGACGTTTCAGCACGGACAGGACATTCAGCTTCCATCCGGAGTCGGTGGCACGATTACCATCGCAGATGTAAACAAAGATGGCGTGCCGGATCTGGTGCTGGGAGGAGATGGTCCACAGGCGCTAATTTGCGTTCTGCTCGGAAACGGAGACGGGACGTTTCAATCTCCCATCGTTACCCAATTTGCTCCCGCAGGCGACGCGTTCGCGGATATCGGCTCGGTAATCGGCGTCGCGGATTTCAACGGCGACGGAGCGGTGGATCTGGCTGCAGCAGACGCGCAGAACGATGTTGTGTACATTCTTCTCGGCGATAACACGGGATCGTTTACTCTGAAAGTAGCTCTTCCCAACGGTAGTGGTCCCACCAAGGTGCTCACTGGCGATTTCAACGGCGACGGCCATCTCGATATTATTGTGCAGGGTGTTTTTGGGGCTGACGCGACCGTCTATCTGGGTAAAGGTGACGGTACGTTTCAGGCAGGTGTGCGTTACACCGGACCTCACAATATCGGAGGCATGATTCTTCAGGACATGGACGGCGACGGGCACCCGGATCTGGTTGTTAGTGGTTTTAACGATACTATAGACATTCTGCACGGAAATTCCGATGGGACTTTCGCATCTACATCATCCGGCGGGAGTAGCTACGGTGGGCCGGGTGCTGTGCTTCTCGCCGTCTTCGATTTCAATTCTGATGGAATTCTCGACATTGCTACGGCCAGCAACAATGGCATCAGCATTCTCTTGGGAAAAGGACACCTCGCGTACTCGCCGCCGGTTCCGTATTCTGGAAGTCCCACTCCGATTTCGGCCGTCATCGCGGATTTCAACGGCGATGGCCGCGAGGATTTTGCCGAAATCGCGCCGGGAGGTATCGCACTGATATTCGGAGCTCCGGGAGGAACTCTTCAATCCGCGGATTTGTACGATCTAGGAGAAGGTGCGGCGCTTAACGGCGTCGCCATAGCGGACTTTAACGGCGATCATCTGCCCGATATCGCGGTGAATGTGCCCGCAGAGGTTCCTGCCCTCTTGCTCGGACAGAGCGGTGGAAAATTCAAGATCGCTGCCGGTCCCGAAGGGACCGGAGGACAGCTGGCAGCGTTTATTTTTACCGGCGATTTCAATGGCGACGGCCACGCAGATTTGCTTCTCACAGGGATCAACACCGGCGGCACGGTATTCTTCGGAAATGGAAATGGAACCTTCGCCGCACCTGTTGCTTTGAATCTTCCGGACATGACAACGTTTGGCGGAGCCACCGTCGGCGATTTCAATCATGACGGAACCACTGATATCGTTGAGATGCAATACGAAGCCTTGGACGTGGCTCTCGGCGATACGAATGAGACATTTACGAACAAGCCGGTTCCCTACTTCAGCCTCGCCTCCACTGGCATCGCGGTCGGAGATTTCAACAACGACGGAAAGCTCGACATAGTCGCGAGTCAAACCGAAGCGAATCAACTCCAGATTCTCTTGGGCAACGGTGACGGGACATTCCAATTCGGACGCCAGTTGACCGCGGTAAACCTGCCTCAAGTCATTGCGACGGGTGATTTTGACGGCGATGGAAAAATCGATATTGTTGCCTGCCTTGGATTCTTCAATCTTGCTCAAGTCTATTTTGGAAACGGGGACGGAAGCTTTCAGGATCCGGTCAATGTGCCGCTGCAACGCCAATATAACCGGATGGCTGTTGCAGATATAGATGGCGACGGCAAACCCGACCTCATTCTCTCCGACGGTAATGTACTAGCGATTATTCGCTACACTGGAAACCGAACGTTTGGCCCCGAACAACACTTTCTTGCAGGTTCCATCGCAAACTTCGCGGTGGCAGATGTCAATGGCGACGGATTGCCCGACATAATCGTGGCCAACGGGAACAACACCACCAGCAACGGCTTCAACGCCACGACGGTCACGGTTTTAATTAACCAGGGTGCTGCAACGGCCCTCTCAGGCGAGCTCTCAGTGATTCCAGAGCCTTCCACCTACGGCCAGCCATTTACGATCTCGCTGTCCTTGACTCCGGGAAGCTCGAACTCGCCGGCCCCGACCGGGAGTGTAATCGTCTCAATCGATGGCAATCCCATCGCCACGATTCCAGTCACCAGCCTGAATTTGACTTATGCCGACACGAATTCGCCGTCAATCGGAACTGGCACCCACACGATTTTGGCCGCTTATAGCGGCGACGCCAACTATCTTGCTGCCACCTTTACGGTTCAGCACGAAGTTGTTCCCATTGTGTACCCCACAGCTACATCACTCACGGCGACTCCCAACCCGGTGCTTGCCAGCCAGACTGTTCGATTCACTGCGACGGTGACATCTCCTGGCCAGAACGCGAATCCTCCGAATGGTGTGGTCGGAACCGTAGTGTTCCGCGATGGCACGACAAACCTGGGAACCGCGGCACTGAATACCAGCAACATCGCGACCTTCGACACCGCGCTGCTGAGTGCCAGAACACACAGCGTGACGGCTTCTTATCTAAGCTATACCGCCTCGGGCCAGCAAACCGGCAGCTTTGCGCCCAGCACTTCACCGATTGTTAGTGTCACAGTGAATTCGAATTCCACGAGCACAAGCCTAACTGCACTGCCGAGCTCCGTTCAGATCGGTGGTACTGTGTCACTAACCGCGGTCGTTGCCTCCACTGCGGGCATACCGACGGGAGCGGTTACGTTCCTTGACGGTAACTCGCCGCTGTCATCGCAACCGCTCGATGGAAGCGGCACAGCGATCTCCAACGTGACGTTTGAAACCTCCGGGACACATTCAATCACTGCAACCTACCAAGCGAATGCTACGTTTGCCACCAGCACGTCTGCCACATTGAATGTGGTGGTAAACAGTACGGCTAATGCCTCCCAATCGAACACCAGATTAACCGCGACATTGAGCAATCAACTTCCTGACGGAATTAACCTGACCGCAACGGTGGCGACGCGAAAAGAGGTGCCCACGGGCCAAGTTGTCTTCATGGACGGAGCCGAGCGCTTGGGCGAAGCTGGTCTCAACGGCGACGGAGGGGCCAATTTCACAGCTTCGTTGGTCAATCCAGGCTTGCACTATCTCAGAGCATTTTATCCAGGAAACTCCAGGATTGCTCCCAGTGTGTCTACAACGCTTCTTGAACGCGCGCCCGCGACCCTGCCTGATTTCACACTCACCCTGTCCACCACCTCTGTGGTTGTGCCCCAGGGAGAATCGACATCTGTCGCGGCTACCGTAGATCCGATCAACGGGTTCAACGGCGCAGTGGTCCTGTCCTGCGCTTCACAGACGCCGGCCATGTCGTGCAGGTTCGAGCGCTCAACACTGCCCAGCAGACTTGGAACGTCATTCATGATCATCACCACGGGCCAGAGCTGGGCTGAATCGCCCGTCGGACATGCATCCGAGCGGAATCAGGCTGCAGCAATGACGCCGGTTGGATCTTACGTCGTTACTGTCATCGCGGCGTCTGCGAACTCGAATTTACGAATTGCTCATTCGGTGCTGGTCCGAATCACGGTCGAATCGCAGTAAAAGCCTTCGTCTTGGATTTGGAATTACGGAATTCTGAACCACGAAAATCGACCGCCCGCTGCCATTCCCCTATCCCGCTGGTTCGCAAGGTGCAGCGGCCTTTTTGACCACTCCAGATGCTAACTGGCAGGCATGCGGAAAGCTTCCAGCTAGCGCACATGCCGATTTTGCGGCACTGGGCCTTGCGTACAACCAGGCGCGTCGCTCGGCTCGCGCAAGAATTCTGAAATGGGAAGCGCAAACGAGAGCGACGCTGCCGTTGATGGAAATCTCTTCGAGATTCGGACGGACACTCATTTTAGAAAGACGCACTCCGTGCCTTTGCCCGACGTATTCCTCGTGCGGGTTGCGGCCTTGCGATAAGCTGACCGGTCGTGAGTCGCGCCGCCGGGCAGTTTGCAGGTGGCGTTGCAGCCGCCGAACGGCATCGCGATTGAATGTGCCATCTGCCGATGGCTTCGGTTCGCGTCTCGCTTTTTTCCTGCCAGTAAAGAGCTTTCGAATGATTGCCGCGAACGATTTCCTGATAGATCTCATTTCGTCCCCCTTCGAATACCCCGCTCGCATTCCGTTCAATATTCAGAACGTCCGGAAGGCTTGAATTCCATACGAAGAGAAGCGAGCACGTTCAGATTGGCGCTTGAACTTACTTCCTGATTCAAAAAAGAATACGCCAATGAAGTCTGCCGTCTGCGGCATGAGCGCGAACTATCGTGCGGCCACGTCTACCGTTAAGGCGTCCGCAGGTACGTAAGTTGATTGAATCCCGGTTTCCGTTAGCCAAGGATTGATCGCGCAACCCATCCGTTGAGCTTGCTGGATCTGCGAGGAATTGAAATCGGCGATGTCGTTCCCGTCGTTCCAGATATTGTTATGTCTCGCCCAGTTTGTTGCGGAAGCTACGCTGCCGCCGTTGGTTTCGAGCTGGAACGCGAAGATGATGTGATAGGTTCCGGGCTGAGTCGGCGCAGTTAGCTTCACCCGAGCTGTAAATTGCGATTCTCCCGGACGAACGTTTGCTATGAAAGACCAGGAAGTCTCGTGGCTGCCCCACGAGGGAGTTTGAATCAGCGGGGCGAGCGCAAAACCTGGACCGCCGTTGATCACGTGAACCGTGACCGCGCCTTGAAGGAGCGAGCCGGCGAAGACGGTTAGAGATTTATGCGCGTCATCCACATCGGCAAACGTACCGGTGCCCGAAACAATTTGAATGAGACCGTGAGCATTACCGGCATTGATGCAGTCGGTTGCAAGCGCGACTTGCGATGAGGAATTGGCGGTCACGTGCGCGGTCCAACTTCCGGAATTATCGCCGAAGAAATTGTCATTAACTCCTAAATAGAGCTGGCCGGAATTTCCTGCCACTAAATTGGCTCGGCTTCCGACTTCGAAGATCGCGCCACGCGGACCGATGCGCCCGAGCAGCGACCAGCACGGGAGTCCAGGAGCAACGAAAGGGATGTGAACCTCGCCCGCTACGCGGCAGTCGGGGCGAGTGCCATCGGGTAAAGCAGTGGCGCCAGCCAGATTTGTCACGATCGTTCCTTCCGCAGCAATTGTGAAGGCCTCGCCGGCGCGAAGATTGATTTCCGTGAAGGTCCATGGCTGGTAGGCGGGGACGGTGACAGTGGCCACCATGACACCGCTTCTCGGTGGCCCGGAACTCGCGGCCGGCGGATTTGCGTTCGTTTCGTCGCCAATCTCGGCGTTCATGACGGCCGGGCCGGCGCCGGTCTGCGCGTTCCATACCTCGAATTTGATTTGGTCGCCAGCGTTCAGCTTCCGGTTGTCGGATCCGTAGGCCCCTGCGAATCCAGTGACCTCAATCTCAGTGTCCGTCCAGCGGGAAACGTTCAGCCAGACCGAATCGGCGTTCTGGCCGGCACGCCCTGCCGTCCACTTCGCCGTTTCGTCGGAGATCAGCAGGAATTGCGTGGTTTCACCCGCCGAGGGAGAATGAGTTCCGAAGCCTTGTCCCTTGATGATAATCGTCTGATTTGCGCGGACGGTCAGCGGCGATATTGACGTGATGCGCGGGGCGACGACGTTTTGGGCCTCGCGGGCTACGGTCACCTCGAACGTTGCAGGCCCGGCGCCCGTTTGCGGATTCCAGACAGAAAGCGTCATGTGGTCTCCGCCATTCACCGTCCATTGGTTTTTTCCGTAATCCCCGCCGAATCCGGTGACTTCAATTTCGTTGGGCGTCCAGCGCCATATTTTGATTGTGACCGGTCCAAAGCCTTCCGGATGCGGAATCGGATCCGGATTCGGGTTCTCCCGCGTCCCCAACCAAGTTGAGGTTTCGTTCCAAATGGCCAAGTAATCCGAATCGTAGTCGATGGGATGAGTCCCGAATCCCTCGCCTTTGATTACGAAGTTCTGCTTCGCGCCCGGATACACTGGTGTCACCGAGGCGATGCGCGGCGGAGTGCGATCCTTGCTCGTGGTGCCGACGGTCAACTTGAAATTGGCCGGACCGGACCCGGTCTGGGCGTTCCAGACGCCGATGGTGACGCTGTCTCCTGCATGAAACGGGCAGATGCCCTTGGCAGGCCAGCTAAATCCCTTTACCACGATTTCGGAGTCCGTCCAGCGTGTCACTTGCAGCGCCTCGCGCTCGCTGTCGCCCGGAGTTGCGTCGTCCATGCAAGCCCGGCCGATGGCCTCGCCTAGGAAAGCGACGCGCCCTTCGCCAGCATCTGCGGAGGACGGATAATTTCCGAAGTGGCGCCCCCGGATGCTGACCGACTTCGTCGCACCAGCGATAATCGGCGAGACCCAGGTAATCACGATCGAGTGGGCGTCGGCCGGCGCGTCGAACGTGGTGATCGCTCCGTTTGGCCCGCGAATGAAGCCGTGATTCAGCCCGTTCGCGTCCCCGTACTCGCCCAGGAGCGTGGCACCATGAGCTATGTTCTGGCAGATCATTCCTTGATAGCGGCCTGGTCCTGGCGATGCGAGAGTAGCCGCGCTGACAACGCCGATCGGGCCGCGGGTTGCGCTGCGCTCCGCGCTCTTCGCACCGAGGTAGCACGAAGTGATCCTCCCCTCGCCGCTGGAGCCGGGCGGATGGATGCTGGATTCCGGAACGCTGAAGCTTGTGAAAACACCTTGCGCGTCGCGGATAAAGCCGACGTCGGTGCGGTTGTACGAACCTACGACGGTCCCGGCGTCGTTGACGGTTTGCGGATAGGTGCCATCTCCAAAACCATGCGACGCACCCGGCACGTCGAAGGGAGTTATGCTTCCGGTGGTGTCGCGCAGGAAGCCATGCACGGCTCCGGAGCGATAGGAGCGCTCTCTCTCGTTGTTGATAATTATAGGCGGCTCCGAATAGCTTCCGGCGATTTCACCGGAGTTGTTGATGCTTTCGGGGAACGTGCCACCGCTGCCCGCAACGTCGAATGTGAGGAAGGCGCCCGACTTGTCGCGCAGAAATCCATGCCGCACATTTTGGGCGTCAATGAAGTAGCCCGTTATCGTCCCGGCGTCGTTCACGCTCGTCGCCAGCGTGCCTTGCCCGGAGAGTAGTTCCGGGTGCGCCATGACGGGTGGCTGCAGTCCGGCGCCGGCGCCGGGGGCGTCCAGTGCAGTGAGAGCGCCGTTCGGTTCGCGCACAAAACCGTGGTGCAGGCGCTCCGCATCGACGTAATACCCGACAACCGTGCCTCCATTGTTTATATCGCTGGCGAAGGTGCCTTGCCTTTGCCGTGAGCCAGCCCCGGGCGCATCGAAAACGGTGATGCGTCCGTGCGCGTCACGGATAAACCCGTGAGCTACCTCAATGGAATTGACGCAATACCCCGCGATTTCCCCGCGCTCGTTAACAGCAGTGGGAAACGTCCCTTGCGGCACCGGCAGTGAGATTCCGAAAGTGCCCATCGAGGGACCAAGAAGTACGAACAGCGCACTTACTATACGCACTTGATATTTCCGCATGGATTCCTCCATTCGGCGAACACAACTCGGCGCTTGAGAAAAGGCTCGAACTAGGTTTCGGCCGTTGGTTTCGCAGCTCGCCTCGATTGACCGAACTCGCCATACCCGAGCATGGGAGCTCACCGTCACGTTGTTGAACGGCTACGGAGAAGAAATTCCATAAAGTAGGGGGAGAATCTATAGAGGAAACGGTCAACCGCGATCGCGCAGCGATAAACTTACGCACATCCGTGCAAGCAATTTGCGTTGTTGCTGACTTGGCCTGGGATGAATGTCCGACGAAAAAGACGATGTTTCACGGAAGGGATAGCGATTGAAGAGAGCCGGGCGTGATCTCGGTGCGCCTACTGAAGTTTTCCAAAAATGGCGGCTGGCATTAATCCGCGCGGTGGCGCGACACGCATCCTGACCCAGTCGAACGAGAACGACGCGTTGCTTCCGGTGTTCACCGTTGAGGCAAGATAGTCGCCTCCACAGATTCGTGAACCAAGATGAATTACCGGCTGATAGTTCGCGATCACGGTGCCGTCTTGAAGTCCGACGATGGAGGCGGGTGGCGGGTTTGGATTCGCCGACGCGACGACGAGCGGCGTTCCGTTGTAGTTGGCCTCAACTTCCAATCCGCTCATGTTTTGGTAGCCCACGGAGTTTGCAGTCCAATGGAAACTGCTGGGGTTTGCGCTGCATACGAAAAGCATCTCCTGCCCTCGCGTGGTCTGCTGGGACAGGAGATCCATTTCTGCGATGTTGTCGCCGAGCGACCAGTCCGATCCGACGAAGACCGATCCACCTCCTCGTCCTGAATGGGCCAAAAAGACACCGTTGTCGATTCGCAACTCTCCGCTCCCTCCTGGAGTGGATCCTTTGTACCAACCCGCTGGAAGATCGCTGCCGGCAAAATTCGCATAGTGCAGGAACACAGCACCGCCATCGTCGTACATTCCATATGTTGAACTGAGTCCAGGAGCTTCACCGGTAGTGGTGGAATTCAGCACAGCCTGGGTTTTATCCGCGAATCCCATGTAAATGTTGAGGACTGTATTCGCGCGAATTCCCTCAGGCAGCTCAATCCAGTAGATGGTGCGCGAGGCGGCGCTTGAGTTGCCCGATTCGAGCCAGCTTTTCAAGGTTCTTCCGCGCAGATCGAAGAATTTGACATTCTGAAGACTCGGAGCCTCAACCGGTGCGTACTGAGAACTATCGACGACAAGCATCTGTTGAAACGAAGCGGGGACGTCCTCCGGTTCGTTATTGACCAAACTGATTTTTAGCTTGTGTCTGATTTCGGCGGGAGCGATCACATCTTTGGCGAGCGGTTGGTCGGCTGAGCTGGCCTTCCTCATTGCAACTAGAATGAGCAGCAAGAGGCCGGCCACCCCGAACGCCAGGACCGCCATAGCTCCCCATCCGCGTATTTTCTTCTCCGGCGCTCGAGCTGATTCATCGTGCCTTCGACGGGGGTGAACGTTCGCCGGAAGCGCGTCGCGGTCAGCGCGTAGAGGTTGCACGTCTGAGGCGGGAACCGTCGTCCGTGGATCGTCGCTCCCCGGTGCCTCGCCGCCAGCTTCCTCGCCCAAAACTCCTGACGAATGATTCAGCCAACTGTCGATTTCGCTGCGGTAGGCGTAAACCCCTGCGCGCCCGCCGCCGGGGAACCGATGGACCGGCAGTATCCGCTCCTTTTCCCAGCGCATAACCGTACGAAGGTCCCGGCCGAGATAGGCCGCGATCTCTTTCCAGCTTTCAAGCCGGTCGCTGTGGTCAACCGTCATGCGCGCCTAGGAACAGTACTCCCCGTACGGCGGCGGGAACGGTGACCGTAGGAGAGGAGCTGTGTCAGGTGTTGTCACGTCCTGACAGTTGACGAACTCTACCATTTTCGGTCATGAGAATCAACTGATCCCGGTCTTCCGGCGCGTCCGCCATGGCCGCTCACGGAGTGACCTGATTTTGTGGAATTTCCGATCCTGCAACGTTATGTCACCAGGAGCGCGAACACAAAATGACATCCCGGATGAGGAACTCGTCCGCTTGTTCCAGGCTTCCGGCGATCCGCAATGGTTCGGTGAGCTATTTGCCAGGCACCGCAGGCGGGTGTACTGCTCCTGCCGGGGCTTCTTTTGTGACGGTGCCACCGCCGAAGATGCTGTTCAGGATACGTTTATCCACGCCTTCCAAAATATCCACAGTTTTCTCGGCGGAAGTTTCGGCGGTTGGCTGATGAGGATTGCCAAAAACGTGTGCATTGACAATTGGCGCAAACGGCGGTCTGAAACCGATCTTGATGAGGCGGATCTCGATAATACGGCGAAGACCGCGCCGCTGGAGAGGATGTTTCAGCTTCACACCGCGGTGGAAACACTGCGCGCGGAAATGAAAGCACTCCCGTGCGAACAGCGGCGGTGCCTCGAGCTAAAGATCGACGGATATTCGTACGAAGAAACCGCCGCCCGTACGGGCCTCTCCATCGAAGCCGTCAAATCTCATCTTCAGAACGGCCGCCGGATGCTGTGGTCGAAGATGGAAGGGACACTTTCCCAGCTCAGATGACGGAATGGAGAGAGGACAATTTTTTGGAGAGGCTGATGCCTCACCTACGCAGCAGACATCAGGCGCTGCGCGGCCCCTGCCCCGACGCTGAAAATTTGTGTGCGCTCGCAGAAGGGCGCATGACCGGTCCCGAGCGCGACGCGATCGCCGCGCACGCCAAAGAATGCCGGGACTGCAGCGACTTATATGTGCGGCTTCTGGACTTTGCGCGGCCCCCGAAACGCATCCCTGAAGCTGAATGGGCACAGGCGGAGAAGCGCCTTGGGAACTGGATGGAAGGGTTCCTTCGATCGCAAGAGCGCCGGGTGCCTCTGCCGCCCGCTCCCGCGGAAACCACGCCACCTTCACGCGCCTGGAATTGGCTGGGACTTTCGAAGCTCGAATGGGCCGCTGGCATCACCGCGACGATCGCCGTGACAGCCACCGCTGTGACCTTCCTTATTCTGGCCTCACCCTTGAGAGATACGGTACTCACTGTGGAGAACAAGTCGCCCGCCGCCGAGCAGCAGTCAGCGGACAGAATGCAAGCACAGAGCGCCGCTCCAGCGAACCCATCTGTGCCGGTGGAGACGCCAGATTATCCGGCCCATGCCGTGCCGCTTGCCCCTCCGTCCACCACGCCAGCAATACCCAACACCGCCACTACTACGGTGCCGCCCGCCGCAGCGCCCCCTCCGAGGGCGCCTGTGATGCCCCGCGAAAATTCTGCCAGCGCCGCGGCGTCGCCGACTTCCGGGCCCAATATTACGGCGGCTGCGCTCTCACCAGAAGTGAAGGAGAGCATTGCGGGCGAGGTGCGCGCGGAACTTGCGGCCGAGATGGAGGCTGCGGCCAATTCCCAATTGGCAGCCGTGCCGAGTGACAACCATGTTCCGGCCGTACTCGATCCCCGCCATCGCATATTCATCGTTTCACGCATCGTCAGCGCGCAAGCATCGGACGGCCAAGAATGCGAGTTGACTCCTGGAGACGTAATTACCCGAATCACCGACATTCCCGAGGTAAGCCTAAACGTGCAGGTTCTGATAATCGCCAGCCAGAGAAGCGACTGCGGTCCGGGGACAAAGCTCGCGATTTCGGTTCAGGAGCTTCAGGACATGCACAACGACTTCCGGGAAAAGCTGGGCTCGGGTCTCCAACTGCTAGCGGAGAACCATGGCAAAAATGGCATGCCCCGAGGTCCCGCGACGGGTGGCCACGCAAATGCCGACGGAGTGGCGGCGCCGGATCAAAACGCTCAGATCGAGTTGCAACAGCAACAAATCGAAGCTGACAACACGGAAGACGAAGTCGCACGAGCCGCCGAGAGCGTTGTACCTTCCGCCTTTCATCGAAACCGGCAGTTGCCCGACGATCCGGCAAGCTTGAGATTGGTGGCGTGGGATCGAAACATCCGGCAATCGAATTCGCGCCCTCAGCAAGCTCCGGCGCCCCGCGCTCCTGCTCCGAGCAAGCCTGCTCCGGCACCCCCAGCGCGTCCTGCAAATCCACAGCCTGCGCCGCGTCCGTCTGCTCCGAAGCCAATGGCGCCAATTACGAACAGCAAGCCTGCGGCGCCGGCTCCTGGCCGACCGAGCCTGCCAAACAAATCGAGGGCAGCAGTGCCGGCGGCGAAGCCGTCCACAAGTCGCACGCCCGCCGTTGCGCCCAATGCCGCGGGGCCCAAAGTCGGCGTGGCACGTCCTCCCGGTCGCGCAGCGGCGTCTTCTCGATTCACTCCGCCGCGTGACGCTAGGGCGACGCCCGACGGCCGGGGCGGCGTGACCTACCGCTCGTCGAAGGGTGAGTTCCACACCGCACCGAATGGAAGGCTGTCGGCCATAAAGACTCCGAACGGGACGGACGCGCACTTCAATTCGCGCGGTGGGCTCGCATCAATCCACACAGCACGAGGAATGACCATCCAACACGGGGCAAACGGCGCGCGGCGCATCGAGACGCTGCATTCCGACGGCACGAAGGTTGTAAGCACCGGCCACAATCGCGGATTCGTCGAACATACATTTATGCACAGCGGACGCACATTCGTAGCGCGGACCTACGTCCTCAACGGCCGCACGTATGCGCGCGTGTACGGTCGTTATTCCTATCGCGGCGAGTATTTCTATCATTACGTTCCCCCGTATTTTTATGTGCCTGCGTTCTACGGCTGGGCCTATAACCCGTGGGGCGCGCGAGTCAACTGGGTTTGGGGCTGGGGACCGGAGCCCTGGTATGGGTATTACGGATACTACTTCGCGCCTGCGGCTTACTATCCCTCGGCGACGCTGTGGCTCACTGATTTCCTGCTCGCGGCAAATTTGCAGGCTGCGTACGACGCGCAAGTGAGCGGCAACAATTCGTTGATTCCTAGAGATTCGCCCGCGGGAAACGAGTTTCACGCGTTCGTCCCCCCATCTGATTTCGGCGAATTGGATGTCGATCACTTGCGAACGCAATTCGGCGCGCGCCAAATTCCCCCCGGTGTGTGGAATTTGTCGCGGCTCCACGCTCTTACTTTTGAAATCGCCTGAAACGTTCGAGCGATTCGGGAGGCAGCAATGCTTGGGAACAACGCAAGTACAAACGTGGTTCGGATTCTATTTCTGCTCTTAATGTTCATCTTGGCTCCAGCATTCCTAAGGGCGCAACACGACAACAAGAAGACAGGCTCACCGGTGAGCAAGCCTGCGGCTGCGGCTCCGGCGCAACAATCGAAGAAGCCGGAGCCCAAACTCGGGCCGGCAATTGCCCCCAAACCCGGGCCGCAATCTGCACCGAAGCCCGGGCCGGCAATTGCCCCCAAACCCGGGCCGGCGCCTGCACCCAAACCCGGGCCGGCAGCTGCGCCCAAACCCGGGCCGGCAGCTGCACCTAAACCAGCGCCTACGTTCACTCCGCCTAGTGATGCGAAGGCGAAGCCGGACGGCAACGGAACGGTGTACACATCGTCGAGAGGCGAGTTCCATACAGGTCCCCAGGGCGATCTGAAAAGTGTGAAGACACCGAGCGGCACAGAAGCAAAGTTCAATTCGCGCGGCGGCGTGGCGACGATCCACGCGAAAAACGGAATGACGATCCAACAAGGGACGAACGGTTCGCGGCGAATCGAATCGACTCGTGCTGACGGCGCGAGAGTGGTGAGCGACGGACACGGCCGCGGCTACGTCGAAAAAACTTTCACGCGCGGCGGCCGGACTTTCGCGTCGAGGACATACTCAGTCAATAGCCACACCTACACGCGCGTGTACAGCCGTACTTTCTACGGAGGCCATTATTATTACCGCTACGTTCCGGGCTACTACTACGGCCCCGCGTTTTATGGATGGGCGTTTAACCCCTGGGCTACGCCGGTTGCATTCGCATGGGGTTGGGGATACACAGGGTGGTATGGCTACTACGGCGCGTATTTTGGACCTGAGCCCTTCTACGCTGGCCCGAGCTTTTGGCTCACAGACTACGTTCTCGCCGCCAACCTGCAAGCCGCATACGCAGAGCAGGTAAGCGCACCGGATACTGCAGGCGGTTCGGGCATCACGATACCGGGCAATCAAGCGTGGACCGACACCGGAAAGTATCTCAACGCCGATGATGAAGTGAACATCACCGCCTCCGGTGCCGTGAGCATGGGTGGCGGATGGACTCCTCTTCCACCCGCAGGCAAAGATCCAAATTGCGGTAACCTCGGAGGCTTCCCAGCAGGACAACTTCCTTGTTGGTCGCTCATCGGACGAGTGGGCGACGGGCCGATCTTCTACGTCGGCAACGGCAAGAAAATCCAAGCCCAAAATTCCGGTGAACTCCTGCTCGGAGTGAACGACAACATTCTGGGAGACAACACCGGAAATTGGTATGCCACGATTGTCGCGCCCAATTCCAGCGCCCCCGTGGCCAGCGGAGATTCAACCGCAAAGCCCAGCCAAGCCGTTCTTGCTCCGGAGGTCAAGCAAGAAATCGCCGACCAAGTGCAATCGCAAATCGTGGCAGATAAGGACGCTGCCGCGAATCCCTCGCAACTTGCGAACGACAATCAAATGCCTGCTGCTCTCGATCCGAAGCACAGCGTCTTCATCGTATCGAGCACCCTCAGCGAGCAATTGGATGATGGCCAGCCATGTAGCCTCACAGGTGGCGACGTCCTTACGCGGATCAGCGACACGCCCGACGACAGCCAGAAGGTAAGAGTGCTCGTCACCACAGCCAAGAAAGACGACTGCGCGACCGGAACGAAGTTCGCCATGTCCATTCAAGACTTGCAGGATATGTACAACGACTTCCAAGCCAAGATGGACGACGGGCTCAAGCAGCTCGCGGAAAAGCAAGGGAAGAACGGAATACCGACTGGTCCAGCAGCTGCCGGCCGCGCCAATCCGGATGCGGCGGGAGTCACCCCCGATCCCACTGCCGCGGCATCGGTGCAGGAGCAAGAGCAGGCTGCGAACAAAGCCGAAGCGGATGTGGACCAGGCGACGCAACCCACTGGCGGTAACTAATCACTCAGGCCATCCGCGCGGCGCCTTGTGATGTGGCGTCGCGCGGATGGTGCACGGAGCACGTGAGCCACGGTTCACGCGCTACTCAGGTCCCAGACGAGCGCGACGACGGAAGAAGCTCTAGCCGAAAGAGAGGAGGTTCCAGCAATGATTCGGAAGCTTGGGCTCACAGCCGGAACGATCGCAATCGCAGGATTCGCGGCCTTTTTCTCCGCGAGCGCCGCCGCGCAAAGCGCAAAGCCTGCCTCGCTCGAGGATCAGCTCAAGGCGCAGTTCAAGCCCGTGAAACTGGGTTCTCGCGGTCAGACAGTGCTCGATCCCGGAACCGTGTTGACCATTCAGCAAGGCGGGCTCGTGGGCATCTCTCCATGGCTGATTGTGGTGTGCCCGTCGAGCTATAGAGCCGGAAAAATGCATTCGCCGAACGCGATCTGTCTCATGGCGACGCGCAACGTCACTCACGATTTAACGAAAGGCGAGAAAGTCTACGTCGAGAACATCAATGTTGACCAGAAAAAGGACAAGATCGAATTCGAGGTTGTCGAATGCGATTCGTGCAATGGCAATCGTTCCGCTTATAAATCCAAAATTGCCTTTGAATTCTCAAAAGGCCAGCTCAAAGGCGCCGATTTAGCCGAGGTCACCGGCGTCATTGTCGAAGTATTCTCGGTCGATCCACCAGCCGATAGCACTCAGGTTGCGCAAAACACTCCGGGCCAGCCATCAAAGGTCGCCGGCGGGCCGGAGGCAACCGATCAAGCAGCCCCACAGTCGGTTTTGGCGACAGAAGCCTCCGCAGCGCCAGCGAAGCCAATTCAGGTCGGGCAAACACTCGAAGAAGTCCAAGCCAATACCGGCTGGAAGCTCGATCTCACAGCTGACCTCGGTAGCACGCAGATTTATCGCTATAACGGGCGAACGATCAAATTCAAAGACGGCAAAGTAACAGACATTCAGTGAGCGGCCGCATACGCCGCGAGGAGGAATCATGTTCTGTGACAATTGCGGGAAAGCGATGCCGGATAATTCGCCGGCCTGCGGCTATTGCGGGCAATTGTTCATGGCCCCAGCCGGCGACGGAGCCATATCCGCGCCGTATGTGTCAGCGAGTTACGCAACCCCGCCACGTCAGTCGTCGAGCGGGCCCTTCTTTGTAACGCAGGTCTTTCGTACGGCATTGGGAGCGCTCGAGAAAGGCCAGATCATTCGAACGGGCGTCGCTCTGGCGCTGCGCATCCTCGGAGCACTGGTCTTATTGGGCGGCATCTATCTCGTCATCGAAACTCTGAAGCTAGCCTTCAACCTCCCCACTACGGCGACGATCGGCGGCATGGTTGCGGCCGCCCTGTTGGGCGGCGCGACTTTTGCTATTTTTCAGATTGTGTATTATCGCGCAGATAGTATCAGGCGCCTTGGTGATTCTCCGTTCACAGTAATTCCGATTTTCTCCTTCCTCTTTCGAGCTTGGGGCGAAAGCTACGCGACATTCGCTGCCACGCTCGGTGTCGCAGGCTGTCTCTTCACTTGGTTTTCAGGCCTGAACCCCGCGTCTTTAATTGGTTCTTTCCTGCCCGTGCCAACGCCTCCTGCAATACCCATGGAAAGCAACTTCGTCGTCGGCCTCATTTTCTTGCTCGTTCTCCTACTCGCCGCTTTCCTGGTCTTGATCCTTTTCTACTTTTTCGCAGAAGCAGTGCTGGTCATTGCCGATATCGCGCTGAACGTTCGCGTCCTGGTGAAAGCGGGCGGCGCAGCGGAGGCGGCGCGCTGAGAACCGACCGCATCATCGCGCGCCGACTCCAAAGAGGGAAAAATGTTCTGTCGAAAGTGTGGAACACAGTTAAAGCCGGGGGCAAAGTTCTGCAAACAATGCGGGGTTCAGGTGGGAAGCGCCCAACCACAAGCGAGCCCGCTTCCACCGCAGGCGCAGCAACCGCCACTCCGCGCGCCGGCACCATCGCCGGTTCCGGCCTCGCACGCTCCCGATCTTGGGGCAAGCGCAGCGACAAGCGCGACGATCCCGTCCAAACCACGCGCGACTATATTCGCGAACACGGCGACGCGGGAAGTGGGCTCGTCGCCGAAGCCTGACAACCCGCGTGACGCGTATCAGCGCGCAATCCCGCCAACCGCTGCGCCGCGGGAGACAGAAAGTCGCGTGGCTGCTTGGATTCTTGTCGCCGTGCTCGTTGCCGCCATAGCGGCTGGCGGATTCCTCCTCTTCCGCAGCTTTCTTTTCGTTCCGGATGCGACGATCGTTCAGAACGTGACGGCGAAGTTGAACGCGGATGCCACACTTCGCGGCGATATGATCCGTGTCGAATGCGTCCAGGGCATCGTGACACTCCGCGGATTTGTATCTACCGATGATCACAAGGACATCGCGATTCATATCGCGAGCGGCCAGCGCGGCGTCAAGCAAGTTTTCGCCGAACTCCTGCGGCAAGACCAAATGGTTGACGGCGTGACGTCGTGGATGAACGGCCAACCGAAGCCTCCGGTGGATCCTTCCGGCGGAGCACCGACGGGTGCACAGTCTCCTTCGCCGAGCTCAGAGAATCCTCCCCCCGGCGGCTCGACCCAACCGGCAGGGCCCAGCGATGGTCACGAAGCAGTGGTTGTTTCAACGGCTGATATAGCTGGACAGCAAACTCCCGCTGCGGCGCCGGCCATCGCGCAGGCCGTCATCCAACCCGCCGGCACGACGCTTCAACTCGCGCCCGGACAAATTTACATCTATGCGATGGTGACTGGGGGTGCGCGCCAATCCGATCCATTCGTAACCGGCCAAGTGGCCCAGGTTGTCAACGGATACAACAATCTCGCCGCCGCGCTGGCGTACGGGCGAAATAGCCAGAACCAGTTTTCGACGACCACATACAATCATGCCATCGGTGGCGTCTCGGTCTCCGGCCAATGGGACAGCTTCAACGCCTATTACGGATCCAACACTCGCCCCGGCGCCTCCATCGTCGCCGCATCCTTCCCCGTGAAAGTGAACTCCTTAGTCGTCGTCATTGGGTTGGCGGGCGGCCAGACGCACGTCAGTTTGCAGGGCATTCCCGGCCTGCAAGTGGACGGTGTCAGCTCCGACGCCGACGGAGGAATGCCGATGATCATCGCGCACGCGACGCTTCCTCCGGGTTCTTACGTCGCGAGTGAAACTAGCTTCGATTCATCCAACCAGGATGCTGCAAGCAAAGCCGATCTGATCGGCGTCTTCGTATTCGGTTCAAAGCAATGATCAGGCGATCCATGCGCGAGACGATTTTCTCTGCATGAAATCGAGGCATCGAAAGGAGGTCTCCCAATGAATCCGAATCGTATAGCTCGATACTTGATATACCTTGCGATCGCCGTTCTGGCGGGACTCGCCGTCGAACAAATTGCGACTCCATCGCTCCCGTCACCGCCTGAAGTCGGAGCCGCCGGGCAAAAGGAAGATGGCCTCGTATTTGTCCCCGTTTACGCCGCCGACAATCGGACTTTCGCTCCCGGATTTTCTGCAAAAGGCGCGGTTTCCCGGGGTGATGACCGCATAGTTCTCGACGCCGGTGCCACGGCTGATTTTTCCTTCACGGTCCCTAGCTTGCACACGCTGACGATAGCCTTCGGCACGCCAGTTGGGGGCTTCGTGAACACCGTAAACACGGAAATCTCAGTGAACGGCATCGCCATCGCCACGATCCCGGGAGTTCCGAACGGCATCGGCGCGAAGAGCCCGGATAGGCGCCTCCTTTGGCGCAAGACATTCGGACCAGGAAGCTACGTTCTCTCGTTCAGATCGGGAGGTTGGGGAATTAACTTCTACGGCCTCTGGTTAAGCAACCCAGCCTTCGCAAATCCTCAGCAGTCAAATTAGACAACTTAAGATTTAGCGGTGATAGGAATCTGAGATGCTCGCGGGGTACCGTACAATAGCTGAATCGATGAAAAGAAACAATAAAGATGCGCCGGAAGTTGCCGAGAGTTCTGCCGTTGCATCGTGCATCGCGAGCAACACAAAATTCCGATCGAGAAATGAATCCGCCCGTCATTTCTCATCCGGCGAAGTAATCCGTGCTTCCAGGTTTCGCACTAGCCTTGCGACCTGAGTCTCGGTTTCCGTCTTCAAACAAGCGAGATTTATTGAGTATCTGTGGCTAGAAAGTTTATGAGCGACTAATCACCAAGCCAAGTCGCAACCCTACTCCGCTGGTTCGCAAGCTGCAGCGGCCTTTTGGACCATGCTAATCGTCCATTCAACGCGGCTTCCAATTCTGCGAACGGCCCGCGTTTCTTGAGATTGAGCCGGGCCGTGCAAAGCGGATTCGTCACCTGGGTTGCGTACCACCGCATGTGTTACGATTCGCTGCTGCCGCTTCGGAGCACAAAGCATGGATTCTCTGGCCGGATACGTCGCAACAGTCTGCGTCACCGTCGCCGCCACCTATCTGTCACAGTTCCTGCGGCCCAAGATCAAAATACTTTACTGGTTGTCGCACAACTTTCTATATACGATACCAGCGAACCAACTGAATCCCACAACCACGGCTCAGCAAGCACTGCCGCCGACATCCATTCAGCCAGCGACCGCTTCGGGAGCAGCGCAATCCGCTCAACCTGCTAATCTACTTATTTTGACTCACTCCGTTACCATACAGAATTTCGGGCGCCGGGCCGCTGAATGGGTCGAAATCGTGCATCGCAGACGACCAGACTTCTTCCAGTTGTATCCGTCCTTGAACTACTCCGAGAGCACAACGCCATCGGGGGAGCACGTGTTGCGGGTTGAATCAGTGGCACCCAAGGAGTTCTTCACGATTCAACTCTTGAGCTATCTGCACCCGCCGGAACTTTTATTCATTCGGTCACCGGCGGGTCATGCTTCACCAATCCCGTGGATAGTAGTGCGTAAGTATCCGCAATGGGTTTTAGGGCTAGGCTGGCTCTTGGTCTTAACGGGAGCAGGATTTTGCGCGTACTGGTTAATCAGAGGCGGAATCTTTGTGCTCAAAGCTTTGGGTGCCCTGTAAAGATCTCTTCGTTCACACCGTTTGTCAGCTTCACCTTGCCATGGGGCGTAGAGCGAACGATTCTGAGGCGGCGGTAGATGGATAAGAACTCGTCACACCCGAATCTGCCCACGTATCTCAGAGCACTTTGGAATGACTGGCTCACAGGCATGTGCGGTGCGTTGAGCGTGCCGTTTACCGCAATCGCTGTGTTGTGGGCACACGCTCCATCCGCAAAACTATTGTGGGGTTGCCTTGCTATTCTGGCCTTCGTGATGGCCGGCTATCGGGTATGGAGTAACGAGCGAAATCAACGGACCAACTAAGTTGGAGAGATTCGGCAGAAGTTGAACAAGGAGATTGATGGTCTAAAATCACAGGTCACCATCCTGAAACGCAAGCCGTATGACGAAGAGCTTGGCAGACAAGCCGCGGAATTGATTGCGCGTTTGTCGCCTGAAGGAAGGATCTTGCTACGTCACCTGTTAACGAACGAACCAATTGAAGTGGGCAGACGCTTCCGAAATGAGATAGCGCAGGAAATCCAAGACGCCCAAATGAGCATAGCGTATGGGAGCGGTATCGTGCGTCACAATCAGCTTTGGGCGGGGAACGGTCATCTGCTGCGGACGGACTACGTAGTGAATCCTCCATTTCGGAGAGTGCTGCAGGACATGCTGTACGGTGCAGATTGATAACAATCTGCCCGAGCCGCGACGAATTGGCCGTGCGATCGAGGATATGAAAGCCCGTAGGACAAAGTTGCGACGCACCATCACCGTTGCGGCGGCACTCGTTTCGTTTCTAGTGATTTCACTCCTGGCGGCGATTTCGATGGAGTACTACCAGAAGTCACTTCTGCGCAACCGCGAGACGATTTTGTACCAAAACGTTTTCATCATTCGGGAAGCCCTTGATCAGTACAGGATGGACAAGAATGCCGCACCCCAGAGCCTCGACGATCTGCGACAGGCTAACTACCTCCGGGCCATTCCGGAGGATCCGTTTACAAATTCGACCGATTGGGGAACGGACATCTGCCAGACGCAGATGAGCACCGGGCAGGTGGCCACCGGAATTTGCGATGTACACTCGAAAGCGCCTGGAAGTTCTCCGTTTGAAGGTACGCCCTACCGCGATTGGTAGTGCCACTCCCGAACTAAGCTCGCGGCAGCTGCGACGGCGTGTCTTGTGCAACAAACACTCCCCGTGTTGACCATGTATCACTTCACCGCAAGTGGGCCCGTTGAACTTGAAGAGCTGAGCGAGCGATTTGGCCGGATTACGAACTCCACTTGCTGTCGCGTTATCGACGTTCGAGCTTGGCGGAAATGCGAGCGAAGGGAAAGTGGGATTATGCTGTAGGCAGGCGCTGGTCCAAAACCTGTAGTCGAGAAACCAGCAGCGGTCTCGAATATCGGTACTGCAAATCCAACGACTTAGGACCACTCCAGCAACGGCCCTTTTGCACCAGCACCGGTTTTCAACGACTTAGCGATTGCGCCGCTGGCAGCCGGGACAGCGGTATCCACTGTCTGTGCCCGTATCGGTGTCTCGCGCCGGAAGGCGCATCCGCCACAAAATCGCGCTGACGACGCTTCTTTCGCGCAGGATGCACCGGTCGGCTAACCGGACATCTGAAAAACCACCTGTACGATTACCGCGTTAATGAGGACTTGGCTCGACGCCTCGACTACGAGTAGGCTTCCAATAGTAGTTGGACTGGTCAATTCCGGTTCTGGGCTACGACAAGGTCCGACCGTGAGGAGCCGTCGTCCGAGTGGCCGAAAAGAACGCGACAATTCAGATTCTCGTGATTCTTGGAGCAATCGGTGCAGCCGTTCACGCCGTGTCGCTACGATGGAGTATGTTTCGGTGGGACCCCACGGTGACTTGGCCACCCTTTGGAAATGAGTTTGTATTGGTCATGAATACAACACTGGTCGTACTGGGAGCTTTGTTTTACGCGCTTTTCCTCAAGTGGCCGGTCAATGAGTCGGTTCGGGAGCGAAGAATCTCAGTGGCTGTAGCTTTATTGGGTGGGCTATGGGGAATGTTTGCAACCCTCGCGGCGCTTGTGGGGCGCTATCTGGCTGGAGCATGCTTCTTGACATACCAAATGAAGGTGAGTGCACCCGAGGTCAGCCTGAGAATCGCTTTCTTGCTGGCAATTATGGAAATCGGAACCTACGGCATAATTGAGACGTTTTATTTCTTGGTCCCGGCTTTCCTGTGTGGGGCATTAGTCACGGCGTCGGTTTCTCGTTCATCTATCACTAAAGCACGCCCCAATCCAACACCTCCCCTTGACGATTCGGAAGTCACTCGCCGATAAATCGGCTTACCGGACTTCTACCCAATTGATTTTGGGGTCGATTCCACTTCTCCTCTAAGCGCGTTAGCGTCCGTTGAGAATACGGTTTTCGGGACGGCCCTCTGCCTCACCAACTGGTTCCAATACCGCTGGTGGTCGCGCTCGTGAATCACAAAGTCACCGACATTCATGCCCGGAGCGACTGGCGTTGAGTCAATCAGGAATTTTCCTCCAAAGATGTAAATGATGCCGACTTTGGGTGCGAGTCTCTGGCTTCGTGTCACTGCTCTCGCATTCTCCGCTTGGCGTCCTGCGGGTACTCCGAGCATTGAAGCAAGTGGGCCGATTGGGTCTCCGGACTGTACTCACCGCGACGATATTGATGACCACACCAGAAACAAACCGCTGCGACGCCCGGCTTTATCAAGTTGGTCAGGGCGCGGGTCGCTCTGTGTTTCCAATCTTTAGGCAGACGGATGCGGGACATCAGTTTCTGCTCGAAACAGTGATAAGGCGGACTTGAACACCGTTCTTTTTGTCGATGACCGCATTGTCGGGGCCGGGGCAAACTTCAAAAAAGCCTGTGTCCAGCAAGAACTCACGAGCCTCCTCAACGGAGGTGACAGCGATGACTACGATATCCGTCTCGTTTGAGCAGCTTTTCTTCATCTTTGCAGTCCGGCTGCTCACGCGGCTGTAGCCGCCTGACGCCGTTGCGCCTCTCTGACGAAACGGACCACACTGGCGCGGCTGACGCCGTATTTCTTTGCGACGGTGGTCAGCGACTTTCCGTCAAGACGGTCGCGGACTAGCGCATCGTGGTCAATGTTGAGCGGTGCACGTCCGAGCCGCTGTCCTTCCATCTTGGCACGTCGCATTCCAGCCTTGATGCGCTCGACGATGAGGCTCCGTTCCAGTTCGGCGATGCTGCCGACCAAAGTGAGGAACATGCGTCCCATAGGCCCGCTCGTGTCAATCGCTTCCCGTGCAGAGATGAACTCGATGCCGAGGTTATTCAACTCGTCCACGATTTGAAGAAAATCCCTCGTACTCCGGGCGACCCTATCGAAAGCTGCCGTCAGCAGTATCGAGAACTCTCCTCGACGGGCATCGTTCATCAGGGCCTCCAATCCCGGACGCTTTGTCTTCGAGCCGGAAATGCCTCGGTCGCAGTACTCACGGACGATTTCAAAACCGCGCTGCGCCGCTAGTTTTCGGAGGTCATAAAGCTGAGTCTCTACGTGTTGGTCTGGCGTGCTGACACGCGCATAGACGGCTGCTTTTTTCATTCGCCGATTCCTCCTCTGTATACCGCTCCTCAGGCAGTTGTCTTGATGTACGTGGTCGTCGTCACCTTGCCGGTGTTGCGGTCCACTTCCGAATACGTCTCAATTGGACCGCAGCGACTCACTGTCACAACCTTGTCCTTCGAAATCCACTGTTGGGGTGGGGGGCAGTGCTCATCAGGGTTCGGCTTATACACAGTATTCGCTCCAAACGAAATTTTTGAAGTTCTCGTAAGCAGCCTTTTCTTCCGGAGTGTTCTTCACCTTGAGCCAATCCTCGTATAGCGCCCGCAGCTTGCGGTCTCGTGCGATTGCCTGCGGACTCAAGTCGCAGCCCGTGTCTTCCTCGATGCGCTGACGAAGGGTTTTCTTACTCATCGAGGGACTCCAGAATTTCCTCAAAGCCGGTCCATGCTCGTTCCATGGCTTGAGCCAATTCCAAATGCAGGGCGGCTGCCGATTCGTAGTAGGCGTATCGGCGATATGATTCGGCATTGTTCAGAAGGTCCCGAAGGCGCGAGATGCATGCCTCCATGTCGTCGCACGCAATCATGGGGTCGAGTTTCGAGATGGAGCCACCCGGGTACTTCAAGATTTGGACTCAGCATTCTCGGTTGTCGGCATCACTGGCTCGCGCCTCCATTTCGCGTCGAAAGTAATAGAGTGCGAGCAGCAGCGCGAACTCTGCTCGCCGCGACTTGCGCCTCAGCTTTCGGAAGGATGTGCAAAATGCTGGGTAGTTGTAGGCCTCGGCGTTAGCTATCAGGTCGCGAGTCCTCGATAGCCAGTACGTCACCTCGTCGAACCGGGTGAAGCAATCGAGCTTGCTTAGTCCACTGTCCGGTCTCGAAGGCGCTGCCAATGTGTGCTCCGGATGGGAAAGGGTGTACGTCCTCATCTTCGGTATACCACCAGAAATTGGAGAAAAACCAAACCTCGGGGAGCAAATGGGGAGAAAGTCCAAAAATGTAACCGACGTACTAGGAGTTCTCAGAGTTGCTCTGTTCGAGAGAAGAGCGAATCACTTTGCTGCGGCACGGACTCAGCTTTATTCCTTCAAAACCGGCGCTCCCGACACCTGTAGAGCCAAATCGGATTCGGCCTTCTTCGCAAGATTGAGGCCCGTGCAGCGGCGAGTTCCCGCACGTTGACTTGCCCCAACAGCGAGCCTAACATTCCCGCGGAATGCCTGATTCCAAGTCGCCGCTCAACCAAACTGTTTCCCATTACCGCATCCTCGAAAAACTCGGGGGTGGCGGCATGGGTGTGGTCTACAAAGCGCAGGACACTCGACTCGACCGCGCCGTCGCTCTGAAATTCCTTCCCGAGGATGTGGCGCACGACGCGCAGGCGCTCGAACGCTTCAAGCGTGAAGCCAAAGCATCCTCCGCGCTAAATCACCCCAACATTTGCACAATCTACGACATCGGCGAAGAGAACGGTCGCGCTTATATCGTAATGGAATTCTTGGACGGCCAGACGCTGAAGCACCTTATCGGCGGCCGCCCAGTGGAAACAGAGACTCTCCTCAACCTCGGCATCGAAATTGCGGACGCGCTCGACGCGGCCCACGGGGAAGGCATCGTCCACCGCGACATCAAGCCTGCCAATATTTTTGTCACCAAGCGAGGCCACGCGAAAATACTGGATTTCGGTTTGGCCAAGCTGACACCGAAGCGGGAAGCCGTGGCCTCCGAGGCCACTGCCGCCACGAATGCGATGGGGGAAGTCAGCCCGGAGCATCTCACCAGTCCGGGGACGACTGTCGGCACCGTTGCCTACATGTCGCCCGAGCAATTGGGTGCCAAAGAGTTGGATGCACGCACGGATTTATTCTCTTTCGGCGTCGTCCTTTACGAAATGGCCACAGGGACGTTGCCCTTCCGTGGAGACAGTTCGGCGCTCATTACGAACGCCATCCTGACCCGCGCTCCCGCGCCGCCGATGCGATTGAATCCCGACATTCCGCCAAAACTGGAAGATGTCATCAACAAAGCCCTAGAGAAGGACAAAAAGCTCCGCTACCAATCTGCTGCGGAGATGCGTACGGATTTGCAACGGCTGAAACGAGACACAGACACGGGCCGGACGGCAGTCGTAGACGATGAAGCCGAAGCCGTCGCGCGGACGACCTCAAGTCGTCAGCCTTCGAGCAGCAAACAGAAAGCCGTTTCTTCTCGCGCGGTTCCGGCTGTAGGAGAGCAACGCCCGGGCGTTCGCTGGAAGGTTTTGGTTCCCGCCGCCGTCGTTGTGGTCGCCGCTCTTGTCGCTGGTGTTCTCTACTTCCGTTCGCGTCCAGCAGCGCCGCTGACCGTGAAAGACACCATAGTGCTGGCCGATTTCGTTAACTCCACGGGAGACCCCGTTTTCGATGATGCTCTGAAGCAGGCACTCGCCGTGCAGCTCGGACAATCTCCCTTCCTCAACATTCTCTCCGACCGCAAGGTGGGGGAGACGCTGCGGCTGATGGGGCGTCCGTCGAATGACCGCATCACCCGCGACGTGGCGGGAGAACTCTGCGTACGGACAGGTAGCAAGGCGATTCTCTTGGGTTCCATTTCCAACTTGGGCGGTCAATACGTTGTCGGTATAGATGCGGTAGGTTGCAGCAGCGGGGATACGTTGGCCAAGGAACAGGAAGAAGCTGCGACGAAGCAGGAGGTGCTGAAAGCACTGAGCAAGGCAGCAGCGAGCCTGCGGGGCAAACTTGGCGAATCGCTGTCCTCCATTCAGAAGTTCGATGTTCCCATTGAGGCCACGACAACATCGCTTGAGGCACTGAAAGCCTTCAGCATGGGAATTACAACCGGCCGCACCAAAGGAGACGCCGCGGCGATTCCATTCATGAAACGTGCTCTTGAACTCGACCCCAATTTCGCAGCAGCCTACGCGGGTCTCGGGGTCGAATACAGCAATCTCGGACAAGCCAGCCTATCGGCGGAGAATATCAAGAAGGCTTATGCTCTACGCGACCGCGTCAGTGAACATGAAAAATACCGTATCGCTGACTTGTACTACGGCATCGTCACCGGGGAGTTAGAGCAGGACATCCAAGTCTGCGAACTTTGGGCCAATAGCTATCCGCAGGATTTGACGCCTCCCGGCAACTTGGGGGTAATTTATAGCGAGCTTGGGCAGCACGAAAAGGCTGTAACTAAAACCCAAGAAGCCTTGCGGTTGGAACCAAATGCAGTGGTTGATTATGTCAACCTCGCACAGAACTACCTTGCACTCAACCGACTGGATGACGCCAGAAAAGCAATTGCGCAGGCTCAGCAGCGCAAGCTCGACGGAGACACACTGCACTGGGCAATCTATCAACTGGCCTTTCTCAAAGGCGACGCGGCAGAGATGGAGCGGCAAGTGGCTTGGGCCGCAGGGAAGCCGGGGGATGAAGACCTCCTGCTCTCGTTCCAATCCGACACGGAGGCGTACTACGGACGGCTCGTGAAAGCACGGGACTTCTCCCGGCGTGCTGTGGATTCGGCTCAGCGTAACGACTCTAAAGAAAGTGCTGCGCTGTGGCAGGTGAATGCAGCTCTGCGGGAAGCGGAGTTCGGTAACACCGCAGCCGCGAAGCAAGGTGTTGGAGCAGCACTGGCTCTGGCTCCGGGGCGTGACGTGAAACTGTTTGGCGCCCTGACACTGGCACGAATTGGTGAAACCACTGGTGCCAAGGCCATCGTAGAAGAACTGGAGAAGAACTACCCGTCGGATACGATGCTGAAGGTCTACTGGCTGCCGACCTTTAAGGCAGCGATGGAACTTAACACCGGCAATTCCACCCAAGCCGTGATGTTTCTCGAAGCGGCTGCACCGTATGAACTAGGCATGCCGCCCCAATTGCAGTTGGGAACCATGTATCCCGTCTACATTCGCGGCCAGGCGCAGCTCGTGGCCCACAACGGCGCTGCGGCAGCCATTGAGTTTCAGAAGTTTCTCGACCATCGAGGAGTCGCACTAAACTTCCCACTGGGCGCACTCGCGCATCTCGGCCTCGCCCGCGCCTACGCCTTGCAGGGGGACACCGCCAAAGCCCGAGCGGCATATCAAGATTTCCTTACGCTCTGGAAAGACGCCGACCCTGACATTCCCATCCTCATCGCCGCGAAAGCCGAATACGCAAAGCTGAAATAGCACGCATCAAGGGAAAAACCGGGAACAAGTCGGGGAACAGATTGGGAACAGACCACCCCGGAACAGGGTGGAACACCGGCTAACAGCGTGCGCGTACGTCATTGAGAGGCCAAGGAGGGCTATTTCTTTATTCGGCCGGCCTCGACACGTTTGCCGGAGTCGACTGGTCACGTCAAGAGCCTCCTCGCGGACCCAGTTCGTTAAACCTAACCATCCAACAAAGCACAGATTGCAGAAGCCCACTTGATTGCGTCGCATGTTAAGCGCGTGTAGGCAGGTTATCTTGTTAGGCCTGAAAGAAAAACAAGTGGCGCAATTTCTGTTGGCCGTTCATTCGATAGCGATTAGTGTCTCGGTGTCGAATACT
>Ga0116219_10000788_pt1 | contig 31665 bp, 25 predicted proteins | sample Sb_taG_4_FD_91019 | JGI IMG/M metagenome (GOLD analysis project Ga0116219, IMG submission 91019) | Peat soil microbial communities from Weissenstadt, Germany - Sb_50d_6_BS metaG | ecosystem: Environmental > Terrestrial > Soil > Wetlands > Peat | place: Germany: Weissenstadt | collected 2010-09-21 | reverse complement strand
GGGAACAGAGTCAGGCGAAAGGCCAGCGCGCCCAGCAGGACGAGCCACAGCACGGCCCGGTTGTCGCGCGTGTGTTCGAGGGCGTACAGGGCGATGAAATACAGACCGCCGCCGCCCAGCGCCAGGGCCATGAATTCGGGGATGTGAATCGAAAGATCCCCGAGCCGCGCCATCGCGGCAAAGACCGCTTCGAGCGCCACGATGGCGACGAGCGCGATCAGAACTTGCGGTTCGAGCCGACGAAGCGAAGCGCTCAACGTTTGGCCACTCGCGGTTTGAAGTTTCGCGGATTGAGTTTTTGCAAGGGGGACTTTCCGTTTTGATTTTTGCGCAACATACGATCAGTTTGCTGGCGATGGCGGCGCAAAGCCCGTTCTCGAATTATTGGACCAAGCTCACCGACCCGGGTCGCAATCCCTTCCGCGGCCTCTACCAGCTCAACGCGTTTGACCTGGCCATCATGATCCCGTATTTCGTCGTCCTGGTGATCCTGGCCGCGTACGGGTTGCACCGCTATTTCCTGGTGTACGAGTATTTCAAGAATCGCCACAACGTCCCCGGCCCGCCTCCCGCCGTCACCGAGTGGCCCAAGGTTACCATACAGCTTCCGATCTACAACGAGCGCTACGTAATCGAGCGCCTCGTCGACGCCGTCGCGCGCTTCGATTATCCGCGCGAACAGCTCGACATCCAGGTGCTCGACGATTCCACGGATGAGACGCGGGAAGTCGCGCGCGCCTGCGTCGAGCGCTACCAGGCGCTCGGTTTGCCGATTCACTACCTGCATCGCACCGACCGCACCGGCTACAAGGCCGGCGCGCTGGCCGAGGGACTCAAATCCGCGACGGGAGAATTCGTCGCCATCTTCGACGCCGATTTCCTGCCCTCGCCGGATTTTCTGCGCCGCACGCTGCCGTACTTCACCGATCCCAAAATCGGCATGGTGCAGGGACGCTGGACCTACCTGAACCGCCATTACTCCACGCTGACTGAGATTGAGACCATCCTGCTCGACGGCCACTTCGTCATGGAGCACGGCGCGCGCTCGCGCAGCGGCAGCTTCTTCAACTTCAACGGCACGGCCGGCGTGTGGCGCCGCCGCGCCATCGACGAAGCCGGCGGCTGGCAGCATGACACGCTCACCGAGGACACCGATCTCTCCTACCGCGCGCAGCTCGTCGGCTGGAGGTTTCTCTACCTGCCGGACATCGAGTGCTCCTCCGAGCTGCCCGTCGAAATGAACGCCTTTAAGGCGCAGCAGGCACGCTGGGCCAAGGGCCTGATGCAGACGGCCATAAAAATATTGCCGCGCATGCTGCGCTCGGACGAGCCCACGAATATCAAAGCGGAAGCCGTCTTCCACCTCACCGCCAACATCAGCTATCCCTTCATGGTGATTCTCTCGACGCTGCTCCTGCCTGCGATGATCGTGCGTTTCTACCAGGGCTGGTTCCAGATGCTGTTCATCGACTTGCCGCTCTTCATCGCGTCGAGCTGCTCGATTTCCGGTTTCTATTTGACGTCGCAGCGCGTCCTGTATCCCAAGACGTGGAAGCGCTCGATCCTCTACATGCCGTTCGTGATGGCCGTCGGCATCGGCCTCTCCGTGCGCAACGCCAAGGCCGTCCTCGAAGCGCTCTTCGGCGTCAAGTCGGAATTTGTGCGCACGCCAAAATTCAAGATCGAAGGCCAGGCCGGCACCTGGAAGAAAAAAGGCTATCGCAATCGCGCCGGCTGGATGCCGTATCTGGAAATCGCTTTGGGACTCTACTTCGCGATAACGGTGGTCTACTCCATCCAAAATGAAAATTACGCCACCGCCCCGTTCCTGTTCCTCTTCGTCTGGGGCTTCCTCTACACCGGAGTGATGTCCGTAGCGCAAGGCTGGATCGAACGCCTCCGCTTCGGCGTGCAACCCTCCGCCGCGTCAGCCGAGGCTCGCGCTTCCGCTTCCGGCGCGCCTGGATTCTAGTTCGCAATTCCTAGCGCTTGGAGTGAAATCAGTCTGTTTTTCGGGAAAAAGCACACCGCTTGCACTTTCTTGACCAATTTGCCCGGAACAAGTCCGCTACAGTTGGAGTGATGCCCTCTCCGCACTTGACACACTCAGATTTTCCGCGTGCATCTTCATTGAAAGACCCACCCGGCGCTAGCTCGAATTTCACCCCAAGCTCCGCGGCCCGTGCTTCAATCGTTTTCCGGTTCCTTCCGTGCTTTCCGACACCTCCACGACATCGTGGGCAATGAATGTCCGACGGATTTCTTCTGGCCTGTACTTCATAGCGAAACCGCCAGCCGCAATTCGCGCACAATGCCGCCCACCGCTTGTCACCAGGAATCAGTTCCGTCTTCCGCAATTCATTCTCGTAAGGAACTTCCCGCACGGCGTCTCCATACGAGACCTCGGGTTTCTTACGCCGTGCAACATGCCGCCCTTGGAGCCAGTCCCAAACTTCATTGAGAATCATTTCCAACCCTTTTCCATTGGTCTCCAATTGCAATAGTGGAATTTTTCTTCGCGCAGCCCATCGTTTCTTTCGCCTGTCGTTTCGTTGAATTTTGAACAGTGATTTCTCCGCGGCTCGTTGGCTCATTCCCCCATAGCGAGCGGCATTCTGATGACTTCCCGGCTCAATGTAAGCAACGGGATTTCCATTTTTAAGTACGGTGATGTCGAAAGAAAAATTTCCGCCCCGCAGTTTTATTGATGTCGGACCTGCCGCTACGGCGTGTCTCGGCAGAACTGCCCTCCGAACAAACAATCGGATGGCTCGTTCAGTCCAAAAATTGTCTACATGGGGGCAAATAGTCTCAGTATGTATGACGGCGCGCGCTAAAGATCGCCATTCTTGCTTAACGAGTTCGCCGTGTGGGCATACATAAGACACAACCGAATCTCGTAAATACAAGCCGCGCCGTTCCCACCGAATTTCCCTAGAACCGCTAGCTCGCAGAAAATTGTCAAGATCCGAAAAAGTGTGCCGCTGCCGAGCACAATTGCGGTTGCACGCGGTATGTTGATTCGGCTTGAGCCATACTCGGACAGGTGTAAAGTGCGATGGACCGCGACATTCGTAGAGCCTTCGACCTTGCCTGTCCCATTGGTCTGGCTGAACGACATGCAAGTGCCCTTCTACTAATGGCAATGCTTTCCGATATTTTCGCCTGTTGATCTCCTTTGAGGACAACAGCTTGACGCCACGTTCCCGAAGAACATCGGCAACAAGCTTGAAAGAGAACCCAAAGTGACGAGAAATTTCAGCAATGGAGGAATCCCGGTAACGCGTAACCCACTCCTCCGCGTATTGCTTCGCTTCCACCTGCTTCGGGCCTTGTCCGGGGCGGGCATCAAGGGCACACTTCGGGCACCCCGTCCCGGCATTAACGTGGGAGTCTGGCGTGACAAGCCACTTGCCATGAGTCCGGCATACTACCGGGACTTTTGTATGCTGATTTCTGTATGAACTCGGCGGATAGCCATATTTGTGCCCGTGGACTTTCCGCGCCTTGGTGACGAACATTCCATGGGTATCACGGGGTATCACGCCTAGACGCACCACCCATAAGCTTTAGATTCAACCGCGGCCATAACCTCTATCTATATATGTATTTTATATTAATTCTTGATTTCACGCTTGCTGTCCGGGAGTCAGCAAGTTCACTTCGCGGTCGGAGTAGGAGAGGCTTCGGGCCGGCATGTTAAATTCAGTGCTCGTCAATCGGCTCCGGATGAATTGTGACGCTGGCGATCTGCAGGAAGTTTTCCTTTACCCGGTCTTCGAGGGCGGCGGTGACGTCGTGGATTTGGGTGATGGGCAGGCTTCCATCCATGGCGCAGTGGCAGGAGGCCCGGATTGTGCGCTCCGCGTGGCGCACCAGGAGGGCAGTCAACGCTTACCTTGCGGGGAACAGTTCCGTTGTGTATAATTGCGCTTAAACATACACACCTAGGGAGATGATCCATGAGTAGGGCGGCATTGACACGAACGAATCTCTTGCTTGAAACCGGGAAAATCCGGCGACTTCGGGAGGCTCTCCGGTCACGAAGCAATTCAGAAGCTGTGCGGCTTGTCATCGACGAACGCCTTGCCGTGGAAGCTGGTCTTCAAGCCCTGCGGCGCTTGCGGAAGCGCGGCGGTCTGGTGGACCTTTTCGACCGCGCCCCGGCAAAGAGACGATGATTCCACTTCCGGCCGGCCCCCTTCTATTCGATACCGGCATCTACATCCGTTACAGTCGAGGCGAGGATTATCTTTGGCTCGGTGAGGACGCCGGGATCTTCCAGCGCACCATTTTGACCGCAGTCGTAGCCGCCGAACTCTACGCGGGCACCCACGACCGCCGGGAGAAACGAGCGGTCGACGAACTGTGCCGAGCGCACCATGCCCTGGGCCACTTCTCGTCACCGCCCGCGTCTGCCTGGATCGAGGCCGGTATTTTGCTTCGTCGCGCCCGAAGCGCTTATGGGCAGATCGATTTTGTCCATCATTTTCGCGATCTGCTGATCGCAGTGGAAGCGGTGCGGGCAAGGGCCACGCTCGTGACCGAGAATGCCGGGGACTTCGCACGGTGGAGATCGCTGCTTGCGTCCTCCCGGAAGATTTTGAAGCTGTTCCATCCGTCCTAGGCATGAACTAAGCCTAGCAGGCTGCGGAAAAACTCAAAAAGCCGTCATTCTGAGCGAAGCGAAGAATCTCTCCTTGTTTCTTTTCTTATACTTAAATCGAAGAGAGATTCTTCGCTTCGCTCAGAATGACAGTTCAAGACATTTTTTCCGCAGCCTGCTAGGTCCCTCACCGTTCCTCAACCGGCTCGGGATGAATCGTGACGCGGGCGATCTGCGGGAATTTTTCCTTTACGCGGTCTTCGAGGGCTCCGGTGACGTCGTGGATTTGGGTGATGGGCAGGCTTCCATCCATGGCGCAGTGACAGGACACCAGGATTTTGTGCTCGACCTGGCGCACGTGAACTTCGTGGCAGTCGACCAGCTCGTGAAATTCGTGGGGCAGCGTGTTGATATATTTTTCGATGGCGCGACCGAGGCCGATCATCTCGCCGCGCTGGCCGTCCACGGCAGCGATGTGCGTGCCGAGCGGCTCGATGTGAATATTCACTTTTGCGTGGGCGCGGTCTGAAGATGCGGCCACGCCGGGAAGTTTGCGGATTTCCTCCTCGAGTTCGGTCGCGCGGCGATGCGCCTCCCGCAAGCTCAAACTTTCGTCGACTTCCAGGTGCATCTCGATGAACAGGCGTCCATCGAGCTGGTCGGCGGAAATCTCATGGACGGCGAGGCCCAGGCGCGCGGCGATGACGCGGATGGCGTCAAACAAATGTTCTCCCACGGCGGCGCGCGGCTCCATATGCACCATCACGTCCGCGGGCACAATCTCGCCGACGCGCCGCTCGACCGCGTCGGAAATGGCGTGCACCTGCTCGAAGCTGGCGGACCGCGGAACGCTGATCGTAACGTCCACGAAGTGCTTGTTTCCCGCGCGCCGCACACGCACGCGCTCGGTGGAAATCACGCCTTCGAGCCCTTGAACTTCCTTCGTGACGCGCTCTTGCAGGCCGGGGGGCGCCACGTCCAGCAGCGCCTCGAGCGTGCGTTTCCCCAGCCGCGATCCCACCCAGATCACGATGGCCGCGACAACGAGAGCGGCGATGGGGTCGGCATTCTGCAGCCACGCGACGCCCCAATGCTGGCCGGCCCACACCGTCCCCATCCCCAGAATGACGACGAACGTGCTCCAGACATCGGTCGAAAAATGCAGCGCGTCGGCTTCGAGCGCTTCGCTCGGATATTCCCGCGCCACGCGGGACAGCGCCCGCGACCGGACCACATCGATGCCCATCGCAATGCCGAGAATCACCATGGCCAGCGCGCTCGGCTGCAAATGCACCTGCTTGAACAGGAGGCGCACGAACGCCTCGACGATGATGTACACCGAAGTCGCGAGAAGCAGTCCCGTCTCGACGAACGCGGAGAAATTTTCAAATTTTCCGTGGCCGTAGGTGTGCCCGGAATCCGCGGGCTTGTCAGACACGCGCACCGAAAGCCACGTCAAGATGGCCGCGATCAAGTCCAGCCCCGAATGCAGCGCTTCGGAAAGTATGCCCAGGCTGCCGGTGGCGGCGGCCAGAAACACCTTGAGGCTCACAAGAATAATGGCGGAGCCGATGGACCCAAGCGCCGCCATCTGCTTGACCGATGTAGGAGATCGTGTGATGGAGGAATCCTCGAAAGGGATTATACGATGGCGCGCGAACAAGTGGCGTAGGCTTCAGCCTGTGGGTTCTGGGGTCAAGCACGAGTGACCGTGCACGAACAAACCCCCACAGGCTGAAGCCTGCGCCACGTAATGCCCTCTCTTCAGTTAATCGGTGGAGGAGGAACCAGCGGCAACCGTTCCGGCTCGCCGCGCGCGCCGTGGACTTCCACGTCATCGAGCAGCAGCGATGGCGCGATCACGGTCGACGGCACTCCGGAATCAGCCGAGCCGAACGCGGCCAGCGCCGTTCCGGCAAAACCCGCCTGCTGGCTCTGCATGAAATCGAAAGCGGTGGCGTCGTTTCCAACCGCGGCGATATTGCGGACCGCGCGAAGCGTAAGCCCGGTGAGTCGCGCCCCGCGAATCAGCGACTCCCTCCCGTCCGAAACGTCGACGCGGTAAACCAGCAAAGGCAGCCGGTCGCCCGTGGCCGCGCCGGAAGCCGCGCCCATGACGATGTCGGAAAGATCTTCCTGCTCGCGCACGCCGAGGACAGGGTTATCCATTTCACGTACGATGAGGCACCACTTGTTGCCGTTCTGCTTGCACTCGTCCATGAATTTTTTCTTCATCGCGTCCGGAGAAATACCGTCCGAGGAGGTGAAAAACAGATTGCTCGCCATCGGGCGCGGATCTCCCAGATACGCGGCGCGGCCGTGGCCATTTGAATGATCGAGATCAGGTCCCGGGCGCCGGGACATCAGAAAATTCAGCAGCAGGCCGCTGTTCACGAGTTCCACGCGCTGCGCTTTCACGCCTTCCTGGTCCACATCATACGTGCCGAGCAAATCTCGCCCCTGAAACTGCTTCGCCGTCGGGTCATCCAGCATTGAAACCGAGCCGGGGAGAACACGCGAACCGAGTTTTCCGGTCCACTCGCTGCGCCCGCCCAGGCGGTCCATCAATTGATCAAACGCCGATTGCATCGCCAGCGGGCCGCGCGCCCCGGAAAGGGACGGCCCCAGCATTTGAGCAAGCAGGGAGCCGGCCGCAGGAGCTTCGAACAGCACTGGACCATCGTAGTCAGCGGCGGGAGGCGAAACGCGGAGCGTGATCAGTTGCTCGCCCGCTTTTTCGAGGTCCTTTCGTACGGCGTCGGCCGCGGGCAACTGGTCGGGACGGTGGCGATAAACGGCATAGAAATTGTGCAGGGCCATGCCGTCGTCCGATTCCGTTTCGAGGCTGGCTTCAATGGCCGCCAGGCTATGATTCGCGCGGACCTTGGTTCCATCGGTATTGAGCAGATAGCTTGTGGTGTAGATCAGGTGGTACGTGACGCGCGAGCTGTACAACTGCGGGAACTGGCGCAAAGCGGCGGAAACTGTCCTGGCCTCCTGCTCCCAGTTTCGCGTGGTCCAATCCGGGTCAGTCAATGGATCGACCATCACTGTGGGAGTCGAGGGAGAAAAATCGGGAATGCTGGGCGCCCTCGCCAGGCGCGACATGAACGCCTGCTTCTTGGAATAATTCTCGACGGCGGCTTTGAACGCCTGATCGCTGGCGAGCCAGAGATCCTGGCGCAAGGAATCGTAATCGCGATCGATCCCGACGGTGCCCGTGGAGCCGAGAAATCCGCTGAAGCCTTCATCGGTGATGAAGTTGGAGCTGTCAAGATTATCGTCTCCCACGCGAACGTCCACGCTCATGATGCGGTTGCGGCCGCGGGTCGAGGAAACCAGCGCGCCAAATTCCGCGACAATCGTGCGCACTTCCAGATCGAGAACGCGGTACTGGATGTAGTAAGGGCGCGCGGGTTGATTCGTGCCCGGAATCGTCAATTCGAGGCGCGTGCGCGCGCGGTCCAGTTCATCCTGCATGGCTGCGAGTGTGTGGTCGGAATCCGCCGCAGCCGCGGCGGCTTGTGCCGGCCGGGCCAGCGTCGCGGCGGGATGCCGCGGCGGAGCCGCAAAGGAGGGACCAGTCGAAATCAAGATTATGAAAGCGTTAACAGCAAACTCCAGAAAACCATTGCGAATGTAAATTTTCACTGCGCTCTTCGTCGGCACTTTCACGGCAAATTTAAGCATTAGCGCACCGCCTTCTCGTCATGCGCGGGCGGCGGTAGGATCGGCGGCTTGTCGGTGGACGTTTCCTTCTTCTGGACTTCCATTTCCGTAATCAGAATGGCCGGAGCCGAGGCGGAAACCGGCACGGAACCCGATTCCGCTCCGCAGTATCCGTTGAAAGTTTCCATGGTGTCGCCCGTGGCGACAATTTTGGTGAGCGAAACGAGCGGTGTGCCCACGATGTCCACGCCGCGAACGAGTTCGTCGGGCCGGCCGTCCGCGTATACTTTGTAAACGACCAGCGGCTGCACCTGGAACGCTTGCGGCTGGCCGCGGCCCGTGAACGTGAACCCGCCGGCGATATCGTCAATCAGCAGGCCAAACGGTTTTCCCTGGCGCTTGATTTCCTCGATCAGCTTCTTGCGCAGCTCGGCGTTGGTTACGGTGAGGCTGCTCTGGACAATTAAGTTTCCCTGGCGCGAAACGGGCTGCGCGCCGATCTGGCGGCGGCCGTGTCCGTTGGAAACCGGGAAGCCGGTGAGCGGCTGGCGCGACATCTCGAAATTCTTCAACACGCCGTGGTCGACGAGCGTGACGCGCTCGGAGGGAGTCCCTTCGTCATCGAAGGGATAGTAGCCGATGAGGATGTCCTTGCCCTTGTCGAGGGTTCTCGCTGTTGGATCGTCGTAGATGGAAAGAAATTTCGGAAGGATCGGTTCGCCGACCTTGCGGGCGAACGTCTGTCCTTCGTTGATGTCTTTCTGGCGGAAGCCCTCGGCGCGATGGCCGAAAACTTCGTGGAAGAAAACCGCGGTGGCGCGGCCGGTCAAAAGCGCGGGCCCGGCGTACGGCTCGACCAGCGGCGCGGCCACCAGCGCTTCGAGTTCCTTGCGGAGAACCTGTCCCTCCGCGAGCACGGCCTTGTCGTCCGGCGCGTCCGCGGGGTTGGCCCAGTCAAAATTGTAATAACGATTGATGTCCATGCCGTCCGGCGCTTTTCCCTGAATGAACAATTCCAGCCGGTAGTGGACTTGGCCAAATTGCAGGCGCGTGCCTTCGCTTGTCACCTGGTACTGATTGTCGCCCGTCGCGCTGAACGTCACGATGGAATTCAGAATCTGCGGAGACTCGCGAAAGGCCCGCGTGTAAAGACGAACTTTTGTTTCCCAGGGTTTGCGGTCGGGATGAACGGAAACTTCCGGGCCGTAAAATGTGTGCGGCTTTTCGCGGGCAAAATCGGGAGCGTGTTCCTCGGCTGTTTGGACTTGAACTTCCTTGCTCGTATTGATCTTGATGAGGCCTTCCGAGGCGGCGCGGAATTGTTTGTCGGTCTCCTGCCACATCGCGCGGCGCAGCACGTCGGGAGCATCATCGACTGGCACCGACATGCCAAAACTGCCCTGGCCGGGATTGGAATTGCCAACCTTGTGCGTGTTGTCGAGATCGTAGCTTCCCACGCGCACTTGCGTTTCGAGCCACCGCGAATGGCTGTCCGCGCTCGAAAGCAGCGCCCCGTTCGAGCCCATGACCTCGGAGCGGTCCGACGACGTCAGGATGTAACTGACGAAGTACGCCGGTGGAGTGGCCTTGGAAAGAATTGGCATCTCGCGGTCCAGCTCCTGGCTCATCGTCGCGATGAGAGGCGATGGCGTCACTTGAGCCGGCTGTTGTGCCGGCGGCGCGGGAGCAGGAACACGAGCGGGCTTATTGGCTGCCCATGCATTCAAACAAAGCAAAGACGCGAGTAGCGCGAGACCGAATGTTTTCACAGAACTGCTCCATTCCGCCGAGAGAGGATTCAAAAGTTAAGGCTATTAGTGTAAGCCTATGCGCCGCCGATCTCAACGCGTGCGTTTCGATTCGTTCTTCGAGCGGCGGTCCTGCGAGCAAGTATCCCAAAACCAATTGGATGCCGGAAAATGGCCAGGCGTCGCCACAGGCCCTACTCCCGTTAGACGCGGGAACATGTGACTTGGTGTCGGGGTTTGGTGGCGCCGGCGTCCCGCCGACGGTTTTGCGCCGCTCCATACGTACAAAATTGCCGGTGGGACGCCGGCGCTACCAAACCCCGCTTTCCAAAGCGAAGCGCGGCGACGGCGTACCAATTGCGCGAAGCATTAAATGGTTATAGGGCCGGCTCTTTCGATCAGCAAGCAGACGCCGGATTCTTGCAGCCAGTCGCCGCCGGGGGACGAGTGCCGCGAGTGGCGATCGGGACGACGATGGCCGGAACGACCACCGCGACCGTCAGCCCAACTATTTGCAAGGTGGTGAGATGATGCGCCGGAGCGCCTGGGATTGTCGCGCCCACCGAAGTCGCATTCGCCGCCTCGGTCAATTCCGAGGGAGTGGCCTGCCCGGGCTGGTCCGGAGCCTGGTGGCCGTCCCGAATCGTGGCGATTTGTCCCGCGAGAACATCCACGCAGATGCCGTCCAGATTGCAGAATTTTACGTGGCCTTCATACACGATGATTTGGAACAGGCCGTTCATATAGCCGAGAAAAAAGTCCGTGCCCACCACGCCGGCAACGCCTACGCCGGTATGAATTTCAAATTTCGCATTGGGCTTGGCTTGCTTGACCACCTGCGAACGCACGCGCCCATACGTCAGCTCGATCTGCGTCTGCTGCGCGGCGGCATTGTGCTGCGTCACCGTAAGCGTGGAACTGGAGCCGACATTCAACACGGACCCGTCATCGAGCGCGACACGCGCGCGTCCCCCGTCTCCCGTCTTGACCACGTCGCCCCAATCCACCAGCGTCTTCACGATGGCAGGCAATTGCTGTGGCCCGCGGGCGATGGCCACTTCGGGAATCGCGCGCGAAATCTGGCCGGCCTTCTGCCCTACCTGGGCTGGAACGTCCGGAGGCACGATGATCGACAAAGACGCGAGGATGGTTAGTGCAACCAGGAACGGGGAACGAGTCTTCATAGAGCTCTCCTGAGAGGGTTTATTCGCGCCGTGCAACAGGCCCCTTAATTACTGGATGGGTCGGCCACTGTCAACGCCGGGAATCTCGTATGTCCCGTAATTGATAATGGGAAACAAAGGGTTGGGGCAGCGATTGTACTCCTGAAACGGCCGGAGGCCAGAAGAAAAGCTTGGGGGAGCGCGTTGGACGAGCCTCAGTACGGTGGATCGTCGGACGTGGCGGCGCGGCTTTCCCGAGTAGAACGCAGGATTCCGGAGTCATCCAAATAGAGGTTCCGGAAACCGTAATTTCCGGCCCGAGCCTGGAGCGAAAACGAGCGGATGGTCCCGTCGGCGTCAACGGGACCGGGCGTGTATTGGACCTGGTAGTTGACGCTCTGCGCGAGCTGCGCGGCCAGCCTCACGCGCTCGCCAACCGCCTCAAACTGGCGCGGATATGCGCCGCCTTGCGCCGATGCGAAATCGACCAGTGCTGCACGGATCTCGCGCAAAGATTCGGCGGCTCGCGCTTCCGCCTGCGCCGTGGGATTGCCCTGGCGCTCGGGAACGACGAACCACAGGAAACTCCAGATTGCGGCCAGCAACACTCCCAGGAGCACGCCCCAGCGCAGAAGAATTCTGCCGAGGCCCGGCTTTGCTTTGGGCGTCTCCGAGCCGGGGACCGGCGCGGTCAGGTCCGCGCCGCAATGAGGGCATAGCTCAGTGGCTTGATTGATTTCATTCTCGCATTCGCGACACGTGTACATACGGATGGGTGAGTTCGAGAGCTGTCCTTGGATGTGTTTGGCGGTCCCGCGCGCGGGTCGTCGCAATTCATCGTAACGAAACGCGCAGCCATGAGTCAATTCGAGGCCGTTGCCGTCGCAGCCAATCGCGTAGAGGAGATAGAAAGGGAGGGCCCAGTTTTCAGTCAGACCAAATTGAGTGATTGGATTTTCAATGCGGCAAAAAAAGGGAGGAAGCCGCGGAGACTTCTTCCCATAACACTCAATGACCTGCGTCAAAAATCCTATGCTTCAGCCGAGCGGCGCGCTGGTGGAATCCGCCGTGCCGCTTGAAGTGCTCCGAATCGTGCCGCTTTGATCGGTGAAAAATGATCGCTGGCCGCTCGATCCCGGCGCCACGGGAGTGGCAGTAACCGTGTAGCTGAGCACGTTGCCGGCAGGATCGCTCGCCACGGCCACATACGCGAATCTGTAACCGCTCTTGACGCCGCTGGCGAGCACGGAGTCAATCAAATCGGCGGACGCTGACGTGGCGGCCGTCCCGCCCGGAGCCGGTCCCATATCGGAAAGGGCATGAGGGAATCCGCCATAGCTGTTCGAATACAAGAGAGCGCTTTCCGTCAGAGCCTTGAGCGCTCCCACCGCCGCAGTCTCGTTCGCCTGGATTTTAGACCGCATCAGGTTCGGAATCGCGATGGCTGCGATGATCAAAATAATCGTCACCACGATCAACAACTCGATGAGGGAGAAGCCTCTTCGTTTATTATGGCGTGTCTTCATGCGATCTCCTGTTACGTCACGCGAGGTTCCCCGCGGACCTTCGCGCTAGATTGAAACGCCTCCCTCGCCAAGCGCAGGGGCAGGGAACTCTAGCCCAGTTGATACTCGTAGTTGAAGCGGTATTCTACACCCGGAAGGGGAGTAGTGGGGTGACCAGAAAGTACCTTTTTCAGGCACCCTTCCGCTTTGGTAGTCCTGGGTCGGCTATGATGCATCGAAATACTTGGAACCGGCCGAATTCATGCCCAAAGAATCGCCTCTCGCGTCGCTCGACCAATTCCTGGCGCAATACGCGCATCTTGCCACGGAGTTGCACGGGGAGGCCATGTGCGCGCGTTGGGGACTGCCTCCAGAGGCGTTTGCCGAGAGTCTGCGGCGCAGTGCCGAGAAGCGTTTCGGCGGCGCGCAACCCGATCCGGACGCCGTCGAGGCCTACCTGAAGTCGCTTCACCATGAGGATCTGGCGCTCGCCTGCGCTTGCAGCGAAGGTATCGAGCAAGCCTGGGAGTTCTTCATCGCTCACTTCCGCCAGAACCTGCGCAATGCCGCCAGCGCCATGCTTCGGGGATCGGGCCGGGCCGACGACGCGCGCGCCGAGGAGTTGGCGGATTCTCTTTATGCGGAATTGTACGGCGTTCGTTCGGGCGCGGACGGACGGCGGAAATCCCTATTCGAATATTTCCACGGGCGCAGCAAGCTGTCCACATGGCTTCGCGCAGTCCTCGCGCAAAAACAGGTGGACATGTTTCGAACCAGCGGCAGAACGGTTTCTCTCGAAGCGGAAATGGAAGGCGAAGTCCCGAATGAACTCGCAGGCCGCACCTCATCTGTTCCCGCCGATCCCGATCGCGAGCGGTATGTTGGGCGGTTCGAAAGGGCGCTCTCCACTGCGCTTGCGAACTTGTCGCCGCGCGAGCGCATGATCCTGGCCTGCTATTACGTGGATCAACTCACCCTGGCGGAGATTGGGCGCCTGCTGCGCGAGCATGAGTCGACGGTATCGCGGCAACTCGAACGCATGCGGGGCGCGTTGCGCGAGGGCGTGACGCATGCGCTACGGCGCGAAACGCCTGCGAGCAACGGACGCCCTGCGGAACCCGCCCTTGACGTGGCGCAAGTGGAGCTGGCGTTCGAATACGCCGTGGAGGATTGGCCGTTTGACCTGTCGCAGGCGCTCTCCGCATCAGGGCCGGCCGCGGACCCTCAGGAAGAATGACGCGCGGCCCGGCCCGAAAGGGCCGCATAGCAATTATGATGCAAGATTTTTGGATGGAACCGTTCTAAACAAGGAAGAGCTTTGATGGACTCACAAGATAGAGACGAAACCAAACTCCGGCAACGCCAGGAATTGCTCGCCCGGCGCCTGGGCGAAGCCCTGGACCGGATGAAACCTTACGGCGAGGCAGAGTGTCCCGACGCCGAGGTTATCGCGGCCTATGCGGAGCAGGCGCTCGGGCCGGCCGAATCGGCAGTGTGGGAAGGCCATTTCGCGGCGTGCGCGAGGTGCAGAAAAATTCTGCGCGTGCTTGCCGCATCGGTGGACACGCCGCTGGCCGAGAAAGAAGTCGCTCAGCTCGGCAAACTCGTTTCGGCCGTTCGTGCCCCGGTTGAAATAACGGAGAGAGCCGCGGTGCGTGCTCGGTCAAGATTCGTGGATTGGCGCGCGCGCTGGCTGGCGCCCGCTATCGGCGTGGCCGCAGTGCTGGCTGTGTGGTTCGCGATGCGCCCGCCCTGGCGCGCGACGGATCGTGGCGCTTCGGAAACTCTGGTAGCACAGGCGCCCAAGGAAGAAGTGCCTTCGAGTCCGGCGCCGGCCGAGCTGGACCAATTCTCGAACAGCGCGCCCCAGCAGCAGGACCGGAAGACGGCGGCTGCGCCTCAGCCGGGTCGTCTTTCTGCGAATGCTGCGCCACTGAATTCGCCTGTAGAGACGCCGGCGAAAGGCCGCGCGGATTCAGCCGCCGCCTTGGACAAAATTTCGCCAAGCGCGGATGAGGCAAGAAGTTCTCTTCAAAAGGAAAAGAAACTGACCGCGTTGCCGGATGCGCGTGAGCTCCAACCTCCGGCATTCTCTCCCGCTGCGCCGCCACCTCCGAAAGCGCAAGCCGCTATGGAAGCGCAATCCGCGCCACAATCAGAGGCGAAAGATGCAACGAGCGCCGCGGGTGCGGCAGTTCCGCAGGCTGAAACAAAGGCAGACGCGATAGGCAGCGCGGCTTCGCGAGACAAACAGGTGGCGACGCTTCAAGGAGGGGTGCAACCGGCCGCGCGAAATGAGCGAGCCTTCGGTGCATTTCGGCAAATCCAAAATTATTCCTCAATGTTGAAAGCCCCCTCGGGCTCGACCCTGTGGCGCGCCGGAAATGGCGGGGTGATCGAGCGTTCTACCGACGCAGGAAAGTCATGGGTTTCGCAGATGAGCCCATCCCAGGAAGACTGGCTTGCAGGCGCGGCGGTTTCGGACACGGTTTGTTGGATGGCGGGCCGGAATGGCGCGATTGCGCGGACCATGGACGGAAAACTCTGGGAGCGCGTCTCGCCGCCGGCGCCAGCCGCTGGAAATGATGCCAAACTGCCGGATTGGACCGGCATCACGGCACGAGATGCCGTATCCGCTACGATTACGGCGAACGACGGGCGAAAGTTCGCCACGCCGGACGGCGGAAAAACCTGGCGACTGCAATAGCAAAATACCCTGCAAGAAATTCGGGCTGTCCCGTTCTAAGGGGTGAAGGATGAAATCAACCCTTAACGGAGACTGCCATGAGAAACGCCACTTTATCGAGATTCCTTACCGCCGCGGGACTCGCAACGCTACTGGTCGTGCTGCCGTTCTTGCACCGCACGGTATCTGCAAGCTCGGCTAGCCAGTCCCCTGCACCGGCTGCCGATGGAAACATTACAACCACGCTAACGGATCAATCCGACCTCGCGCTCACTGTCTACAACTCGAATCTCTCTCTCGTGCGCGATGTGCGCCAGCTTAACTTGCCGGCAGGGGAATCGCTTTTGCGATTCATGGACATCGCCGCATCCATCAATCCGGCGACCGTGCACTTCCGTTCACTCACCGAGCCTGCCAAGCTGAATGTTCTGGAGCAGAATTACGAGTACGACCTGCTCGACCCGAACAAATTGCTGCAGAAATATGTGGGACGGGAAGTCACGATGATTCGCGGAGATCAGGAAGTAAAAGCCACCCTGCTTTCCGACAATGGCGGACAGGTTTGGAAAATCGGCAACGACATCGTCACGAACATCGGGTACAGCAGCCTGCGTTTCCCCGAAGTCCCGGACAATCTATACGACCGGCCCACGCTGCTGTGGACGCTCCAGAATTCGGGCGCGCGGCGGCATCGCGTGGAAGCGTCGTACCTGACGGCGAATCTTTCTTGGAGCGCGGACTATGTGCTGAATGTCGCGAAGGACGAATCGAGCGGCGATCTTGACGGCTGGGTCACGCTTGTCAATCACAGCGGAACTGCGTTCAAGAACGCCTCGCTGCAATTAGTGGCCGGCGATCTTCATCGCGTCGTCGCCCAATATGCCATGGATGAAGTGCGGGCGATGAAGTCGATAGCGGCAGCGGCAAATGCTCCCGCCCCGTTCCAGCAGGAATCGTTCTCCGAGTATCATCTCTATTCGCTGAATCGCCGGACATCGATCTTCGATCAGGAATCGAAGCAGATCAGCCTGCTCAACGCTTCGCATTTTCCAATGCGGAAAGTGTACGTGGTCAACGGGCAGTCCTACTATTACCGAGGGGCGGCGCAACCCGGCGCGCCCGTGAAAGATCCCGTGCAGGTTTTCTATAAATTCAAGAACGAAGAGAAAGCCGGTCTGGGGATGCCGCTGCCCGCCGGCACTATTCGCGTGTACCAGCAGGACTCGCGCGGCGGATCGCTCTTTGCCGGCGAGGACCACATCGACCACACGCCGAAGGACGAAGAGATCGGCCTGCACATCGGCAATGCATTTGACATCGTGGCCGAGCGCAAACAGACGGACTACAAGAAAATTTCCGACCGGGTGTATGAATTCGAGTACGAGATCACGCTGCGCAACCACAAGGACGCGCCCGTCTCCGTCGAAGTGAACGAACCGATCGGCGGCGATTGGGAAATGGTCAACTCGACATACAAATTCACGAAGACCGCCGCGTTCGCCGCGCAGTTCGATGTTCCGGTCGATAAGGACGGCACGGCGGTACTGAAATACCGAGTTCGAGTAAAGTATTAAACCTGCCTGCCTTCCTCGTTGTGCCAATTATTTCTTACGGCGTTTCGGTTTTGTTGCGCGCGGCTTCTTCGGCGCTTGAGTTGTGATGATCGCTTCGGCTTCGATTTCCACCAGCATTTCGGGCGACACCATGCCGCCGACCTGCACCATCGCCGTCGCGGGGCGGATCTTGCCGAAAAATTCTCCATGCGCGCGGCCGATTTTCTCCCACTCGGTGATGTTGGCGACGAACATGCGCGTGCGCACCACGTCTTCCAGGCGCGCCCCGGCCTTGTGCAGCGCGGATTCGATGTTGCGCAGCGTTTGCACCGTCTGCGCGTAGGAGTCGCCCACGCCCACGAGGTTCCCATCCGCGCCGGTGGCCGTCGTGCCGGAAACGTGCACCGTATCTCCCACACGCACCGCGCGCGAATAGCCGATGATCGGCTCGTATTTCGTTCCCGTCGATATATTTGTTCGTTTCATGATGATTCTCCTCCCGAGAATTTGAGCGCGCTTCTAAAAGGCCTCGCCAGTCGCAGACCGATCGCCAGGCCATGCAGACCCAGCGGCATCCTGAATCTTCTTTCCAACTCTTTCCTTCAATCGAAAACGGACTGATGGAACCTGACGAAACTTGAATTCGTATACCCGAACCCACAAGCACTTGTCGGCTCGCACGGAAACATCCTGCCACGGGATAAAGAGCGGGGGATGGCCGATTCGAAAAGGAAAGAATACCGACGCGTAGAACCCCTCCGAATTTGCTCCCACCGTTAGAACGCCCCGATAGCTGGTGAGCAGCCGCAAATAAGCATCCTGTAAATGCCAACGGCTTCCTTGAAATGGCGCCACAGCCCGGTATGCTCGTCCAAGTTCAAACCACCCACCGATCAGCGAGATCAAAAGGGATACTCCACTCCAGAGACAGATGAAGTAGAGGAGGAAGTACACTGGCTTTAGAGAAGTTAGATCCATTGCGAGATGAGTCGAATAGCCAGATGTCGAATTCTCCGGGGTATTCTGCCACGAACATCAGTGCTTTGAGAAACTGGACAACGCCGGAGTAATCCCCGTAAGCTTGGCTCGCTGGTCAAGGAGCCGCTCGTTGCGCTGCAACAACATACTCGACGCCATCGGACACACGCCGCTCGTGCGGCTGAACCGGCTGACCGGCGGGCTCGCCGCGGACGTGTACGTCAAGGTCGATTACATGAACCCGGGCGGCTCGGTAAAGGACCGCATCGGGATTTCCATGATCGACGATGCCGAACGCAAGGGCCTGCTGAAGCCCGGCGGCACGATCATCGAGGGGACCTCGGGCAATACCGGGATTGGGCTCGCGCTGGTGGGCGCGGTGCGCGGCTACAAGCTGGTGTTCACCATCACGGACAAGCAATCGAAGGAAAAAGTGGATCTGCTCAAGGCGCTGGGCGCCGAAGTCATCGTATGCCCTACGGCGGTCGAGCCCGACGATCCGCGCAGCTACTATTCCGTGGCGAAAAAGCTTGCCAAGGACATTCCGAATTCCTTTTACCCAAACCAGTACGAAAATATGATGAACCCTGAGGCGCATTACAGGACAACCGGCCCGGAACTGTGGGAGGACTCCGAGGGAAAAATCACGCATTTCGTTTGCGGCATGGGCACCGGCGGCACGATCAGCGGCGTGGGCCGCTACCTGAAGGAAAAAAATCCCGGGGTCCAAATCATCGGCGTCGATCCGATCGGCTCGCTGTACTACGAATTCGTGAAGACGGGAAAAGTGGGCAAGGCCAAAACGTACGTTGTCGAAGGCATCGGCGAGGACATTTTCCCGGCCACGATGGATTTCAAAGTCGTCGATGACGTCGTCCAGGTGAATGACCAGGAATGCTTCGTTTGGGCGCGGCGGCTCGTGAAGCAGGAAGGAATTTTCACTGGAGGCTCGGGCGGCGGTTGCGTTTCAGGCGCTCTGCGCGTGGCCAAGGCGCTGCCGAAGGGCTCATTCGTCGTGGCGTTTCTGCCTGATACTGGAATGCGCTACCTCAGCAAGGTGTACAGCGACGAATGGATGCGCGAGCGCGGCTACGTCGATTCGGAAGTGCCGCTGACCGTCGAAGACGTCGTCAATGCAAAACACAAAGTCGCCAAAGACCGCGACTTGATCGTCGTGGGGCCCGACCAGACCGTGTTCCACGCGCTGCACACGATGCAGACGCAGGACATTTCGCAATTGCCCGTGTTTGAAGCGCAACTGCCGGTCGGCGCGATTTACGAAGACCAAATCCTGAACCTCGCGCTGCAAGGAAAAGATTTGCGGAAGATGGTGATTCGCGAGGTCATGAGCGATCCGCTTCCGACGGTGTCCTGCGAAGCCCCGGTCGAGCGGCTCACCTATCTTCTGAGCCACGAGGAGCCGGCCGTGTTCGTGAAGATGAGCAACGGCCATCTCGAAATCATTACCAAATATGACGTCATGGGCACCATAGCAGGCTTGATGGAGCAGAAGCGGTAAAGTAGCACAGCCACTCTTGGCTGTGCGGTTTTGTACGCCGCACGAACAGGCTGCCTGGGCCAACAACGACCGCAAAACCCGCACAGGCAAGAGTGCCTGTGCTACTACAACCTCAAGCCTTTTCCCCGCGCTGAAACAATTTGCCGAATTGATCTTGCGAAGCCGGCGGGACCCCGACAATGGAAAGATTCGCGCGCACGTGCTCGACGCGGCTCATCCCCACGAGCGCGGTCGTGATTCCCGGCGTCGAGCGGACAAATTGCATCGCGCGCTCGGCGTCGGATTTCATCCCCAGCGCGCTCGTCACGAACGGCGGCAGGCCGCGCGAGAGCTGTCCCTGGAGCATCGAGGCGCTGGCGACGAGCGTGATGCCCAGCTTGGACGCGGCTCCGACGATCGGCACGCGGGTGCCATCGAGCGGCTGATTGGCGCGCGTCAAGGCTTCGGTCATCCCCAGGTTGCACGGCAACTGCACGAAGCGAAAATGGTGTGATCCTCCGGCCACGTCCCGCGCGAGCGATTCCATCGCGGCAAGCGAAAGAAAATCCTGGGCGTTTTCGGTCTGGCGGAACGCGTTCCAGGTGGCCAGCCCGTAGAAATATATTTTCGCCGCGGCCACGGCGGATTCGAGAAATTCAAACGCGGCGCGCAGGCGCGTGTTGAACATCTCGCGCGGCACTTCGCCCAATTGCGTTTCCGGATTGTGCAGGTAATAAACGTCAATCGTTTCGACGCCCAGATTGCGGCGGCTGCGCTCAAGCTGATCGGCAATAAATTTCGGCGCCATCGAGTGGCACCCGGCGGCGACGTCTCCTTCGCGCAAGATGCCGGTTTCCACGTACTCGCGATTGAAATATTCCCCGGCGTCGGCAGGCAGGTCGCCGTCCGGCGTGAGGAACCCGCCTTTGGTGCAAATCACCAGTTCTTCGCGCGCATACCCGCGTCGCGCGAGTTCCGCAACCGCCGCGCCCACGGAACGCTCCGAACGCTGGAAGCGGTAATTGATCGCGGAGTCGATCACGTTCACGCCGGATTCGACAGCCTCCACGATCGCGTCCGTGTACGCCTGGTCGGTGCGCGCGTCGGCCTCTCCGAGATACGTGCCGATCCCGAGCGATGAGAGCCACAAGCCCTGCTGCTCGCGAAAGTGCCCCTCCGCGGCGCGCCCCGCAAATCGCGCGGCATATTTCTTCGTGCCATCCGGCGTTGCAAATGTAGTCATCTCTTCTCCCTTGCTTGAGGCCGCGATTATATGTGAATCTCATGGCTACGACGATGGTAGAAAGTTTTAAGTTGATGGTTAAGAGTCCAGAGTAAGAACTCACGCCGGAATATCGTGCTCGTCACTCTTGGCCCTCAACACATGGTTGAGAATATCCGAGGAGGGTTTGCCATGCGCGGAATAAGTCTGGCTGCTTTTGTGTTCGCAATGGCTTTGCCGATCGGCGCGCGGGCGCAGACCGCTCCGAAACCCGCCCATGCATCCCGGAACTACTACAGCGAAGCGCAGGCCAGCCGCGGCAAGCAGCAATACGCGCAATATTGCGCGCAGTGCCACATGGCGAACCTGAAGGGCGCGGACACGGCGCCGGCGCTCGTCGGCGACGATTTTCTGCACGATTATTACAGCGTGGGCGATTTGTTCAGCAAGGTCGACGTGACCATGCCGGGCGACAACGTGCACGGCCTCAGCACGGACAATTATTTGAACATCATCGCGTACCTGCTTCAGGCCAACAGCCTGCCGGCGGGAGCGGAAAATCTAAAGCCAGACGTCAGCGCGATGAAGCGCATGGCCATACTCGAAAGAAAAGTCGCGAAATCGGCGACCGGTTCGCCGGACGGTTTCTACACCGTGGCGCAGGCCGCGCGCGGCGAGGGCTACTTCCGCGGCTCCTGCAGCATGTGCCATGCGCTCGAGCCTGCGAACCCCGAACACAGGGACCTGAAAGCGCCGCCGGGCCGGGGATTTGGGCGCACTGGCGATACGGTTCGAATCAATCTCGCCAGCAACGAGTCCATTCCGGCGAGGTACCGCAGCGTTGGCAGCCTCTTTAATAAAATTCGAACCTCCATGCCGCTTTACGAAGGCGGCGGGCTCAGTACCGAGGAATACGTGGATATGGCCGCGTACTTGTTGCGTGAGAACGGTTATCCAGCTGGAAAAGAAGAGCTCAAACCCGATGCCGCCACGCTGATGGGTATGCCGCTGCCCGAAAAGGGTTTCACCGCGCTCTTTAACGGCAGGGATTTTACGGGGTGGGGATTTTTGCTTGGAGGCGGCTGCACGCCGCGCCCCGAAGGATGCGGCCAGACCGAGCCCGGCTCAACGTTCAAGATCGAGAAGGGAACGGTGGTCTGCTCCGGTTCTCCTTTGGGTTTCATGTATCCGCGGAAAAAATATCTAAACTTCACACTGCGGCTGGAGTATCGTTTCGAGCCCTATCCAGGCATGGAAAGCAGCGACGAATTTTACGGCAACAGCGGGTATCTGCTTTTCATGCAGGAATTGAGGGTTAGTCCGGACATGATTGAAGTCCAGGGCATGAACCTGGAGATACTCGACATCCGGCCGTCCAGAAAGAGTACGGAATATACGGTCGATACCGAAGCGCGCAGGAGGGCCGTGCGGCCGGTTGGCGAGTGGAACACAGTTGAGATCGTTTCCAAGGACGGAAAGCTCTGGAATTATCTCAACGGAGTGCTGGTTTCGCAGGTCACCCACCACGACTACAAGGATCCCGGCTATATCGGGTTCCAATCCGAGGACGGGAAGATTTCCTGGCGGAATATTCGGATTAAAGAGGAGTGAAGGCGAGTTGAGAGTCCACAGTTGAGAGTTGACAGCTCTGAATTCCGAAATTGTCTTTACTCTCAACTCTTGACTGTCAACTCTCAACTGCCGGCGGGGCCAGAAGCCGCGAGCAGGCGCGCAAGATGCGGCGATACGGCCACTCGCTGTTGCGGCGCGCGCTGGCCTCGTCCTGCGGCGCGGCGGCGGAAGAGCGCGCCGTGCTTTCGCGGAAGAAAATTTCTCCGATGCGCGGCTTCTTGTGAAACCAGCGCGCCAGCAAGCTGAGTTGATCCTCGAGTTCGCGATAACTTTGTTGCGATGCGGCTGCCTTTGCGGGAAGCGATAGTGGATCTCCCGCGCCTTCCAGCCACTCGCGCAAGATTTGTTCGACCGAGCGGGGCTCGCTGGCAAGTTCCGCGAAGCGCAGCAAGCGCGGCTCCTCGATGCGCCCGGCGCGCACCGCGAATACGGCCACCGCGTTTTCCTCCGCCGCACGCTGGAGAACGACGGCGTTGAGGTCCTCCAGCCGCCGCGCGAGATCGGGCAATCCGCGCAGCGCTTCCGCGGCTTTCTCGATCCGGCGATGAACGGCCGCGGCTCGCTCAAAATCGAGCGCTTCGCTGGCCGCCTCGCGCTCGCGCTCGAGTTCCGCCGTGAGCGAGGCGCCGCCCGTCGCGAGAAACGCGACGACGCGCCCCACTTCCACATCGTAGTCCTCTTTCGAGCAGCCCGCGAAGCACGGCGCCAGGCACATCTTCATTTCCGAATAGATGCAGCCGGGAAAACTCGGATCGCGGCGAATCTTGATCTGGCAGCGCCGGATTTTAAACAGGTCGAGAAAACCGGAAGCGAACGTATCGGCCGCGCGGCGCGACGCGAACGGCCCAAAATAAAATCCGTTCGCGCCGATGCGCCGCGTGGCGTAGCAGCGCGGATAGGCGTTCGAGAGGCTGACCTTGAGCACGGCGGGCGGCCTCAACCGCACGCGCTCGCGATACCCCGCAGGCCAGAGCCGCCGCGCGTGCTGCCAGTGCAAGAAACTCAATTCAAACGGCGATCCCACGACGCGGTAACGCACGCGCGCCGCGAAGTCGCGCAAATTCAGACGCTTTGAAGCAGGATCGGGCGGTCCGAGCAAGCGCGCAAGGCGCTGCCGCAGATTCGCGGTGCGCAGCAGGAACGGTTTCGCGCCCGCTAATTCCGCGTGAGGCTCAACAGCGAACACCGCCGGCTGCGCAGGGAGCGCAGAGAAAAAATCAGCGTTGTGTGCGGCGTCGAATTCAGAAGTGGAATCGAGTTCTTGCATGGGAAGCGCGTGGACTACGAATTCCAATCCGGGAATCGTGATTCGCACGCAAGAAACAGAATACGACGCAGCGGAAAGGGGAAAAAGCGAAAGTTGGCGATTATGTGGTGCACGCTCTGGCAGATACCAGCAGGCTCTACAATTTGCGAAGCCCCCGAAATGCTGTCATTCTGAGGCATGGTTTTGCCGAAGAATCTCTCTTTCTTTGCGCGCGATCGAAGAGGGATTCTTCGCTTCGCTCAGAATGACAAAACTTAATTCGTGGCTCGCCGTCTGGTCGGATTTTTTCTGTTGGACTCTCAATTGGGATCTCAATGCGTCTTCAACACCCACGCGGCAATCACCAGTCGCTGGATTTCGCTTGTGCCCTCGTAAATTTCCGTGATGCGCGCGTCGCGGTACATGCGCTCGACCGGATATTCGGCGCTGTAGCCGTAGCCGCCGTGAATCTGTATGGCCTTGTGCGTCGCGCGCGTGGCCAGTTCCGAGGCGAATAGTTTTGCAATCGATGCTTCCATGGAAAAGCGCGCGCCCGTATCCGATTTCCAGGCCGCCTTGCGCACCAGCAGGCGCGCCGCGTCGATTTCTGTGGCCATGTCGGCGAGCATGAACTGGATCGCCTGGAAATCCGCGATGGGATGGCCGAAAGCCTGCCGCTGTTTCGCGTAAGCCAGCGCCTGCTCCAGCGCGCCTTGCGCGATGCCGGTGGCCTGCGCTGCGATGCCGATGCGCCCGCCGTCGAGCGTCGAGAGCGCGATCTTGTACCCTTCGCCTTCATTGCCGATGCGATTGCCGGCGGGCACTTCGCAATCGGTGAAGGATAATTCCGTGCATGCCGTGGCGTGGATGCCGAGTTTTTTTTCTTCCTTGCCCACCTTGAAGCCGGGCGTGCCGCGCTCGACAACGAGCGCGGTGATCCCTTTTTCGCCCTTCGACGCGTCCGTATTCACGTACACGATGGCCGCGTCGGCCACGCCGCCGTTGGTGATCCACGCTTTCGTGCCGTTGATGATGTAGCGGTCGCCCTTGCGCACCGCCTTGGTCGCAAGCGCCGCCGCGTTCGAGCCTGCTTGCGGCTCGGTCAGAGCGTAGCATCCGATTCTTTCGCCGCGCGCGAAGGGCAACAGGAATTGTTTCTTTTGTTCTTCCGTGCCGAAGTGATGAATCGGATCGCAATACAACGAATTTTGCACGGACAGGATCACGCCGGTGGAAGCGCACACGCGGGAAATTTCTTCGATGACAATGGAATAGGAAACGTGGTCGAACCCCGCGCCTCCTTCCGATTCCGGCAGCGCCACCGCGGTCAGGCCGAGTTCCGCTGCCTTGCGAAACGTTTCGCGAGGAAATTGGCAAGTCTCATCAATTTCGCGCGCGTGCGGTTTTACTTCGTTTTCGGCGAACTCCCGCACCGTGCGCTGCAGCAAGGTTTGTTCTTCGGTGAGGGAAAAGTTCAAGCGTGACTCCGGGAATGACCGCGCAGGCTACTGAGCCAGCGCCTTGCGCAGCTTCGTGTACGTCGTGGAAAGCTCTTCCGGCTCGAGGCGCGTTTCACTCACCGTGGTCATGAAATTCGTGTCGCCGGTCCAGCGCGGCACGAGGTGCATGTGGAGGTGATCGGCAATGCCGGCGCCAGCCGAGCGGCCCAAATTCATGCCCAGGTTGAAGCCGTCCGGATGGTAGACCTCATCGATCGCCGCCTGCACGCGCTGCGTGAGCAGCATCATTTCCGCCGCGGTTTCTCTTTCGAGTCCGGGAAAATCAGCGGTATGCGCGTAGGGGACGATCATCACGTGCCCCGACGTATACGGATAGCGGTTCAGGATGACGTAGTTTTTCACGGCGCGCTGGACGATGAGCCAATCCTCGTCCTGATTTGCGGCAGGAGCATTGCAGAAGACGCAACCCACAGCGTTCTTGACTTCGGCAACGTATCGGTAGCGCCACGGCGTCCAGAGGTAATCCATAGGGAGTATTGGCTGCGGACAACGAAGGGCGTGGGTCCGCCGCGCGCCTCTAACTTTGCGGCATGGCTGGCGCGGAACCCGATCCCGGGGCTGCCGGCGCGCCGGTGTTGACGTGATCCTTCAACTCCTTGCTGGGCTTGAAGAACGGGATCTTCTTGGGCGGCACCTCGACCTTGGCGCCGGTCTTCGGGTTGCGTCCGGTCCGCCCGCGGCGCTGGCGCGTTCGGAAACTGCCGAAGCCGCGGATTTCAATGCGGTCGCCTCCCTGCAGCGCGCCGATGATGCTTTCAAAAATCGTTTCGACGACCGCCTCGGATTCTTTGCGTGGAAGTTCTGTGACGCGAACCACTTCTTCGACCAGGTCCGCCTTTGTCACGGTGGAATCGTTCATTGATGTATGCTCCGCCTAATTCTAAAATTGCACCACTCGGTGCTGGCCCCGGACGCGCCTCGGGAACGCGCCACCGGCTCGCTGGAGAAAAATTCCCCAGCGGGCTGCCTTTGGTGGCAATTCCATATCACCAAACGAGGCTTAAGGGAAATATTATTTACGCTCCGGCTGGGGGTCCGCCGGAGCCCTAACTACAAGGAACGCTTGGCCATAATCGCATCACCGATCGTGGCTTTCGCCGATGTCTTCGTCGACCGGTAATCTTCCATGTCGCGGCGTTCCGCCTGCTTTTGCGCGCCACGGTAGCTGAGCCCAATTTTATGCTGATCCAGGCTGATCTTGACGATCTTGAATTCATAATCGCGGCCGGGATCGAGCAACCCGCTCTGCCGGACGCCGGGACGGGGCGGCCCTTGCGGCTTATCGCCTTTGTTTTTTCGATCGTCGATCTCCGAAATGTGGCAGAGACCTTCGATCCCGTCGCCCAATTCGACGAACGCTCCAAACGTCGTGACGCGCGAAACTCTTCCGCGCACGAGGTCGCCGACCTTGTGCTTCTCAAACCACGTGGACCAGATGTCGTTGACCTGTTTGACGCCGAGAGAAACGCGCCTCGTACCCTGGTCGATCTTCAACACTTTCGCTTCGACCGTGTCGCCCTTCTTATAAACCTCGGAAGGATTCTTGATTCGCCCCGTCCACGAAATGTCGCTGACGTGAATGAGACCGTCGAATCCTTCCTCGATCTCGAGGAACGCGCCGAATTCTGTCAGGTTGCGAATTTTTCCGCTCACCACGGTGCCGACCGGATACTTTTCCGCGAGCACTTGCCACGGATCGGATTGCGCCTGCTTCATCCCGAGTGAAATCCGCCGCTCGTTCGAATCAACTCCCAGCACAATCACGTCGACGTCGTCGCCCACTTTCACGATTTTCGACGGATGCTGCTTGCGCTTGGACCAGCTCATCTCGCTGACGTGCACCAGTCCTTCGATCCCCGGCTCGAGTTCGACGAACGCGCCGTAATCCGTCAGGCCCATGATCTTGCCCGTGAGCTTCTTTCCCTGCGAGTAGCGTTCCACCACGGAGGCCCACGGATCGGGCAGCAATTGCTTACGCCCGAGCGACACGCGTCCTTTTTCCTTGTCATACTTCAGAATTTTTACTTCGACTTCCTCGCCTGGCGAAACAGCGTCCAGCGGACTTGCCACGCGGCCCCAGGACATGTCCGTGATGTGCAGCAATCCGTCGATGCCGCCCAAATCCACGAACGCGCCGTAGCCGGTGACATTCTTGACGACGCCGCGCACGATCTGTCCCTCGGCCATCGACTCGAGCATCGCCTTCCGTTGCGACTCCACCTGTTCGTCCAGGATCGCGCGGCGGCTGACGACCACGTTGCCGCGCTTGCGGTTCATCTTCAGCACGCGGACAGTCAGCTCGCGGCCTTTCCATTCGTCAAGGTCGCGCACCGGATGCAGATCGGCTTGCGATGCCGGCAAAAATGCGCGCACGCCGATGTCCACCACCAGCCCACCCTTGATGTGGTCCACGATTTTTCCGGTAATGTCGGCCTTCGTTCGGTACGCCTCTTCAATCTTGCCCCAGGCGCGACGCCGCTTTACGCGCTGGTACGACAGCAACACCATCCCTTCCTTGCGATCGCCGGTGCGCTGAATTTCGACCGGCTGCCCGACCACCAGAGGGAACGGGCCGTCCAGTTCCGCGAATTCCTGCGCGGGAATCAGCCCTTCGGTCTTGCCGCCCAGGTTGACAACCACGCCCAAATCGGTGATGGCCACAACCTGGCCCGATTCGATTTCGCCTTCCGCCGGCGCCTGATGAGGCGCGGCGTATTGCTCCATGAGCTGTTCCATCTCCGCGTTCGATTCCGTGGGAGGCTCGCCGGTATCCAGTGCAGTTTCCACCGTCTCGCTCACGTTGGAATGCTCGACAGCCGCGGCGCCATCCGGCGCGGCAACCGGCTCGGAAGGAGACACGGTAACAACAGCCGGCTCCGCGGGAGGCGGTGCGGCAGCGGCAATTGGTTCTTGCGCCTGAACTTCAGCAGCCAGGGCTTGCTGGGTCTCTACGTTTGTGGTTTGGTCCGGCGCCGCGGTTGCGGCGGTTGCAGTCTGTCCGGCGGAAGGCTCCCCGCCGGGGTTTTCATTGTCGGAAAACATCTTACTGCCTCCAGTGAGGTCCCTGCCTCGCTCCCAACAGGAAACGCTCGGGTTATCTTCCGAGTCACGGGGAGGTGCAAGGAAGGAAGTGCGGCTTTCCACCCAGGTGCCGCACCGAGGGGATGATACCCGCGCTTTGTGGCCCATGTCAATGAAAGCGGTAAGGCGGGAGTGATTCGTGATTTGTGACTCGTAATTCGTGCCCGGAGGGCGAGAATTGAGAATTTCCAGTTAAGAGTTAAGGGTTGAGAGTTAAACTTGCTACGCCGCGCAAATGCTGGACCTGTCGATAGGTTGACTCTGGACTCTCGACTGTAGACTCTCGACTCTTCACGATTCACGAATCACAATTCACGACCGCATCCGCCCCGCTTGGCGAACTTCGCGCCGGTAATCCGGGGCGAAGAGCTCGATCGTGCGGCACATCTCGTAAAGGCGGGAGCGGATCCGCATGCCTAGCCGGTCGGTGAGAGAATCCTCGCGCGCGGCAGAGACTGCCTGGCCGGAAGGGAGTTGGGGTCTTCGCGGCGCAGGCATAGGAGTCGGCCCGGTGGTATCGAGATAGTTCGTCGTCAGCAGCGTGATGCGCCGTTCGTTGTACCGCGAATTGAGGATGTGGCCAACGGTTTCGAGAGCCCACGGAGAAGGTTTGCTTGCGCCGAGATCGTCGAGAAGCAGAACGTCGGCCGTCAGCACGGGCTCGAGCACGCCGAGTTCGCTGGTTTGACTTTCCGGATTGTAGCTTCCCTGGATTTCCTTGAGCAGCTCGCGATAGTCGTAAAAAAGGCCTGTGTGGCCGCGCAAAACGATTTGCCGGAGCGCGGCGACAGCAAGATGCGTCTTGCCCGCGCCGCACGGACCCATCAGCAGAAGGCCCGTATCAGGTCCGGCCGGATAATCGCGGGCAAACGCTTCGGTGACTAGCTTGGCCTGCTCCAGGCTCCGGTTCCACGCGGCCCAATCGGGGCCGGTGTCATAAATGTCCTTGTCGAAATTGTCGAAGTCGCAGTGTTCGTAGCGGTTCGGAATGCGCGCGCGCCCGATCGTTCGCGCGTTGCGATCCTTGCCCGTGCAATCGCAGGGCACGGCCCAGACGCGTTTGGTTGCGTTGGTACCCTCGATGGGCTTTTCCCAAGATCCGCGCGTCAGTTTTTCTTCTTCCGCGACGCGGTCGACGGTCTTCCATCCCGTGCCGCCGCACAGCGGGCAATCCGGTTGCGCCATGAAGCCAGCATAGGCGCGCCGCGAAAGTTGCGCAAGTTGTCTAGCCCTGTGGAAAGCGGGGCGCGTGTGGAAAAGCCGGAAATGGAACCACGGACGCACACGGATTAACACGGATGAAAAAAGTGATTCGTGATTTGTGAATCGTGATTCGCGAAACGACGAAGAACCTCAAACGATTGCGGCAGAAATTCAAAGAGAGGGAATGACTTTCACGGATCACGGATCACGAGTCACGAATCACGGTTACTTGTGCACGCGGATGACCTTTGGCGGAGGGACGCGCACCAGGGCGTCGTCCTGCGGACGCGCGGTCACCGAGCGGAGCCCGCGCGCCAGTTCCTGCTGCACGAACGAAGTGAAAGCTTCCATCTGGTGCTGCATTTCAGCCATTTTTTCGCGCATGTTCAAAATGATTTCAATTCCCGCGAGGTTGACGCCCATTTCGCGCGTCAGCGTCAGGATCACTTCCAGGCGTTCCAGGTCGGAGTCCGTGTACAGCCGCGTGTTGCCGTCGGACCGCGACGGCTTGAGCAATCCCACGCGTTCGTAGAGGCGCAGCGTTTGCGGATGCAGTTTGTACAATTCCGCGACCGCCGAAATCATGTATCCGGCGCGGGCCTTCTTTCGTTTTGGATTTACGCGCGTCATGGCGGCGCTCCTTACGCCTTGGCCCGGTCAAAAAGATCCTTACGCGGATCTTCCGGTGCGATCTTTTCCAGTTCTTTCAAGAGTTCCCGCACGCGTTCGTCCACCGGCTTCGGCACCATCACTTGCAGTTCCACATATTGGTCTCCGCGGTGCCCGTGGGTGCGAACCGAAGGCACGCCCTTTTCGCGCAGGCGCAACTTCTGGCCGCTGTTCGTCCCGGGTGGAACGCGCAGGAGCGAACGCCCGTCGATCGTGGGCACTTCGATTTTCGCGCCGAGCGTGGCCTCGGTAACGGTGATGGGAACGGTGGTGTAGATATCGTCGCCGCGGCGATCGAAAAACGGGTGCGGCTGAACGTCGGTGATGATGTACAGGTCTCCCGGCGGCTCGCCTGCGGTTCCCGCATTGCCGCGTCCCGGCACGCGCACGCGCGAGCCGGTTTGCACGCCTGCCGGAATTCGGACTTCGATCGTGTCCGCGCGCCGCACGCGCCCGTCGCCGCCGCAGACCCGGCAGATGTTTCGGATGCGTCCCGTGCCGCCGCAGCGCGAACACGTCAGGTTGAAGCGCATCTTCCCGCTGGTCTGCGCGACTTGCCCCGAACCGCCGCAGGCCGTGCACGTTTGCGGCTGGCCGACCGTGCCGGTGCCGCGGCATTCCGTGCAAGTCTCGAGGCGCGAGATCGTGAGTTTCTTTACGGTGCCGCGAACGCCTTCCCAGAAACTGATTTCGATCTGGTATTCGAGACTCGAGCCCGGTTCCGCTTCCGAAGGCGCTTCGGCCGCCGCGCCGCCGCCGCGAAAGAATTGGCTGAATAGGTCCCGGAAGCTCGGTCCCGCGCCGCCTGCGCCCTGACCGCCGCCGAAGTCGAACCCGCCAAAATCAAAATGAACGTCCCCGGCATTGCCCGTGCTTGGCATTCCTCCGGCGCCAGGAGTTTCAAAGCCGAACTGATCGTACATCTGCCGTTTCTTGCTGTCGGAGAGAACGTCGTAAGCTTCCTGCACCTGCTTGAATTTTTCTTCCGAGGATTTGTCGCCCGGGTTCAGGTCCGGATGATATTTCCGGGCCAGCTTCCGGTAGGCCTGCCGGATTTCCTTCTGCGCGGCCTTGCGGGAGACGCCCAGCAGTTCGTAGTAGTCCTGTTTTGTGGTCGTGGCCATGTGAAATTCGGTGACTCGTGATTCGTGACTGGTGACTCGTGAACCCCAGGCCAACATCGCGTTCAAATCATTCGCCGCAGATTTGCGCCACAGAGTGCATTGTGGGTCGCGGCTTCAGCCGTGACTTAAAGGCTGCGGGTGTGGGGCTTTAGCCCCTGAAGCTCACTTCACAACTTTTCCCAATGCGCGTTGATGGCGGCCAATTCCTGTTGCTCGCGCTGGTGTTCGTCGCGCCGGCGCCGGCGTTCTTCGTCGAGCTTTCCGCCCATCGCCGCTTCCTTTTGATTGGCGCGGTCGATCCATCGATCGATCCACGCCGTTCTCGCCTCCACGCTCGGGACATCCGAACGGAATCGAATGAACGCTCCGCTGATATCCACGGCTCGTGGAGGAAAGTCGGGCGGCGGCGCTTGCTGCGTTTCGTAAAACAATCGCTTCCAGTCGGCTGTCGGCGTTTCCGAAAGCACGATTTGAATCATGAACAGATCTTCCCGCAACTTTTGGATTGCGTGGGGCGGCCCGGTCCTCTTGATGCCCTCGTACGTCGTCAACGCTGGCTCCT